>WBZP01007311.1_pt1 | contig 10690 bp, 13 predicted proteins | sample 5204301 | NCBI WGS metagenome assembly WBZP01 (sample SAMN12412401, study PRJNA552823) | activated sludge metagenome | isolation source: activated sludge from nitrification reactor of wastewater treatment plant... | place: USA: Pennsylvania | collected 2017
GACCGACTGCGATAAACAGGGCGGTATCAAGTTCCAAGTGCAACGGGTGAATAATGACGCCACTGTGCGTAAACCTCCAGAGGCGTCGCAAAGTTCAAACATTTTCGTGGGCGCGTATTGAGCCGATGCGCGATGGCGTTCAACTCACGCTGGGTGTATGTGGAGAGATCCGTGCCCTTGGGCAAGTATTGACGCAGCAAGCCATTGGTATTCTCGTTGGTTCCGCGTTGCCAGGGGCTGTGCGGATCGGCAAAGAACACCTGGATCGAGAGGCGGTGCGCCAACCGCTCATGCTCCGCCATCTCTTTCCCCCGATCATAGGTCAGCGTTTTCCGCAGTGGGGTCGGGACATGCCGAAGCTTCTTCGTGAAGCCCTGGTACGCACTCGCGGCATCCGTCCCGTCCATGCGAGCCAGCAGGACCAGACGAGTCGTCCGTTCCACCAACGTGCCCACGGCCGAGCCGTTGCGAGCCCCTTTGAGGAGGTCACCTTCCCAGTGCCCCGGCACCGCGCGAGTGGCCACATCGGCCGGACGCTCGGCAATTGGTGTGAGGTTGGGCAGCTGGCCGCGTCGGTCCTTTCCACGCGCCCGAGGTCGACGGGTCTTGCGCGCCTGCCGCAGAGCCGCCAACAATTCGGTCCGCAAGGCGCCACGTGGCAGTACATACAGTCCCGCATAGATGGTTTCGGCAGACAGCCGCTTGCTCATGTCGTCAGGATACAGGCGGCGCAGACGTCCCGCAATCTGCTCGGGCGAGCAGCCCTGCGTCAGCTGGGTCTGCACGTACTCCCACAGCCACGGGTCCAGGAGTTTACGCGGGTGCCGTGGGCGTTGCGCTCGGATATCTGCGTGGTGCTGCGCCGTACAGGCCAGGTAGGGACCGTCAGGTGTCGTGTTCCGAGCGACCTCGCGGCTCACGGTGCTCGAGGCCCGTCCCAAGATCCGCGCCATGGTACGGAGCGAATGCCCTTGGGCGAGCCCTAGACTGACGGTGGCACGTTCTTCGGCACTCAGATGTTGATAGCCTCGTGTTTGCATGGCAACACCATAGCCCATGAGGGGCTGACAGTGTTGCACTTGGAGTTAGAACTCAAGCAGTTAATCTTACATGCTTCTTCAAGGGGTGTAGGCTAATAGATGCAGGGGTGAGGTATGACGGCTGTCAACCATCATGTTAGCCTGATAGCGGTAGACTGGGGGAAGTGCCGCGATAGAGAACTTCAGGGTATTAGATGAAGTTCTGTCGGTATCTCGCCACCTTGGTTCGTACTGCCTCTGTCGGGGGGGCCGTTGGGACTTGGCGTGGTGCTGAATTCAAACGCACCAATATCATAGGCTGATCCCAAAGGCCGCTTGTTGTGGTCAAAATCATCCGTGACTTCGGCAAGAGGGAGGCCGTTGTCTATTGCGGGTGAACCGGATAGAAGGTGGAAATCCCCGCCATCTGGATTCACAAAGAGCGGATTGACATTCCTGAGATTATTGCTTTCCCTGCTGGAACCGTGCACGCTTATCAAACGACAGTTTCCGCCAACAAGGTTATGTTCAAAACTGCCTGTGCCGCTTGGGGTTATCTCCACCTCATGGGTGGGAATGCGTTGTGCATTTTTATAAACGATATTGTTTTTGGCAACAGAGTTACCAGAAAGTTGCATTCCTTGCGCATCATTGCCGTAGAAGGTGTTGTTGTAAATTAAAGTCGGCTTGGATGGACTGACATTAACTGACCACAATCCTGCCGAGGAACTGCCATAGGCAACATTGTTGCGGAAGATGCCTCCCTCTATTCCGTAGAGGACGAAAGCATAACCATGAGTGATATTTCCGCTCGAGTGAAGAAAAGGACCACGGTTATAATAACTTATGTTGTCTTCAATGATCCAGTCGTTCGCATGATTGTTTTTGCTGATATTACCAATTCTCATATTGTTTCCCGAGTTATCGTGGAGAATATTGCCACGGACAGTAAAGTTGGTGCCGGTTATATAAGTGCCATAACCTTCCGTAAGCCCCCCATAGCCGTTGTGATGGATATGGTTGTTCAATATTTGAAATTTATAATTCCCGACACTGTCGGGATAAAGTCCATTCGTGTTAGCCCCGGTCCCTGCCATTATTCCATAACTCAAATTATGGTGAATGTGATTGTTCTGAATAATGATATGGTGCGTATCTGTATTCGCATTGCGAAAGTATGTGCTGTCGACCGCTATCCCAGTTTCTGTGCTAGGCTCTCCGGCCAGTGCACGAGCCTTTGCTCTACACGTTTCGCCGGGATCATTCAGAAGATCGCAGGAATAGGGGAGGCTGTGATTGTAGCTAAGGTTTGTAATTTCAAGCCCATCAATTATCAGATAGCTCCCTCCAGAAATTCTTACTGACTTCCCTCCCGCCGTATTAACTATTACCTTCTCCCCGCCATAAGGCTTGAAGATAATCCATTGTTCTGCCGGGGGGTGCTTGTTTACAAAACGTCCACCTGGATAGACTCCGGCGCGAAAATGCACGGTTTCTCCTCCGGTGACAGTATTGATTGCTTTCTGAAATGTCTGCCACGGCATGTCGATTGTGCCGGCGTTTGAGTCGCTACCAGTGGGGGAAACGTAGAAGTCCTTGGCAAAGGCCGTAATAACTGTCGTGGATACGCTTAATGTAACTACTGCTGAAAAGGTTAGCCAAAAGTGCATGGCGGCAACTGAGCTCCTGACGAAGATTGGCTTTGTTATTCCGAAGAGTCCAGCGGAGAAGGATATGGAATCTGGGTGGTGCACGAAGGTCATCCTAAGTGGTACCTATCAATAGATAATTTGTCGAAAGTGACAGTAGAAGATGTGCAGTTGTGTGCTCGATGGCGGCTGCAATAATGATCGTCCGAATTAGTTTAGTAATATCTCTGCAATGTTGACATTTCTGATCATTCAACTATGCCAGAATTCTGTGATAGAAGCTTAAAGTATTTTATGACTCCGACCTTGCTTGCCGGAGAGGCGGACCGTTGCCAGCCGCATTTTTCATAAAAACGTCGAGTTGTTGCTGCATTCTCGCGGACAGATAGCACTAACGAGTATATGCGCGATTTATGGGCCTCGACTTCAATGAAGGACATCAAACGTCGACCAATTCCTTCTCTCTGGTGCTGAGGATCTACCCCAAGTGCTACGAGTGACATAGTGGGGTCAGCTATTTCCAAGGCTGGGGAAGGGTTGGGCTGTAAACCGGTCAGGATGGATATCCGCTCTAGTATGATGATTCGGAGCTGCCGGTTAAAGATAATCCACGGTCTTGTGAGCAATTGTGTGGCGACCTGGAGACAGAGATCGCGATTAAGTTTCCTTGTATATCCCATTGGTGCGGTGAGGGCATAGCCAACAACAGTTTGGTTGCAATCGACCGCAGCGACTGCCATCGTCCCTTTGTTGTTGATGAACCATTTCATGAGAGCTGTTACATATCTGCGGCCCAACAAGGTATTGGGGTATCCTGCGAAAGCGTCTAGATGAAGTGTAACTACCTCGTCTAGTATAACTTCAGTAACTGGGCCAATAATCAGGTTCTTCATTCGGGTCGTCCGTGTTTTCGCCGTGTCCTTGTTATTTATTGGGCATGTTATGTAGGGCGCTTCGATATACATCCTGGATACGTTGAGCTATATCCTGCAAATTCAAGGTTGCCACATGTTGCCGCCCATTGCTTCGTTTCCGTTCTAGCAGAATATTAACTAGCGCTCCTCCTATTGCTGTAGCATCTCTCACAACGACTGCGGATGGTTCGACGCCTACTAGCCTTTCAGGTACATCACCAACGGGAGTCGAAACGACTGGTAGGTTGCAAGCTAGCGCTTCTTTAACGACATTAGGAGAGCCTTCCCGCGCACTTGTACACAGGAGTACATCAGCTGCTCGATAGTATAATGGCATCCTGTCCGGCTCTACATTTTCTATTAGGTGCAACTCAGTCTCAGGGAGACGTACGCGTACGGCCTGCAAGGCTTTCATTGCCAAATCCAAGCCCTTGAGTCTGGGGTTATTTCGAATGTTCATGATAACAATCGGGTGCCTTAGTCCCCAGCCCAGTTGTTTCCGAGCGATCTCCTGTGGACCGGGCGAAAAAAAATCAAGATCAACCCCATCGGGTATAATTGTTGCGCGACTTTTTCTCCACCATAATGCCTGTCGTAATTCACCACTTACACAGATCAATGCTTGCGCCCGAAGTGCTGCCAAGTTGGACAGCAGACAAGCGCCATATTGTCTGGCTTTTGAAGATACGCTAGGGCCTCCAAGTAAGTCTCCTCCGATAAACGTAATCACTGCTGGCTTGCCTGAGAACGTAGCTGTGAAGCCCACAACGGTTCCACTTCGACCATGAACGATGTCTGGATTGAGATTTCGAACAAGCCTTCTAAGCTCAGACCACTTCTTAAGGATATGTAATGGCGAGAGACTGTGGCCTATATCAAATGTGCTGATCCTTACTCCGGCCTTTTGTAACGAGCCAATCTGACGATCAGCGAAAATGCCGGCCCATGGAAACGATGCCTTTAATCCCCAATGGTTAGAGATTACAAGTACGTGAAGTCCTTTCTGCGGGGGGGGGGATACCATTTCTGTCCTGCCACGATTGAAAGAGCAAGAGGTACGGCCGTCCTGCTAAGTGGAACTCTCAAGTTCATATACAGGTTTTGACTTTTATTTTTACCGTCACTATGCTTCCCATGTCAATATCACACCATAAATTTTTATAATTAGGTTATGCACCTATAGGTTCTGACCTGAATGGATATTTAGGTGCATGCCAAACTTGTTGGGTGGTAAGAAAAGTGGGTTCTACGGATCGTTTACGTTCAACCGGACGCGACGCAGCTACGTGAAGTCCTGGAAATGCAGCAAGTAGAGGGATCCTGTCAAGCTGCGGTGTGAGATCGCCATCATCCAGGGGTTCTATCCGCAAGTCACGGCCTACCGTTTGGCGCGTGAGCTGGCTGTTGACGCAAGGTCATCAGTCAGGTCGATGCAGATGCTATGTGCCGCTATTTGTCCTGTGGTCCAACTTAAGGCAATGCAAACAAGGCTCTCCGGCGAGATCAAACCGGACGAACTCTATTTCAGCGGGCGAGGCGCTGCCGGGACAAGCATTGTGGTTGGCTTGTTAGAACGCGGGGGGAGCTTCCCTAATTTCATGGACACCTGGCTAAGGTCCATATCGAGCCAGGAGGGGTGTCATGGGAGCACGACGGAAGTTTTCGGTCCGGTATAGGCGTGAAGCCTGGGTATACCAGGCGTGACAGTGCGTCAAATCATGGCCGATTTGGACATTGGCGTGACGGTGTTGGGGCGGTGGCGACGGGAATCGCACCAGGACGCCACCGCAGCGTTCGTGGGGAACTGGTGATCTTGGGACGAAGAGATGAGTCAGCTCCGTCGGGAGTTAACTCGAGTGCCCGACGAACAAGATTCCTTGCGAGAAGCGGCAGCCTCCTTCGTGAGAGCGTCACGATGAAGTATCAGATGATTCAACGATGCCGCGAGACGTTTCCCTTCCGGTTAATGTACCGGTGCCTCCGAGTCTTGCCCCGCGGATATTATGGTTGGGGGACGCGTCTACGGAGTGCTCGTGCCCCAGAGAACGCACGGCTGGTGAGCTGCATGCGCACGTTGCATACCGAGCACGATGGTGTGGCGCTCGGCAGTCCACGGCTGTGCGAAGAACTGCGAGATGTGCTTGATCCTATGCCAAGGGCTGCAGGGACGATTCATTATCGTGAGCGGTAACCCCGGTGTCGGCAAATCTTCGCTGATTGACGCCGGCCTCTAACCTAAACTCGATCAAGGTGGACCCCCAGGAGGGGAACAGTGCGAGTGTGTCCGCATGGTGCCGTGTCAACGGACAGATCCGTGGAGTTCACTACTCGTGGCTATTGGAGGCATCGCGACCCGTGCCGGGCTGAGACCAGATGAGATTGTGGAGGCGTTGAACAGGAAACCACACTCCCAATCAAAACATCCGACACGAATCGTCAAAAATGGCATGGAGGGGCGAGCATTGGTGCTCCTTCTCGATCAAATGAAATAACTGTTCACCGCGCAGGATCCAACGAAAGCCCCGCAGTTTCTCGCGGCATAGTATCAATCCGCTTAAGAAAAAGTGCTCTGGGTCCTCGCCACCATCCGGAGCGAACATCCCCATCACTGTCATGACTCCCCGGACATGTGTGCCATGTTAGGGGGGGGGCAGGACATTATCCTCCTGGACCGATCGAGCCCTACAGGGTCGAAGATTTGATCGTCAAGCCTGTGCATTGCGCCGGCGTGCGAGTCGGCGAAGAGTTGGCGAGACGGATTGTCTATGATGCAGGGGCTGAGCCAGGGAATCTTCCGCTGCTTGCGTTCTTGCTGAATCAGTTGTTTGAGAAGCGGAAGGATCATGAACTGACGACGGGTGTGTACGCCACGCTGGATGGAGTAGCTGGGGCCATCAAACAACATGCCGAACAGGTCGAGCGTGGCATCCAAGGGAAGAGTGGAGAGAAAACCCTCGCACATCTGCCGACGCTCTTCCGGTCGCTGGTCACGGTGAGCGTGGAAGGGGTGCCGACGCGTCGCCGACCGTTGGTGTCTGAGTTTCCGACGGAGATGAACGGCCTACTCAAATCAATGGTCGATGCCCGCTTGCTGCACACGGAAGGCCAGGATGAAGAGGCCATGGTATCCATCAGCCATGAAAAGCTCTTCGAGGCCTGGCCCTCGCTCAAGGCCTATATCGAGGCGAATAAGAAGAAGCTGATCGATCAACGGCTGTTGGAGAGCCGCGCTCACAAGTGGGAGGAGTTGGGTAAGCCCTGGTTTGACGGGCTGGCGTCCGGTCGAGAGTATCTCGGTTTTCGAGTCTCAGGAATCGCGGCTACATCGTCGACCAAGGCCTATCTTCAGGCCAGTCGCTGTGCCAACTGGATACGGGGAGGTGCTATTGGGATAGTGCTGCTGTTGACAAGCGGGGCTAGTGTCTGATTGTGGAGCACGGGGCTCACGCTGGATCAAGCATGGCTACGACTTCAATCCAAGGTGGTGAGTATCCACATCGCGCCGGTCTTGGAAACAGTCCATGCCGGAACGTTCCGGCATGGCGATGCGGAACAGGAGAGCGAGAGTCTCGTGCATGAGGTGACCATCAGGCGGTTTAAAATGGGCAAGTATGAGGTCATGTTTGAGGAGTACGACCGTTTTGCTATCGCAGCGGAATGGCCATTGCCTAGTGATCAGGGGTGGGGGCGTGGCAAGCGAACAGTGATCAATGTCTCATGGGATGATGCAAAGACCTATGCTGGGTGGCTGTCCAAACAAACCGGCCAACTCTATAGGCTGCCGAGCGAATCAGAATGGGAATATGCGGCAAGGAGTGGCGCCAAACAGCAGATATGGACCGGAACGTCAGACGAACCGCAACTAGAAGACTATGGGGTCTTCTACAAGAATTCGAAAGACCACACGGTAGAGGTAGGATCAAAACAGACGAATGAGTTGAAGCTTTACGATCTCAGCGGGAATGTCTGGGAGTGGGTCAAGGATTGCTGGCATGGGGATTATATGTGAAAGCTAGAACTTAATCTGACAGTCAGTTAGAGTCCTCCCTCTTTACGGAAGGAGTGAGGACCATGACGACGGAACAAAAGATCATCAAGACGAAAGTCGGTGTGTTGGAACTGCCAAAGCAGCTCGGCAATGTCTCGAAAGCCTGCCAGCTAATGGGGTATAGCCGCGACAGCTTCTATCGATTCAAGGAACTCTACGAAGCCGGCGGCGAGGCTGCCCTCCAAGAGATCTCTCGCCAGAAGCCGCTCCACAAGAACCGGGTAGCACCAGAGGTCGAACAGGCGATCGTGCAGATGGCCATTCAGCAACCCGCGTGGGGGCAGACTCGCGTGGCGAATGAACTGCGCAAGCAGGCGCTGACGATCTCCCCAGCGGGTGTGCGGTGTATTTGGCTCCGTCATGATCTTGAAACAATGCGGAAGCGCTTAAAGGCGCTGGAAGCGAAGGTGGCGCAAGAAGGCCTGGTACTCACTGAGGCCCAAGTCGTGGCGCTTGAGAAAGCGACAGCGGATAAAGAAGCCCACGGCGAATTTGAGAGCGAATGTCCCGGCTACTGCGGGGCGCAGGATACATTTTACGTCGGCACTTTGAAGGGGGTGGGCCGGATCTATCAACAGACCTTCATCGATACCTACAGCAAGGTCGGATTTGCAAAATTGTATGACCGCAAGACGCCGGTGACTGCCGCGGAATTACTCAATGACCGGGTCTTGCCGTTCTTCGAGCAGCATGACATTCCGCTGAACCGGGTGCTCACGGATCGCGGTACAGAATACTGTGGGGCTCCCGAGCGCCATGAGTACGAACTGTACCTCGCCGTGGAGAACATCGATCACACCCGCACCAAGACGCGGCATCCCCAGACCAATGGAATCTGTGAACGGTTCAACAAGACCATGTTGAACGAGTTCTACCGTGTGGCGTTTCGGAAGAAGATCTATCGAACGCTAGAGGAACTCCAGGCTGACTTGGATGCATGGATACAGGAGTACAACGAGCAGCGCCCGCATCAGGGCCGCTGGTGCTACGGCAAGACACCGATGCAGACATTTCTCGCCAGCGTGCCGCTGGCCAAGGAGAAAATGTTGGCGGCTTAACCCGGGATGGACTCGCTGTCTGTCAGATGAAGTCTTGAGCTACACAGACTATACACGCGCCTCAAGGGACGGCTCGGCCTGGCTAGAGGGGAATGAAGGCGACTGCGGCCAGCGGGTGCTTCGCGGTGGTTCCTGGGGCATCTTCCCGGAGTTCCTGCGTGCATCCTCCCGGGGCAGGAACACCTCCGTCATCCGGGGCAACGACCTGGGTTTCCGTCTCGTTCAGGACATTCCGTAACCCTTTGCACTTTGTCATTTTACCCTTTGCGTTTTCACAATTTTTGTGTTCCCATTCTGATCCGGACAGGGTTCCTCGGAACAGGCACCTCAACGAAGGAGGTGACGCATGGGCGCTCCCACCATCCCACAGGCCGTGCAGGCCTGTCATGAGCTGCTATCCTGGTTGATTCCGCATCTCGACAAATTCCCACGCGCACGTCGGCTCACGCTGGGCGAGCGTCTTGAAAATCTTGAAATGCGATCGAGAGAATCCGTTCGAGCTTAGCTTGTCGAAGCACGGGCGTCGGTTGCATGCCAGGTGTATTGGCTCGTCTGACTGGCTACAGAAAGCCTCCTTCGTTGATCCTTCGACGGGCTCAGGACGAACAGGTTCTTAAATCTGGATGAGAACTACTCGTGTTTTTGTCACGTCGAGTCCGCCCGCACGGCGAGTGGCCGGCCCAGGGCTGATCTATTCACGGATAGGTCGGGGGAGGCAGCGGGTGTCCATGAGCCTGTTTCCTGGCCTTCCGCGCGAATGGGAACGCCGAATAGAGGGTCTGGGGTGAGGCGAAGCGGGGCCGGTCAGAAAATCCACCAGCCCCAGGCGCTGCGTAAAACAATCGTACGGTACTACAGCAGTTCCCGCCGAATGGTGATCGGAATCTTCGTCTTCATGGATTGCTGAAATGAGACCAATGCACGTTGCTGTTTCTGCAACAGCATGTCATCCAGCACTCGTTGTTTGGCCTCCGCCATCTTCGCAGGGTCGTTACCATCAGCGGGGCGGGTCATGAGCGACTGTCCTTCGACGATTTCCTCAGGCGTCAGTGCGACGGAATCTCGGACGATCATGCGCGCCTTGTTGGCCAAGACTTCCTGGTGTTGGATCGACTCGAAGGCCGCTGGGGTGAGGTGATTGGCGGCGAGGATACGTTTGTAGAGCTCTGGGTCGAAGGCACCGTTTTTTTGAAAGATCGGTGTTTGCATGATCAACTCACGCAAGTCGGCGTCGGACACCCGTACACCCATCTCTTGGGCGGCGATGATCCATACGCGGCTGTCGACGAGTTGGCCCATGACAAAGTCCTTGAACTCCTCATCTTTGAACTCGGTCTTGACATTGTCTTTGTAGATACGATGCATATTCTCGTAGGTGCGCTTAAACTCATCCAGTGAAACCGATTGTTCGCCGACTTTCGCTACCGGTCCACCAGCCTGTTCACCGAATCCCCACCAGCCCATCGTAATGACGAACGCAATGGCCAGGATCCCCATGATGGACTTCAACAGCCAAGGATAGTTGTGTGATGCATCTCGCATTGTCTTAATCATCAAACCCCTCTTTGCTTTTGTGAGGGTAACAGTGTACTTATGGGATGGGCGGAAGGCAAGGGCCGGCTCCTGAGGCGTAGCGTATCAGCACGGAGTGATGAGTCATGCGAAGATCCCTCGCTTGAGGCGTTCATGAGTTATTCCGGACCGGTACGAAAAAATATTCAGAAAAAGATGGCTCTTTGTTTGTGCAAGTTGGCGAATTTTGTTATACTTTGCCACTAATTAGAAGGAGATCCCTTGAGAGGGGAGGGGCCAGGCTCGACGCCGTTCGATTCCAGGGTGTATCCGAAGGCCCATGTGCTGAATCGCTTCATCGCGAAATTGATTGATCTATTCATCGTCGTCGCTGCAGGCGAAATTGCTCCTCCGGTCGGTTTTCTTTCCGGTTTGACGTACATCCTGATCGCCGATGGATTTGCGGGGGGGAAGAGCATCGGCAAACGGC
>WBZP01007312.1_pt1 | contig 10689 bp, 7 predicted proteins | sample 5204301 | NCBI WGS metagenome assembly WBZP01 (sample SAMN12412401, study PRJNA552823) | activated sludge metagenome | isolation source: activated sludge from nitrification reactor of wastewater treatment plant... | place: USA: Pennsylvania | collected 2017
GGTCATCGACCCCGTCCCCGGCGAGGTGGAGTCCGGCGGCATACCGAGCCCACAGGTGGCCAAGCTGACCATCCTGGTCCGGCGGGTGGAGTCGACCGCGCGCGCCTTCGCGCACCGGCGCGAACAGTCCAGGCCGCTGTTCGAACGCTATTGGGAGTGCACGCAGCGACTGCGGCCTCGGCGGGTGGAGTTGCGCATCGAGACCGACGGCGCGATGAACGCCGGGCTGGCCACGGCGCGCCTGCGGCGCACCTGGACCGCGCGAGCCACGCTCACGGCCCAGGCCGCCTCGGGAACGACGTCCTTCTCGGCCCGCTTCGCCCGGTGGTTGGCCGACCCGTCGTTGCCGCAGCAACTGTCCGGCTCCGGGGTGGTGACCTCGACGATGCCGACCTACGACTGGACGCAGAGCCGGACCGACATCCAGGTCACGGCGGCCAAACCGGTGACCTCCGGAGGGCCGTTGCGGGCGCAGTTCCAGGTCTTCTGGCACCGTGGCGACCCGGGCTATGCGTCGGTGACGGTGACCTCCTCGGGTGAGCAGACGGTCACGCTGCGGGTGCAGCTCACCGTGCAAGCCCTGACGAGCCGCCTCGGTGGCGAGCACGCCTTGCACGAGTTGCTGCGTCAGCAACTGCTCTCCCACACGATCGGCGCGAAGAGCGTTGCTGCGCAATGGATCCCGTGCAACTCCGGCATGCGTACGAGAGCCGGCGCAGCACCGCGTCGGAGCAGTCCCACTGCCGGGTCTGGCTGCACCCGTCGGCTCGCTGACAGCGGCTGGCTCGGACGCTCAGCGCCCTCGGCGCCGACCCCCACCGCGCTCACTCAACCGCACCGCGCCCGAGGGTGCCCTGCGGCCGGTGGCCGTCGATCCGGTTGTTCTGGTCGATCCCGCGGTTGATCCGGCGGTTGATCCGGCGGTTGATCCGGCGGGTGCGCCGGTGACCGCCGCGGCGCGGCGGCTTGGCTCCGCGCGACGCCCTGGCTCGGCGCGTCGCTCGGACCGCCGGGCTCTCCCTCGGCCGGCCCCGGCGCCGCCGCGTGCCGCCGAGGCACCGCCACGGCGAGACCCGCCGCCCCGAGCGGCTCGACCGCCCGAGTTACCTTCCGAGGCAAGGGAGTCGTCGGCGGTGACGATCGGTAGGTGCAGGACGCGTTCGCCGGGCACGAGTCGGCGCAGCAGCGGGTGGCCGACGGTGACGGTGGTCGTGGTGGGCCGGATGCCGGCGGCGCGAGTGAGCGCGGCGACCTCTCGGGCCTGGTCGTGCTGGGTCAGGGTGACGACGGTGCCCTTGGCTCCGGCACGCGCGGTGCGACCGGAGCGGTGCACATAGGCCTTGAACTCGGCCGGCGGGTCGGCATGCACCACGAGCTCGATGTCATCGACGTGGATGCCGCGGGCCGCGATGTCGGTGGCGACCAGAGTGCGGGCCGTGCCTGCCTGGAAGGCAGCGAGATTGCGGGTGCGGGCCGGTTGGGCCAGGTTGCCGTGCAACTCGACCGAGGGCACCCCCTGCGCGTTGAGCCGGCGCGCCAGAGCGCGGGCACCGTGCTTGGTGCGGGTGAAGACGATGGTCCGTCGTGACCCGCTGGCCAGATCCACGAGCACCGGCAGGCGGTGCTCGCTCGCCACATGCAGCACGTGGTGGTCGACGTCCGGTGCCGCAGCGCGCGGTGAATCCGCTTGATGGGTGACCGGATTGCGCAGATAGCTGCGCACCAGCAGGTCGACGGCGTTGTCGAGCGTGGCCGAGAAGAGCAGCCGTTGGCTGCCCTTCGGGGTGGCGTCCAACAACCGGCGCACGGCCGGCAGGAACCCCAGGTCCGACATGTGGTCGGCCTCGTCGAGGACCGTGACCTCGACCCGGCCGAGGCGGCATACACCTTGTGAGACAAGGTCTTCCAGGCGCCCGGGGCACGCGATGAGCAGGTCGACACCGGCGCGTAGCCGGCTGGCCTGGGGGCCTTGGCCGACCCCGCCGAAGACGGTGAGCGTGCGCAGACCCAGCGCTGCGGCCAGCGGCGCTGCGGCCGCTTCGATCTGCACTGCGAGTTCACGGGTGGGCACGAGCACGAGTGCTCGCGGGGCCCCGGCGGTGCGCATCGGGCGACGCGCCGCGTCCGGTGCACCGAGTCGGGCCAGCACCGGCAGCAGGAAGGCGTACGTCTTGCCGGAGCCGGTGCGGCCCCTGCCGAGCACGTCGCGCCCGGCCAGCGAGTCAGGCAGCGTCACCTGTTGGATGGGGGTGGGTGTCACGATGTCGTGACCAGCCAGCACCTCGGCGAGCCGCATGGGCACACCGAGGGCGGCAAAAGCATTGGTGGACAATGAGTCTCCGTCGAAAGATGGTGGTGTCCTGCCCGGCGCAACGCGACCGGACGAGTGTTGCTCGCCCGACGATGCGGCTCAGATCGCTACAACGTCACCAGGCAGACCCGCAGCAGGACGGGGCGGTCTGCTGCGTCCAGACTACGGCATACCGCGCTTTGAGCTCGCATCGCCTGCCACCGGCCACAGTTCACCCCCTGCTCCTTCGCATGCTCCTTCGTGTGCAACATGTCGTTTGACGAGGGACAGGGGAGCCGGGTTATGGTCCCCCGATGTCGGTGATCGAGGCAGTGGACCTGCACAAGTCATATCGGAGCAGGAGCGGGCAGGTGCATGCCCTCGACGGGCTCAGCCTGCGCGTCACCGAGGGCACGGTGACCGGGCTGCTGGGCCCCAACGGCGCCGGCAAGACCACCGCGGTCAAGGTGCTCACCACCCTGATCCGGCCCGACTCGGGCTCGGCCAGGGTCGCCGGGCTCGACGTGCTGCGCCAGCCCGACGAGGTCAAGCGGATCATCGGATCCAGCGGCCAGTATGCCGCGGTCGATGAGAACCTCACCGGTCTGGAGAACCTCGAGATGGTCGGGCGGCTCTATCACCTGGGCATCAAGCGGGCGCGGCAGCGGGCTCGGGAGCTCATCGAGCTGTTCGACCTCACCGAAGCCGGCGACCGCCCGGTCAAGGGCTTCTCCGGCGGGATGCGCCGACGCATCGACCTGGCCGGGGCGCTGGTCATCAACCCGCGGGTGCTCTTCCTCGACGAGCCCACGACCGGGCTGGATCCGCGCAGCCGGATCGCATTGTGGGGCGTGATCACCTCGCTCGTCGCGCAGGGCACCACGGTGCTGCTGACCACCCAGTACCTCGAGGAGGCCGATCAGCTGGCCGACTCGATCAGCGTCATCGACCAGGGCCGGGTCATCGCCGAGGGCACCTCCGACGAGCTCAAGAGCCAGATCGGGGGCCATCGGATCGTCGTCACCCTCACCGACGCCGCCCATGCCGGGGTGGCCCGGGAGATCCTCGCCCGGCACGGCGTCGGCGAGGTCGAGGTCGACGACTCGGGGCGTGACCTCGCGGTGCCCGTGCAGCGTGGCGCCGAAGCCTTGCAGCAGGTGCTCGCCGAGCTCGGTGCCGCCGGAATCGCCCTGCACGACGCGGGGATCCGGCGCCCTACCCTCGACGACGTCTTCCTCACCCTCACCGGCCACCATGCCGAGGCCGACGCGAAGGAGTCGACATGACCGCCGCCCCGCAACTGACCCGCCGGCACACTCCCGACGACCCGGTCGCCCCACGCGGATCGACGTTGCTGCGGGACGGCTGGACGGTCACCTGGCGCAACCTGCAGAAGTTCCGCCGCAGCCCGGACTACGTGGTCTTCGCGGTGCTGCAACCGATCATGTTCGTGCTGCTGTTCAGCCAGGTCTACGGCGGGTCGATCAAGGTCGAAGGCACCAACTACACCGAATACCTCATGGCCGGCATCTTCGGCCAGACCGTCCTGTTCGGGGCGACCTTCTCCGGCTTCGGGATGGCCCAGGACATCAAAGACGGCATCATCGACCGCTTCCGGACCCTGCCCATGCACCCGGCCGCGGTGCTCGTCGGTCGCACCGCCGCCGACCTCATGCTCAACGCCATCTCGATGGTCATCATGATCCTCACCGGTTTCGTCGTCGGTTGGCGCTTCCGCGGCACGCTCCTGGAATTCCTCGCCGGGGTGGGCCTGTTGCTGCTGTTCAGCTATGCCTTCAGTTGGGTGCTCGCCTTGCTGGGCATGATGGTGCGCACCCCGGAGGTCATCAACAACGCCTCCTTCATGATCCTGTTCCCGTTGACGTTCATCTCCAACGCCTTCGTCCAGTCGCAGAACCTGCCCGGCCCGCTGCAGGCGTTCGCCAACTGGAACCCTGTCTCGGCGCTGGTGCAGGGCGCCCGGTCGCTGTTCGGCAACCTCGGGGATGCCCCCGTGCCCGACGCCTTCCCCATGCAGCACCCGGTGCCGATGGTGCTCGTCGGCTCGGTGCTCATGCTGGCCGTGTTCGCCCCGTTGGCCGTGCTGCGCTACTCCCGCACCTCGCGCCGCTGAGCCGGGTGATCGGGCGCGGCCACGTCGTGCAGCTGGTGCGACGAGTGCCTGCAGCGAAGCTGAGACTCTGCACGCGTATTGCGTGCAAAGTCTCGATGCGCACCTCGGGCATCCGGTCGGCCCCGTTCGGGTGGGGCAGGCGGGGGGCAGGCGCGCTTGCCCGGCCCCGTCTCTGACATGCGCCGGCACAGCTCCCTGCGTTGTCGGGCCCGGCTCATCCCCGCGTGGCCGTGAAGGACGCTCGCAGGGTCTGTCGGGCGATGTCGACGACGAGGATCCGGCCCGCATCGTCGCTCATCGTCACGAGGTGGCCGGTCGCGCGCAGGCGGGGGAGTGAACCGGCCGGCCAGCGCACCTCGACGGTGTGGTTGCCCTGGTGGACGTGCACGGTCGTGGTGTCGCCGCCGAAAACGCCCAGCCCGTATGCCGTTCCGTCCGTGAGCCAGCGGTATCTCGCCTCGGGCGGGATGGGCGTTTCGGTGACCTGCTGGGTGTCACCGGCCGATGCGGCGGGGCGCTCCCCGGCCGACCCGGCCATGGAGCCGAGCAGTTGGGCGTCGGCGGTGACGGCGACGGCGTCGAGGCCGGCTGGCATCACCCTTCTGCTGCGCAGCAGGCCGTGCGGCAGATCCCACTGCCAGCGCTCGAGCCGGGGGTCACCGCCTGGCCAGCCGGGCACGTGCACGACGGCCGCCAGGTACTGCGGGGCGCGAGCCAGGTCTAGGACCTGGGCGTCGGCGCTGAGCTTGGCCACGACACGCAACTGCTCACTCACCGCGTCGATGACGACGATGCGCTGCTGCTCGTCGAGGACGATGAGCGCGAGCCCGTCGAACGATGTGGGTAGGGCAGCCGCGCGGAGCACCTGCCAGCGCCGCGTCTTTCGGGTCAGCAGGTCCAGGTGCCACAGCTCCCAGGCGCCCCCGCCGTCGGCTCGGGCGAGCAGGGCACCCCCGCCTCCGTCGGCGACGATCACGTGATTGGCGGGGATGTCCCAGCGGGCGCGGGTGGCCCCGCTCGCGGTCAGCAGCCGCACCCCGGCGTCGCCGCAGGCCGCGAGGATCGGGCCGCTCGCCAGCCCGATCGCATCGCGGACCGGCAGCTCACCGACTCGGGCCGGCGGGTGCAGCGCAGAGGCGCCCGTCTCGCGCCTGGTGACCCAGCTCAACGGCAGCAGATCGGCTCGCAGCACCGGGTCGCACCGGGCGGCCAGCGCGTCACGGCGCGCCCTCAGATCGCGCTCACTCCACGGCGGTAGCTGCTCGGCGTCACTGAGGGCGCGCAGCGCGGTCGTGGCCACGCGCCGGTCCACGACCGGATCGGCGGCCGTGACCGTGGCGAAGGTCTCGAGGAATTCGTCTCTTGCCGGGGCCAATTGGGGGTCCGCCGTCGCTGCCAAGGCAACCGCCGCCGCCTCGGAACCAGGGGTCGATTGCACTGCGAGCAGCCGGGCCAAGAGGCTGCCTGCGTCGGCGCCACCCAGAGTCATTCCGGCCTGGATGTCGGTGGTCACGGCGGGCCGCAGCGACGGATCCGGCCAGGCTGCCTCGACCGCAGCCCGGAACCGGCCGGCCGCCCGCAGATCATCGACCCACGCCGCCCGAAGTCGTTGTGCCGCAGGAACGTCCACGAGCTGAAGTCGCTCTATCGCGGTCTGGTAGGCGCCCCGGGCGCGAGCCACCGCGATCGCGTGCTCGCGCCGGCCGGCAAGCCAGAGCAAGCGCACCACCCGCTCCGCCGCGAGGTCACGGCCCTCGGCCAACTCGGCCGCGAGCCGGTATCGGCGATGCCGCTCCAACAGTTGCACGGCGCTTTCGACATTGCCGAGCAACTCGACGTGCACGAAGGCGGCCTCGTCGATCCGCCCGGTGCGTTCGAGGTCCTGGGCGGCCGCGGCATACAGGGTGCGCAGCATCTCGGCCACGGTCGGCCCATAGGCGATCGTCGGCCCACCCCCGCCGGCCAGGTTCGACCAGCGCAGTGACTCGCGGCGTCGGGGCAGCCGCAAGCTGAAGAAGCCGTCGCCGCTCCCGGCGAGGCTGATCGCGTCGCGCAGTGCGGCCTCGTAGTCCTTGCCCTCGAAGGCCTCCGAAAGGCGGCGCAGGTATGCCGCGTGCTTGCCCCTGGCCAGTGACGCAGCTGGCGTGCGCATCACGAGCTCACCCCAGGCCACCCGCCAGGCGGGCGGTTTCGCCACGCCCGTCCCGATGCGCCGAGCGCCCCGGGACGCCTGCCGGCTCGCTCTGGCGGCTTCGACCAGCGAACGTGCGCCGGCGCGACCCCGCTTCGACGGAGGCAAGACCTTTGCTGCAGAACGCAGGTCGGCCCGAGGCAGGTCCGGAGCGACGAGCTGCGCGGCAAGCGGCGGGTCGGCCGCCAGCGGTTGCAGGGCAATCCGGCGCAGTGCGCTGAGGTCGACCCATGCGACCGGGTCAACGGGCCGCAACTGCGCCATCGGCCAGTCGCACCCGGAGCCGGCGGCATACACCCGGAGCACCCCCGCTGCGGGTGACGCTTCGACGGGTGTGCCCGCCGGAGCCCAGAGGTCGCCCCGACGCTGCAGCGGTGTCCCGTCGGCCAACTCACACCGCACTCCGACCGGGGTCGGCCAGGTCAACACCCATCTGCCGTCGGGCAATTCGCGAAGCTCGCTGCCGGTCTGCCAACACGAGAGCACTCGGCTGCGGGCGGCCATCGCGCCGATGACGGGGGTGTCGATCAGCAGGCCATCGGCATCGGTCCTGCCGTGCCAGGGAGGCGCCAGGCGCGCGGTCGTGCTCATCTGGGTCGGATCCGGCGGATGACGTCGCCGGTGACCGGGTTCGCGACGAGCACGAGATCCGGCTCGGGCTGCACCGCGAGCAACGGCAGGGTGGGGTGCAATGCTGGCCGGCTCAGTGAGCCGGAGAGCTCGGTGAGCGTATGGGTGTGGTGCGCCGTCGACCAGCGCACGAGGAGCCCACCGGAAGCCACGTGCATCAGGGCCGGGCCGTGTGGGGTGGGGAGCACGCCGAGCACTGTTGCGCCACCGTCGATCTCGATGGTCTCCTGCAGTCGGACCGATCCGTCGTACATCGTCCACACGCAGCCATCGGCCGACAGCGCAGCGAAGGTGCCGTGCCCGAGGATTCCACGTGTTGCCGGTGCTTTTGCGGTGCCGACACCGTGGACACTGGCGATGCCCTGGTGGTGGGTGATCTGACGTGGGGCATCGACCTGCGCGCCGACCGCCATGGTCAGCACCCACGGGATATGCGCAACGAACCGGGCGTCGATTCGAATCACCTTGTCGCCCAACGACACGAAGACGCCCTGACCCCACACATGCAGGGCTGCGAGACCGGACCGGACGGACTGCTCGGCCGTGGTCGTGGACAGTGGCTCGGTGGCCGCCACGTCGATCAGCTCCAGATCCCCCATCCGGCGGCCCACGTGGCGCACCCGCAGGCGGCCCGCCTCGAGAGTGAGCGCCAACAACCGTTTACCCAGCCATGCCGCCGCGATGACCGGCCCGGGGAATCTGGTATGCCGCAGCCTCTCGTCGCCGCTGCGGGCGTTCACCCACCACACGTCGCGGTCGTCGACACCGCGCAGCAGCAGCCGCGGCGAGGTGCTCGCGAAGAGTGGATGGCGCACGGCGCCGGGCGGCGGCGCGGCATACGGGAGGGAAGGCGCGCTGTTGGAACGGAACTGCGCGGTCCGCAGCGCCTGGACTGCCACCGAATGGTGCGGCAGGGGCAGCTCGACACGCTCACCGTCGTAGTGCACGGTGGCCTCGGACACCCCGGCGGCACTGTAGGCGCCTTCGGTGACGGTGATGACATGTCGCACCTCGTGGGGCTGTGCGGCCAGCGTCGGTCCGGCCACCAACCACAGGTGATCGGCCGTGGTGCTGGTCGATCCATCTGCGGTGAGGGCGACCAGGCGGGCCTCGATGTCGCCGACGGTGGGCCCGGTGGGCTGCCGACGCTGACGCCACGTCGTGAGGACGTGACCGAGGTCCCCGACCAACCACCTGTCGGCAGGGTCGCCGAGGATGCCGACCCGGAGGCCCGAGCCGGCGGCGCTCGACCTGCGCTGCACCACGATGAGGATGGCGAGTTGGACCAGCCGTGGCACGCCGTGCTGCTGCGGGCCCGCATCGACGAGCACGACGTGCTCGCCGCCGCTGCGGGGTTGGGTGAAGGCCGGCTTGAGATGCAGCAGCTCGCGGTGGGCTGCGCGCCGGAGGAACTCCTCGGGTGCCTCCTGGGCCATGAGCCACTCACTCATGAGCAGTCGCTCGGGCACCCCACGGGTGGTCATCCCGTCATAGCCATTGGGGTCGCCGGTCTCGTGGGCTCGCTGCTCATGCCGGGTCAGCAGGGCCTCGACGGCCCGCAACATCGGGGCCAGGCCGACGAGCAGCTCCACGTCGAGCACCTGCAGGGCCTCGCCCCAGGGCTCCAGGCCGGCCGGCAGCCGGCTCACGTCGGGCTCAGGTCTGCGGGATTGGGTGCTCGGATGGGTCGCGGGCCGGTGATGAGGCAGTCCTGGGTGAGTGCCACCACGGCGGCCTCGCCCAAGTCGGCGCGAATCGCCGTGCGGATGATGTCGATCGGCAGTGTTGGGTGATACCGGGTCGGGACGAGCACCCCGTCGAGGGCACCGAGATACACCACTCCGTCGGCCCAGGGCAGCTCATCGAGAGGGCCACCGCAGAGCACGAGCAGGGTCTGCTCGTCACGCAACACCCGCAGGTCGCGCCCAGCCGCGACGGCCCGCGCGGTCGCCGCGGCGAGCCCCGCGACGGCCGGACCGGTGGCGAGCGCCGCGGCCGGGGGCAGCGGTGGGTCACGCTCGACCCAATCCAGGGCGATCGGTGACGTCATGGGCCGGACGGGGCAGCCGAGGGCGTTGGCGCGAGTGCCGGCTCCGTGGGCCGCCCGAGCGCGGCGATCAGCCGGGGCCGCACTTCGGCCAGCGGCTCGGGCAACCGGGCCGGGTCGAAGCCGGCGTCGATCTCGCGCAGCGTCGCTTCGATCCGCAACCGCAGACCCTCCGCTGCGGTGGGTTCGCCGGCGGCCTCGGTCAGCAGGTGTTCGGCGGTTTCGGCCAACCGTGCTGCCCGAGCGAGCGGTCCGCGGGAGAGCTCTTCCGCGGCGTGTGCCAGCCCGGTGTTGCGGGAGGTGCGCAGCAGGTCGCTGAGGGTCTCGCGGGCCAATGCCTGCGCATCGAGGGTGGGCGCGATGACGGGCAGCACCCACAGGTCTTCCGGGCCGGCCGCGAGGCGCCCGTCCAGCACTGCGGCGGCGGCGACCAGCCGCTGGGCCCGGACCACCCGCCGGTCCGACACCCTGATCCCGGCCGCTCGCAGGCGCCGGACCGCCGTCGCGTATGCCGCGCGCACCCCCGCAAGATCGACGCCCTGGCTCGCCGCAGCGAGTCGATCCACCGCGGGGAGCAGGGATCGGGTTGGTGCCGAGGCAGACTCGGTATCCAAGGTGCGTCCGGTCTCTAACAGTTCTTCCAACCGGGCGTCCGGCACGGCGTCGAGGAAGACCCGGGCCAGGAATCGGTCAGCGAAGGCGTCCAGGGCCGGGTCGTCGGGCAGCCGGTTGGCGGCTCCGACACACAACCGCAGCGGCGCGTGCAGGTGCGTCGACCCGCGGCGGAACACCCGTTCGTTGAGCAGCGCCAGCAGCGTGTTGAGGATCGCGGTGGAGCCCAGGAAGATCTCGTCGAGGAAGGCGATGTCGGCCTCCGGGAGCATCCCGCCGGTCTGGATCTCGACGACCCCCTCACGCAGCCGCTGCAGGTCGACCGGTCCGAAGACCTCGTTCGGTTCGGTGAACCGACCCAGCAGGTATTCGAAGTAGCGGCCGCCCAATTGGCCGGCCACCCGGCGCACCGCCTCCGACTTCGCCGTCCCGGGTGGGCCGATGACGAGCAGGTGCTCCCCGGCCACGGCACACAGCAGCACGACGTCGGCAAGCACCTCACGGTCGACCAGTCCCCGGCGGGCAAGATGCGCGGCGGCGGTGACCGCCGCGGCATCGTCGGCCAACGACGGGGTGGGTTCGACCATGACGGGAGTGTATGAGCGGCCCTTCGCCTGGTGCCCGGCAATTCCGTCTCGTGAGCCCAGGCGACACGGGCGCGCTGGGAAAGCGCCTGTGAAGTCGTCGCAGGGCGTGTTCCAGCACTACCTCCGGCGCTTTCAAGCACGCTTTCCCGCCGCGCCGGGCAGCGTTTCGGTATGCCGGTGGACTTGCGGGTCAGACGT
>WBZP01007313.1_pt1 | contig 10688 bp, 7 predicted proteins | sample 5204301 | NCBI WGS metagenome assembly WBZP01 (sample SAMN12412401, study PRJNA552823) | activated sludge metagenome | isolation source: activated sludge from nitrification reactor of wastewater treatment plant... | place: USA: Pennsylvania | collected 2017
GGCCATTGTGGGCGCGGGAGATACCGCGGCGGAAGAAGCCCTTTACCTGTCAAAAATCTGTTCGCAGGTACACATGATTGTGAGGAGAGGGGAGATGCGGGCCAGTAAAATCATGCAGCAGCGCGTCCTGGATACCGCTAATATCAAAGTGTACTGGCACAGTGAAACAGATGAAGTGCTGGGAGATAAAAAAGTAGAGGCCGTGCGCATCCGGAATAATCAGTCGGGCGAAAAAACAGAAGTACCCGTAAGCGCTTTCTTTGTGGCCATCGGTCACCAGCCCAACAGTGCTATTTTTAACGGGTGGATTGACATGGATGAATCCGGGTATATCAAAACCATTCCCGGCACCAGCAAAACCAATGTAGCCGGCGTATTTGCCGCCGGGGATGTTCAGGATAAAGTATACCGCCAGGCAGTAACCGCCGCCGGCAGCGGATGTATGGCCGCACTGGATGCTGAAAGATGGCTGAGTGAGCAGGGGCTGCATTGAGGAAGAGGGAAGAGGGAACAGGGAACATGGAATGTTGAATGTTGAAGGTTGAAAGTTGAAGGTTGAAAGCACATTCTTAGAAGTTTCCTCCCCGCCATCCGCCATCGGCCATCTGAATGATGAACAGGAAACAAGGAATGTTGAAGGTTGAATGCATCTTCTTAGAAAGTTCCTCCCTGACATCCGCCAGCCGCCATCGGCCATCTGAATGATGAACAGGAAACAAGGAATGTTGAAGGTTGAATGCATCTTCTTAGAAAGTTCCTCCCTGCCATCCGCCAGCCGCCAGCCGCCATCTGAATGCTGAAAAGGGAACAGGGAATGTTGAATGTTGAAGGTTGAAGGTTGAAGGCATCTACTTAGAAGGTTCCTCCCCGCCATCCGCCATCCGCCAGCCGCCATCTGAATGGTGAACAGGGAACAAGGAATGTTGAAGGTTGAATGCACCTTCTTAGAAGGTTCTTCCCGTCAACCGTCAACCATCAAGAATCAACTAAACTCTCTCTGCGAAGCCAACCTTTGGAACCTTTTGAACCTTTTAAACTTTTTTTAACCTTCCCCATGTACACCATACACCTCCATCAATTGCAGTTTGAATCCCTGCATGGACTCTACCCGGAAGAACGCATAACGCCGCAGCCTTTTGAACTGGATGTGGATGTGGAAGCCGATCTGCCGCCGGTGGTTACTCAAGTGGAACATACCATCGATTATGTGGGGATACATAAAGTGATTGAACGCCGGATGGCGCAACCCTCCCTCCTGCTGGAAACACTGGCCTCCGAAATTGCCGATGCCATTCATGTATTCGACTACCGGGTGGTACGGGTAACAATTAAGATCAAAAAGCTTAAACCGCCCGTTCCGGGTTTTGCCGGTATTGCTGCCGTATCTTTCACGAAAAGTTATTAAATGAAACGCTTCATCCTGTTCAGCTGTTTACTCAGCCTGCCCCTGCTTGCCCTCCGGGCGCAGGACGCGGAAGCGCTGATAGGGGAGGCGTACCGGCTGGAGCGGGCAATGAATGAAAAAGCCGCCCTGGCCAAATACATTGAAGCCCTGCGCCTGCAGCCGCTCAACGCGCATACATTGAGCAAATGCAGCGAACTCTGCAGCCGGATCGGCAAACGCGAACCGACTGCCAGTTCCCGGAATGATTATTATGAAGCAGCCAAAACCTATGCTGCACTGGCCCTTAAAGTGAATCCACTGGATGCGGAGGCAAATACCTCCATGGCCATTGCTCTGGGCAGGATTTCCATGGAAAAAAGCGGCAAGGAAAAAGTGAACGCGGCCCGCGATATCCGGAAGTATGTAGACCAGGCCCTGCGGTCGGATCCGCGCAATTATAAAGCCTGGCATGTGCTGGCCCGCTGGCATTACGAAATCAGTAACCTCAACTTTATTGAGCGGGCCGCGGTGAAGGTATTCTTTGGCGGAATCCCCAAAGGAAGCATTACCGAATCCATTCAGGCCTTCGAAAATGCCAGGGCATTTTCCAGCGGCTTCCTGCTCAATGAACTGGAACTGGCCCGCGCTTATCATAAAAACAAACAGCACACACTGGCGATGGAAACCCTCCGGAAACTGCTGCTGCAACCGGATGGAACAGAAGACGATGCTTCAGTGAAAGCGGAGGCCCGCGCATTGCTGAAAGACTGGGAATAAGCAGGCTGATATTTGGTTATCTTCGGCTGAAAAATGCCTTTATGCTGAAATACTTGCATGTGCTGTGCGGACTTATTTTCTGTACCGCCGCCCTGGCCCAGGTACCCGACACCTTTGATACCCGTTACAATCCCCGCGATCTTTTCACCCCCTTCTTTTACCCCTACGGAGAAACTGCCACCCGAGCCGCCGACGGCAGTCCGGGTACCGCCTACTGGCAAAATCGTGCCGATTACCGCATCCAGGCTACCCTGAACGAACAGACCAATGAGATCAGCGGCACCGTTACCATTAAGTATGTCAATAACAGTCCGCACATCCTGCCTTTCCTCTGGCTCTATCTCGATCAGAATCTCTTCAGCCGCGACAGCCGCGGGCAACAGCGCATGCCGGTAGATAACCGTAGCCGTTATGGGGATGCGGAAAGCAGTTTTAACGGTGGATACCGCATCCGCAAACTAACGGTCAACAATAACCCCTTGAATCCGGTGATCACTGATACCCGCATGCAGGTGAGATTGCCACAGCCCTTACAGGGAAAAGGTGACAGCCTCGTGCTGGAGATTGCCTACAGCTTTATACTGCCTGAATATGGCGCCGACCGCTGTGGTATCCTGGCTACTTCCAAAGGAAATATTTACGCGGTGGCCCAGTGGTACCCGCGGATGTGTGTATATGATGATGTGCAGGGATGGAATACCAAACCCTATCTTGGCCCTTCGGAGTTTTACCTGGAATACGGTGATTTCGAGGTGTCCATTACCGCGCCTGCCTCGCACATCGTGGTGGCCGGCGGAGCCTTGCAGAACCCGGTTGAAGTGCTCACGCCGCTGCAGTATCAAAGACTGCAGGAAGCAACGGAAAGCGACCGGACGGTGATGATCCGTACGGAAAAAGAAATGCTGGAAGACACCCGGAAACCGGCAGCGGGACAACGCACCTGGAAATTCAGTCTGCAGAACGCCCGGGATTTTGCCTGGGCCAGCTCGCCTGCCTTTATCTGGGATGCAGCCCGCATCAACCTGCCATCCGGGAAAAAAGCCCTGGCTATGAGTGTGTACCCGGTTGAAAGCAAGGGTAAAGACGGGTGGGGGCGTGCCACCGAATACGTAAAAGGCAGCGTGGAGAATTACAGCCGCCGCTGGTTCGGGTATCCCTACCCGGTAGCTGTGAATGTGGCTTCCAATATCGGGGGTATGGAATACCCGGGGATCGTTTTCTGCGGTTACAATGCACAGAATGAAGCGTTATTTGGGGTAACGGATCACGAATTCGGGCACACCTGGTTCCCGATGATTGTGGGCAGCAATGAACGGCTGTATGGCTGGATGGATGAGGGCTTCAATACATTCATCAACTCCCTGGCGGATGACGATTTCAATAAGGGAGAATATAAAAACGGGCCGATGGATGCGGAATCTTTTACGCCTTATCTGTTCGGGGCACACAGTGAAGCACTGTATACCACACCGGATGACCTGCGGGAAAGCAATATCGGTATCTCATTATATTATAAACCTGGCTATGCCCTGCAGGTGCTGCGCGATCATATCCTCGGGCCTGACCGTTTCGACTATGCGCTGAGGTTATATATCCGGCGCTGGGCATACCGGCATCCCACTCCCTGGGATTTCTTCCGCACCATCGACAACGCGGCAGGGGAGAACCTAGCCTGGTTCTGGAAAGGCTGGTTCCTGGAAAACTACCGCCTCGACCAGGGAATCTTATCCCTGGTATACCGGGAGAACGATCCTGCAAAAGGAGCGGTGGTTACCATCGCCAATTTCGAACAAATGGCCATGCCGGTGATACTTGAGTACATCACCCTAAGCGGAAAGATGGGCAGAATGGAACTGCCGGTAGAAATCTGGAACAACACGGCTTCATTCAAAGTGAAACTTCCCGTTACTGAAAAACTCATATCTGTATCCCTTGATCCCGACCGGCAGTTTCCGGATATTAACAGACCCAATAATGTTTGGAAACCAGTCCGTTAATCCCTGATATTGTCCACAAAGCCACTTTTTTTGGGGAAAAGACCAATAAAACCATTTCTTTCAGCCTTAAAAAGGCTAAGAATCATTATTTTGCGGCACCAAAACTTTACACAGGATGAAAAAACTTTACTCGCTGTTTTCGCTTACAGCCCTGCTTTTTGCAGTGAATGTAAATGCACAGATTTATTCCAGCATCGTAGAAACGGGCAGCCGGTTTAACCCCGGTCTTGGCCAGAGTGGCACACCCAAAGTGGTGTTCGATGATATCAATGTACTCAGTACGGTTGTGAACGACGCAGACTCGCTGGGTTTCACCCGCATCCGGGTGGGTATCCGCCGTTTGGCAAATGCACCGGCTGTTACGGTTAATATGTACCTCACAGGTCTTGATCCCAACTCTTTTGGTTTGGACAGTGTTCCGGCCATTCCTGCAAGGCTCATTGGTACCTTTAACCTGGCAGCAAATGGTCCCAGCAGCACTACCCAGATTCTCGAAGTAGGTGATGGCACCAATTTCTTCGCCGCTTTGCCCCGTGACACCGGCAATTATGCCCTGGGTTTTCAAACTGCCTTTGTGGGCGTGAGTCTGTCTACTGCAAACGTTAATAACGGATGGCGTATGACATCCGGTGCAGATGCAAACATCAACGCTGGATGGTTCTACAATGCCGACTCCGTGGCTCCACGCACAGCCTTTGGTTTTGCAGCCCCTACGCTGGCAACATTCTATATTCAGGCATTCGGTGGTCCCAAATATGCTTCCACCGCCAATGATGTGCGGGTGACAGATGTGACTGTTCCCGAACAGGTAACCTGTTTCTCAGGTCCCCAAACCATCAGTGTAAAAATCCAGAACCTCGGTACCAATACTGTTAACGCAGGTGCTGCCACCGTAACCTTGCGGGTTGGAGGAGCTAACACCTATGTTGGCACCCGTAGTAATAACTCCAGCATACCGACCAACGGAGAGGCAACCCTCACTTTCAATGATGTGGATCTTTCCTTACCCGGCCTCAGCCTGGATACAGCAATCGTGAGTTTTGCAGGCGACACCCGCGCCACCAATGATACCGGCTTTAATGGCTCCATCACCGCTACCTCTATTGCATCCTATCCTGCGGTGGAAAATGTAGAAGCTAACCTGCCGGTGGTTTCTTATGTAGAGGTTGTAAACGGTGGCCAGCTCTGGGGTATCCAGGATGGCGCCGTAGATGGTGCTTATATTAACACTGACATGGTGGATTCACTGCGGCCCCGTACGCCGGGTTCCAAGTTCTTCCTGTTCGACAGCTACCGCTCACCCAACTCCACCGGATTCATTTCAAGGCTGTTCTCCAACTGTTTAACCTTTGCGCCTCAAACCCCGGGTAATTCCTGTGGTACCAGCCTGAGTTTCTGGATGAGTCATGATACTACGTTTGCCTCTTCCGGATTCGGCTTCGACAGTCTATATGTTACCGTATCCAACGACGGTGGCCTCAGCTGGCAACGCCTGGCTCCGGGCATTTCCCGTCTCCCGGATGAAGGTGGTTTTGATATCCCCGGATGGAGAGAAGAAATCTTCGACCTCACTGCTTTTGCTGGTCAAACCATTCAGGTTGGTTTTGAAGGCGTGAGCGACTGGGGTAATGTATTTGGTCTGGATGATATCACCATCAACTCCACCTGCGTGGTTCCGGTTCGCCTGACCCGTTTCAATGCTGAACGCTTCGGCAAATCCAATAAGGTAACCTGGCAAACCAGCCAGGAAATCAATACTGCTAAATTTGTGGTGGAACTCAGTCGTGATGGCCGCAACTTCCGCTCCATCGGCGAGGTAATAGCCGCTGGCAACAGCAGCACTGAGCGCAACTACTCCTTCATTCACCAGCTGCCTGAAAAAGGTTACAACTACTACCGCCTGAAAATGGTAGACAGGGATAACAGCAGCAAATACAGCCCGGTGAGCAAACTGCAGAACCTTGGCAACAACAACATCAGCAGCTATCCCAACCCGGTAGCTAACCAGCTGAACCTGGCCATTGAAGCCGAAAACAGCGGTTCTGCCAATGTACTCGTTACCGATCTCAGCGGTAAAGTGCTGCTGAATAAAGTGTACAGTGTAGCCGGTGGTGCGAATACGGTTCGCGTAAATACCAGCGCACTCGCATCCGGTAACTATATCATTAAAGTTCAATTGGATGAAACAGTGATGGTACAGAAGTTTACCAAGCTCTGATAATATCTCTGATAAAGTGGAAGTCCCGGCCCAACAGCCGGGACTTTTTTTATGCTTACACCAGCTGCAAAATGATACGGATGCAACAATCAGGAATGCCAATGATACCGGTCATACACAACCTGATGCAGACGGCCTACCTTTCATAAAAATGACATATGAAACAGCCATTATTACGCTTCCCGGGCTTTGCCTGGATAGCTACGATGCTGTTCAGTAGTTGTAACAGCTATAATTTTACCCATCCGCAACCGGTGGATGCCCCAACCATTGCTGTTTTCCCCGCAACCATGCAGGGAAACTGGATAACCGATGACAACTATCAGGTGCTTGTGGAACCTGCAGCCATCGGCCTTGTTAAACAGGATACCATTCGGATAGTGCAAGGTGCATGGCCCGTATTAAAAGGTGATCAGTTCTTGTACCCACCCGATCGCATTCTGCCGTTCAGTACCATCCGGTATAGTGCAGACCGCCAGCCGCTTGATACAACCCCGGATTACCTGATTCACGGACAACATATCTACGCGTTTACCGACAGTGCCGAACTGGACCAGGGTTTTCACTTCACCCGGCAGGGCGACACCCTCACTGTTTTCAGACTGGATACCGCCATGATTGACCTGGGCTACAATGCACAGCTGCGGGAACTGGGAGAGGGGTTCTACGCCATCAATATCCGCAACCAGGTAATAGGGGAGGATAACCGCTGGTGGCAGCTGTTCATCCTGGAGCAGCCCCATCCCGATACACTCCGGATCTGGTACTGCGCCAACGGACTTACCAGGGATGCATCCATGTTCTACCGTTTTGACAATACCTATTATTTCAACAGTACCTGGACAAGGCTTACCTTAATGAACCTCCTGAAATCCGGGTATTTTGAAATGTGCAACGTACTCCGGCGGGTGAAAAAATGAATCCGGCATTAACTGTATGAACAACCGTCAATGGAAAGGACTCACTGAAACGGATATACGCATTAACCGTTCAACCCATGGCACCAATGCCTTAGCCGGCAGCGATGACCGCGTACTGCGCACGGTACTGAAGGAAATCGTAACAGAGCCCATGTTCATCCTCCTGCTGCTGGCCTGTATTCTCTATTTTGCCGTAGGACAAACACAGGAAGCAGTCATCATGCTCATATCCCTGTTTATCGTGGCCGGCATTTCCCTGTTCCAGGAATACCGCAGCCGCAATGCAGTGGCAGCCCTGAATAAATTGTCGGCCACCCGCGCCCGGGTGATCCGCGATGGACAGGAATTGCGCGTAGATGCGGATGAACTGGTATATGGAGACATTCTCCTGCTGGAAGAAGGAGAAATTGTACCTGCCGATGGCCTTGTACTCAGCTCCAATGATTTTTCCGTTAACGAATCCATCCTTACCGGCGAAGCTTTTGCCGTATTCAAATCAGCACAGGATAAGAGCACGGTCTACCGCGGTACCCTCATCACCAGCGGCAGCGCGGTGGTAGAGATAAATGCCGTAGGCTCTCAAACCATGTTTGGTAAGATCGGCGGATTCCTCCGCGCCATTACCGTGATCAAAACACCCCTGCAGCTGCAGATCCGTTCCTTTGTCAGGAATATGGTGTGGATCGGGGCTGCTGCATTCCTGATCGTGGTGTCCTGGCATTATTTCCGCACCGGCCAGTTGTTAAGCTCCATCATGCAGGGCCTCACCCTCGCCATGAGCATCTTACCGGAAGAAATTCCGGTTGCCTTCAGTACATTCCAGGCCCTGGGCGCTTTCCGGCTACTCCGGAATAATATCATTGTCAAGCAGCCGCAGTACGTGGAAACACTGGGCGCCGCCACCGTGATCTGTACCGATAAAACGGGCACCCTTACGCAGAACCGGATGGATATTGCTTTTTTGTATGATGCACCATCCGACCGGGAGATACGGGCAGATACTGCGGATGCGATACCGCTGCGCCTCCTGGAATATGCCATGTGGAGCAGTGAAACGAATCCGTTCGACCCGATGGAGAAAGCCATCCATGCGCTCTATGCTGCACATACACCGAAAGACCTGCGGCCTGTATTTGAACAGGTGCACGAATATCCCATCGGCGGCAAACCACCCATGATGACGCATATATTCCGGAACCCGGAGGGAGCGGTTGTCATTGCGGCCAAAGGCGCCCCGGAGGCCATTCTGCGGCAATCAAGTCTGCCAATCGCAAAACTGAAACAGGTAGAAGAAAAAGCACTGGCCTACGCAGCCAGGGGTTACCGGGTACTGGGGGTGGGAGCAGGCAGCTGGATGGGTAAACAATGGCCGGTTTCCCAGGAGGAATTCAGCTTTGAATTCCTGGGACTGCTGGTATTCTTTGATCCGCCCAAAGAAAATATACGGGAAACCGTACAAGCCCTTCATGAGGCGGGTATCCGTCTTACCATGATTACCGGTGATTATGCTTCCACGGCCCTGGCCATCGCCCGCGAAGCCGGATTGCGGCATAACGGAAAGGTGCTCACAGGAGATGAGATTGTACGCATGCCGAAGCAAACCCTGCAGGAAGCCGTAAAAAATGCGGATATCTATGCCCGTATGTTTCCCGAAGCCAAGCTGAAAGTGGTAGACGCGCTGAAAGAAAACGGTGAAGTGGTGGCCATGACGGGCGATGGCGTGAATGATGCGCCCAGCCTGAAAGCCGCGCATATCGGTATCGCTATGGGAAAACGCGGCAGTGAAGTGGCCAGGAGCGCGGCCTCCATGGTACTCACCGATGATGACCTCGCGCACATGACGGAAGCGGTGGCCATGGGCCGGAAAATCTACGATAACCTGCGCAAGGCAATCCGCTATATCGTTTCCATTCACATACCCATCATACTGGTGGTGATGCTGCCCCTGCTGCTCGGTTGGCCTTATACCGGCATCTTCACACCGGTGCATGTCATATTTATGGAGCTGATCATGGGGCCAACCTGTTCCATCATTTATGAAAATGAACCTATGGAAGCGGGTACGATGCAGCGGCCCCCGAGACCTGCCGGCAGCGGATTCCTCTCCCTGCAGCAACTTTCCCTGAGCATCATCCAGGGGCTGGTAATAACTGCCGGATGCCTGGGTAACGGGTACCTGTACCTGCAATCCGGTTCGGATGAAAGCAAGGTACGCACCATCATCTTTATCACCCTGCTGTTTGCCAATATCTTCCTCACCTTTGTGAACCGTTCTTTCCGGTTCACCTTTTTTACAACGTTTCGTTACCACAACCCGCTGCTGCCGCTGATCAGTGGCATTACCCTTGCCTTTATTGCAATCATTTTGTGGATACCTGCTGCACGTGATCTGTTCCGGTTAACAGCCCTTACTCCGCAGGAATTGCTGGTTTGCATAACGGCGGCATTGCTGGCCACCTGCTGGCTGGAGCCCTTTAAACGATTTTTAAAAGCCTGAAGACTGCTCCCGCGTGGAGAGATAGTTGTAATCTTCCAGAATTTTACCAAGAAAACCAAGATTATCACGCTGCGGAGGAATGTTCAGTACCTCCCGGAGTTTTTGTGCCACCCGGTCGGAGCGATCATGGTATCCGGTGCGGCGGGCATGTGCCAGTACGGTATGAATGGTATTGATATCACGGTCGCTCAGCCGCATCACTTCCGGAAACTGCACCACATAATCCGCTGACTTTACCTGCATAAAAATGGTATCATGCACGGTGAGGCTGGTACGCGTATTCACCACCACCGTACCCGCCAGCAGATCGCCCAGCCGTTGCTGACGGGCAGTCATTACCATCACCATCATACAGGTAATACTGCCGAACAGCGCAATGGCCAGTCCGTTTACGGGGTTATGCCAGAAGAAAAGAAACAGGATACTGCCCCATTCGTAGAAACGGGCAAACCAGCGAAGCAGGGTCTGGCTCAGGGAGGGCTCTCCGCCTTCCAGGCTGATCACGCGGATCCGCAGCAATGCTTTACCGAATGTTTGTCCGCCCCCCAGCAACTCCGCCACCCAGCTATATGCCAGCATGGGCAGCAGCATCACCAGCGTGGAAAATCCATAATAATCTTCCATCCAGCCCAGCCCCCGCTCCAGTAAATGGTACATGCTGAGCCACCAGAGTACCAGCAGGGCCGCATCCACCAATGCCGCCAGCAGCCGTTTATGAAACTCGGCCGCCTCAAAGGCAATATCCATGTTGAAAGGTGTGGGGATGAAGATCCGGGGCATGCCTAAAGGTAAAAGAAAGTTCAAAAGGTTCAAAAGTTCAAAAGGTTCAAAAGGTTGGCTTCCGACTTGAAAATTGAATATTGAATATTCTTTCATTCCTTTTTCTCTAATTTTA
>WBZP01005000.1_pt2 | contig 10687 bp, 4 predicted proteins | sample 5204301 | NCBI WGS metagenome assembly WBZP01 (sample SAMN12412401, study PRJNA552823) | activated sludge metagenome | isolation source: activated sludge from nitrification reactor of wastewater treatment plant... | place: USA: Pennsylvania | collected 2017
TGACGGCCCGCGCGACCTGCGCGGACTGACCTATGACCAGTTGGACGAACTCGCCGGCGAGATCCGGCACTTCCTTGTGGATACCGTGGATTGCATCGGAGGCGGCGGGCACCTGGCCTCGAATCTTGGCGTGGTTGAGCTGTCGATCGCGCTGCATCGCCTGTTCGACACGCCGAAAGACAAGATCATCTGGGACGTCAGCCACCAAGTGTACGTCCATAAGATCCTGACCGGCCGTAAAGAGCGCATGACGAGCATCCGCCAGTTTGGCGGGCTCTCCGGATTCTCCGACCGGAAAGAGAGCGACCACGACGCGTTCGGCGCCGGGCATGCGGGTACGTCAATCTCCGCCGCGGTGGGCATGGCCGTGGCGCGCGACCTGAAGCACGAGGACTTCTACTCCATCGCGGTCATCGGCGATGGAGCGATGACTGCCGGGATGGCGCTGGAAGCGATGAACCACGCCGGCCACCTTAACCTGAAGAAGCTCATCGTCGTCCTCAACGACAACGCGATGTCGATCTCGCCGAACGTGGGCGCGCTCAGCCGGAACGTGAACAAGCTGCGCGTCGACCCGCTCTACCGGAACGCCAAGCGCGACCTCGGCGAGTTCGTCGAGCACCTGCCGCTGGGCCGGCAAGTCTGGCAGGGCGCGAAACGGGTCAAGTCCAGCATGCGCGACCTGCTGGTGCCGGCAAGGTTCTGGGAGCAGTTCGGCTTCGAGTACTACGGCCCTATCGACGGTCACGACATCCACGAGCTGGAGACAACGCTTGCCGCCATCAAACGGGTGCCCGGCAAGCCTGTCCTCTTGCACATCCTCACGGAGAAGGGTCACGGCGTGCCGGAGGCTGCGGCGGACCCGATCAAGAGCCACAGCGGCACGTACTGGCTGAAGAAGCCGGCGGCGGCCGACGCGCCCGCGCCCCGCCCGACCTACAGCCAGGTTTTCGCCCAGGCGACGCAGGAACTCATCCAAGCTGACCCGGCCGTCGTCGCGGTCACCGCGGCCATGCTCGAAGGGACGGGCCTTGCCCCGGTCCACGCGAAGCACCCGGACCGCGTGTTCGATGTCGGGATTGCGGAGCAGCATGCCGTGACTTTCGCCGCAGGTCTCGCGACCGAAGGCATCAAGCCGATCTGCGCCATTTACTCGACGTTCCTCCAGCGTGGCTTTGACTCGGTTGTCCACGATGTCGTGGTCCAGGACCTCCCCGTGGTCTTTGCCATGGACCGGGCGGGCTTCGTCGGCGACGACGGCAAGACCCACCAGGGCTTCATCGACATCAGTTATCTCCGCTGCCTGCCGAACATGGTGGTGGCGGCGCCGAAGGACGAGACCGAGCTTCGTGACCTGTTGTACACGGGTGTGAACCACTCCGGGCCGTTCGCCCTCCGGTTCCCGCGTGGCACAGGCCCCGGAGCGCCCGTGAACCTCCCGATGAAGAAGCTCGAAGTCGGGCGCGGAGAAGTCCTGCGCGAAGGCCGCGACATCGCGCTCATTGGTTTTGGCACAAGCGTGCAGGAGTGCCTGCGCGCGGCGAACATCCTCGAGGAATCCGGCGTGGACGCCGCCGTGATCAACGCGCGTTATGCCAAGCCGCTCGATGAGGCACTGATCCTCCACTGGGCACGCGAAACGAACGGCATCATCACCGCGGAAGAAAACGTGCGCGCCGGTGGCTTCGGCGACGCCGTGCTCGAACTGCTGGCGGACCACGGGCTGGCCGGCAAGAACCTGCTGAACCTCGCGATGCCCGACGAGATCGTCGACCACGGCCCGCAGGCAACGTTCCGCCAGATGCACCACCTGGACGGCCCGGGAATCGCGGAAGGGGCTCAGCGCGCGATCGAGTCTGCCGCGTCCGCCGGCGAGACGACGGAACACCTGCCCACGGCCCTGCCGACGCTCGCGGCCAGCTAACCGATGGCAGACGTTCCGGCTGCGCTCACCCGCCACCTGCCGCTCGTCGAGGATGCGCTGAGGGCGCAACTCGCGAACGATCGGTCACCGCTCGCCGCCACGGCTCGTTATGTGATGGGTTGGGAAGACCGGGACGGCAATCCGATGAACACTGGCGGGAAGCGGATCCGGCCAGCGCTTTGTCTCTTCGCTGCCGAGCTGTTTGGCGCGCCGGCCGAAGCGGCGCTGCCTGGCGCGGTCGCGGTCGAACTGATCCACAACTTCTCGCTGGTCCACGACGAAGTGCAGGACCGGGACGCCGAACGCCACCATCGGCCGACGGTCTGGGCGATCCACGGGGAAGGCCAGGCCATCAACGCCGGGGACTTCCTGATCACTCGCGCGATAGACGCGCTCATATCCAGCCATGCGCCGGCTGCGCGTTCGGTGGCCGCGCTGCGCATCCTGAACGATGCCATGGCGCGCATGATCGCGGGCCAGTGGGCGGATATCGCGTTTGAGAGCCGTGTCGACGTTACGACGGCTGAGTACATCGAGATGATCCGCGGCAAGACCGGTGCGCTGCTCGGAGCGCCGCTTGCCATGGGCGCCGTTTTGGCCGGCGCGGACGCAGAGCAGGCGGACCGCCTGCACCGCTGGGGCGAAACCATCGGCCTGGCTTTCCAGGTCCGCGATGACTATCTCGGAATCTGGGGCAACCCTGACCTCACCGGCAAATCCAACGTCAACGACCTGCTCCGGAAGAAGAAGACGCTCCCGGTGGTGCACGGATTCGAACACGACGGGAGCGGGGCAGTGCGGGCCGCCTACGGGCGGGAAACCATCACGGCTGATGATGTGCCCGGCATTGTCGAAGCGCTGGAGTCGGCGGGGACGCCCGCCTTCGTACGCGGGGAAGCGGATGCGCTTGCCGCCGAAGCTGAGGGGCTCCTGAGCGACTTCGAGCTCCCGCCAGCCTCCCGCCAGGCCCTGCGCGAGATTGGCCGCTACCTGGTGGAACGCGACAACTGACGTTGCCCGTTTTACGCTGACCGCCTAGCGTCAGCCCGGTGTTCGAGAACGTCCGCGAAGACATCCGGCTCGGGGTGCAATGGCACAGCGTCCCGCGCGTTCGCGCGCTCCTGGGAGAGCGGGCTGAAACCGTCGCGGCGCTTGTCCTCTCGGCCGAGCTTCAGGTTGTACTCGTCTACCGGTTCCAGGCGTGGCTGCGTGCGAACCGCGTGCCGCTGCTGCCCAACCTCTGCCGGCGGCTGACTATGCTGCTGGCGGGAGTCAGCATCGGTGACCGGGTCACGATTGGGCCCGGGCTGCTGATGAACCACGGGCACGTCGTCATCGACGGGACCACGAGCATCGGACCGTTATGTTCCGTAGCACCGTTCGTGACGATTGGCCTGAACACCGGTGGCCCGGATGTGTCGTTTGCCGGGCCGACCATCGGGAAGTTCGTGTTCATCGGTACGGGCGCGAAGCTGCTGGGGCCTATCACCATCGGCGACAACGCGAGGATCGGCGCGAATGCCGTGGTCCTGAACGACGTGCCGGCGGATGCGACGGCAGTAGGCGTCCCGGCGCGGGTGCTCCATCATGCGTTTCCGCTGGGGCCGGCTATCGCCGAGGACCTCTCTAGTTAACCGGGAGCAGCGTTTCGCCCATCAGGTATTTGTCGATGCCGCGCGCGGCGGCCCGGCCTTCGGCGATGGCCCAGACGATGAGCGATTGGCCCCGCGTCATGTCGCCGGCGGTAAACACGCCCGCCACCGAGGTCATCTTGTTCTCGTCGGCCCGGACGTTGCCGCGCTCCGTGAGCTCAACGCCGAGTTGTTCGAGCATGCCCGGCTTTTCCGGCCCCAAGAAGCCCATGGCCAGGAGGAGCAGTTGAACGTCTTCCGTGAACTCGCTGCCGGGCACTTCGCGCATCACCTGCCGGCCGTCTTCGTTGACGAACTCGACGTGCACGGCGTGGAGCTTCGCGAGCTTCCCGTTCTCGCCGGAAAGCGACTTCGTCATCACCGCGTACTCGCGCGTGCCGCCTTCTTCGTGGGCTGAGGAAACGCGGTAGATGGTGGGGTACGTCGGCCACGGGTTCTCCGCGGGCCTGGAGGCCGGCGGTTTGGGCAGGATTTCATACTGCAGGACTTCGGTTGCGCCCTGGCGGAGGGCGGTGCCGAGGCAGTCGGCGCCGGTGTCGCCACCGCCGAGGATGATGACGCGCTTTCCCTTCGCCGAGATGAACGCGGAGTCCGGGATTTCGTCGCCGGCGTTGCGCTTGTTCTGCATCGGCAGGTATTCCATGGCGAAGTGCACGCCGTCGATCTCGCGGCCAGGCACTTCCAGGTTACGGGGATGGGCTGCGCCGCCAGAGAGGCAGATGGCATCGAACTTCGCCAGCAATTCGCGGGTATCGATGTCGACGCCGACCTGCACGCCCGGCTTGAAGCTCACGCCTTCCGCCTCCATCTGGGCCATGCGGCGGTCGACGAAGCGCTTCTCCATCTTGAAATCCGGGATGCCGTAGCGCAGCAGACCGCCAATGCGGTCGTCGCGTTCGAAGACGGTGACATCGTGGCCGGCGCGGGCGAGCTGCTGAGCGGCGGCCAGCCCGGCGGGGCCCGACCCGATCACAGCGACTGTCTTGCCAGAGCGCTTCTCCGCGGGTTCCGGCCGGATCCAGCCGTTTTCGAACGCGTACTCGACGATCGTCAGTTCGACCTGCTTGATTGTCACCGGGTCGCTGTTGATGCCGAGGACGCAGGCCGCCTCGCAGGGCGCGGGGCAAAGGCGGCCGGTGAACTCGGGGAAGTTGTTCGTGGCGTGGAGACGGTCGATCGCGTCATGCCACTTGTCCCGGTACACCAGGTCATTCCAGTCAGGGATGATGTTCCCGAGGGGGCAGCCCTGGTGGCAAAACGGGATGCCGCAGTCCATGCAGCGAGCGGCCTGTTTCTTCAGGTGGTCAACCGGGAAGTCTTCGTAGACTTCCAGCCAGTCCTGGACGCGCGCTCCCACCGGACGGCGGGTGGGGGTCTCCCGGCCGAATTCCATGAACCCGGTGGGCTTAGCCACGGGCAGCCGCCGCTTCGCGCTGGAGCGCTTCGTCCTGTGCCTGGCGTTCGAGGAGCACGCGCCGGAACTCGCGCGGCATCACCTTCACGAACTTCTTGGTCATCACGGGCCAGCCTTCGAGGATCCGCTTCGCGACGGTGCTCCCGGTGTATTCGAGGTGGCGTTCGAGGAGGCCCTGCACAAGGTCGACATCTTCGTGTTCCGAGAGCGGTTCCAGGCCAATCATCTCCATGTTGCAGCGGCTGGCGAACGTGCCGTCTTCGTCGAACACGTAAGCGATGCCACCGCTCATGCCCGCGCCGAAGTTCCGGCCCGTGGGGCCGATGATGACCGCGCGGCCACCGGTCATGTACTCGCAGCCATGGTCTCCGGTGCCTTCCACGACGCCAACGGCGCCGCTGTTGCGGACCATGAATCGTTCGCCGGCCACGCCGCGGAAGAACGCCGCGCCGCCGGTTGCGCCATAGAGGGCCACGTTGCCCACCACGATGTTCTCTTCAGGCAGGAAGGGCGCGTTCGCAGGCGGGTGGACGATGAGCTTGCCGCCGGAGAGTCCCTTGCCGATGTAATCGTTGGAGTCGCCTTCGAGCCGGAGCGTGATGCCCGCCGGGACGAAGGCCCCGAAGCTCTGGCCGGCCGACCCGTGGAAGGTGATGGAGATCGTGTCATCGCGCAGGCCACTGACGCCGTGGCGGCGGGTGAGCTCGCTGCCGAGCATCGTGCCGACGGTGCGGTTCACGTTCCGGATCGGGAGGTCGAGCGTGATTCGCTCGCCCCGCTCGATGGCGGGCGCGCAGGCGGCGATCAGTTCGTTATCGAGGGCCCGGGCGATGCCGTGGTCTTGTTCGCTCACGCGGCGCGTCGCGACTGATGCGTCGACTTCGGGCCGGTAAAGGATCGCGCTCAAGTCGAGGCCCTGGGCCTTCCAGTGATTCACGGCACGCCGCGTATCGAGGATGTCGCTGCGGCCGATCATTTCGTCGAGGGAGCGGAAACCGAGCTGGGCCATGTAGCCGCGCACTTCTTCGGCGATGAAGCGGAAGAAGTTGACGACGTGTTCGGCGCGACCGGCGAACTTCTCACGGAGCACGGGGTTCTGGGTCGCGATGCCCACGGGACAGGTGTCGAGATGGCAAACGCGCATCATCACGCAGCCCATCACCACGAGCGGCGCGGTGGCGAAGCCGAACTCCTCGGCGCCGAGCAGCGCCCCGATGACGACGTCGCGGCCCGTTTTCATCTGGCCGTCGACCTGGACGATGATGCGGTCCCGGAGTTTGTTCAGGACGAGCGTCTGCTGCGTCTCGGCGAGGCCGAGCTCCCAGGGCGCGCCGGCGTGCTTCAACGAGGTGAGCGGGCTCGCGCCCGTGCCGCCGTCGTGCCCGCTGATGAGGACAACATCGGACTTGGCCTTCGCAACGCCGGCCGCGACGGTGCCCACACCGACTTCGGCGACGAGTTTCACGCTGATCCGGGCCCTCGGGTTCGAGTTCTTCAGGTCGTGGATGAGCTGCGCGAGGTCTTCGATCGAGTAGATGTCGTGGTGCGGAGGCGGGCTGATCAGGCCGACGCCGGGGGTAGCGTGGCGGACTTCGGCGATCCAGGGGTAGACCTTCGCGCCGGGGAGCTGGCCCCCTTCGCCGGGCTTGGCGCCTTGGGCCATCTTGATCTGCAGTTCATCCGCGTTGACGAGGTACTCGCTGGTGACGCCGAACCGGCCGGAGGCGACCTGCTTGATGGCGCTGCGGCGAAGGTCGCCGTTGGCGTCAGGCGTGAACCGCCGGCGGTCTTCACCGCCCTCGCCGGTGTTGCTCTTCCCGCCAATGCGGTTCATGGCGATGGCGAGCGTTTCGTGCGCCTCGGCCGAAATCGACCCGAATGACATCGCGCCCGTGGCGAAGCGCCGGAAGAGGCTCTCGACGGACTCCACTTCTTCGATAGGCACGGGAGCGCGGTCAGGTTTGAACTCGAACAGGCCGCGGAGGGTGCACATCCGCTCCGCCTGGTCGTCCACCAACTGGGTGTACTCGCGGAAGATCTTGTACTGGCCGGTGCGGGTGGCGTGCTGCAGCTTGAAGACGGTATCCGGGTTGAAGAGATGGAATTCGCCATCCCGGCGCCACTGGTACTGGCCGCCCCACTGCAACTCGTGGAGCCCACCATCGCGGGGCGGATAGGCGAGCGCATGGTGGGCCAGGGCCTCGACCGCGACTTCATCGATGCCGATGCCGCCGATGCGGGACACCGTCTTGGTGAAATACGTGTCGATGAACTGCTCGGAGAGCCCGATCGCCTCGAAGATCTGGGCGCCGCGGTAGCTGTGGATCGTCGAGATGCCCATCTTGGACATCACTTTCACCACGCCCTTCTTGATCGCTTTCAGATAGTGCGGGTGCAGTTCTTCCGCCGGGATCGCTTCGTCGATGAAGCCGTCGGCCTGTACCTGCGTAAGGGAATCGAGCGCGAGGTAGGGGTTGATGGCGCCGGCGCCATACCCTATCAGCAGCGCGAAATGGTGCACCTCGCGGGCGTCGCCGGTCTCCACGATGAGGCCGACCTGCGTGCGCTTCTTTTCGCGCACAAGGTGGTTGTGCAGGCCGGCCACCGCCAGCAACGACGGGATCGGCGCATGTTCAGCGTCCACGCCCCGGTCCGAGAGGATGAGGACTTTCGCTCCGGCGGCGATGGCTTCGTCGGCCGCCTTACAAACAACGTCAAGGGCCGGCGCGAGGGCCGCCGGGCCGCCCCGGGCCGGGAAGAGCATGGGGATGACCGTCGCGCGCAGGGCGTGGTCACGGAGTGATTTGAACTTGGCGAGTTGCTCGTTGTCGATGAAGGGGCTGTCGAGGCTGACCAGGTGGCAGCTTTCGGGCTCCGGGTCGAGCAGGTTGCCCTCGGGGCCGATGACGGTCTTCACGGACGTCACGAGTTCTTCGCGGATCGCGTCCAGGGGCGGGTTCGTGACCTGCGCGAAGAGCTGCTTGAAGTAGTTGTAGAGCGGCTGAGGGCGCGTCGAGAGCACCGCGAGCGGGGTGTCGGTGCCCATCGAGCCAATGGCTTCTTCGCTGTTCTTCGCCATCGGCCCGAGGATGTACTTCAGGTCCTCGATGGAGTAGCCGAAGGCAATCTGCCGCTTGAGCAGCGTTTCCGGGCCGGGCGATGGCGCGGCCTCGACCTCCGGGATCTCGTCGATGGGCAGCAGGTTCCGCTTGAGCCAGTCGGCGTATGGGCGTTCCGTGGCCAGTTTCGTCTTGAGCTCGGCGTCATCGATGATGCGGCCCTCATCGAGGCTCACCAGGAACATCTTCCCCGGCTGCAGGCGGCCTTTGTGCTTCACGCGCTCGGGCTCGATCGGCAGCACGCCCACTTCCGAGGCCATGATCACCATGTCGTCGGTGGTCACGTAGTAGCGGGACGGACGAAGCCCGTTGCGGTCGAGCACGGCGCCGATGTTGCGGCCGTCAGTGAAGGCGACCGAGGCCGGGCCGTCCCACGGCTCCATCAGGCAACTGTGGTATTCGTAGAACGCCTTCTTTTCGGGGCTCATCGCTTCGTGGCCCTGCCATGCTTCTGGGATGAGCATCATCATGGCGTGGGCCAGGGGGCGGCCGGCGAGGACGAGCAATTCCAGCGCCTGGTCCAGGCTCGCGGTGTCGCTGCCTTTCTCGTCGATGATCGGCAGGATCTTGTGGATATCCTCAAACTGCGGCGAAGCGAACAGTGCTTCGCGGGCGGCCATCCAGTTGCGGTTGCCTCGCAGCGTATTGATCTCGCCGTTGTGGGCGACCATGCGGTACGGGTGGGCCAACTCCCAACTGGGGAAGGTGTTGGTGCTGAAGCGCGAATGGAACATCGCGAGAGCGCTCACCAGGAGCGGGTCGCTCAGGTCCGGGAAGTACTCGCGAAGCTGGATCGCCGTGAGCATCCCCTTATAGACGAACGTGCGGCAGGAGAGGCTTGAGAAATAGAACCAGTCGGCGTCGCGGATGCCCCAACGTTCGATGGCCTTTTCGAAGCGCTTGCGGATGACGTACAGCGTCCGCTCGAACGCGTCGTCGTCCCGGACGCCCGCCCCGCGCGCGACGAAGACCTGGAAGACCGAGGGCTCGGCATCGAGCGCGGTCTGGCCGAGCGACGCGTTATTGGTTGGCACCGTGCGCCAGCCAAGGAGGTGCTGGCCCTCCTCTTCGACGATTGCGGCGAAGAGCGCCTGGGCCTGGGCCTGGGCGCGGGGATCGCGGGAGGCGAAGAAGAGGCCGGCGCCATAGTGGCCCGCCTCAGGCAGGCGAATGCCGAGCTGAGCGCATTCGTGGCGGAAGAATTCGTGGGGCATCTGGACGAGGATGCCCGCGCCATCGCCGGTGTTCGGCTCGCTCCCGGAAGCGCCGCGATGGTTGAGGTGTTCCAGCGCGCTGATGCCGTCGTTGACGAGTTGGTGGGTGCGGTGACCCTTCAGGTTGACGACGAACCCCACCCCGCAACTGTCGTGCTCGAGCTCTGGCCGGTAGAGGCCTTGCGCGGGCGGCAAATGCGGGTGGCCCATTCGTCCCTCCAGGGGAGTCCGCGTTATGACCGGTTTTTTGAGAATGAGCACGGCCCCTGCGGCGCTGAAGCGCTTCCCGCCGCAGATTGTGAAAACATTCGCAAACCGGAGCGAACAGTAAGGTGAGCTTGCAGTATACCTCAACCGTCAACCATCCCGTCGAGGGGTCTGGAGCGGATCAACGCCCAGAACCTGCACATGCCTGCGATAGACAAGTGCTAAGGTATTTCGAATCACACGCCTCACGGGAAGCAGCCATGCCTGAGTTCTGGTCAGCCGAAAACGTCGAAGAAATGGTGAGCGCGCGCTCGAAGATCCTTGGCGCGCAGGTATGGGCTGCGGCGACGCCGGATCCGCGTCACCTCATTTCCTTCGCCGGCGGCCTCCCGGACATCCCCTCGCTGCCGGGCGAGGCGTTGTTGCGCGCCGCCCGCACGGTCATCGACCGGGAGCAGAAGGAAGCGCTGGAGTATGGCGGTACGTTCGGGCCGTTTCCCCTTCGACAGGCTATCGCCGAGCGGTCTTCGAGGATCGAGGGGATTCCCGTCACGCGGGACCACGTCATCATTGCGTCGGGGTCCGCCCATGCCATCGGCATGGTTTGCGAGACCCTGCTCGATCCTGGCGATGTCGTGATGGTGGAGAGCCCGAATTTCCCGGGCAGCATGCGGACCATCCGGTCGTTCGGGGCCTCGCAGGTGGCGATCCCGATGGACGAGCAGGGCATGCGCTGCGACGTGCTCGAAACGGAACTCCAGAAGCTGGCGGAAGAAGGGAAGCGAGCGAAGTTCATCTACTGCATCCCGACGCACCAGAACCCGGCCGGCTGCACGCTCCAACTGGACCGGCGCGAGAAGCTGCTGGAACTGGCGCGCCGGTTCAACACGTTCGTGCTGGAAGATGACGCCTACGGGGAGCTGTGGTTCGAAACGCCGCCCCCGCCGTCGCTGTTCGCGCTGAGCAACGGTGACCACGGCATCAAGGTGTCGAGCTTCTCGAAGATCATCGCGACAGGCCTGCGGATGGGCTGGATCATGGGCCCCCCGGCGCTTGTCTCGCGGATCGCGGCTCTTCGTTATGACATGGGATCGAGCCCGTTCCTCGGCCGCGTGATTGCCGAGATGATGCGCAACGGCGACCTCGACCGGCACATC
>WBZP01005166.1_pt1 | contig 10684 bp, 20 predicted proteins | sample 5204301 | NCBI WGS metagenome assembly WBZP01 (sample SAMN12412401, study PRJNA552823) | activated sludge metagenome | isolation source: activated sludge from nitrification reactor of wastewater treatment plant... | place: USA: Pennsylvania | collected 2017
ACGGGACAATGCTTATGCTGATCTCTTCGATGACATTCTCCGGTACTACCTGAGCAAACGCGGGGATCGTGTACCTGCGGTGGTGTTGCTCACGGGTGGGCGGGCTTCCTCGCTTTATCGGTGCATCCCTGATTCTCTGCTTGATGAATCTGAGTGGCGGGTGATGGGTGCGCGGTCAAATGTTGACGGTGGTCTCCAATGGCTGATCAAGAAATATGAGCGTGAAACGGGGGTGAAGTATGTCCGATAACATTTACCGCTTCCCTCTAAAGCTCGATCCCTCTGATCCGCGTGATGGGGCGATCATCGATGTGCTTATGCCTCTGGTGCGTGGGCGTCGGGCGTCTCATGCGGTGCGTGATGCGCTTTATCAATATCTCGTCATGGGGTCGTCGGCGGTGGCTGCACCTGCTCCGGTGTCCGCCTCGCTTCCGTCGTTTGCACCTGTGGCGCGTGCGGTTCGTCCGGTTCGCTCGGCGGCTGCACCTGTTCCGATGGTGGCGTCGTCGCCTTCTAATTCAACTTCTGCTGATTCGGCGTTTGATGCGCTATTGGAGGCGTTCTGATGTCTGCCTCTGATAACACAGTCACAGTCTCACAAGCCTATGATGATTTCATCTTGGCGTCTAAGGCGAATGGTTCAAAGCCTGCGACTCTGCGTTGGTACGATCAACGCTTAAAACCTATGGTGGAACACTTCAAGGATCGGTTGCTTTCCAGTGTCACGCCGGGGGCGCTTCGTCGGTACATTGTAGAGCTGCGCTCCCGTAAATCTCGCTACGACAATTCCAAATACCGGAAACAATGCGCGGGCGGGCTATCGGTGGCAACCCTTCACGGTCATTTTCGGGCGCTGCGTCACTTCTTTAAATGGTGTGCTGATGAATACGGTCTTGACATTGAGCCTATGCGCGGGGTTCGTTTCCCTCGCCTTACTCATGACGCTTCTAAACGTGCTTCGATGGATGATTTAAACAAGCTGCTCGGCGCGTGTGGTACTGATGTATCGGGGCTGCGGGATCGGGCGATCTTGTTGTTTCTCGCTGATACAGGATGCCGGGCGGGTGGTTTGCTCGGTCTCCGTCTGCGTGATGTCGATCTTGAATGTGGGCGGGCGCTGGTCACTGAGAAGGGCGGGAAATCGCGCAACGTTTATTTCTCTCCGGTGACGGCTGCGGCGCTTCGCTCGTGGTTGGATGTTCGTCATTCGGTGAAATATTCGGATCGGTCTGATGGCGTGTTTGTCTCGCTCGGTTATGCAAGTGCGGGTCAATCTCTCACGCTCGGCGGGGTTCATGGTGTCCTGCGGCGTCTGGGGGGTAAGTCGGGCGTCAAGGGTCGGATTAATCCTCATGCTTGGCGGCACTTGTTCGGCGTGTCTTTTATCAATGCGGGCGGAGATCCGGCCTCGCTTCAAAAATTGCTCGGTCATTCGGACGTGGCAACTACTCTGAATTTCTACGTGAATCACTCTGAGGAAGAACTACAGGATCGGCATAATCGGTTTAGTCCGGTGGCGGTGCTGTGATGATGTCTTTCTTTGACATTGATATGTTTTTTGCCTTTGGGCTTGTATGTCTTGTTGTTCACCTTGGGTTTCTGTTGGTTGTTATTTGTTTTTACCTTTGGGCGTATCTTCTGAGGAGTGTTGATGATGGTTTACATTGATTTTCCTCTTGATTGGGGTGGAAAGTTTAATAACTGTTCACATTTGTGGTCAGATGATGAATCTGAATTGCATTCGTTTGCTTTGATGCTTGGGTTGAAGCGTGTGTGGTTTCAAAATAAGGTCGGATTTCCGCACTATGATGTTTTTGGTTGTAAGCGCGATCAGGCTGTTCGTTTAGGTGCGGTTGAAGTCTCTCATTTTGATATGGTGAGGTTGGTGCGTTCTCGGTTTAGTCCGGTGGTGGTGCTGTGATGGTCGATCTCATTTACTGCGCTCGTCGTAATCACTTCGCTCCTATCGCTCTCCGGCATGGGTGGCTTTATGGTAGTCAACTCCCTAACGCGGTTTATGACCGCCCACATTTTGTCGATCAGAACTACAAAAAGCCTGATCGGGTTAAATACATGCGGGCTTTAGAAGTTTATCGGCCTGCTGTTGCTACGGTGCTCGATCTTGAATCTTTGTCTCAGTTTGATGAGGTTCTTTCGTGGGCGTCTGAGGCTTCACAGTTTGTGTCTCAAGCGGTGGTTATTATTCCTAAGTGTGAGGGGGTGATTGCTCAACTTCCTCGCTCTATCGGTTCTGTTGAGGTGCGTTTAGGGTATAGCGTGCCTACTTCTTACGGTGGTACGTCGCTCCCTCCTTCTGCTTTTGAGGGTTGGCCTGTTCACTTGCTTGGCGGGAATCCTATTCGGCAATTGATGCTTGCGGCTCCTCATATTGATGAATCCGGGCGGGTCTGTCGTCTGGATGTGCGGTCAGTTGATCAGAATTACATTCAATTGTCGGCGGTGCGGTGGGGTCAATACCTTGAGTTATCGCCTAAACAAACTTCGATTTTTGGCTTCCGCCCACCTTTGGTTTGGCGTCAACTTCGTGAGGTTGGGTTAGGTTCTCTTCCAGATGCTCCCTATGAGGCGTTCTCTCGTTCTTGTGAAGTGCTTCGGGGTTTGTGGACGGAGGTGCTGTATGTCTGAACGTTTGTTTAAGGCGATTGTTGATGAGGCTCTTGGGGCTTTAAAGCCTTCTGAAGTCGATGTTGATGATCTCGCTCGTACTATCAACGCATTGGAGAAACGTCTTGTTGCTCGTGCGGTGGTTGTGCTTCTTCGCTCGTTGTGGCGGTTACGTTCGGTTGAGGCAAAGAACGATTATCTTGTGCGTAAACTCAATCACTATCGTGATGCTTATCGTGAACTACAAGAGCAGTTGGGCGAACCTTCCGATCCTGATTTTGTTTTCGATAATCATAAGCCTGAGGTGCTTAAAGGTTGGTGGTTAAGTTCTGATGCTCGGTTGGTTGCTGGTGGTTTGGAACACTGTGTTCCTTATACCGAATTGGAGAGTGATTAAATGTCTGGTTGGGCAATGAAATGTCCTTGTTGCGGGTATTTCTGCTGGCCTGTTGAAGGTTCTGTTGTTGTTTATCGTTGTTCAGTTTGTCAACTTCGGTTTTATGCGTCTTATGCTGTTTATAGCCATGTTCCTTTGAATCCGGTGTCTCGTCTGATGAGGTGGTTTTCTGCTTGGTTTCGTTTTCGTTTTCGAGTTGGTCTATATCGGCAAGGGTTTAGGAATGTAAAGAAGGTAAGGAAGGGTAACTAAATGTCGTTGTCTAAACTTCGCTCTGTGTTCAATGCTCGGAATTTTGTTGTTCTTGATACTGAAACAACGGGCTTGGGTTATGGTAGTGAGATTGTAGAAATCGCGGTGATCGATGCTGCTGGCTCGGTGTTGGTCAATACACGGGTTCGACCTGTTAACGGGATTCCTGATGATGCGGCGGCGGTTCATGGGATTCGTGGGCGTGACGTGGCGGGTTGTTCGCTGTGGCCTGATGTGCGTGGGTCTGTTCGGGCTGCGCTGGCGGATCGGGATGTGATTATCTATAACGCAGAATACGATCTTAAAATGCTTCGCTCGTCGGATGGTGTGCACCGTATTAAAGAGTCGTGGGAAGGCTCGTTTTACTGTGCGATGATGGCCTATGCTGAACATTACGGTGATTGGAATGATTATCGTGGGTCTTGGCGTTGGCATAAGCTCACCAGTGCAATGTATCAGCAAGGTTTGCCGCTTGGTGATGCTCATTCTGCTCTCGGTGACTGTCGGATGACGTTGGCGCTGCTGGCTCACATTTTCGCTGATTGCCATTGACAGACGGTAAAGAATTGCTAGAATATCCTCTCAGCGATACCTGATCGTGCAATGGCAAGGTAGCTCAGCGGTAGAGCAGGGGACTCATAATTTTCTGCACATCAACCCGGTCAAAAACTGACCGGGTTTTTTATTTTTTCGTATCTTTAAGAAATTGTAGTAAATGTCAATGAGTTGTTAGAGGTTGATCTTGAGGACAAAGTTATGATTTTTCTCTCTTTTTAGGTCAAGATGGGTCAGTATGGCTCATTCTTAAAATAGCACTTCGCATGTTCTCTATATAAATCCCCTCCTAGAGCAGGGGATTCGGCAAGTCTGGACACCCCTCCCTATTCTGCCTCATCCTGTAACTATGAATATTTCATCTAGTCATTTGGATGTCGAGGCTGCTTTGAATTCTTATCTTGATAAAGAATTACAGGATCGTCATGATCGGTTTAGTCCGGTGGCGAATTTACAGTCTCCATCTCCCCTCTTGGAAGAATCGCCGATATTGCGGTCAGAGAATCAAATAGAGAACGTTCGTCGCTATCGCTATGATTTGCAATCTCTCGCCGCTGAATTGCTTCCGAGAGAACGGGTTTCTCAGTGCTTGCGATCTATCGCTCCCTCTGCTGATTCTGTTCAAGTGCTTCATCATCACGGGTTGTCAACACACACACGATTCAGAAACCTTGTAGTTTGTGGGCGGGTGTGGACGTGTCCGGTATGCGCTTCACGTATTTCTGAAGAACGTCGGCGGGAATTATCCCTTGCTGCGGGTATGAATGACCTATCGCCTATGATGGTTACTTTCACGCTGCGTCATAAGCGAGAAGATAGGTTAGATCGTGTGCTGTCGGCGTTGTTAGAGGCGGTACGGGCGTTTAAGTCGGGGCGTTATTGGCAACGCATTAAAAAAGAATACGGGGTTGCCGGGTCGGTTCGCTCACTGGAGGTCACATACAGTGATGAAAATGGGTGGCATCCTCATTGCCATATGTTGCTATTTGTCTATGGGGTTTCTCTTCCTCGCTGCTCTGATGAGCAGTTGGACAAAGTTAAAGTTGGGGAACGTCCTCCGGCTGGTACTGCTGATGCTCTCGAATATGACTGTCGTCAAGTGTGGCTAAAAAATCTTCAGGCGCAAGGGTTTGATGCTACATGGGAAAACGGGTTAACCGTTACATCTCAGCATGATGACATTCAGAGCTATATCGCTAAATTTGGGCGTGAACCTCGTGATCTCGGTTGGACTCCTACCCATGAACTAACCAAGGGACATTTATCAAAGAAGGGTCGTTTAGGTGGTCATACTCCTTTTCAACTTCTTGAGGCTTATGGTCAAGGGAATAAGCGGGCGGGGCGGCTGTTTGTCGAATATGCCCAAACTTTCAAGGGGCGTAATCAACTCGTCTGGTCTCGTGGTTTGCGGGGGATGCTTGGTCTGGATGAAAACTCAGACGAGAAATGTCTTTCCCCTGTGGCTGACCTTCTCGACGATGTTCAGGCGGCTGAAGCAGAGGTGCTTATCACGCTCTCGCGGCTTGAGTGGAAATTTGTACTTGCTGCACGTGCTCGGTGTGACCTGCTTGAAGCTGCTGCGCTTCCAGATGTCAATGAAGCTCGTGAACGTGCGAATCGTTGGGTGGCGGCGCTTATGTCCGGTGTGAAAGTGACCTATCTCGATCTTAATCGCCTGATGGATGCTCCCGATCCGTCTACTGTCGAATTTGAGACTTATACCTATCCTGTTGTTGATTCTACTTGAGGGGGGATTCTATGCGTTCAATGACAATAACTGTAGATGCGGGCGGGTTGCGCGTGGGTTATGACCTGCTCGATGATGCGGGGCCTGAAGAAATTCAGGACGCCCTCGAAACGTTGCTAAACGTGGCTCGATCTTCGCGGTTTCGGGCGCTGGCTGCTGCTATGCGTCAATTTCAACCGTCGCCGTCGGCAACAGTTCCAACGCCTGCACCTGTGGCAAGTGTTCCGGCTGTGGCTGCTCCGGTGGGTGTTCTAGTGGGGGGTAACGGTAATGGACACAGTGACCATTTTGAAGCTTTTGATGTCGGCGGCGTACCTGATTTTGATGGTGGTGCTGTGGGTGCGCTTCCTACTCCCAGTGATCCGGCTGGTGTTTTCGAGTTTCGCTCTGTTGAGAAAAAATCTCACACTGAAACGGGCGAAATAACGTGGCGGGCTATGCCTACGGCGGGTGATCATGTGAAATTCGGGATCAAGCTACCTGATTCCCTCCGGGCGGAATATTTCAAGCGAGCGGGGCTGGCGGGTGATCTCCCGGTGGGTGTGCATTCTCATCGCTCGGTGTTTCTCAAGGTGGGTGATTTTCAGAAAGACGGGAAAACCTACCCTAAACTGGAGTCGTTCTATGACCACACTTAAGGATCGGGCTTTGGCGGTGTTTTCTTCAGAACTTCGTGATCTGGCCTCTGGATGGGTAGAGGTTAAGGTTATCAACGGGCATGAATACTTGTACTATCGCTGTTGGGTTGGGCGGCGCAAGATTTCGCGTTACTTGGGCAAGAAATCCAGTTTAGACGCGATTTAGGGGGTAATTACGGGGCAATTAGGGGGCGTTTAGGGGTCAACTGCCTGATCAGGATTAATTACTTGCTTATACAATGCGGATATATCGCGGTCATGCGATTTATCCGTTTTTGTTTTTGGAGGTGTTTCGATGCCGACTTTAGTTGATCTCATTGCTTCCATTACCGATTTTGTTGAGCCGTATCTCGTCTTCGTGGTGGGCGGCTTGGTGATCGGTCTCGCTACGGCGTTGCTGCGTCGTTTCGTCAAGTTGGGGCGTTAGGTTTAGTGTAGAAAGTTTGGGGTTTTATCATGACGCCTACGCCTACTCCTGTTTCTATCCCTGATCTGGTCACCGTTATTGGCGCAACTTCGGATTTTGTGAGTCCGTACCTCGTCTTTGTGGTGGGCGGGTTGGTGATCGGTCTCGCTACGGCACTGCTCAATCGGTTTGTCAAATTGGGGCGGTGATTCTATGGTTGCTCCCTCCCTGTCCTTTGTCTCTGGGTTGTTTGTGGTTTATCTCGTGGCGAGATTCATAGATCGTCGCGGGCGGGGAGGGATATTTTTACCTGTCATGGTGTTGTGTTTTCTTCACGGTGAACAGGCGGTTGTACCGTCCTTGATGGCGGTGGTTGTTCTCGGTGCGCTGTTGAGTCTGTTCGAGGCTGCCAGTGAAGGGTTAGACGAGAAGAAATGACAATCACAGATATTTTAGGGACTATTCTTTCGTTGCTCGATCAACTCGGCTTGACCATTTATATCAAGGTGGCATTGATTATCTGGTTGGCTTTCATGTTTCTTTCCCAGTTGCGAAAGTTGCGTGACTAGATGCGTACTCGGCGCTTGGTGCTGTTGGTTCTGGTGGTCACTTGTCTGATCTTTCAGACTTTTTTGATTCCGGGTCGGGTGGTGGGTCAATCTCAAAATGTTGTAGTTACCTTTGATGGGGGTGGCTATCAATCTTATGATCCGCCAAATTGGGGCGGATTCGAGTCTGATGGTGTTTGGGTTCGGCCTCCTCATGGGGAAACTCACGTTAATGTGTATATCTATAACGTTGATATTACAAGCGTGTGCTTTAGTACCTATCAGAATTTCGATGTTTGGTCGACTTTAGGTGTTCAAATTGTTGCTTATCGTACAAATGGTGATTCTTTTTTGTTGGTTGGAAATCCATTGTCATTTAATTTCTATTATTACATAAATTATTATACGTGGACTAATCATTGTTGGAACGGATTTTTAGAGGATATTTCTTATATTTCTTTTGGTATGGCTAGTGATCGGGATGCTTCTAGTTTTGCTGATAATCTTACGGTTTATTGGGCGATTCCGCCTACTCCTACTTCTCCTCCACCTACATTTACAATTACTCCTACTCCTAGCTTAACTCCTCGCCTGAATGACTGGATGCCCACTGCTCAATTACCATTCTGTCCACCTACGGCAACTCCGGGCGGGACGGCGACTCAATTTGCTCCGGTGCAAACGTTAGCGGTGGCTCAATTTCCAACGGCAAACTTTTGGACAAGTACATCCACCTTACAACCTACTCCTGCTCCGGGTTCGCCTACGTGGACGCCTTCCCCTAGCATGACGCCAATTTTAACGTTGCAGGTGGCTACAGCTACGCCTACGGTGGCAATTACGGCTACTCGCTCTCCTACTTATACTCCGTCGCCCTCTCCGACGTGGGCATGTCGTCCGGGTCGTGTGGAAATTAGTCAACCAGTGGTTGATTTCTCGTCATTTACTGTTGACGAAACGAGTGAACCTGCATGTGCTACGTTTGTTCCTCGTATTGATCAACACATTTCAGCGATAAATCTTGTCATTTTTACTACGCCCGAAATTGATATTGATATACGGCGGCTGGATGTTTGTATTCAAAACTTGTCTTGGAATATGTCGGTTTTAGGCATTGATTTACAACCTGCTATCTCTGCTATGTTGGCTCTTGTGGCGATTCGTATGATCGTTTCGGCTATTCGGGGGGAATTGTAATGGACGTTTTTCCTATTCCAACGGTTGATGTTACTTCTGAGCTTGTCAAAATCACCTTTTATATTCCTGAAGGGGCGTTATTTCCGGTTGCTTTAGCTGCGTTGATGGTAACAGGTGCGGTGGCGATGTGGAAGTGGTTCAAGAGGATCGCGGTTTAAATGTTTATCGGTGCTGATACGTTTCTTCGGCTTTTGGCGGCTTACCGGGTGTGTTGGCTGTCGGGTCGGTTCGGCGGTGGTAAAACGTCGCTCGGCGTCTGGCTCGTCTCGTGGCTCGTGGCGAATAAGTACGCGGCGCATATCTGTTCAAACATCGATGTGACCGGGCGCTCGTTTCCAGTGCCCATGCCTTTGAAAGATGCGGCGCTTTTGCTTGATGAGGCTTGGATGTACATCGACACTTGGAACGATGTTAAAAGCTATGCGGCCTTCCTGCGTAAGATGAATTTGTTTCTGGTGATGCCTTCGGTTTGGCCTCCTCATCCACGTTTGAGGATTCTCGAGGTGCACCGAATTTTTAATGGCCGGGTGATCGGTTTACCCATGTGGGTCTATCGCTGGTCTCTCTCGATGGCGTCTATCGGTGAAAAAGGCTATTTTGCGCTGCTCAATCCTGAGCGTTGTTTCAAGTTCTATGACACTGAATATATTCCTAAAGACGATGGTGGGATCGTCCGGGCAATGGCGGACACCATCGGTGAATTACCGGGTTCTGCGGGGGGTAATCATGGGCGTAAACGAAGATCGGGCGGACAAGCTGCGGCGGCGAATGTTGGCGGAATCGAGGACATTGCAAGGCGGATCGATGATGCTGCTGAGCGAATCGAAGTTGCCAAGCGATACACCAACACTAAGCGGCGCTAAAACGGGGGCGGTAACGCTGCTCGGCAAGAATACGGGCGCGGTTAAAAAGCACACTGACAATAAGTTTCAAGTTCGGGCGTTGATTTTCTTTCTGGGGTTTCTAGCTGTGCCTTTTGTGTGGTTTTACCTGATGAATGATGCAACCAAGCCTAAACCACGCGCTACCTATCCTTCCGCTGTCGATGGCCGGTCTGCTTCTGCGACTCCGGTTATTTATGCGGCGGGTGATTCTCTTGCCCCTCGCTCGGCGGGTCAAACGGTAACTCAAGCGGCTGCTCCGGTGGTGGTTACGGTGCTTGCTCTTGCTCCGGTCGCGCCTACTGCTGTTCCGCCTACGGTTGAACCTACGTTGACGCCCACACGAACAGCGACATTTACCGCGACTCCTTTTCCGGCGTCCTTCTGGGTATCGGTTGATCCGATCTGGCCTGATAGCTCGTCGCGCTGGTGTGGTGGTCGTTACGTTAATGGGCAGTGTCTCGCGTCGGTGGCTTCCGGTGCTGATTGGCGGTTACTGTCGGGGCGTGGGGCTGCGTGTCCGCCTTCGATGGCTCTGGGTTCTGAGATTATCACCGAATCGGGCGCGGTGTATCTCTGCATTGACCGGGCGCGGCGGGTGTGCGCTGATCAGGTCTGCCCGATCTATCTCTATGTTAAACAAAGTGATCCTAAGTTGGCACGGTTTGAACGTGCATATTCTCGTTTAGTGGGTAAGTAAGGGGTGCTATATGTCGTATCAACAAATCACGGTTGTTGGTTATGTGGGTGCTGATCCTCGTGAGGGTGTAACTCAATCGGGGCTACAAGTTGCTAATTTCAATGTGGCTGTTTCAAAGAAATTTAAGGGGAAAGATGGTCAAACTGCTGAATCTACTACATGGTTCAAGTGTACGGCTTGGCGTGAACTTGCTGCGCAGGTGTTGTTATATGTTAGGAAAGGTTCGCAGGTGTTGGTAACGGGTGAAGTCGCTGTAAGTTCGTTTAAGGATAAGGCGGGTAATCTACTCTTTTCACTCGATCTGACGGCTGACACGGTGCGCTTTCTTTCGTCTAAGCTTGCATCGGTGGGGAATGGTCAAGCTGCGGCTTCTACCGCTGAGGCTGAACTCAGTGCTGACCTTCCCTTCTGATCTTCCGCTTCCGTTCCTACCTGCCCCACCTAACGATCAGTGATCGGAGAAAACCGTTAGGTGGGCGGATTCCCTTCCTTCGCTTTCCCTTCCAAGTATTGATGTATCGTTGTTGTGATTTTTCTTCAGCAGCTTCTCAATCAATGCAATCTCAAACATTCGCTAATGGTGCTACGGCTACAGGATGTTGCATCAGGGTGGGGGGTGTGTTGCCTGCGGGTGGCTTGTACGCTGTGGTTAGGGTCAAGCACGCAAGTTGTTTTTTCCTGAACCCCCTGCGTTTAATTTAGCGCGGCTCGAAATCCGCCCGGTACTCCGGGTTTATC
>WBZP01007314.1_pt1 | contig 10684 bp, 2 predicted proteins | sample 5204301 | NCBI WGS metagenome assembly WBZP01 (sample SAMN12412401, study PRJNA552823) | activated sludge metagenome | isolation source: activated sludge from nitrification reactor of wastewater treatment plant... | place: USA: Pennsylvania | collected 2017
GCCGTATATATCCCCCCCCTTGGAATACTTTATTTAATTAAACACCAAAATCTACTGTTATGGGAAGGTTGATGCTTTCGCTTTGCTGCTTTTTGTATGTACTGCCGGTTGAAGCCAAAATCTGGCGCGTGAACAACAATACCGGCGTAACGGCCGATTTTACGACCGTACAGGCGGCCCACAATGCCGCGGCCGATGGAGACACCATCCACCTGGAGCCGTCCATTAACAGCTATGGCGACCTCAGCATGTCTAAACGGCTGGTTATTATCAGCACAGGTCAGTTCATTACCAGCAACCCCGGTTTACAGTTTGATCCCAAGCCTGCTTTTGTGGGGACGGTGAATATCAGTAATACTGCCGCCAACAACAGTGTATTAATGGTGCGGTTTGCCGGTAATATCAATATTAACAGTGGTGTATCGGGGGTATCCCTCATCAGCTGCGGCAGTACCAGTCCGAACGGGAACTGGGGATGTACGGCCGGGCAGCTGGTGATCAACAATGCGGATAATATTACGGCCAGGGGCTGCTGGTTTTCGAATATCCAGTTTGACAATAATTCCAACAACATCATCATCGTCAACAATATTATCGGTAATGCAATCCGGAACGATGGCACATCTGATGGAATTATCTCCAATAATGTGATTCATGCGATAGCGGGCGGACCCTGCGGTCCCAACGATGGTTCGCTGAATAATTGTGTGATTGGGAATAATATTTTTAACAGCCAGCAGGAGGCCACTTTTTCCAACTGTAATATTTCCAATAACCTGGCCCCCAGCGCCAACCTGCCCGCCGGAAACGGCAATCAGATCAATGTGGACATGAGCACTGTTTTTGTGAATGCCTCCGGTGGCTTCGTGGATAATGTGTACCAGCTCAAGCCCGGCAGTCCGGCCATTGGCGCCGGCGGTGGCGGAATCGACTGTGGTGCATTTGGCGGTGCCTCCCCCTTCCGGCTGGCCCTTACACCGCCGGTACCGTCTATTTACAAGATGGCCCTGCCTGCCACGCCCAGTGGCAACAGCATGACGCTGACGTTCAGCACCAGAAGCAATAATTAATCACATTCAAACGGTACGGGGTGAAGCGTCTTATTTATTTGGCCGTTCTTTGGGCTGGTATACTGCTGGCTGCCCGTGTGCAGGCGCAGTCCAATATCACCCGGGTAGAGTATTTTATTGATGTGGATCCGGGTTTCGGCCTGGCACAGTCTATCCCGCTCACCCCTGCCCCGGATATTACGGATGCCAGTTTTTCGGTGCCGCTCAGTGCTGTATCGGAAGGATTCCACAACCTGTTTCTGCGGAGCCGCGATGCCGCTGGTTTATGGAGCATCACCAATAAACTGCCCTTTTATAAAATTACGGTCAGTGGCAGCGCGGTGGTGAACATGATCAAAGCGGAGTACTTTATTGATAATGATCCGGGATTTGGTAACGGCACTAATATTCCGCTAACTGCCGCGCCCAATATCAATGATCAGCCGGTGATCATTCCCCTGACGGGAATCTCGGAAGGATTTCACAATTTTTTTGTCAGGAGCCTGGATGCCAATGGTCGCTGGAGTATCAGCAACAAGTTGTCATTTTATAAAGTGGGTTCCGGTGGTACCTCCTTACCCAATATTACCCGGGTGGAATATTTCATAGATACGGATCCGGGGTTTGGGAGTGCCACCAGCATTGCTGTTGCACCATCTGCTAATATTGCTGATCAGGATGTGGTGATCCCGTTAACCAGTGTTTCTGAGGGCTTTCATCAGCTCTTTGTCCGCAGCAGGGATGCCCGTGGTAACTGGAGTATCAGCAACAAACTGCCATTTTATAAAGTGAGTGCCGGCAGCGGCTCCTTACCCAATATTACCCGGGTTGAATATTTTATTGATACTGATCCTGGATTTGGTAACGCCACCAGCATTGCGGTTACGCCTTCCGAAAATATTGCTGATCAGAATGTGGTGATCCCGCTTACCGGCGTATCAGAGGGTTTTCATCAACTCTTCATCCGCAGCCGGGATGCCGGTGGTAACTGGAGCATCAGCAACAAACTGCCTTTTTACAAAGTAGGCGGGTTCGGTAATACCTTACCCAATATTGTTCGGGCAGAGTACTTCATCGATACCGATCCGGGATTTGGATTGGCTCAACCTGTTAATATTACGCCCGGCAGCAACATCAGCAACCTCAGTTTTGATGCTGATTTAACCGGCATAACCGCGGGCTTCCACCGCTTTTACCTGCGCAGCCAGGATGCGCTGGGTAACTGGAGCATCACCAATACCGATACGTTCACCATTTCTGCTACAGTGATTCCCACGGTTACGGTGGGTAACCTGGCCACCGGCATCTGTGCCGGCAGTAACTACGCGGTTCCTTTTACTGTCAACACCCGTTTCGGGGCCTCCAATACTTTTACCGCCCAGCTGTCAGACGCGGGCGGTAACTTTGGTTCAGCGGTGGTGATCGGAACGCTGGCCGGGGATACCTCCGGCACCATCAGCTGTGTGATCCCTGCCGGTACAGCCGCCGGTAACGGATACCGGATCCGGATCCTCTCCACCTCACCCATTGCCACCAGCCGCAACAGCGCCGACGCCATTACGGTGCTGCGTAAGCCGGAACTGGGTTATGCCATCAGCGGGCCTTCACAAACCTGTACGGGCCTTAGAAACTACAGCCTGACTGCAACGGAAAGTACTGCCACCTATAACTGGGAGTTACTAACAGGAAAGGGTACACTCAATGCCAGCCTGGGTACTGCCAGTGTAAACTGGACAACCGCCGGACTGGATACCATACGGGTAACAGCCACCAACAGCTGCGGTACCGGCACCCCGGTATCGCTGGCTGTGCAGGTGTTTAATGATGTGCCGGTATTCATTCCCACCATCAGCATTGCCGGCCGCACACTGACCGCGCTTTCTTTCACGCCTTCTCAGGGCGTTACCGGCTACCAGTGGTATAAAGACGGTTTGCCGCTGCCCGGCCAAACAGGGCAGTCGTACACGGTGCCCGATAATGAAACCGGCAGCTATACCGTAGCCTGTACCAATCCCTGCGGAACGGGAAATACCTCCTCGCCGGCGATCATCAGTATTGTTCGGAACAACCAGGTGGTAACCTTCACCCCGGTACCGGATAAACTATTCGGAGATGCGCCTTTTGTGGTGAGGGCAACTGCTTCTTCCGGATTGCCCGTAGTGTATAATATTATAAGCGGGCCCGGTACTATTACCGACAGTACTGTTACCATCACCGGCGGCGGCGTTATTGCCGTGCGGGCCTTCCAGGAGGGGAATGCCAGTTTTAATCCCGCGGAAGCCACGCTGAACATTACGGTAAACAGGGCATCGGGTACTATTGCCCTCAGCAACCTTGCATTTGTTTATGACGGCAGTCCCAAACCAGCCACCGTTACCACTACGCCGTTGGGCCTGAACAACAGCGTTACCTATAACAACAGCCCCGCATTGCCCGTGAATGCAGGTTCGTACGCGGTTTCGGCCACCATTACATCGCCCAATTACCAGGGAACGGCCGACAGCACGCTGGTAATCAGTAAGGCCAGCCAGGTGATCAGCATTCTGCCGGTATCCAATAAGAGTTTTAACGATGTGCCTTTCTTTGTAAACGCAAGTACCTCGTCCGGTCTGCCTTTAACCTACAGCATCGTTACCGTGCCTGCTTCAGGAGTGGCGGTACTGAACGGGAACATTATCACCCTGTCTGGCGGTGGCGGCACCGTTACGGTAACGGTATCCCAGGCGGGCAATAATAACTACCTGCCGGCTACAGCGCAGGTAAGCTTCAGCGTTAGTCCGCCCCTGGCCAATGATGTGGAAGTGCTGAGCCTGCTGAGTCCGGTTACCGGCTGCGGTACAGCTGTGCAGGTACCCGTTACCGTTAAGGTGCGCAACGGCGGAACGGTTTCCGCATCCGATATACCAGTCTATTTCCGGGTGAACGGTGGCCTGCTTGTGCAGGATACGATAGCAGGTGCTTTGGCTGCAGGCGAGGATACCAGTTTTACTTTCACCCAGCCGGTTGAATTGCCCAATGCCGGGCAACCCTATCAACTGGCGATAATCGTTGCCCTGCCCGCCGATCAGCGCGGCAGCAACGATAGCCTGTTGCAGAATATTATCCGCTTTATTCCGGGTGTAACCGGTACTTCGCCGGATACGGTGATTTGCGCCGGAAGCACCATTGAGCTGCGGGCCTTCGGCGGGCGTGCCTATCAGTGGACGGGTGGTCCAGCGGCCTCGCAGTATGTGGTTACTCCGCAGGCGAACACTACCTATAATGTTACCATCACGGATGTAAATGGATGCGGTACCGTACAGGATTCGGTGCGGGTGGTGGTGCGGCCATTGCCCCAGGTGAATGCCGGTCCGGATCAGACCATGCTGCGCGGCAGCAGCCTCACACTCACGGGAACGGGTACTGGCAGTTTGCGCTGGAGCACCGGTGATACCGGCACCACCACGGTGGTGGCCCCGGTTGCAACCACCGCTTATGTACTCACCGCCACTTCCGCGCAGGGTTGTACCCGATCAGATACGGCTGTGGTAACAGTCAATTTCAGCGCCATCACCGTAGCGCCCGCTTATCTTAATTTTGGCGGCGTGGTGGAAGACTCTTCCGCTTTCCGCCAGATTATTGTCACCAATACCGGTACGCTTACCGAAACTATCACTGCCCTGACGGGGGTGGATGGAGCATTCAGCACTACCTTCACTGCCCCGGTGAGCCTCGCACCCGGCGCCAGCATCGTAATTACGATCCGTTTTGTTCCGGATGCTTTGCTGATTTACCAGAGCCTGGCGGTTTTGTCTACCTCGGCAGGCAATTTCAACCTCACCCTGCAGGGCACCGGCGTCGAACCTTCACCGGCCTGGTCGGTTTCGCCCTCTTATTATGATTTTGACAGGGTACCGCGGAATACTACGGCCATCAAAACATTCACGATCCGGAATACCGGCAATATTCCCATCCGCATCACTACGGTCAGTTCTTCTAACCCACGGTTTACAGCCAATACAGCAGGCGTAACCCAGTTGCCGGTAGGAGGGGCAGTAACGCTTACAGTGCGGTTTACGCCATTGGCTATTCAAACCTATACAGGTACCATCAGTGTCAGGACTTCCACCCCCAACCTGCCGATTTTGAGAACCATTGTGGCCGGCACAGGCTATACTCCGGGCGCGCCGCCTGTACTGACCTATCTTTCAACCAGTCCCTACAGCGGGGAAGATGGGGTGAATCCAAAAGTCGGACCTCCTGGTTTGTTTACCTATGAGGTGATGTACAGCCACCCTGACAGTACTGCTCCCATGAACGGTTACCCGAAACTGGGCGTGGATAAAAACAATGATGGAGATTTCAGTGATGTGGGAGAGGGGGTGTATAGTATGACAAAGGAAAGCAATACCTACCGGTGGCGCAGCGGTGAGATTTACTCCTACAGTCTCGACCTGGCTTCCGGTGATACCTATGGATACCGCTTTATTGCCATCGATTCACTGGGTAATGAAACAGTAACCGCACCGGAGTATAAAAAGGGACCGCTGGTTACGCGGGAGATTCTGGACCTGCATATTTATGCGAGCGATATCATATTCAGTAACCAGAACCCCAATGTGGGCCAGGATTTCAATGTGAGTGTGACCATTCACAATAATTCACCCTATGCAGCCGCATTTGTACCGGTACGTTTTTACTATAAAGACAGCCTCTACCTGTTTGATGATACGATACCCTTTATTGATGCCAACAGTACCGCCAATATTACGCGGGTGCTCAATTTCGCGCCGGATGGCTGGTATCCCATCAAAGTGTGGATCGACAGCAGCCAGACACTGGGTGAAGGGAATATCCTGAATAATTATGCCACCCGCCCGGTAATTGTAGGCAATTTCACACTCCCCGGAACGATCATCGCCAGTGCTACGGCCAGGCCTTCCATCTGTAACAAGGGGAAGACCAATTTCAGCGGGTCAGCCGTGTACAGCGGATTGAACCTGGCCGGTAATCCATTGGTTGAAGGGGCCACGGTTACCCTGAAAATTTATGCCCCCGGGGAAAGAACCTATACCCTGCATACAGATATTAAAGGGGAGTGGTTCTTCCGCTGGGATCCCTGTGCAGAGGAACCCGATCCTACAGATTGTGACGGCCCGCCCTGCGGTGTGCCTTACACGTACACCGTGGAAGTGACGGATTATACCCTTACCAGCCAGGCTTTCCAGTCCACCTTTACCATTCCCTGTGCGCAATGCGTTGCTACAGGTACAATCAATCATTCGGCACAGATCAGCAACTGTGTCCTGGATATGGATCCTTTCACGCATGGTATTGTGGTGCAGAATTACAGTTATGATGCTGACTATCGCAAAATATGTGCGCCCACGGTATACCGTGATACCTTTGAAGTGTACCTCAACGGTGCCCTCTATGCCACCCATTACCGGGATTCGATTGCCAGCTGCGCGGATCTGCTCATCATTGATTCAATGCCCGGATTACCGGTTGATACGCATAATATCACCTATACCCATGTTTACTATACCGCAGCCAATCTGCGCCAGGAGGTAACGGTGAATACTGATTTTACGGTGAAGGAAAAGAAGCCCGATCTCAGGCTGGAAGGGGTACAAAAAACCGGTCATACATCCTTTGCGTTTGTGGATATCAATGAAGCCTGCGGAACAACTGCCGGACGGCATATCATCTACCTGTATGATTCCATGGCGGGATATACGGAACCGGTATTACTGGATTCATTCACGGTAAACCAGTTAGCCCCGCGCGATAGGGTTGGCCTGAATTTCAGCAAGCCCGGCTGGCCGATGGGGCTGCATTACCTGACCCTGATTACGGATGCAACCGCATTGCTGCCCGAAACACGGGAAGACAATAATATCCTCAGAACTACCTTTTATGTCATCGGACCTGATATTGAAGCCAACGGCATAGTGAATTCCAACAGTAACCTGGGTCCGGGAGCACTGGTGAATTTTGCCGCGAAATTTAAAAATATCGGGGCGCCCCTGGATCAGCCTTACAAAGTGCAATTCAAGGTAGATGGCGTACCCCTGGGACAGAAGGTGAATGTGGTTTCCATGGCGGCCAATGAAGTGGTGACGGTTATTTCCGCACCCTACACGGTGGGGAATGCACCTTGTCCCCAGGAGGTTACGGTATTTGCGGATGCGGATACAGCCATTGCCGAAGAAAGTGAGCGCAATAACTTCGATACATTATACCTCGGAGTGAATATCAAAGCAGGCCGGGATTGCAGTGATGAAGCTGACAATGAAGGCGCCGGTTTCTTCAATGAAGAAGATCCCTATGGCACGGTGATGTGTATGCCGTATGTGGCGCCGAAAAATGTGCTTACGTACCTGGCCACCACAGTCCGGAACACGGGCACGCGCGATGCCACCAATATCAACGTGCAGTTCAAGTGGAACGGCATGGTAATCGGATCGGATGTGATTCCGCGGTTGAGGGCTGGTGAAAAAACCGCCAGTGGCTTCTTCTATGCCTTTGATACGGTAGGCCGGTTTATTGTAAATGCCTTCGCGGATTATACGAATGATTACTGTGAGATCAGTGAAACGGATAATATTGGCAAGATCCATGTGGACTCCCGGCCAACACTGGGTGATCTGCAGATCCTCTCGCAATACATCGCACCCAGCAACCTCAATCCGGATCCCGGGCAGAACGTGTCCGTAGTAGCTTCTGTAGTGAATATCGGGGATGCGCCTGTGGCGCCCTCCACCTTTGCCTTCTGGGTAGATGATGTACCCCTGGGCAATAAGATACCCGTGGATACACTGTATCCGGGACAAGACACTACGGTACTCGCCACCGCCCTTTATTCATCCGAAATCGTGGGCGTGAAAGTGATCAAGGTGCGGGTGGATGCCGATACCCGCCGGCCGGAACGGAATGAGCGCAACAATGAGGCAACCAGGGCCATCATCGTGGGGGGCGCCCCTGACTTTGCCAACAGTATCAACGAAGCCATTACGATCTCGCCGAATCCATTTAGCATAGGCGATACCGTTACCATCTGTAATTATGTCCGCAACTTCGGCGGGGATGGCGGCACGGCCTGGATGCGGTTCTATTTCACCAAATCCAACGGCGACAAGGTACTGATTGACAGTGTACTCTTCACTATGAATGAGAACGACAGTTTCCGGGTTTGCCTGCGCTGGCCGGTAACGGAACCAGCGGGTCTCATCATTACGGAAATTGATTACAGCAATCCGCCGGAGTTTGATACACTCAATAATAAGGATACGCTCTTCTTCGGTACAGTGATCCCGCTTACGCTGCTGTCGTTTGACGGCAGGATCGACCAGGGGCTGGCATCGCTCGAATGGCGGACGGCCAATGAATTCAATGTGGCCAGGTTTGAGGTGCAGCGCAGTTTGGATGGACGAAACTTCGATTCTATAGGTGTCCTGCCTGCACTGAACGAATCAGTAACCCGCTTATACCGGTACACAGATTCCCTGTTTGTCCTGCTGCCCGGCGGCCCTGTTTATTACCGGCTCAAGATGGTGGATCAGAATGGTACGGTGAAGTACAGCCGGATGGTGGTGTTGAAGAATCAGGCAGGTAAACTGTTCGCGGATATTTTCCCGAACCCGGTGAAGAGCCATTTATTTGTACGGATACAAACGCCTGCACCAACCCGTTACTCGTTGCAGCTTTATGATGCAACCGGGAAGCGGTTGCTGCTGCATGAATTCAATGCCATGCCCGGCAGGAATACGATGCCGTTGCAGGTGGGCGGACTGCCGCAGGGTTTCTATATCATCCGGTTACAGGATGGGGAGGGACGGCAACAGGAGCTGCGGTTTATGAAAAACTGATAAAGCTGTGAGTTATGAAAAGACTACTGATGCCCTTTTTATTGATCATGGGGCTGAGCAAGGTTAATGCACAGGCATGCCTACCGGATTTTCTTGGGCCGGATATATCAGAAACCGTTTGTCCCGGTGAGTTTGTAAACCTGGAGAATTACTTTTCTGATTTGTCAGGTTTCAGCCAGGTGAGCTGGAGTAAATGCTCGAATGACGGATCTGGAAATTGTTTTGATCCTGTTCCGGATCCCACTTCTGCCCCCCCGGGTATATATAAGCTGCGGGTTGTTGATGCTCAAGGATGTATTGATGTGGTAACGATCATCATAGCTGCTGAATCCAGACCAGTTGGATTTGTGGATGTAACTTTACAGGTTTGTGAGGGTCTTACAACAGACTTAACCACAGTTTACACCAATCTCACCGGCTATATTGTTGACTACACCTGGAATACACAAACACCACAGTCTGTTGGCCCGGGCAGTTACCTGATAACCGCGGCATCACCCAATAATTGTGCTTACCAGGCTACCGTAACTATTCAGAGTATCCCTTCAGTGAATCCTGCCCTTACCAATGTAAAAGTTTACAATATGGGAGGTGCTCAATCTTCGTCCTTTACCACTAATTCATTTCGTTGTTTGGCAGTAGATCAGTTGGGTGGTGTTTGGGCTGGCTCCAATGGAGGTGGCATTTATTATTTTGATGGCCGGAACTGGACCAAAAAGCCGGGGGATGCGACCAAAACTTACCGGGAACTGGTAGTCACCAACCAATTGAGTGAAGGCCCAAGAGTTTGGGCTGCAACAACCGGGGATAACACAGCCAACGCTATTGGCGGTGGGATACATTATATCCAGGGTATTACAACCAATGCGCGCAAACGATTTTCGTCACTTACCTATTCCTGCATAGGTGATTGTCCGAATTGTACCCGTATTCTGGTAGACAAAGATGGAGGGTTGAGTTCGCGGTTTGCCACTTCAATTGTTGAACTGGGTAATAAGTTATTCGCGGGGCTAAGTCTGTGCGTTGATCTGGAAGATGCGTGTAACGGCAATACACTGGTCGTGAAGAACGGCGGTTTATTTATGTATGATTACACCACTAATGCCCCTGCATGGACTAAAGTGGAGAATGTGCTTGCGCCGCTTGATGACATCAAAGTGACCGCTGTGGGTAAAAGAGGTACTCAGATATGGACAGCTTACCAGAACGGATGTTTTAATAACGGGGCTACCTGTTTTGAACCTTTTATCGGCAAATACGATGCTGTAACCGGGCTGCCGGCCGGCTTTGTAAAATCAGAGAATTCACCTTTGCCATTTTCAGGTAATCCAATCATCCGCGCCATCTTTACTGATTCCAGGGGGAATACTTTTGTTGGATTAAGTAATGGCAAAGGTATCGGTGTACTGAATGCAGCGGGTGACCACTGGGATATGATAACCAGTCAGAATTCAAAACTGCCAGCCGGCGCTTCGGTTAATTTCAACGCTATCGCGGAGGCCAATGACGGCAGGGTGTTTATCGGTACAACCGGTGGCTTACTCGAGTATATAGGCTCCGGTAGTTTTACTATTTGTACCTCTTATCGTATTTACACAACCGCCAGTGGCCTGCCTTCCAATAATGTTACTGATGTTGCTTATAGCACTAATGGGTTGATATGGATTGCTACAGATAATGGGATTTGTTCTGTTGGTGATAAGATTCCATCAATCAGTGGTTCTATTGCTGGTGCCAGTGCCGGAAGACCAGGCAGTGCTCCAGAAGAGCTAAAATTAACACCCC
>WBZP01007315.1_pt1 | contig 10684 bp, 9 predicted proteins | sample 5204301 | NCBI WGS metagenome assembly WBZP01 (sample SAMN12412401, study PRJNA552823) | activated sludge metagenome | isolation source: activated sludge from nitrification reactor of wastewater treatment plant... | place: USA: Pennsylvania | collected 2017
CCGGCGACCGCAGCTGGGGCGACCCGATCTACATGCACCTCGCGCAGGAGGCAGGGCCGATCGTGCCCTGCGGCGCGGTCCGGCTGCACGTCGGCCACGACGTCGACGGGCTGCATCGGCATATGCGGGCCTGCGGCGCCGAGGTCACCGAGCCGCCGACCGACCAACCCTGGGGGCTGCGCGAGTTCGTCGTCGTCGCGCCCGGAGGCCACCGGCTCGTGCTCGGCGCCGAGATCGCGCCCGCGCCGGCCGCGCAGCGCCCGCGTGCCGTGATCGCGAGCTTCCGCCCGAAGCCGGGGCACGGGGCGGAGCTGCTCGAGATCGTGCGCGAGCATGTGCCGACGCTGCAGCGCCTCGGACTCGCAACCGATCGCGCCTCGCTCGTGATGCGTGCCGCCGACGGCACGATCGTCGAGGCCTTCGTGTGGGCGTCGAGCGATGCGATCGACGCCGCGCACCGCCACCCCGAGGTCCAGGCCATGTGGCAGCGCTTCGAGTCGGTGTGCGAGTACACGAGGCTTGTCGATCTGCCCGAGGCGCGGCACCCGTTTGCCGAGTTCGAGGTAGCTTGAGATCGGCGCCGGCCGCCCCGCCATGACCCGCGACTGGCACGCCTTGCATGCCGCCACCGAGCGGCGGGTCGCGCGCGTGCCGTTGCACGTCGCCGGCCGGGCGGTCGGCTCGGTGGCCGTGGCACACCTGCCGGCACTCGGCGCATGGCCACGGTGGCTCCGGGTCGCTGGCGGTGGCGTCGAACTGATCGCCGCAGCCCCGGAGCGCGATGTTGCGCTCGCCGAGATCAACCAGGCGCTGCGCGCCGCCGGCCTGATCCGCGCCTGGCGCGACGAGGCCTTCGTGCTGCCCGACCCCGCGAGCGGCTCGCCACTGGCGACGATGGAACGTGCCGCAGCGCGCTTCTGGGGCACCCTCACCTACGGCGCGCACGCCAACGGCTTCGTCGCCGGCGCCGATGGCCGGCCGAGCCACGTATGGATCGCCCAGCGCTCGCCGCACAAGGCCACGGACCCGGGGCTGTTCGACAACCTGATCGGCGGCGGCGTGCCGGCCGGCCAGACGCCGCGCCAGGCCCTGGTGCGCGAGGGCTTCGAGGAGGCCGGGCTCGAACCAGCCCAGGTAGCGCCCGCCTGGCCGGCCGGCGTGCTGCGGCTCGAGCGCGACATCCCCGAGGGGCTGCAGCACGAGTGGCTGTACGGCTTCGACCTCGAGCTGCCGGCCGGGCTCGAGCCGCGCAATCAGGACGGCGAGGTGGCCGGCTTCAGCCTGATGCCGATCGACGAAGCCGCGGAGCTGGCGGCGGGCCACGCGATGACGGTCGACGCTGCGCTCGTCACGATCGACTTCCTGCAGCGCCATCGGCGGCTCGACGACCCGCCGGCCGCGCGGCGGCTGGCCGCGCTGCGGGTGGCGGCGGCCGAGGCCGCAGCGGGCGATGCGATGGCCGGCGCCGCGGCCGTGCGCCCCGGCGCGTGAGTCAGTTCGCGAACGAACGCCCGAAGGCGAACACCGAGTTCGGCGCCGTCGTGCGCGGCGCCCGCTGCGCCGGCTGCGGCGCGATCGCGCGCCGCGCCGGCCGCGGCTCGACCGAGACACCGAGCGCGACCTGCTCGTCGACCAGTTCGCGCAGCGAGATCCTGCTCATCTGCTCGAGCATCGCGACGCCGAGCCGCTGCCAGAGCTCGCGCGTCGGGCTGCCGGCTGCCTCGGCGGCGCCCGCCTCGTCGAGCGGGTCGTCGACCGCGCTCACGATGTCGGCCAGCGAGATCTCGGCCACCGGGCGGCCGAGCGTGTAGCCACCGCCCGGCCCGCGGGTGCTGTCGACGACGCCGGCGCGCTTGAGCCGGGCGAACAGCTGTTCGAGGTAGGACAGCGAGATGCGCTGGCGCTCGGCGATCGAGGCCAGAGCCACCGGCCCGGCACCCTCTCGCAGTGCGAGGTCGAGGATGGCATTGACGGCGAACCGGCCTTTGGTAGTGACGCGCATGGGGTGCTTCCGTCTGGCTGGAAGTGGATCGAAGGGAATACGACGGAGCGCAATCTACGGCCTCCATCACTTCGCGTAAATTCGAATCTCGCATCGCTTCACTTCCAGAAACTCGAAGCATGAACTTCAAGCACCTGTACTACTTCTGGGTCGCCGCGAAGGCCGGCGGCGTGATGCGCGCCGGCGAGCAGCTCCACACCACGCCGCAGACCCTGTCGAGCCAGATCAAGCTGCTCGAGGACCGCCTCGGACGCAAGCTGTTCCGCAAGGCCGGCCGCCGGCTCGAGCTGACAGACGACGGCCGGACCGCGCTGCGCTACGCCGACGACATCTTCGCCCTCGGCGCCGAACTGGAGCAGGCGATGCGCGAGCGCCGCGCCGGCGGCGAGCGGGTGGTCGACTTCCGTGTCGGCGTGGCCGAATCGGTGGCCAAGTCCGTCGCCTACCACCTGCTGGAGCCGGCGCTTGCCCTGCCCGAGCCGGTGCGGCTGATCTGCCACGAGTGGCACTTCCAGGACCTGCTGGCCGAGCTGGCCGTGCACCGGCTCGACCTGGTGATCGCCAACGAGCCGCTGGCGCGGCGCACCAGCGTCAAGGCCTTCAACCATGCGCTCGGCAGCTCGACGATGAGCTTCTTCTGCGCGCCCGCGCTCGCTGCCCGGCTGCAGGGGCCTTTCCCGCGCTGCCTCGACGGCCAGCCGATGCTCATGCAGGCGACGACGAGCCCCGTGCGCCAGCAGCTCGAGGCGTGGCTCACGCGCCACCGGGTGGCGCCGCGCGTCGTTGGCGAGTTCGACGACGGCGCGCTGATGCAGGCCTTCGGCCGCGAGGGCCGCGGAGTGTTCCTGGCGCCGAGCGTTCTCGAGCAGGAGGTCCGGACGCAGACCGGGGCCGGCGTCGTCGGCCGCACCGAGGAGATCGTCGAGGACTTCTATGCCATCTCGGTCGAGCGGCGCATCACGCACCCCTGCGTGGCGGCCATCAGCCAGGCGGCGCGCAGCTCGCTGTTCGGTGCCTGAGGGCCTGTGCACAACCCCGGCGCCGGCATCCCGGGCCGCGCTCGTCCGTCGCGTCGATGCGCAGTCTGTCGGCCGCGGCGCGCACCGCGTCGGGCGGCGCTGGCGCCGGGCGCCGCCGTCGCTACAGTGCCAGGCAACCGACCGCCCGCAATGACGTCCGCATCCAACCCTCCCTCGGCACCTCCGATCGGCCGCTGGCAGCGCTTCGCCGCGGCCTGGATGCGCGGCTACCACGCCTATGGCCGCTGGCTGGTCGGCATCTCGTGGTGGCGCTTCCTCGCCTACTCGCTGCTGCTGCTGATCGCGATGGGCATCCTGCACGACCTGCCCCCCTTCACCTGGAAGGTCACCGAGAAGGTTGAGGAGACGCGCCCGCGCGTCGTCGTCCTGCCGCCGAAAGTGCCTCCGCTGCCTCCCGCGGCGGAACCGCCGGAAGCACCTTCCACCCGCGACAGGGCGCCCGCCACGCCGAAGGCGCCGGCACCGGGCTACCCGATCCGCATCGAGGCACCGGCCCGGGGCGAGCGCCCGCAGGGCGTCGAGATCGACATCGGCAAGGACGGCATCCGCATCACGCCGCGCGCCCCCGGGCGCGCGGCCTCGGCGGCGCAGGCAGCCGACGACGCGGCGGACCACGCCCAGCGCGCAGCCGAGGCAGCCGCCTCGGCCGCCGAGCAGGGCGTGCGCATCGTGCTCCCGCCCGGTGTCGCCGACGACGTCGTGCGCGAGGTGGTGGAGGAAGCGCGGCGCGAGATCGAGCGGACGATCCGCGAGGCGCGCCAGGAGGCCAGACAGGCCGCACGCGACGCCGCCGAGGCGCGGCGCGACGCCGAGCGGGCTATCGAGGAGATCGAGGACGACGGGCCGCGCGAGCGGGTCAGGCGCTACGGCATCGGCGACCTGCTGATGCAGCTGACCTTCCTCTGGATCCTCGCCTCGGCCGTGCTCAAGCTCACCTACAAGGGGCGCATCCAGGCCGAACGCCAGGCCGCCCGCGCCACCGAGACGGCCGAGGCCGAGTCGCTGCGGCGCCAGGTCGTCGAAGCGCGAATGGCGGCAATGCAGGCGCAGGTCGAACCGCACTTCCTGTTCAACACGCTCGCCTCGATCGACCACCTGATCGAGACCGACCCCACGCGTGCGAGCCAGATGCAGAAGAACCTGATCGCGCTGCTGCGCGCCAGCATGCCGACGATGCGCGAGGCCGGCGGCGCGAGCGGCACGTATGGCCAGGGCGTGCGCGACCTCGGCCGCGAGCTGGCGGTCATCCGACCCTACCTCGAGATCCTGAAGGTGCGCATGGAGGAACGGCTGACGACGCAGCTCGACGTGCCCGACGGGCTGCTCTCGGCGGAGTGTCCGCCGATGATGATCCAGACCCTGGTAGAGAACGCGATCAAGCATGGCCTGGAGCCCAAGGCCGAAGGCGGCCACCTGCTCGTGAAGGCCGAGATCGTGCACGGCAAGCTGCAGGTGACGGTGGCCGACACTGGGCTAGGCTTCGGCAAGGCCGCGACCGCCGGCACCGGCGTCGGGCTGGCCAACGTGCGCGAGCGACTGCATCTGCTCCACGGCGCCAAGGGCACGCTGACGCTGGCCGAGAACCCGGGCGGCGGCACGAAGGCCACGATCACGGTACCGTACCGGACGGTCGAGGCAGCGGTGGAGGAGGCCGTGGCATGAACGAAACCCCCGACGCCATCGCGCCGCGCGCGGTGCTGGCCGATGACGAGCGGCTGATGCGCGAGCAGCTGCGCGCCCGGCTGGCCGAGGTCTGGCCCGGGCTCGCGATCGTCGGTGAGGCGCGCAACGGGCTCGAGGCCGTGGAACTGGTCGAGCAGCACCGGCCCGACGTCGTCTTCCTCGACATCCGGATGCCGGGGCTGACCGGCGTCGACGCCGCCCGCCAGATCGCCCAGCTGCCGCCGCCGGCGGACCGGCCCGACGAGCCGCTGCCGGAGATCGTCTTCATCACCGCCTACGACCAGTACGCGGTCGAGGCCTTCGAGCAGGGCGCGGCCGACTACGTGCTCAAGCCCGCCGAGCGCGAGCGGCTGCTCGTCACGGTGGCGCGCATCCGCAAGCGCCTCGCGGCCCGTGCCGCCGGCACCGATCCGCCAGCCGACATCGCGCGCGGGGTGCCACTGCAGCAACTGCTGCACCAGCTCGGGGCAAGCATGAGCGGCCGGCCGCCGAGCTACTTGCAGTGGATCCAGGCCAACGTCGGGACGACGATCCAGATGGTGCCGGTCGACGAGGTGCTGTTCTTCGTCAGCGACGAGAAGTACACGCGGGTGCAGACCGCGCAGGTCGAGGCGCTGATCCGCAAGCCGATCAAGGAGCTCGTCGACGAGCTCGATCCGCAGCAGTTCTGGCAGATCCACCGCAGCACGCTGGTCAACGTGAAGGCGATCGCCGGCGTCACGCGCGATTTCCGCGGCCGCCAGATCGTCAGCGTCAAGGGCCACCCGGAGAAGCTCGAGGTGAGCCGCAGCTACACGGGGCTGTTCAAGGGCATGTAGGCCGCGGGTGGGCCGATCGGCGGGCCAATACCGAGCCGCTACGGACCTGAGACGCACCTGAGACACGGCGATCGTCACAACATGCGTCGCCAGGACGCCCAGGGTAACGAGCGGATTGCGGCGAGCTCACGCGCTCTTGATTGGAGCAGCCCTTGCGCGCGATGACGAGGGCGGACGGCACGCTCGCCGACGGCGTCATCGCAGCGCGGCCACCGCCGCGAACATCAGCTCGTCGCGGAGCACGTCCCACGCGGTGAACGGGCGCTCGACGGCGGGCGCCTCGTACACCGTCAGCCGGTAGAGCGGCCCCCAGCCAGGCGGCAAACCGGGTACGCCCACCAGCGGTATGGAAGGTAGAAGGCGGCGCCTCCGCGCGCGGCCGGCCGGCGGGGCGCTCGATCACCGCGCTGAGGTCACGCACGTGCACAACGCCGCCGACGCGCCCGAAGCACGCCAGGCCATCGTTCGCCTCCAGCCAGTCCTTGGCGACCACGCCGTCCGGAATCGCCAAGATGTCGGTGTACCAGAGCTGCGGCTTGCCTCGCGCGTCGGGTGGCAGCACGACGAGGGCCGAGCGACTCTCTCTCTCTCTCTCGTCAGAAACGGGACACCAGGTCTTCGATCGACTTCCGCGCGTTGACGAGACAGTCCTCCTTGACCTGCACGCGATGCCCGGTGATCGACTGCTTGCCCCCGGCAGCTTCGAGAATCACCGTCCGTTGGCGAACGCCACGACTCCCCGTCGTCTGGAACTCGCGTACTTCGACGAACCGGCTCGATCTTCTTTCTTGAATGCGAGGACTTCCGGGTTCGAATCGAGCAGCTCGAGAGTGCCGGCTTCTCCGCGCCGAAGATCGGCCTTGTCTTGTTCGGCGCGCCGCCGCAGCTGCGCCATCACGAAGCCGAGCGATGGAACCCAACGGCCTGCGATGTCGAGGAACTCGATCACCTTGGCCGGAGAGGCCATGTCCGAGAGGATGAGGGCGAGGCCGAACACCAGGCCTGCAGCGAAGACAGCCAGCGCTTTCACCTCAGGATCCCAGCAGGTGAGGGGCGACGAATCCCGTCACGAACCCCGCCGCTATGAAGGCCAACGTTCGCCGCGGCCAGCCCGATCGAGAGCCCGCCGGCGAACGCCGGGGCCGGGGTGAAGTGTGTTCAGTCGAGGCTCATCGTTACTCCGATCCGCGGTCGACCGTCACATCGACTATGGTTGCCCGCTCCATCTGCAGAGGACGGCCGATGCTGATCTTCCGCCAGCTCTACGACACCACCTCGTCGACCTATTCCTACCTGCTGGGCGACTCCAACCGCGACGAAGGCGTGCTCATCGACCCGGTGTTCGAGCATGCGCGGCGCGACGCGGCGCTGATCCGCGAGCTCGGGCTGAAGCTGCTGGCGACGCTCGAGACCCATGTGCATGCCGACCATGTCACCGGCGCCTGGCTGCTGCAGCAGCGCACCGGCAGCCGCATGCTGGGCAGCGCCGCCGGCGGGGCGCAGGGCCTCGACCAAAGCCTCGTGCATGGCGACCGCATCGCCTTCGGCGGCCGCTTCCTCCAGGTGCGCGCCACGCCGGGGCACACCGACGGCTGCTTGAGCTTCGTGCTCGACGACGAAAGCATGGCCTTTACCGGCGACGCGCTCCTGATCCGCGGCTGCGGCCGCACGGACTTCCAGCAAGGCAGCCCCGAGCGCCTGTACCGCTCGGTGCACGAGCAGCTGCTGTCGCTGCCGGCGTTCACGCTGCTCTACCCGGGGCACGACTACCGCGGGCTCACCGTCACCAGTGTGGCCGAAGAGCGGCGCTACAACCCGCGCTTCGGCGGAGACAGCAACGTGACCGACTTCACCGGCTACATGAACCACCTCGGCCTGCCCCACCCCAAGCTGATAGCGGTGGCGGTGCCGGCCAACCTGCGCTGCGGCCAGCCCGAGGGCGACGCGCCGCTGCCCGCCGAGCCGAGCTGGGCACCGCTGACCTGGACCTTTGCCGGGCTGTGGGAGATCCTGCCGCAGGCGCTCGAGGAAGCCGGCGCCGATCTGCAGATCGTCGACGTTCGCGAGCGCGAGGAGTTCGAAGGACCGCTCGGACGCATCAACGGCGCGAGGCTGATCCCGATGGCCGAACTGCCTCTGCGCCTGGGCGAGATCGACCGCTCGCGACCGGTGGTCACCGTCTGCCGCTCGGGTACGCGCTCGGCGCAGGCGGCGATCCTGCTGGCCAAGGCAGGCATCAACGATGTCGCCAACCTCGCCGGCGGCATGCTGCGCTGGCGGGCCTCGGGCTGCCCGGTGCACGGCGGCGTGGCCTAGATCAGCTTCTCACCTGACACACCAGGTACATGCTCCACGGATTCTCGCAATCGGGCAACACCTTCGAGATCGCCTTCTCGCTGCGCGCGCTCGGCCGGCCTTTCACCGATCGTCGCGCCGTCGCCGATCGTCAGTGTCAATGGCCACCCGGAGAAGCTCGAGGTGAGCCGCAGCTACACGGGGCTGTTCAAGGGCATGTAGCCCACGGGTGGCCGCGGCGGGCACCTCCGACGACGCCAGGCGCGCGGCGTCACAACGACAGCTCCCCGCGCACGCAGGCGGCCACGTCACCGCCGACCCAGACCTGCCCGTCGACGCAGTCGATGTAAACGCGGCCGGCGCGCTGCAGCACCGTGCCCTGTGAGGCCACGTAGCGCGCCGGAGCCAGCCCGGCTGCGATCAGCCACTGCGCCACGCTGGCGTTCAGGCTGCCGGTGACAGGGTCCTCGAAGGCCATGCCGCCGCTGCCGAACAGCGCACGCAGTTCGAACTGCGCCTCGTGCCCGGCCGGCAGTGGGCCGACGAGGCCCAGCTTCATCTCGCCCAGCACCGTCCAGTCCGGCCGCAGTGCGAGCACGCGCGCGGCGTCGCGCAGCATCACCGCGCACCAGCCCGGGCCGTTGTCCACCCACTGGTGCTGCAGCACCTCACCGGCCGCCAACCCCAGCCCGCGCTCGATGCGCGCCACCAGCCCGGGCTCCAGCGGGCCGCTGCGCTGCAGCGGCGGCGCGGCAAAGGCCAGCCGGCCGCCGCTGCGCCGCACCCGCACCAGGCCGACGCCGCACTGCTGCACCACCACGCCCTGCTGCCGCGGCCGACCGCCGGCCGCGAGCCAGGCATGGCAGCTGCCCAGCGTCGGGTGGCCGGCGAAGGGCAATTCGCCGGCCGGGGTGAAGATGCGCACCCGGTAGTCGGCGTCCGGCTCGGTGGGCGGCAGAAGGAAGGTCGTCTCGGACAGGTTGGTCCAGCGCGCGAAGGCCGCCATGCGCGCGTCGTCCAGCCCCTGTGCGTCGTGCACCACGGCCAGCGGATTGCCGCGCAGTGGCTCGGCGCTGAACACGTCCAGCTGGTCGAAGCGGCGCTTCATGGCCGCTGCTCCAGCGCGGCACGCAGCACGCCGCCGAGCGCCTCCACCGCCTGCTCGATCTGCGCCGGCGCCACGGTGACGAAGCTCAGGCGCAAGGTGTTGCGCCGCGGCGCATGGCAGTAGAAGGGCGCGCCTGGCACGTAGGCCATGCCGGCCTCCACTGCGCGCGGCAGCAGCGCCGTGGCATCCAGGGCTGCGGGCATCTCGACCCAGAAGAACATGCCGCCGGCCGGCAGCTCGAAGCGGCAGCCGGGCGGCAGGTGCCGGCCCAATGCCGCGTGCATCGCGTCGCGCTGCGCCTTGTACCGCGCTCGCACCTGCGGCAGGTGGGTGTCGAGCAGACCGCTGCGCAGCACCTCGTGCGCCACCCGCTGGTTGAAGCCCGGCGTGTGCAGGTCGGCCGCCTGCTTGGCCTGCAGCAGCTTCGGGAACAACCCCTTCGGCGCGGCCACGTAACCCAGGCGCAGGCCCGGCGCCAGCACCTTGGAGAAGGAGCCGAGATAGATCGCGCCCTCGCCCGCGCCGGCGGCCAGCGGCGGCGGCGGCGGCGCGTCGTACCAGAGCTCGCCGTACGGGTTGTCCTCGACCAGCGGCAAAGCGGCATGCGCCGCGGCGGCGACCACCGCCAGCCGGCGTTCGGCGCCCATGCTGCGGCCGCTGGGGTTCTGGAAGTTGGGAAGCAGGTAGAGAAAGCGCGCCCCGGCCGCCGCCGCCAGTGCCTGCGGCAGGGGCCCCTGCCCGTCGCAGTCCAGCGCCTGGAACTCGGGCTCGTAGGGCGTGAAGGCCTGCAGCGCGCCCAGGTAGGTGGGCGACTCGACAGCCACGCGGCTGCCGGCGTCGATCAGCACCTTGCCCACCAGGTCCAGCCCCTGCTGCGAACCGCTGGTGATCAGCACCTGCGCCGCCGACACCTGCAGCCCCTGCTGCGCCAGATGCGCGGCGACCCATTCGCGCAACGGGCCGAAGCCCTCGCTGGCCGCGTACTGCAGCGCCTCGCGCGGGGTGTCGGTGAGCACGCGCTCGCAGGCCTTGCGCAGGGCCGACACCGGAAAGCTCTCCGGCGCCGGCAGCCCGCCGGCGAGCGACAGGATGCCCGGCCGTTCGGTCACCTTCAGGATCTCGCGGATCACCGAGGGCTCGAGCCGCTCGGCGCGGCGCGCAAGCCGCCACGGCAGCGCGGGCAGGTCATCGCGGGTCATCGGGTCCTCCCAAACGAGGCACGAGCTGGAGCGCTCTGGGATCGACGACGCGAAGCGGGTCGATCCGTTGTGCGACCGGCCAGTGTATTGGGGCCTGGACTTCCGACCTCGCGGATGGTGGTCGAGGGCTGTGCGCATGCGGGCGAAGGCGAGGGCGGTCGGCAGCGTGTTCCCACGTCGTCCACGGATCGCGCCGGAACGCACCGCACCTCGATCGGCAGCGTTCCGGACGGCCAACCTCGCACGACGGCAACATCTGAAGCATCTGCTCGCACACGCGCACCACCTGTGACGCCATCGGGGCCGGTGCGTCGATAAGGTGCGGCTGGCGGTTCCGCCCCCTCGTCGGCGGGGCCGCGCCAACCTCCATGCTGCCCACCGTCTCTCAGCCCCGTCAGCGCCGTTTCGACTTCGCGCGCCGCGCCGTCCCTGCGGCGCTCGGCGCGCCGGGTATGGGCTGGATGCGGCGCGAGGAGGCGGTCATGGGCACGGCGATCGCGGTCGAGCTCTGGGCCGACGATCGGCGTGCCGGTGCTGCC
>WBZP01007317.1_pt1 | contig 10682 bp, 10 predicted proteins | sample 5204301 | NCBI WGS metagenome assembly WBZP01 (sample SAMN12412401, study PRJNA552823) | activated sludge metagenome | isolation source: activated sludge from nitrification reactor of wastewater treatment plant... | place: USA: Pennsylvania | collected 2017
AGAACAAGACAATCAATAGAAGACTATGTGCACAATAGAAACCAAATGGACATGGAGAGACTTTATAACAGAAATAATGATAACTATAATTACAATAATAATTGTAATCATCCATCAAACCAGTTCCAAATTGATACTACCTATAACCGAATTCCTTATCATAGCTATGGGAATAATTACAAATATGACAACACCCCAAGTTATTATGACAATAATCCGTGGATGTTTGACCTTACAGCAATATTCCCATACTATAATAACATCAGCCAAGACTTTACCCCTGTAAAACCTAAAATAGATTTATTTAAGCCACTTACTAAGGCAGATGATATACAGTTTAAAAAGTTTACCGGGTTAAACCCTAACCAATTATCTTTCCAAAATCTTGTAGACTATAGAATGATAAATCCTTTTACAAGACAACCCTTTCCGCAGTTTGAAAATAAAATTAAACCTGTTTATAATGGGTTCTCTTTAATGCCAAGCCATTACAATTTGACGCCAGATATGAAAAGGCAATTAACGTTTACACTAGCAGAAAGAGAAGGCTTTAGAGGATATAATAGTTTTTAAAAGCAGGGGTTTAATACCCCTGCTTTTTTGTTATGACTGGTGTTTGTTGTTATTATATAAATTTCACGGCGGAAATTAAACTCATCATCTTCTTGTTTCATAGCAATGTCTTGTTCTAATGCTTTTCTCATAAGGGCAACTCCATTTTCAGAATAAAGCAATTTACCAGATTCATCTATGGAAAAGTTTGAGGCAATATAAGTGATTTTGTTTTTTATAGAATCATTTAATTCTGAAATATTAAATATTGATATCAAACCAATGATATGTTCTTCATCTCTTGTAAAGATAGGTTCCAGTCCTTCGGAAGCTAATTCTAAGGCTTTTTCAAATGTATAAAATTTCATTACTTATAAATATAATTTTTAAAGGTTAAATAAGTCAGCCTGGATTTCTACATCCAAGTCATCAAATGTTTCTGTTGGGTTACAATATTTGTATTTATAATTTCCATTACCCATATTTTCTACCGGTAGCTTTTTTAATACTTCATATAGTGTAGACCTTACCATCAAGTTGTTGTCTTTTACATACTTTTCTAACTCCTTGTTAGTAGCGGTACAATTCTGGATAAAATATTTCTCAAGTGCTTCTTCTTTACTCTCTCTAAATTCTACAGTGCCGATAGAATTACTTGAAGTAATATAATCCAGTAAACAATGTTGGTTAATTTTAAAAGTTATATCAGAATTATTTTCTCCTGAATAACGGAAAGCAAGTGGTTTTATAATTTTCTCCCCTGCGATAAACCCATCTACAATAGTAAAAACTGCATCAGCTTCCTGAGCAATGATTCTGCTCCCAGCCATACTGGATAGTTCAACAGTATCACTTTTTTTAGATTTTACTGTATGATGTAAAACAATAATTGGTATATTAAGCTTAAAAGCAAGTTCTCTGAGGTACAGCATTACCTGTTGTGCAAATTCTGAATTTTCTATCTGACCCAGAGCTAATCTTCCTAAGCTATCAATGATAAGTACTTCAGGCTTAATATTTTGTACCATTATGAATAATTCTTTTCTCTGAACATCATCTGCCAGGAATTGATAAAAATTAGAATCCAGAACAAAAATTCTTTCATCTATTTCAGAATCAATAGTTTTTTGGCTTTGATAAGCTGTTAATTGTTTAGCTTGTCTCTGTGTACGATTATGTAGATGCTCTTCAAACGATATGATTGCTACCTTTTCAATTTGAGCAATATTTAAACCCAGAAATTCATGGCAATTTTCATCCACCAAAGCAAGAGATAGGTTTTCTGCAAAAATAGTTTTACCAGCCTTAGCTCTTGCAGCGATAAGGGTTACTGATGGAGATTTGGGTATGCCCCACCATAGATAATCCATGGCAGGGGCATCATCTGTTAGTGCAATTGCTTCCTTTAAGGAAATAATATGGTTTTTATTATTAGTTTTCTCAGTCATTCTTGTTTAATTTAATGTGTGAACTGTGTTGATTAAAAAACAACTTGATTTCTTCTTGATCATAAAAGGTTTTACCACCAATTTTAATAAATGGTAAGCCTAAAGTAGTTTTGTAACGGTAAAGTGTGCTTCTGCTAATGTTAAGCTGTAATTGCAGCTGTTTTTCAGGAATGTAATTTGTCACTGTCTTTAAAATTTTGTGTGGAGTGAGCTAGATAACTCACTCCAAGGGTTAAAATTTAATTATAATTTGCAATGTGCATTTCTGGATCTAAAATTAAAAATTGATCCGCGTTTAATAATAGGAATAATATACCAGCTTTAGTAAGATAAAGGTCAGTTTTGTTCTCTGATAACAAAATAAAAATATTTGGTTTTTTAATTGTATATGTTTCAATATCTTTGAAATAGTGTAGATAATTATTCTCAATGAAAAAATCAGTAATCGAAATCCTTTCTGAAAAATATTTTATATGTGATGAATAATATTTATCATTTATATAATCATCAAGAATTTCATAAGATTCTTCTATAGTAAATTTTTTTTGATTGTTTGAGTTTATTAGGTACTCGTAACCTGATTTTTTGATACTCATATCTGGAATATTATTTAAGTTAAAAAATTGCTGAAAATCATGCTTGTTAAAACTTGTTAGTTTTTAAGGGATTCACAACCTTTATTATTAATTCTATTTTTTTATGATTTAATTTCTTTGTTCATTTTTTGAAAATATTTAATAAGACATTTAAATATTGCAATAGTAATGCCTTACAGGGCTTCTGATGTTTGATTCCATGAAAAATATTGAAGTAGTTAATTAAATATTGTAATTAGTAGCAGATAGTTTTATTGTGTTCTAATATAATGCAAAGTTACAAAATTAAATTGACATTTTTTGGGGTGCTTTTAAAATAAATTAAAATATATTTGAAGAATATAGATTGAGACAAATTAATAATAAATGAAATAAAAAAATTCAAATTTCTTTTGTTTAATTATACAAAGGTACAACAAAAAAATGACTTAATATAATTATTATTCAATTAATTACACATATCTTATTTATCTATATAAATAAAATAGGTGCTCTGGGGGGTGTTAAAATTATTATTATTTTTATGGGAAAATGGATATTAATTTTCCTAAAAAAATGAAATTTAAAATGGGAGTTTCCACTGATTGATAGGAAGAACAACTGGTAGGATACTTATAGGAAATTATTATGCAGGTATAAAACTTAAGAGATTAAAAATGTATCAAAATAACTGCCAAAATGCGATACAATTCTTAAAATGGCAGAACTACTATCAGTTAACTAAAGCAATTCCCTATAAATAGAGGCGGGGAAATTGCCATATTTAGTGTTGGAGATGCATAGATGGTGAATACTGCTTCTTAAAATAAGCAATATTATTAGGTGTAAATTAGAAAAATAAATTTTAAATATTATTGTTTCAAAGATGAAACTCAATATTGGTTGTATTGAAGATACTTATTTTTCTTTGTAGAAAAGATACTTATTATTTCTTTTAGGAGGGATACTTATTATAATTGTAGGAGGGATACTTATTTTTCTTTGTAGAGAAGATACTTATTATGATTTGTAGGAGGAAAATTAGGTGTGTAATTGTTGTAGGAACAAATTAAAATTTAGCAGATTCTTATTCAGTAATTAACTGATTTTATAGATGAATAGAACTTGTAAAATAATTAAGTATATCCGGTGAACGGATGACCGATGGTCGAAAACAAGCATCAATCTAGAATTCATTTAAAAAGATTAGTAGAATTTACTTGTATTTCAGCGTCACATATAAGTGTTGGAAGAAAAAAAAGAAATAAATCAAACTTATAAGGATACAAACATTTAAATTTGCATTGCACAAATAACCTGTGCATTAGCTGTGCAGGGGTAGTATTTAAAACAAAAAACCCTTGATAATCAATATGTTATCAAGGGTTATTGTTGACCCACTAGGACTCGAACCTAGAATGACGGTACCAAAAACCGGAGTGTTACCATTACACCATGGGTCATCGCTTCATTTGCGGGTGCAAAGATAAAAGTATTTTCTTTTATTTGGAAACACTTTACTTACTTTTTTTAAAAAATCCTATCTTTGTATTTAATTATTCGCTTGTTATGAACACTTGGTCTTTGTTTTTGAGATCTTATCCCAAAAACATTAAGTTTTATATCCTCTTATTGTCTGGTTTGACAAGCATTCTGTTGTTTTCCAAATTTATGATTTGGAACGAAACAAGACCCGGGTTGCGTATACATGATCCTTTACTTTCTTTAATCACGCCTGTAGATTTAAGTTTAGCAACAGGGTTATTGACAGATTTACCTATAATGCTTGGTTTGGTCTTTATCACAAAAAGGCCGTCAAATACCATTTATCTTATCTTTGCGATGATAGGTATCTGCTGTTTCAGGGCCATGACTTTATATTTTTTTGTATTGGAACCCCCGGTAGACATCATTCCACTCAAAGACCCGATCCTTGAGTCTGTCTTTTATGGTGGCTCAGTATTATTAAAAGATTTGTTCTTTTCTGGTCATACGGCAAATTTAATCCTCGTTGCTTTATTAATTGAACAGGTATGGTTAAAAAGATTTCTTTTTATTTGTGCATTTTTGGTAGGGACGATGTTGATTTTGCAGCATGTCCATTATTCTATTGATGTATTTGCAGCACCTTTTTTTGCCGGCGTCATTTACAAAATAAGTATTTATTTGGGAAACAAAACGATACTTTATGATATGTCGGAAGGAAAAAGATGCACTGCACTCCGAAATGGGTTAGGTCTCAAAAATGTATAATCAGGCCCAGACTTTACACCCTTCAGTACAATTAGTGCAAATGTCAATCTGATCTCTTCCCTTCAACAATGATGTACGGAAGTTATGATATTGTGCTCCTCTCCATATTTCTCTGAATGTACCTTTTTTCAAATCTCCGAGTTGATGTATAGCGTCTTTATCAAAACAACAAGGTACCACAAGTCCATCCCAGGTGATTACACACGCATGCCATAGTTTCCAGCAATGATTCAGCAATTCGTTTTTTACGGCATAAGTGCCATCCTTTTGCTGTTTATATCTTGAATATTTGTCAATGGTGGGGATGAGATCATTTCCATTTTTATATTCATACACCTGTGCTGTTTTAAGTTTTACTTCGTCTACACCGATTTCTTTGGCAAGCCGGTAGATATCAGGTATCTGATGCTCATTCGGTTTTACTACAAGAAACTGAAAAATGACATGTGGTGTACTGGAATGTAGTGCTTTCTTCCATTTGACTATATTTTTTGCTCCCTGAAGTACTGTCTCCAGTTTACCTTCCTTTCTATAGTTTTCGTATGTTTCCTGAGTGGTGCCATCCACAGATATGATCATCCTGTCCAGCCCGGATTCAATGGTTTTTTTAGCATTTTCATCATTCAAAAAGTGTCCGTTGGTTGATGTTATGGTATAAATGCCTTTGGATGATGCATATTTTACCATATCCAGAAACTTAGGGTTGATGTATGGTTCTCCCTGAAAGTAAAAGATAAGGTACATCAGATCCTTGTACAGATCATCTATGGTAGTGCGAAAAAAATCTTCTTTCAGATTGCCGGTTTCGCGAGTAAAACTTCGCAGGCCCGACGGACATTCCGGACATCTGAGATTGCAAGCAGTAGTGGGCTCAAAGGAGATAGTCATAGGCACGCCCCACTGAATAGGTTTACCTTTTAATTTAGTAAGTTGATATGATACATAGAGCAAGGTGATATTCCAAACTCTCCTGAAAGTCAGTTTTTTAATGAAACTTATGGTATCTGAAATATAAAAATTCACTATAGGTATTTGTATTGAAGAAAACTGATTTCAGATTAACGTTTCACTTGAGCTACTGTTGCAAACTGAATATATTTTATGTCTGAAAAGAAGCCCAGCATCAACATATTAAAAAGTACCGGTTTTATAGATTTACTGGCATTTATTCCTTTATGGATCAGTACTTGGTATCCTGCATTTTCGTACATTTTTACAATGCTTTTGGTAGTAAAAAATCTCACATGTGTGATGTCTAAAATTCCATTGGCCTGATAATCCCACTGTTTTTTGAACAACAAAGCAAAAAATGTCCTGAAATATCTGATATTCGGAATCGAGCTGATGACTTTTCCTTCCGGTTTCATTTTCATTTTCAATTTACTCAGAATGGTATAGGGATCATATAGATGTTCTAATACATCATTACAAATCACAGTATCAAAATAATTGTCAGGCAATTGATCTATCAACACATGGGCGTCACCTATTAAAACCTTATCAAGAAGTTTAGCGGCACGGCTACCTTGTGTTTCTTCATATTCTATTCCCCAGACTTCGCAATGAAATTTATTTTTGAGATGAGCAGCATATCCTCCTTCTCCGCAACCGATTTCGAGGACAACACCGATTTTTTCCGGTAGAAAAGTTGCCATTTCTTCTCTTACATTTGAAAAATAGCCAGCAGGTTTATCCAATAGTGAATTATTCATTTTTTATCATTCATTTTTAATTGACCAATAAATGTAAAGTTCAAATGTGAGTTAGCCTGGTATTGTTACGTATTCCAGGGTATATTTCTGTCGCATATCGTAAGAATACATCCTTCTTTTATCCATACAATTCATAATGTATTTGCGACCTGTCGTATTTTAGTGTAATCATAAGATTTGCTACTGCATCATCAATCATTTTTGACCAGCCGCAGATATAAAATTGTCTTTTAGTATTGGTCTGATCATATTCAGTCATATAGATATCGTGTATGTATCCATGATGAAACTCCGGTTTTTCTTCACGTGACAATGCTACTGAATACTTAAATAATGGATTTTCTTTGGAAAACAATTCAAATTCTTCCCGATATAAAATATTTTCTTCGCTTCGTGTACCAAAAATCAGGTGAATACCTTTGAAAGGCAATTTATTTGCTTTTATATAATTGATCATACTTCTGAAAGGAGCGACTCCTGTACCGGTACAAATCATAATGATTTCAGTGGAAAGATCTTCAGGTAGTACAAATCCTCCGTCGGGACCTTTAAACTTGATCATGGTACCAATTTTTACCTCTTCAAATAAGTATTTTGTGCCCAATCCTTCAGGTGACCTTACTATACACAACTCCAGGATATTGCTTTGATCCGGTCTGTTGGCAATCGAATAACTGCGCCATCGGTGAAGTCTTTTTTCACTTACAGGCAAGTCCAAAGTAATAAACTGGCCTGGTAGAAAATCAAAAACACCTTCTGCCTGATCAATCTCAAGTTTCATCTCTATAGAGGTATTTGACAAATGAGATATTTCAGCAACTCTCCCCTGATACCAAACTGTCGGCATATTTATTTGATATTTATATTCGATTTATAACTGTATGAGCGGGTAATATCTTTCACGAATTACATTCATATGGTGCACTACATGTCCTGCAATAGTAAAACCTAAGGCTAAAACAGAGATATCTGATTTAAAAATAAAGCCTTCTCTCTGAAGATCTTCTTGCGAAAAACTTTGGTATAATGCGATGGTAGATTTTCTGACTACATCAAATTCATACAGCAAATCATCCAATTTTCTTGAAGCTCCATGTGCATTAGATGCAAATAAATTTTCATCAAAACCCGGCAGTATCGTTTTATCATTTCTGCCGATACGCAAAGCACGGTATGAAAATATTCTTTCAGTATCAATTACGTGTTGAAGTATATCCCGAATTGTCCATTTACCGGGGGCATACACCTGATGGCCTATTTGTTTGAGTGTACTTTTTTCTTCAAGGAGATATTCTATGTCATATTTCTGCAAAGCATCGATAATATCTGATTCAGGTACATAGTTGATATACCTTTCAAAATATTCGGGCATTTTATTAATTTGATTTTTATTCATGTTGTTTGTTTTGTATAATTAAGAGCTATATAAAAGGCAAATATATTTTTTTAAAAAGAAAATATGTCATCTTTTCTTGAGCTTTGGATCTGGTATTCCTAATTTATAGCTCATTTTGCATCATTTAGATGAATATATTTGTCCTTTAAAACTTCCAAATGATGGAGGGTATGATAAGCATTCCACATCAATATTTCCCTGAGGGTCATCTTGCCCATCAGAGGATGTGGCAAGAGAATGGTATCCATGTCTTTGTCCTTAAGTTTGAGCGTTATTTTATTGATACCGTCATTGAGTTTATATAATTTGGTTAACCAATTTTTTGCTTCTGAATGGTCAGACTCCGGCATGTTTAGTGAAAACGGTCCGACCACTCCCTGTGACAAAGCCAACTTTTCTTTATACCTTTTTACCACTTCTTCATATGATCTTGAAGGTCGGTTACTTTTTCCAAACCGCCATTTTAATAAAAAATTTGGCATTTGCAAAGCCTTGAGAAGTGGTTTGGAACTCTGTACCAAGTGTATGACATGCTGGCCTGAAGTCCATTTGCCTTCAGGTTTTGCTACCCAAAATTCTGGCGATGTTTCATCAAATAAAGCACTCAGCAAACTTTCATTTGCCTTAAGCAATGTCGTTATTTCCTTATTTTCCATACGCTTGAAACTGAAATATTTTGTACATGGATGATTTTATTCTTTATTCGCCAATTGTCCACAGGCCGCATCAATATCTTTACCACGACTTCTTCGTACAGTAACCATGATATCCTGATTTCGCAAGTGCCTTGAAAATAAATTGATTTTGTCTTCGTCTGCTTTTATATATTCAGACCCATCGATTGGATTATATTCTATGATATTTACTTTTACAGGAAATGATTTACATAGTTTTACAAGGTTTTTTGCATCTTCTATGCTGTCATTAAAATTATTGAAAGCTATATATTCGTAACTTATCTTATTTCCGGTCTTTTTATAGAAGTAATCCAAAGAGTCCATCAAAACTTCCAGGTTATTCTGTTCATTGATAGGCATGATTTCGTTTCTTTTTACATCATCCGCGGCATGTAGTGACAGCGCAAGATTAAATTTTACATCATCATCAGCCATCTTTTTTATCATTTTGGCAATGCCGGCAGTACTTACAGTAATACGACGGGGTGAGATGTTCAGTCCATAAGGTTCTGTAAGAAGCGCTATACTTTCCATAGTGCTGCTATATGCCAGTAAAGGTTCACCCATTCCCATATATACGACATTGGTTAGTGGGTGGCCATATGTTTCCATACATTGTCTGTTTACCAATACAAATTGGTCATATATTTCTGCCCCATCCAGATTCCGCAATCTTTTCATCTGTCCTGTTGCACAAAATTTACATGTCAGACTACAGCCGACTTGTGTGGACACACACACAGTAAAACGATCGTCGTCCGGTACGGGAATGAGAACCGATTCAATTTTATGTCCGTCGTGGAGGGTAAATCTGCTTTTTATTGTCCCGTCAGATGACTTTTGTATTTTGTCGGTTTTGATAGCCAATATTGCAAATTTTTCATCGAGATTTTGGCGCAAAGATTTAGAAAGATTGGTCATTTCTTCAAAAGAGTGGGCCGATTTTTGCCACAGCCATTCATAAATTTGTTTGGCTCTGAAAGTAGGTTCACCCATGTCAGACATGAATGATCTTATTTCATCCAATGAGAATTTTCTGATATCCAGCTTAAAATTTTCACTCATCTTGCAAAGATAAAACTAATCAAACCCTGATTCCAACTATTTTGACGAATAATTGAATTTAGCAAATTGTTTTTCAATAATTCCAGCCAATTGACCGATTTTATCTTGATGTAGATTATTGTATTTATCATTTATTGCTAATGTTTGTCCCAGGTATTCCTGCTCAGTCTGACCGGGAGTAGGTATAAATATGGCGTGTATATCCAGATTTACTATGTCCATGATGGTCGAATAACCGGATCTGGAAATTAGCAACTTCGAACTATTGAGAATTTCTTCTATCTCATTTGATGTGAGCAAACTTCTTATAGATATATGGTTTGGAAGTTGTAAGTCATTATAATTTTTTACTATTCCTGTGACAAAAAGTATTTTATATTGTTTCAGGGCAATTAATTGTTTTATCAATTTTTTTTCCAAGATTGACCTTTGTGGCTCAGGACCCGATAACATCACACAAATATCCCAATTCTTAGGCAAGACCAGTTTTTTTATTCTGGTAATTGGTCCAAGAAATATTTTTTTAATATTATTGCCTTGAGTGAGTGCGGGACAAAGTGATTTTTTATCAGAATAATCCGGAACCAGACAAATGTCAAATCTTTTGATAAACCATTGGTGTATTTTACTTCCCAAAAGTGAGATTATTGGATTATTATGCAAGATGTTTACCTGATGTGTCATGTATATATTTTTTACAGCAGGACATCTGAAACCAAAACGATTGTCTGACAATATAATGGTTGCATGATAGTTATTGGCAATTCTTGATGCTGATTTTCTTTCTGAAAAAAAAGCTCTAATGAACGATGGCATCATCATTAGGATATTTATGATAATGCTTCTGAAAGGATACATAATATGGTAAGAAAGAAGTTCTTCGAATTGCATATCAGGAAACTCCTTCTTTAACAGGGCTAATGATGCTCCGTCTGATGCTATGATCACCTGTTTGCATATGGATTTAAGATAATGAATTACAGGTATACATCTCGTAGCATGGC
>WBZP01007318.1_pt1 | contig 10682 bp, 13 predicted proteins | sample 5204301 | NCBI WGS metagenome assembly WBZP01 (sample SAMN12412401, study PRJNA552823) | activated sludge metagenome | isolation source: activated sludge from nitrification reactor of wastewater treatment plant... | place: USA: Pennsylvania | collected 2017
GGGCGCCGCCGGCCCGTTCATCGCGATTCGGACGGTGTGCATGGCACGCTTCGGAACCCCGATGGAGGGCGAGGGATGGAAAAGCGAACGGCTTCGAGTTCGCGACCAACGGCATCGCATTCAAGTCACCGAAAAACGAGTTCGAGAGTCCCGAGGCGCGGGGCAAGCGGTTCAGGTAGAAGAACAGGCACACCCGCGCCCGCGCGCGCCGCATTCAGAATGCATGCGATGCCCGCCACCGCGCTCGCGCTCGTCGTCACTGCAGCACTGCTGCACGCGCTCCGGAACATCGCGGCCAAGCGGGCGGGCGGCGACCATCACTTCGCCTTCCTTTGTTCGCCGGTCACCGCCGTGCTCTGGCTGCCGGCGGCATGGTGGTTCGGCGCCGCCGAACTGCCGCGCTGGGGTTGGCGCGAGTGGGGCATCGTCTGCACGAGCGCCGCGGTCCACCTCGTCTACTTCCTCACCTTGCTGCGCGGCTACCGCGTGGCCGACCTGACGGTCGTCTACCTCGTGGCGCGGGGCAGCGGGCCCCTGATCACCGCGGCCGTCGCGGTGCTGCTGCTCGGCGAACGGCTATCGCCCGTCGCGGCGCTCGGCGTGCTGGCGGTGTGCGGCGGCATCTTCCTGATTGCCGGCGGCCCGAGCGCGCTGCGCGCCGGCGCACCGAAGACCCGCGTTCGGCTGGGCCTGCGCTGGGGCGCGATCACCGGCGCGCTGATCGCCGCCTACAGCGAGATCGACGGCTACGCGGTCAAGTTCCTGCTCATGGGGCCGGTGCTGTTCGACTACGTCTGCAACGTGATGCGGTTGCCGATGCAGGCGCCGCTGGTCTGGAGCGAGCACGCGCGCCTGCTTCGGGTAGCCCGGGCGCAGTGGCGCACCGCGCTCATCGTCGGCACCTTCGGCCCCCTGGGCTACATCCTCGTGCTGTATGCCGTGACGCTGGCGCCACTGTCGCACGTGGCGCCGGCGCGCGAGGTGTCGATGTTCTTCGCGGCGCTGATCGGCGGGCGCCTGCTGGGTGAGGCCGACCGCAGCTGGCGGCTCGCCGGGGCGGGATGCATGGCGCTGGGCGTGGCGGCGCTGGCGGTGGGTTGATGCTCTGGGTTCCGGAATAGGCATTATCCTGATCGCATGATGACTCGACCACAACCTCTGGCCCTGGTCTTCGCTGCCCTGCTGGCAACGCCGCCGGCGCAGGCCGAGACGGGCAACGTGTCTGCCACCGGCTTCACGTCGACATTCCGCGAGGAGATCAAGGCGAGCCCCGACGAGGTCTGGAAGGCGATCGCGCAACTGCCGCGCTGGTGGAGCGACGCTCACACCTGGTCGGGCAAGGCGTCGAACATGACGCTCGAACTGCGCGCCGGCGGCTGCTGGTGCGAGAGCTGGGAGGGTGGCCAGTCGGCCCAGCACGGCCGGGTGCTGCTGGTGCAGCCGGGGCGCGTGATCCGCATGGCGGCGGGCCTCGGGCCGCTGCAGGAGCTGCCGGCGCACGGGGTGCTGACGATCGTAACCAGCGCGCAGGAAGGCAGGACCTTCCTGCGCATGACCTACCGCGTCGGCGGGCCGCCCGACCTCGGGCTCGAACAGCTCGCGCCGGTGGTCGACCAGGTGATGGGGGTCCAGTACCGGCGGCTCAAGTCGCTGGCCGAGACCGGCAGCCCCGGGTAGCGTGCCGGGATAGCCCGCAGGCTCTCAGGGGCGGCGCGGGTCGCGGGGGGGCAGGTGGCGCCGAGGCAGATGCCTCACGGCGCTGTCGCGCCCAGAGCCTGTGCCGCGGCCACGAGGTCGCCGTCGGCGATCCACACGATCGCTCCCCATCGCCCGGCGCCGGCCACCAGGCCCTGCACGCCCGTCACGTTGAGGCCCGCGCCGGCCAACCGCGACAGGTGGCCGGCCAGCGCACCGGGGCGGTCGTCGCCCTGGATCAGGAAGCCCGCCTTCTGCCGGCGGAAGTCCAGCCCGGCACGCTCGACGAGGGCCGCGAACGCGCCGGTGTCGTCGGGCACGACGTCGATGCGGGCCACGCCCGCGCACTGCGTTCCGCTGCAGCCGAGCAGGTTGATGCCGGCGCTGACCAGCGTGGCCAGGACCTTGAACGCCTGCCCCGGCTCGTCGGGCACCGAGGTCGAGTAGCTGTGCACGACGCGCGCCTGGTCGGCCATGGGCCCCTCCGTGAGTCGTCGGCCCGCCTGCGGCCGTGAAGGTCGGCTCATGGTACGCGCCGACGCACCGCGAGCGCAACGTCGGCGTGCTGCTGCAGGGACTCGAAATGAATTGGAGGACCCTGCTAGCATAGGCGGGACAGTTTCAACGTCCGCAGGAGGACCCATGAACGAGATTTCCGCCGCCCATCGCGAGAAGCTGATGACCGACCTGCGCACCGTCATCGCCGATGCCGAAGAAGTGCTGAAGGTCACTGCCGACCAGGCCACCGCCGGTGCCGCCGACCTGCGCGTGCGCATGCAGGAGCGACTGCAGCAGGCCAGGATCCGCCTTCACGACCTGCAGGAAAGCGCCGTCGCACGTGCCAGGGCTGCCGGCCACGCGGCCGACGACTACGTGCACGAGAACCCCTGGAAGGCAATCGGCGTCGCGGCCGGCATCGGGGTGATCATCGGCCTGCTCATCGGCCGCCGCTGAGCGACGCGCAGGCGCGATGCCCGTGACGCAGCCCGGGCTGTTCGCCGCGCTGCAGCGCTTGTTGCGCGCTTCGATTCAGCTGGCGCTGCTTCGCCTCGACCTTCTGGTCACCGACCTCGAGCTGGAGAAGCTGCGTCTGGTCGAAGTGGCGCTGCGGGCCCTGCTCGGGCTGATGTTCGTCGGCCTGGGGCTGGTGCTGCTGATCGGCTTCGTGCTGCTGTTGTTGTGGGACAGCTACCGCCTGGCGGCGGTAGGGGTGCTGATGCTGCTGTTCACGGGCGGCGGCGTGCTGTTGCTGCAGGCCGCGAAGCGCCGGCTGAACGACGGTGAGCCGATGTTCGCCGCGACCCGCGCCGAGTTCGCGCGCGACCAGGCTGCGCTGGGCGACGAGCCGTCGCCGCCGCCAGCCTAGGGCAGGCATGGTTTCGGCAACGCGCGACAAGCTGCTGCAGCGGCGCGAGCAGTTGCTGCTTCGCAGCGCGCAGGCGCGCGTCGAGTGGGCCCTGCATGCGCATGTGCTGCGCCGTCCGCTGGCGCTGGTGGACCAGGCGCGCGCGGCCACGCAGTGGCTGCTGCAGCATCCTGAATGGCCGATCGGCGCGCTGCTGGTCGTCGCTGTGCTGCGCCCGGTCCGCGTGCTGCGCTGGGCTGGCTATGCGTGGCAGGGCTACGCGTTGTACCGCCGCGTGCAGCGTCTGATGGTGGGGCTCCGCCCGCCGCCACGCTGACCCCGCTCCTGAAGGAGGGGCTGGCGCAGGCCCGGTCGGGCTGCGGCTGTCATGCCTCGGCCGTAGGGAGCCGGAAGCGCGCCACGTCGTCGGCCAGCGCCTGCGCCTGACTGCGCATCGAGCCGGCCGCGGCGGCCGTCTGCTCGACGAGTGCCGCGTTCTGCTGCGTCATCTGGTCCAGGTCCTGCACGGCCTGGCCGATCTGCGCGATGCCCGTGCTCTGCTCGCGTGCGCCGGCGGCCACCTCGCCCAGCAGGGCATCGACGCGGCGCGACGAGCTCACGATCTCGTCGATGGCCGCGCCGGCCTTGCGCACGACTTCGGCGCCGGTCTCGACCTGATCGACGCTGCTGCCGATCAGCGCCTTGATCTCGCGCGCCGCGCCGGCACTGCGCTGCGCGAGCGTACGCACCTCGGCGGCCACGACCGCGAAGCCGCGACCCTGTTCGCCGGCGCGTGCCGCCTCGACGGCGGCGTTGAGCGCCAGGATGTTGGTCTGGAAGGCGATGCCGTCGATGGTGCCGATGATCTCGGCGATCTTCGCCGACGACGCGCGGATGCCCTCCATCGTCTGCACCATCTCCTGCATGATCCGGCCCCCGTCGGCGGCGCTCTGAGCGCTGTGCCGCGCCACGCGCGAGGCCTCCTCGGTGTTGTCGAGCGAGCTCTTCACGGTGGCCGAGATCTGTTCCATCGACGCGGCCGACTGCTCGAGAGAGGCAGCCGCCGATTCGGTGCGCGCCGAGAGGTCTGTTGCGCCGCTGGCGATCTCGTGGCTCGACTGCACGATGACGCTACCGGACTCGCGAACCCGCCGCACCATGTCGCGCAGCGCGTCCTGCATGGCGCGCAGCTCGAGCATCAGCTGTGCCGCCTCGTCCCTGCCCCAGGGCGCGGGCGCGGTCGTCAGGTCGCCGGCGGCGATCGCGCGCAGGTGGCGCCGGGTTTCGTTGATGCCGCCGTCGATCACGCGGTAGAAGCTGGAGAACAGGTAGCCGGCAAGCATCGACGAGACGGCAATCGCGGCCGCCACCCAGGCGGCGCGCTGCAAGAACTCGTGCTTCACGTCGTCGACATATACGCCGGTGCCGATCACCCAGCCCCAGGGCGCGAAGCCCTGCACGTACGACACCTTGTCCACCGGCTGCGTGCTGCCCGGCTTGGGCCACTGGTAGGCGACGAAGCCCTTGCCCTCGGATTGCACCTTGGCGACGAAGGCGCGGAAAAGCGGCATGCCGTTCGGGTCCTTCATGTCTCCGACCTCCTTGCCATCGAGCTCGGGCTTGATCGGGTGCATCACCACGCGAGGATGCATGTCGTTGATCCAGAAGTACTCGTTGCCGTTGTAGCGCAGCGCCGCGATCGACCGGCGCGCGAGCTGCTGCGCCTGCTCGCGCGAGAGGTGCCCGCCAGTCTCCTGCGCATGCGCCCACGCGACGATGCCGTGGGCCACCTCCACATGCTGACGGGTGGTGTCATGGTGGGCCTGCATGCCATCCCGGTACAGGGCCGTCAGCAGCCAGGCGACGAGCAGGGCGCTGGGCACCACGAAGGCCAGCGAGATGATCATCGCCTTGGCAGCGAAACCGAGTGCGCGAAACAGCCGCACGCCCGGTGCCCACAGGCCGTGGTGGGCGAAGAAGCCGGTGGTGTCGGCCATGGGGCGCGCGCGTCGCGTGTTGCCGAGCCTCAAGGTGCCGTCGATCGTCGCAACCATGTGTCACCTTCGGTATTCTTGTTTCTGGTGGGTGCCCCCGCGGCCACGGCAGCTGCAGACCTGCAGGTGGACGGCTGGTTCATCGGCCCGGCGGCGCCGGACTTGAGGCCGTGCGCGTCGGCCGTGCCGCTCTGGCCCAGGCAGGGGCTCGGGCTTCGGCGGAGCCCCGTTCGGGCCGCCGAAGGGCAGACATGCCTGGCAGGGCCCAGAATCGCGTCCCCACTGCAGCGAGGATGCCGATGGAACAGGCCCACCGTGTCGCCTACAAGGTCTACTACGAGGACACCGACGCCATCGGTGTCGTCTACTACGCCAACTACCTGAAGTTCCTGGAGCGCGGGCGCACCGAGTACCTCGGCGCGCGTGGGCGGTCGATCCAGGACTGGAACCGCGACGGCTACCTTTTCGTCGTCTACGAGCTGCAGATGAAGTTCCGCCGCTCGGCGCGCCTGGGCGACCTGGTCGAGGTGGTGTCGACCTTCAAGCTCGACTCGAGCTACCGCGGGCGCTTCAGCCAGCGCATCGAGTGCGCAGGCGAACTGCTGGTGCAGGCCGAGGTGGATGTCGTCTGCGTCGACGCGCGGCAGAATCTGCGCGAGTTCCCGCCGTTGTGAGCCCGTCGGGGTCCGGGCGCCGGGGCCTGCGGCCTCCCATCCGAACTCGCGCGACGACAGGCGGGGCCTTGCCCGCGCCGGCCAGGGTTGCCTTCGGCGGCCTGGCGTCAGGTGGGGCTGGTCGGCCCGGCCGCTCTGGCCGGCCCGGTCGATCCGGCGGCGCGGCGGCCGGCGACGAACATCCACGCCACCGCCACCGCCTGCGACGCGAGCAGCAGCCAGAAGGTGACGCGGTAGGCCTCGGCAGTGCGCCAGCCGGTGGCCCGCAGCGCATCGACCCCGATGCCCAGGCCCCACTGCAGGACGAAGGCGCCGACGAAGTTGCCCAGATTCAGGGCCGTGTTAGCCCGCCCCGACAGCGCCAGCGGCAGCGAACGCGACAGCACGGTGTAGGCGATGTTGCACATCGGGTAGAAGAACGCGAGCAGCACCCACAGCCAGTGCTGGCCATCACCGCCGAGCAGGTTGACTGCCGCGAACATCAGCACGTAGGCGATGGCCACCACCTCGAGCATCCGCGCCTCGCCGAAGCCGCGCTGGATCAAAGGCGTGGTCGCGAACCCCATGAACAGGCAGCCGGCGAGGAAGCCGCCATTCAGCCAGGTCAGCTGCAGGGCGATCGACGCGCGGCCGAGCCCCTCCACCTCGGCCAGCCAGCGCGACACCCACAGGCCCTGCAGCGCCATGAAGCCGCCGATCACCATCGACACCATCGGTGCGTAGCGCCAGTACATGCGGCTCGTCATCACCTGCCGCACGCCGGCCAGTTGCTCGGCGAAGCTGCTGGCTGGAACTGCCTGGCCCTTTTCGGGAACCACGCGCCAGATGAACAGCGCGACGACGACTGTGGCCACGGCCAGCGCCAGCATCACCTCACGCCAGCCGGCCAGGCCGATCGCCACCTCGAGCGGCTGGGCGGCGAACATCGCGCCCAGCCCGCCGGCGGCGAGCACCCAGCCGATCAGTGCCGCCTGCCGATCGGGCGCGAACCACAGGTTGAAGGCCTTGAAGGCGGCCATAAGGCAGGCGGCCACGCCCAGCCCGATCAGCGCCCGGCCCCAGGCCAGGCCGGCAAGGTCGTCGGCCAGCGCGAAGACCACCGCCCCGGCCGCCGCGAACAGCAGCACGAGCGACTCGACCCGCCGCGGCCCGTAGCGGTCGAGAAGCATGCCGAGCGGGATCTGCGCCGCGGCGAAGGTGATGAAGTAGGTGCTGGTGAGCAGCCCGAGCGCATGGTCGGGCAGCGCCAGGTCCTTGGCCAGTACCGGGCCGATGACGGCGTTGGAGGTGCGGAAGAGATACGAAAGCAGGTAGCCGGCCGCGAACGGCAGGAACAGGCGCAGCCAGAGCGCTCGGGGCGGGTGCAGGGTCACGGGGTCGACGCGGATTCGGGGAAGAGCCCGATTCTGCGTCCTGGCCCGGCTGTGGCCGACCGGCACCGCCCGCTATTGACCCTAACGCCCCTGCCGCCCCTACCGCCCGCTTCCCGCGAGGTGGCTGGCGCCGACCTGGGGCGCCGGCCATCAAGCGGCCATCAAGCGGCCTTCATGCGGCCTTCGGGGCGTAGCCCAGGATGGCCTTCACTTCCAGGAACTCGGCGAACGCGTGGTCGCCCCATTCTCGACCGTTGCCGCTTTGCTTGTAGCCGCCGAAAGGCGCCATCAGGTCAGGAGGAGCGCTGTTGAGGGTGACCTGGCCCGCTCGCAACTGGGCGGCCACCGCGCGGGTGGCCTCGGCGTCGGTGCCAGAGACATAGGCCGCCAGGCCGTAGGGCGTGTCGTTGGCGATGGCCACTGCTTCGTCCACCGTGTCGTAGCCGATGATCACCAGCACCGGGCCGAAGATCTCCTCGCGCGCCACGGTCATCTGGTTGTTCACGCCGGCCAGCACGGTGGGCTTGACGTAGTAGCCCGTTTCCAGGCCCGCGGGCTTGCCCGGACCGCCGGCCAGCACGGTGGCGCCTTCGGCAATGCCCTTGGCGATGAGCCCCTGGATCCTGTTCCACTGGTTGGCCGAGATCACCGGCCCGATGGCCGCGCCACTCGCGGGCGCGCCCACCGTGGTGGCCTGCGCGACCTCCTTGGCGATGGCCAGCGCCTCGGCCATGCGGGCATGGTGCACCAGCATGCGCGTGGGCGCGTTGCAGCTCTGGCCGGAGTTGTTCATCACGCCGCGAACACCCGCGGTGACGGCGCGCTTCAGGTCCGCATCGGGCAGGATGATGTGCGCGCTCTTGCCGCCCAGCTCCTGGTGCACGCGCTTGACCGTGGGCGCGGCGTTACGCGCCACCTCGATGCCCGCGCGCGTGGAGCCGGTGAAGCTCACCATGTCGACGCCGGGGTGGCTGGCGAGGGCGGCACCCACGGTGGGCCCGTCGCCATGGACGAGGTTGAACACGCCCGCGGGCACGCCGGCGGCGTGCAGGATCTCGGCCCAGACCTGCGCCGAGAAGGGCGAGAGCTCCGAGGGCTTGAGCACCATCGTGCAGCCCGTGGCCAGGGCCGGCGCCACCTTGCAGGCGATCTGGTTCACCGGCCAGTTCCACGGCGTGATGAGGCCGCACACGCCGATCGGCTCCTTCACCAGCATCGTGGCGCCGCGCGGCTCCTGGAAGACGTAGTTCTTCAGCACGGCCAGGGCCGTCTGCAGGTGCGCCGCGCCCATCGCGGCCTGTGCCCTGTTCGCCAGCGTGGCCGGCGCACCCATCTCCTCGGTGATGGCGGCGGCCATGTCGGCATGGCGCTTCTTGTACTCCTCGATGCAGCGCTCGAGCAGCGCCACGCGCTCGGCGACGCTGGTGCGCGAGTAGGCCGTGAAGGCCCTGCGCGCGGCTACCACGGCGCGGTCCACGTCGGCGGCGCTGCCCAGGCTGATGTGGCCGGCTGGCTGCTCGGTGGCGGGGTTGACGACGGGCAAAGTCCGCGGTTCGAGCGGATCGACCCATTGGCCGTCGATGTAGAACTGCAGGTACTCGCGCATGGGGGCTCCTTCGGGTTGGGTCAGGCGGAATGCGCGGGCATTCTAGGAAGCGTCCGGCGCGGACCCCGGGGGTGTGAGGCATGCGGCACCGGAATGCCGCCCGTCGAATCTGTCAGCGGTAGTCGTTCTCGTGCTGGTACCGCGCGGCGAGCAAGGCGACATCGACGTCGCGAATGACGACCAGGACGACGCTCCCACCATGACCGAAGGGGACGATCGCCTCTCGAAAATCCCAGTGTGCTTCGGATCGACCACAGGTGTGCGGCGCAGACGAAAGCAGGCCCATGGCGTGCTCCATCGCGTCGCGGAACCGAAAGCAGCAGGTCTCATCCGGCGTGTGGCTTGCCGGTTCGCGCTGAACGATGTGTTCCTCGAGGCGCTCGATGTCCTCCTGGAACGTGGCGGTCGGAACAACCCGATAGCGCCCGCTCACCCGGCGGCTCGTTTGCTGTTGGCCGCTGCCGCCTCACGGATCCGCTGCTGTGCGGCCTTTGCGCGCTGCTCCATGCATGCCAGAAACGCCTCTGCCGCCATCAGGCCCTCACCCTTGTCGGCGCGGCGCAGCGCCTTCTTCGCCCGGGCAACAGCGGCGTTCTGCTCGGCGCGGAACCGGGCTTCGCGGCAGAGCGCCTTCTCGATGAACTGCGTCATCGTCTCGCCTTCTCGCAGCACCGCTTCGACGCTGGCCTTCGTCTCCGGCGCAACACGGATCGGCGGCAGAGTGGCGGAGCGACTCATGCGGCCAGTGTATGGCGTTCGAAATGCAGTCGCCCGCCTGACCAAGCCCACCCCGGAGTGGCCGGAGAGTGCCGCACCCGCTATGGCAGCTTGAAGTTCCCCTGCATCCGCCGGCAGCCCTGCAGCGTGCACGGCCGTACCGGCGTGATGCTGCCCAGGATCTCGGTGCTGCCGCTCCCGGTGATGCCCTCGAACTTGCCGGTTCCTAACAGGTACTCCCAGGTGTAGCCCTGGGCATTGCGGATGTCGGTGCCGTAGATCTTGTTGCCGGCCGCACGCTGGAACAGGCAGTAGCCCCGATGCTGGCTGACCCTGCCGCGCACTTCCCAGACACCGAGGCACTCGAAGCTCCCCGACGACGCCGGGCCGGACGCTGCGATCCCGCCCCCGGTGGACTCGCAGGTGCCGAAGCGGTCCTGCGCGGTCGGGCCGAGCGTGTGCACCGGCCCGCCGAAGCACAACGTGACGTCGACCCGGCCCTCCTTGGCCTCCTGCGACCATGCTGCGCCGCAGGCCAGCAGGCAGGCCGCAAACGCGACGACGGTTCGGGTGGCGATCGCGGGCATCTTCATCTCCTGTGGCAACGTTGGGGCCGCAGTCTGGCTCGCGGGCATCGCTTCGGCCGAGATCTCGGCGTGACGTGATCGTTATGATCGATTCACTCCAAGGATGCGCGCACTGGACGACGCCCACCTGGACACTTCGGCTGCTGGGGGGCCTGACGCTCGAATCGCCCTCCGGGATGCGGGTGGTGCGGCTCGGTTCGAAGGGGCAGGCTCTGCTCACCCATGTCGCCGTGCACGGCGCCGAGGGTGCGTCACGCGGGCGGCCGTGGCCCTGGCAAGCGAGGGCGAGCGCATCGTGCTGGACGAAGCGCGGTGTGCGGTGGACACCCGGCGCTTCGAAGCGCTGCCCTGGGCGGGGCCGCCCGAAGACCGGCAGGCCGGGGCCGTCTGTTATCGAGGCGACCTGGTCGACGCCTCGACGGCCGAGGCCGAGTTCGACCAGTGGGCCGAGGTCGAGCGTGAGCGCTTGCGCGAACTCGCGCATGGGGTCGTCGAGCGCCTGAGCGAGCGCACGCTCGACGCCGCAGCGCACGACGAGGCCATGCGGCTGGCAGGCCGGCTGCTGGCGGCCGAGCCGGTGCACGAGGGCGCGAGCCGCGCGCTGATGAGGCTGTGCGCGCACGCCGGGTTGCGCTCGAAGGTGGTGCGGGCGTGGGCCGACTGCCAGCGCGCGTTGCGCGACGAGCTGGGT
>WBZP01007321.1_pt1 | contig 10680 bp, 10 predicted proteins | sample 5204301 | NCBI WGS metagenome assembly WBZP01 (sample SAMN12412401, study PRJNA552823) | activated sludge metagenome | isolation source: activated sludge from nitrification reactor of wastewater treatment plant... | place: USA: Pennsylvania | collected 2017
GGGAGACAGTGGCCCACTGGGCCTACGGAGGCGACCAAAACCCCTGCATGCTGTTTCTGCTGCGTAAGTCTGGACCGGCCCTGCGGCTCGTCGAGTAAGCCCAAGTTGGCCCGAGCTTCGCGCGTCTTTGCCGTCGTTGTGCTCCTCGCAGGGCTGTTCATCGCGCCTGCTCGCGTCAGCGCTGGACCGGCCAGTAACTGGTTCGTCGAGCACCTGGCACTCGATGTCGCCGCCGTCACCGCCTGGCGTGTCGCGTGGGCTGACGAGCGCAATCCGGGCTTCAACATGATAGGCGGCGGTGGCGAGCTGTACTTTGGCCTCGAGTTCGACAGCGGCGTTGGCTTTCTACTCGGCTCCCGCGCGGTCTTCGGCCCCAACCGCAGCGTCGTCGACGGTCCACTTTACGGCGATGTCTCCGGTCAGGCGCTGCTCTTGTTTCGTGTCACCGATTGGGTTCGAGTGGCGGCTGGTGCGTCTGGAGGCAGGCTGTGGCAGTGCTGCGGCAACCAAGCCGGGGATGCGCGGACCGACGCGGCGATCCTCGGTGGACTGCTGCGGATTGGCGTCGACTACTATCCCCGTCAGTCGAACGTGCTCAAAGCGCTGTCACTGTGGCTGCGGATCGACATCGACGGACATCCGGGGGGCAGTCAGTCGCTCCTACCGAGCACCAGCCTGAGCGTGGCGGGAAGCTTCGGGATTCGCATCTAACTGCTGAGGCTGACGCAGCTTACGGCGACGGTTCTTCGAGCAAGGCCAGCAGCGCCGCCAGCTCGGATCGCAGATAATGCACAGCGTCGTCAGGCAGGGCGGCGGGGACTCTTACTGCGGCAAGCTCCGTCGGTGGACGCGATCGCGCTCGGGTGACCAAAGTCAGCGGCGCAGAGACGGGCTGCAGCGCATGTTTCGACTGGGCACCAAGTCCCCGGCGACGACCTTTGGCAGCGGCTTCCGGGACAACGACGGCTTCCGGGACAACGATGGCTTGGGTGGGTTCAGGCGGAGCCGCAGCCGGGATCGGTGGAGCAACCGGTGCCGTTGCGGCTGGAGTCGTGGCTTTCTCGACCGAACGTGACTTTGCAGACCGCTTTCGTGGCTGCTTCGCGGGAGCCGCTTCTGTCGCAGCCTTGCCTTTCGACGCAGCGCGCCGGCCAGTCGATGGAGATGTCTTGGCGGACGCAGCGGCCCGCAGCTTGGCAGTCATGAAGCAGAGAGCACAGACCGCCCCAGGCCCGTCCCTGGTCTGCGGTCAGCCGTTGAGAGCGTTTTTCAGGACCTGACTCGGCTTAAAGGTCAGGACTCGTCGCGCCGAGATGGTGATCTCGTCACCGGTCTGCGGGTTACGACCGATACGGGCATTTTTATCGCGGACTACCAAATTTCCAAAGCCCGAAAGTTTGATTTTCTCGCCCCGGGCCAGCGTGTCCTTGATGATGTCGAACACAGCCTCGACAATCTGAGAGGCATCCTTCTTCGAGAAGCCTCCGACGCGCTCATACACATTCTCGATGATGTCAGCCTTGGTCATCGTACGGCGTTCTTGCATCGCTCACCCCACCTGTCTGGGTAGAAAGCCTTGCTGATATCCGACCGGATAGACCCCTTCTATCCAGCCTGCGATTGCCCCCTTACAACCCGCTCGCCGAGCCTCCCTGGGCCACCGAACGGGGAAGCTTCATCACGGCGTGCGGCAGCGTCACTCTGCGGCCCGGCTCATGTCGACGAAGCTTCGAGGGATCACTCTACCGACGGGGGACGACGATGTCAAAGCAATTGTTGGAGAAATCTGTACGCCACGATACAAATCGGACCGATGCTTTCGCGAGTGGTACAGCGTGGGGAATCGGCGCACAAAATGGCTTGTAATCCGCGACAGGGTGCGCATGATGACGCCCGAGGAGTTTTCACTGAACATGGCCAAGTCACGCACCCCGGGCGAGCCCCCTAACACCCCGCCGAACGGGCATCGTCCGAACGGCAACAAGAACCAGGCGGCTCCGAATCCACCGAAGGGCAGCGTCGAGAAATTTTATGCCGAGCTGGATCGCTGCTGGGAGGCCATGGACAGTGGCGATATCGACGAGGCCAAGCGGCGGGCGCTCAAGCTGCTGCGTACCGACGGTGACTCACCAGAGCTGTATACCCTACTCGGCATGATTGCGACCGGCGAGGGTGAGACGGAGCAGGCCCTTTCGCACTACCAGCACGCCATCGAGATCGATCCCAACTACGTCGAGCCGATGCTGTGTGCGGCCGAGCTGTACCTGTGGGACATTGAGGACTTCGACAAAGCGGTGGAGCTGTGCGAGCAAGCCCTCGATCACGCCGAGGAGGAAGAGGAGTTCGTCGAGGCGCTCCTGCTCAAGGCTGAGGGTGAGGCCCTGCTTGGCAAGGAGACTGCAGCGTACGCGTCGCTGTCCGAGCTGCCCGACATTCTCCTCGCTGATCACAGCTATCACGTGCGTGCGGGACGGCTGCTCCTCGACCTGGGCTATCCCGACGACGCAGAGTCGCATTTTCAGCGGGCTCTGGAGCTGGAGCCGGCAGATCCCGACTCGCTTCACGGACTGGGCCTGTGTGCGAGTGCGCGCGGCGATCGCAAGGGCATGACCAGCTTCTTTCAAAAAGTGCGGGCGGCGGATCTGCAGCTACCGACGCCACCGTGGGGAATCTCGACCGAGGAGTTTTCGCAGCTGGTGGCCGACTCCGTCGACAGGCTACCGGAGCCGATTCGCAAGCTGATCGCCAACGTCCCGGTCATTGCTACCGACTATCCGTCGTATGAGCTGGTCGCGGACGGTACCGATCCGCGAGTTCTCGGCCTGTTTACGGGCATTCCGCACGGTGATAAACCCACCGTCGGTGGCGTACCGCACCTCGATACGATTCAGCTGTTCCAGCGCAACCTCGAGCGGGTCACGATGGGCCGCGAGGAGCTGGAGCATGAGATCGAGATCACCTTGGTCCATGAAGCGGGCCATTTCTTCGGCCTCTCCGACGAGCAGCTAGAGTCGATTGGCTTCGGCTGAGGCTGGCTCTGCGGCGAAACGTGAATCTGCGAGGGGCTGCCTCGCAGCGGTGAAAGCGTCGCAAGCGGTCAGGGCACCGTCGATTTTGCTGGGAACCTAGACTCTCTTTTTTGGTAGGATGCGCGGCGATGAAAGTTGCACTGTTTTTCGACGGAAAGAACTTCTATTCAGGTTGGCGTGAGCGGGCTGGTCGTCAGCCGCTCGATTTTACGGCGCTGTCGCGCTGGCTGGTTCGCCGAGTGGGCGGCAGCGTGCTGTGGGGCGCGTATTACTACACCGGGATTGAGACGGGAAATCCCGTTGCTGGCTCGGGGCAGGCGGCGCTCACCAGCTTTCTCGACAACCTCGAGATGCTGCCGGGCTACTTTGTGCAGCGCTTCAGTCGGCGCACGAAGAGCTACCACTGCCGAGAGTGCCAAGCGGAAAACTATTACACCCAGGAAAACGAAGTCGATACGACGATGGTGGCGGACATGCTTCGCCTCGCTGCGGTCGGAGCCTTCGACATCCTGGTGCTGATGTCGGGTGATGCCGATCATGCTCCCGCCGTCGAAGGCGTGCGAGCGCTCGGTCGGCAGGCGTATGTCGCCACGTGGGGTGGAATCGGCCTGTCTCGGCGGATTCGTCGGGCAGCGTTCGATCACATCGATCTGTGTGACTCGCTGGTCGAGTGTGGGCGCCAGTGGCCGACGGGTGAGGGCGATGAGAACGGCGCGCCAATCATCATCTCGGGGACGACCCAGGTGACGCAGACGGAAGAACCGGGCTCGCCGTCGCAGCCGCTGGTCACTGATGGCGAAGAGCAGGCCGCGACGATTCTGCTCGATGAAGTGCGACGAGCCGAGAGCAAGTTCCCGCTTGGCTACGTTGGGGTGAACTTTTTTGTGACGCGCTGGCAGGCCAGTCAGCTCGATCCAGATCCCGATGTGCGGCGACGGCTTATTGACAAGCTGGTCCGTGAAGAGCGCATCGAGCTGTACACGACCGAGGACGGGACCAAGGCCATGCGGGTGCGGCGGGCTTCGTCGCAGTCTCCTCGGGACCAGGAACGCAATGGCGCGGACATTTGAGACTCCGAAGGGGACGCGTGACTTTCTCCCCGAGGAGATGCGCATCCGCAACGCGGTCTTCGAGCGGCTGCGACGGGCGTTTCGACTCTTCGGCTACGACGAGCTGGACACGCCAGCGTTTGAGTACCTGGAGGTCTTGACCCTCAAGTCTGGGCCTGCTGCCGAGCGCGAGATTTACTCGTTTGAGGACAAGGGCAGCCGCAAGCTGGGACTGCGCTTTGACTTGACCAGCTCGACGGGACGCTTTGCGGCCTCGCACCCAGAGCTGAAGCGACCGATTTATCGCTATCAGATCGGCAAAGTGTGGCGCTACGACCGTCCCGCCGCTGGTCGTTATCGCGAGTTCTATCAGGCCGACGCCGACATCCTTGGCAGCTACTCGATGGACTGCGAGGTCGATCTGCTGTTGCTGGCGACGACGGTCTTGAAGGAGTTCGGACTTCACGACTATCGGTTCGTCCTCAATCATCGCAAGATCCTCGAGGCACAGCTGCGGCGGGCGGGGATTCCTGTCGACAAGAAGGCCGATGCACTGCGGGCGCTCGACAAGTTCGACAAGATTGGCCGTACTGCGATCATCGACGAGGCGAAGTTCTACGGACTCGACGAGCCTTCGTTTGTGGCATTCATCGAACAGCTGGGCATGGCGGCGGATGCGACGACACAGCTCGATAACCTGGCTTATCTGCGACGGACGGAGGCACTGCTCACCGACGATCCAGAAGGCAAGAAGGCGACTGCCGAGCTGCTTTACATCGTCGAGCGTGCCACGGAGCTGGGTTTTGCGGAGCGGCTGACAGTTGATCCGACGCTGGCCCGAGGACTTGACTACTACACCGGGCCGATTTTCGAGGCCAAGGCCCACGTCGAGAAGTTCGGCACCACACTTAGCTTTGCCGGCGGTGGGCGTTATGACGATTTGATTGGACTCTACGGTGGACAGCCGCAGGGCGCGGTTGGGTTTTCGTTTGGCGTCGAGCGGCTCATTGATCTGCTGAAAGAACAGGTGGCCGGTCAGCTGGAGACGGTGCGTCCGGTGCTGATTGCTCCGCTCGGGCCGGGTCGGATTGCCGACGCTGAGCGGGTCGCGATGTTGCTTCGCCAGGCTGGGGTTCCGGCGCGGCTGTCACTCGGGAGTACGGCGCCGGGGAAGCACCTTCAGTACGCAGAGTCGGCGCACATTGACTTTGTAATCTTCGTCGGTGAAGACGAGGCCAAACAAGGCCGTTATCCCGTCAAGCAGCTCTCGACCCGCAGTGAGCAGCGACTGACTCTCGACGAGCTGGCGCAGCATCTTCGCAGCAGCGGCGTCGCTACGCTTTGATCACCCGCAGCAGCGACAGAGCGGTTATCTCTACGGCGCCCGCTGTTTTTAGTGCCGTCGCACAGGCCGTTACAGTGGCTCCCGTGGTGATCACATCGTCGACGAGCACAATCCGTGAGCCTGCCACTTTCTCGTTCATCCGGCGCGGTACGGAAAACTGGCTCTCGACGCGCTGAAAGCGGGCCTGTCGTCCCAGCTGGTGCGCTGGCGCCATCGCTCGGGTGGTGGTGAGCAGGCCAGGTTGAAGACGCAGCGCTTGTGCCGATGGACAGGCGCGGCGGGCCTCGCGAGCGAGCAGGGTCGCTTGGTTGTAACCACGCAGGCGCAGTCGCTGTGGATGGAGCGGCACCGGCACCAGCCAGTCACAGGTCTGCGCAACCTCGGCGAGCAACGGCGAGAGCAGCTGGCCCAGGGGACGTGCCAGATCGTCGCGACCTTGCCATTTTAGCCGCTGCATCGCCGTCGCGAGCGCTCCTTCATAGACGAAGCCCGACAGACAGCGCGGCGCATCTGGCGGCAGTCCGGTCACGTCGCGAGGGCAGGGCTCACAGAGCGCAAGACAGTCCCGACACAGCTGTCCGCTTGCCGCTTGGTCGTCGAGATCCTCCGCGCAGGCTGCACAGGTTCGTGGACCCAAGCATTCCCAGAGCGCATTCCAGCCGCGTTCCAGCCAGTGAGTCATGGTCATGCCTGTGCTTTTCGGCCAGAGCGGGCAGAAGTTGTGCGGTTTGCTGCACATTGCTAGCGGGGGATGCGGCCGTTGTCGAGGACGCGGCGTCGCCAAAATCGAGCCAGTGTGTCGACGAGCGCGGTACCTCAGGCGGAGAATTGACGCAGTGCAGCAAAGGCATTGTCAAGCTGGCCGGACCGCGATTACATTTCTGCAGTATGCAGCCGCTAGCCAAGCAACCAGCCGTTCTGCGCGACATCACCGTGGATGAAGTGACCTGGCGCTATGCGACCCGGCCGCGACGGGCAGAGTGGCAAGCTGCCATCGAAGAGCTGGTTGCGCATGCGGCGTTTGCGGTCGAAGGCACGCCGGTGGAGCCGGAGGCAACCGCACTGCACGGTCAGGTCGTCGTCGAGCCAAGTGCGATTGCGGTTACTCTACGCGACGACGCTGGTGCCGAGGTGGGACGGCTACAGCTGGATCGGCCGGTGATTGCGCCAGTGCTGCGAGAGTACCTGCGCATCCTTCAGGCGATCGAAGGCAGCGGCCTGTCGGAAACTTCGCCACACTTTGAAGCGCTCGACATTGCTCGCAGGCTCGTCCACGACGATGCAGCCCAGCTGGTGCAGCGCTATTTTTCGGGGGTGCAGCCTGATCAGGAGACGGCTCGGCAGCTGTTTTCGCTGATGGTGCTGCTCACGCACGACACCAGCCGGCTTGCGTCTTAGTGCGGAGGCGCGAGTCGAAGCTGGCAGAGCGGACCTCGACGGGCACTGCCGGCGGGAGGCTCCTGAGCGACGACGACACCGCTGCCGCTCAGCTCTAGCCGCAGTCTCGAGGCTTTGGCCAAGTCAACAGCTCGTCCGAGTCCAAGTCCGAGGAAGCTCGGTACGCGCTGCGCATCAGGAATTCCGGGGTAGCGCACAGCGACGGGAACAGGTGGGCCATACTGCTCAGCTGGCGATGGACGAGGCGTCGGTGCTGCTGTTACCACCGTCGCAGAGCTCTGTGGTGGCACGCCAAGATAGGGCAGCACTGCCGAGACAACTTTGACGAAGATCGGCCCCGCCACCTCAGCGCCGTAGTGGCCTTCGTGCGGCTCGTCCACCACCACGAACAAGAGCACGCGGGGATCGTCATACGGCGCAAAGCCAATGAACGACGAGGCCCAGAAGTCCGGCGAGTAGCGACGGGTATTCGGATCGACCTTTTGAGCCGTTCCAGTCTTGCCAGCGACGGGATAGCCGGGAATGTCGAGCTTTTCGCCGGTGCCCTTTTTTTCCATCACCGCCCGCAGCATCTGCCGCATCGTCGATGCGGTTTGGGTTGACATGACCCGCTTTCCCTCGGGATGTGACTCCAGCACGGTCTGGCCACTGGCGGAGATGACGCGGCTGACGACGTGAGGACGGTAGAGGATGCCACCGTTGGCGAAAGCAGCCATGGCCGAGGCGATCTGCACCGGCGTGGCGGTCATGCCTTGGCCGAAGCTGATGTTGGCGAAGGCGACATCGCCCCACTCAGCGACGGGACGGACCTGACCGCTGCGCTCACCGGGGAGATCGATTCCCGTTGGAGCAAAGAAGCCGAGCTGGCGCAGGAATAGGTAGGTTTTCTCTCGCCCAAGTCGTCGTGTGATCTTGCTGGTGCAGATGTTCGACGATCGACCGAGGACCTGCGTGGTGGTGAGGATGCCCTCGGGCTCAGCGTCGTGGATCGTGACGTGTCCGATGCGCCACTGGCCGCCTTCGCAGTCCCACTCGTCGGATAGGTGCACTGCGCCTGCTTCAAGTGCTGCGCCGATCGTAAACGGCTTGATCGTCGAGCCAGGCTCGAACGGATCGGTGACCACGCGGTTGCGGACGCCGCGCTCACGGGCTCCCGATGGATCGTTGGGATTTACCGACGGCACCGAGGCCATCGCCAGCACTTCGCCGTTGCGCGGATCGATCGCGACCGCCACCCCAGCCTTGGCGCGCGCCTTGTGAACCCCTTCCTCAAGCGCCTGTTCGAGTCGGAACTGGATGAACTTGTCGATGGTCAGACGCACATCGTGACCACGCTCGCGGGCCGAGTCGCCAATGCCACCAACCATCACCTTGCGACCGCGCGCGTCTTGCCAGCCGATGACCGACGCTTTGCTGCCGCGCAGGAAGCGATCGTAGGCCAGCTCCACGCCTTCCAGACCGATTGCATCGACGCCAGCCCAGCCGAGGATCGGACCAGCCAAGCTGCGGTTTGGGTAATAGCGCTTCGGTTCTTGCGTCAGTCCAACGCCTGGTAAGGCAAGCGCACGCACTCGCTGCGTCTCCTCGGGGGGAATGCGCCGCTTGAGGAACAGGTAGTGGCGATCGGACTGGGCTCGTCGTCGCAGCTCCCCAAGATCGAGCCCTAGCGCCGCAGCCAGCTTTACTAGCGCGGCTTCTCGACGGGGCACATCGGGAAGCTCGCTGCGCAACTTCTGCGGCTCCAGGTACACCGAGTCGATGCTGGCAGACGCGGCCAGCTCACTATCGCTGCGGTCGACGATTCGTCCTCGGTGCGGTGGCACTTCGATCTCACGCAGGTACTGCTCCTCGGCGAGCGAGCGATACAGGTCACGCTTTTGCACTTGCAGCACATATGCCCGAGTGAGCAGCACTCCCAAGCACAGCGTCATCAGCGCGCCCGTCGCCCACAGCCGGACATGAAGCCAACGCGAGGCTTCGGTGTCGGGGCCACTCTCGGTGCGAGCCGTCTTCTGCGTCATCGCGGTGTATTCCCTGGGCTGGTCGACTGGCTCGGTCGTGCTGCCTTGACGATGCGAATCGCCGACGGCTGCGGTGGTGCCATGTGAAGTCGCTCACGAGCAAAGCGCTCGATCGTCGCTGGATCTTTGCGGGTGGCCAGCTCCAGTCGCAGTCGCTGGTTGTGTTGCCCGAGAGCGCGCGCCAGCTTGCTCTGCTGCGACAGCTCATAGCCAATGCGAATCACCTCGAGCCGCGACCAGACATAGAGGAGCGCAATCACGACCAGCGACGAAACGGTGAGCCCGACGGTGAGCCCAAAACTGGGACTCCGGCTCGGCCAGGTGACGATGCGCTGCAGGCGATCAAGCTGACGACGTAGCCACTTGCCCTTTTTCTTCGACGCGGCTAGTGCGGCCATGGCGGCTCCTGGGCAGCGGGCTCTCGACGAGAGGACTGCGTGCGTTCCTCTACCGTCAGCGTTCGTGCGGCGCGGATGCGAGCCGATCGCGAGCGAGGATTCTGTGCCAGCTCAGCATCGGACGGCGTCACCGTCCCTTTGGCGAGCGCTACAAATGGATTGTGCGTGATGCCCGAGCCTCGCGAGCGATGAGCATCAGCGACGGCCGGCACGAAAGTCAGGTGCTGCTTGACCAGCCGATCTTCCAGCGAGTGAAACGAGATGATGACCAGCCGTCCACCGGGCGCGAGCACGAGCGGTGCCGCCAAGAGCAGCGAGTGAATCTGCCGCAGCTCATCGTTGACGGCAATCCGCAGGGCTTGGAAAGTTCGCGTCGCTGGATGCTTGTGAGGCTCGCGCTGTGGAATCGCTTTGGCAATCACATTAGCCAGCGTCAGCGTGTCGACGATGGTGTTGTTGCTGAGCGTGACCTTGATGGCGCGGGCCACTCGGCGACTGTGCCGCTCCTCGCCGTACTCCCACAAAATGGCAGCCAGGCTTTGTTCATCGAGCCGCTCCATCAGATCGAGCGCGGTTTCTCCTTGGCTGCAGTCCATCCGCATATCGACCGGGCCTGCCGTTTGAAACGAAAAGCCACGCTCGGGCCGGTCCAGCTGCAGCGACGACACCCCCAGGTCAGCGATCAGCCCATCGAGCGGCGGCGCCCCAGCCAGCAGCGTACGCAGCTCTCCGAACGGACCGTGGATCGGCACAAAGCGCTCGCCAAACCGAGCCAGCCGCGACTTCGCCAGGCCCAGGGCTGTAGCATCGCGGTCGACGCCAAAGAGCCGACCTAGCGTACCCAGCCGCTCCAAGACTCGCTCGCTGTGGCCGCCGAGGCCGAGCGTCGCATCGCAGTACACACCGTCCGCACGCACCGCCAGCAGGTGGAGAAGCTCATCTGCCATCACCGGCTGGTGGAGGTTGGCCCAGGGTTCCATAGACAGCCCGACATCCGAACAGCGGTCAGTCTGAGCGTCAAGTTTTTGCCGGCGCGGTCAGCTGCGAACTGGCGAATACACCCTGTGTGTGACCAGTTGTTCACAATTTGCACCCGGCAGAGCCGTTCCGATGGATGGTTACGCGGGAGGCCAGCAAAAATCAGCTGCTCTGCGGCTGCCGATGGCAAAAGAAGGCTGGCATACTGGCTGCTGAGCCACAAAGCATGGTAAATGTGTTTGGTAGGTTCAACACGACGAATCGTGGAGGGCTTCCGATGCGCTCTATGCGTCCGCTGCAAGGGTTTCTTTCGTTCGTTACGCCACTTCTTGGTGCGATTGCGCTCTTTACACAGCAAGGCTGCACCGAGGAAAACAAGGCCCGCTTTTACACGTACTGCGACGCGACGGGGTGCTTCCAGTGCGACGTCTCGGGCTGCGTGGCCCAAGATGGTCGTCCTCC
>WBZP01007322.1_pt1 | contig 10679 bp, 11 predicted proteins | sample 5204301 | NCBI WGS metagenome assembly WBZP01 (sample SAMN12412401, study PRJNA552823) | activated sludge metagenome | isolation source: activated sludge from nitrification reactor of wastewater treatment plant... | place: USA: Pennsylvania | collected 2017
CTTGTCGTACTGCTCTTTTTCGAGCTGCTGAATGAGGTTCATCGAAATCTCCATCGGCGGCGCGCCCAGCCTTTCGGGGGCTGCGCAAACGTCCATCTATCCTGCGCGTGTGCGGATTTGGCCGGTCGTATAAGGCATCGGGACCCGCTTGTCACCCCGTTGTCGTGTCTTTTGGTGGCTTTTGCGGCGGGGGCGGGCCTTGCCTGACGGCCCAGAGGTCGGGGCGGCGGGCCCGGGTCAGGGCTTCCGATTCGGCGCGCCTCCAGGCGGCCACCCGGGCATGGTCGCCGGAAGTGAGGATTTCCGGGATGGTCCGGCCCTCGAAAACCTGCGGGCGGGTATATTGGGGGTATTCCAGTAGTCCTTCGGAGAAGCTCTCTTCGGCGCCCGAGGCCTCCTTGCCCATCACCCCCGGCAGCAGCCGGACGCAGGCGTCGATCAGGGCCATGGCCGCGATTTCGCCGCCTGACAGCACGTAATCGCCGATGGAAATTTCCTCCAAGGAGCGGGCCGCGATCACCCGCTGGTCGACGCCCTCGAAGCGCCCGCAGACGACCAGGGGGCCCGGGCCGGCGGCGAGTTCCGCCACCCGCGACTGGGTCAATGGCCTACCCCGCGGGCTCATCAGGAGGCGCGGGCGGTCAGCGGCTGCATGGGCGGCGTCGATGGCAGCGGCGAGAATATCCGCCCGCAGCACCATGCCGGGCCCGCCGCCGGCCGGGGTGTCGTCGACGCTGCGATGCCGGTCGGTGGCGGACGCCCGGATATCACGCGCCTCCAGCTCCCACAGGCCGGAGACAAGCGCCTTGCCGGCGAGGCTGACGCCGAGCGGGCCCGGAAACATTTCCGGAAACAGCGTGAGGACGGTGGCGCGCCACTTCCGTGATAACGAAGTCATGGCCCTTGGTTACGGCAACGCGAGCGCCTGGTCGAGACCTTGCGTGTGGGGGGCGCTGGCTCCGCATGCGCAAGCGGAGGCGCTACTTCTTGCGCCCGTATTCGACCAGCTCCAAGGAACCTTTGTCGCGGACAAGGCCTTCGGACTTGCGGACAAAGGACCTCCTTACCCAACGATTGATCGCGGGCGCGAACCAGCTCTGCGCCTCATAGAGAGTCGTCTTGGTCGGATTCTTCAAGTTTCGCGATTCTGCGGTTGTTTCGATCTTGAACGTCTCAAAGGTACCGGCGCGGGTGGTTATCGTTTCCTGTGCGGTGACCTTGGAGGTACCGGAGCGCTCGAAGCTGGCACCGGCTGTTGGATTTACGTCGGTGGATTTGAAACTCCATTCCTTGCCGACCGAAAGGGGCGCGCGAATGCCGGCGCCGTCGTTTGGCGTAAATCGCCAAGGGTCGTTGCTTACCGTGTCCCACGAGCGACTGAAAGTCAGGTATCTGGCTTCCGACTTGTTGTCGGTCGTCACTCTCACGGCGAACTCAGCCGGGGTAATATCGGTGATCGTAAGGGTCATGGTTGATTTGATGTCCCCGGAGACATCGTCGCGATCCACATAGGTCCAGTGGTCGCCAATCTGCGAATCCTCCATCGCAATCACACCGGGTGACTCTGTCGCAGAGACAGGAGATGGCGAGCTTGGTGCAGACTGGGCCCACAGGAAGCTCGCTGTGAAGAGTAGGCCGGCTATTGCCAGAACGTGGCGGAGCAACATGGTGTCTCTGGAACGATTGATTATCTCGAGCCGAGCATACAACCAAAGGGTGATCGATCCAGACGACAAGCACAAGCGTTTTTGTCGCAAGTGCTCAACTTTGCCGGATCGTCATCACGTCAGCGTGGGCTCCTCGCCGTCGATTTCCTGCGGCAGTTCGATCACAACGCGGCCGCCTGCGATGTCGACGGTCGGCACCACCGCATTCGTAAATGGCAGCAGCAACGTGGCGCCCTTCTGAGGCGCGATCTCGATGATGTCGCCAGCGCCGAAATTATGGATGGCGACGACGCGGCCGAGCGGTTCGTTCGCGGCGTTCACCGCGGCGAGCCCGATCAGGTCGGCGTGATAGTACTCGCCGTCATCGGTTTCGGGCAATCGCTCGCGTGGCACGTAGAGTTCGATGCCGTTGAGTTTCTCGGCATCGCTTCGCGTCGCGATCCCCTTGAAGGTCGCGACCTGATGATCCTTGGCCGCACGAAGGCTCGCGATCTCGAACTGCCGCGCGCCGTCCTTCGTCAGTAGCGGGCCGTAGCTTTGCACCGCCAGCGGGTCTTCGGTGAAGGTCCAAAGCTTGACGGCGCCGCGCACGCCATGCGCAGCGCCGATGCGGGCGACGCAGACCGGCGCTGCCATCACGCGGCCTCATCCTTCGAGACGCCGCTTTGCGGCTCCTCAGGATGAGGGGGAATAGTCCGGGCTGCGCGGAGCGATGGCAGCCCCTCATGCTGAGGAGCACGGCAAAAGCCGTGCGTCTCGAAGCACGAGGCCCGGATCATCCAGCGGCTCTTAGGCCGACTTGGCGGCGGCTTCGGCCTGCGCCTTGCGCTCCTTGCGCGGCACGGCCTTTTCCGGGTTCTTGCGCGGGGTGCGCTTGGCAACGCCGGCGGCGTCGAGGAAGCGCATCACGCGATCCGAGGGCTGCGCGCCCTTGGCCATCCACGTCTTGACCTTGTCGAGGTCGAGCTTGAGGCGCGCCTCGTTGTCCTTCGGCAGCAGCGGGTTGAAGTGGCCGAGGCGTTCGATGAAGCGGCCATCGCGGGGAAAGCGCGAGTCGGCAACGACGACGTGATAGACCGGACGCTTCTTGGTGCCCGCGCGCGCGAGACGGATAACGACTGCCATTTGATTCTCCTGAAGTGTTGAATTGAAGTCGGTGTTGGTCAGTTACGGCGTCATTGCGAGGAGCGAAGCGACGAAGCAATCCAGCTTCCCTGTCGCGGCAAAGCTGGATTGCCTCGCTGCGCTCGCAATGACGAAAGAGGTCATTTCTTCTTCCCCGGAAAGCCGCCGAGGCCCGGCAGCGTCGGCTTGCCGGAAAGGCCCGTAAGCCCCGGCAAATTCGGCAGGCCGGAACGAAGGCCCGGCGGAAGGTCTTTCGGCAAAGACGGCAGGCCACCGGGACCGGCGCCGCCTTGCATCTTCTCGGCCATCGCCTTCATCTCTTCCGGCGAGGGCGGCTTCATGCCGCCGCCGAATCCCATCGCCTGCGCGATGCCGGCGAGCGGTCCGCGCTTGCCGGAGCCCATGGCCTTCATCATGTCGGCCATGTTCCGGTGCATCTTGAGCAGCTTGTTGACCTGCTCGACGTTCTGGCCCGCGCCGGCCGCGATGCGCTTCTTGCGGCTGGCCTTCAGGATGTCGGGATTGCGGCGCTCCTGCCGCGTCATGGAGTCGATGATCGCGACCTGCCGCTTGATGATCCTGTCGTCGAGGCCGGCAGCGGCGATCTGATTTTTCATCTTGGCGATGCCGGGCATCATGCCCATCAGGCCGGTGATGCCGCCCATCTGCGCCATCTGCTGCATCTGTTCGCGCATGTCGTTGAGGTCGAACTGGCCCTTGCGCATGCGCTCGGCGACGCGCGCGGCCTTTTCGGCGTCGATGTTGGCCGCGGCCTTCTCGACCAGCGACACCACGTCGCCCATGCCGAGGATGCGGCCGGCGATACGTGAGGGATGAAAATCTTCCAGCGCATCGGTCTTTTCGCCGGTGCCGATCAGCTTGATCGGCTTGCCGGTGACCGCGCGCATCGACAGCGCGGCGCCGCCGCGGCCGTCGCCGTCGACGCGGGTGAGCACGATGCCCGTCAGTCCCACGCGCTGGTCGAACGAGCGCGCCAGGTTGACGGCGTCCTGGCCGGTGAGGGCGTCGGCCACCAGCAGCACTTCGTGTGGATTGGCGGCCGATTTGATCTCCGCCGCTTCGCTCATCATTTCTTCGTCGAGCGTGGTGCGGCCGGCGGTGTCGAGCAGCACGACGTCGTAGCCGCCGAGCCTGCCGGCTTCCAGCGCGCGCTTGGCGATCTGCTGCGGCTTCTGCCCTTCGACGATCGGCAGCGTCGGGATGTCGAGGTCGCGGCCGAGCACGGCGAGCTGCTCCATCGCCGCGGGGCGATAGATGTCGAGCGAGGCCATCAGCACCTTGCGCTTGTCGCGCTGCACGAGCCGGCGCGCGAGCTTGGCGGTGGTGGTGGTCTTGCCGGAGCCCTGCAGGCCGACCATCATGATCGCGACCGGCGGCACCGCGTTGAGATCGACGGTCTGGCCGTCGGCACCCAGCGTGTTGACCAGCTCGTCATGGACGATCTTGACGACCATCTGGCCTGGCGTGACCGACTTGACGACGGTGGCGCCGATCGCCTGCTCGCGGACGCGATCGGTGAAGCTTCGGACGACGTCGAGCGCGACGTCGGCCTCCAGCAGCGCGCGGCGAACCTCGCGCATCGCGGCATCGACGTCCTTTTCGGACAGCGCGCCGCGCCCCGTCAGGCGATCGAGAATGCCACCAAGCTTTTCCGACAGATTGTCGAACAATGCCGTTGTCCCGTTGTGACCCCCGGGATGAGGGTCCTGCAAACATCGTCGCGCCCGAGGGCGCATCGCGCTGTCGGGCGTTGGCCTCCGGCCTCGCGGACCGGTAGGCGTATCGAAAAGAAAATCTCTTCGAGAAGTGGCGGGGTTAAACCCGCACAGGTGCGGAAAGTCAAGGATTGATCGTCGGTGGTATTTGAGTAAGGTGATTAGATCGTTGTAATCAAAAAGCTTTTCCAGCTACGGAAACTTGAACGGTCGCCGGGTGACCTTCGGGGATGGTCGGGCCATATACAATCTCCCGAGTTCAGGAATCCCCCGTGCCGATCACCCGACGCCGTCTCCTTGGGCTGCTTGCCGGCACCGCCGCCTTCATCGGCCTGCCGGCGGCGTGGATTTCCCGGGGCCGGACCTACGATGGTCCGATCTCGGACCATTTCGACGGCTTTCAGTTCTACGATCCCGACGGTGTGCCGCCGAAATCGCTGGCCTCGGTGGCACGTTGGCAGTTCGGCGGCAACCGGCAGCGGGCGAGCTGGCCCGACTGGGCGCCGAGCCCCCATGCCGATACGCCGCCGCCGCGCGTCGAGGGCGACAAGGTGCGCCTGTCTTTCGTGGGGCACGCGACCTGGCTGATACAGACCGCCGGGCTCAACATCCTCGTCGATCCCGTCTGGTCGATGCGGGTCTCGCCGGTGAGCTGGGCGGGGCCACGGCGCCACAACGATCCGGGCATTGCCTTCGAGGCGCTGCCCGACATCGACATCGTGCTGGTGTCGCACGGCCACTACGATCATCTCGACCTGCCGACGCTGTCGCGACTTGCCGAAAAATTCTCGCCGCGGGTCATCACGCCGCTCGGCAACGATCTCACGATGATCGATGCGGATGCCGCCATCAAGGCCGAAGGGTTCGATTGGAAAGACCGTGTCGAGCTCGGCAACGGCATCGCCGTGACGCTGGTGCCGACACGGCACTGGTCGGCGCGCGGCGTGTTCGATCGCAACAAGGCGCTGTGGGCGAGCTTCGTACTGGAGACGCCCGCCGGCAAGCTCTACATCGTCTGCGATTCCGGTTACGGCGAGGGGAAACATTTTCGTCGCGTCGCCGAAGCGCATGGTCCATTGCGGCTGGCGATATTGCCGATCGGCGCCTATGAGCCGCGCTGGTTCATGCGCGACCAGCACATGAACCCGGAGGACGCCGTGAAGGCGCTTGCCGATTGCGGCGCGTCGCAGGCGCTCGGCCATCACCACGGCACGTTCCAACTCACCGACGAGGCGATCGACGCGCCGGCGATTGCGCTTTCCAAGGCGCTGGATCGGGCGAAGGTGGCGCCCGAAAAGTTCGTGGCGATGAAGCCCGGACAGGTGTTCGAGGTGTGACGACGCCCGCGCGATCTTCGTCGCGCGGGTTATTGCGGCGGCTTGATCGCCCAGGTCACATTGACAGTGATCGACAGCAGTTCTTCGCCCGGCGCGACCGGCGCCGGCGCATTGCCGGCCATCGGCGCGGCCATCTTGCTGCGGAATATCGGCGGAGACGAAGCGCCTTCCTCGGAAATGCTGATCGGTTCACCCAGTGCCACGCCCGCGGCCTTGGCATAGATTTCAGCCTTGCGCCGCGCATCGGCGACGGCCTTCGTGCGCGCTTCATCCAGCGCTTTGGAGGCCTGCGTCACGATGAAATTGATGCCGCCGATCTCGTTAGCGCCGGCGCCGACCAGCGTGTCGATGACGTTGGCGACCTTGGTGACGTCGCGCACCTTGATGGTCACGCGATTGCTGGCGCGGTAACCGATGATCTGCGGCGCCGTGCGGTTGGGACCTGCCGCTGCATATTGCGGCTGCAGGGCGAGCCGCGAGGTCTGATAATCCCTCTCGTCGATCCCCGCGCCTTTCAATGCCAGCAGCACCTTGCCCATCGCCGCATTGTTTGCCTCGGACGCTTCGCGCGCGGTCTTGGCTTCCGAGGTCACCCCGCCGTCGATCTGCGCGAGATCGGGGGCGACCGACACGTTCGCCTCGCCGCTGACGGCGATAGCGGGTGTGGGATTTTCTGCCGCGGCCGGTGAGGCGAGCAGCGCGATCGCCGCCAGCGCGGCTGCCATTGAAGGAAAGTGCTTCGTCATTTCAGTGGCACAAACACGTTGATCACCAGCTTGTCCTCCGCGGTCTTCAGGGGATCGGTGACGTATTCCTCGATGAAGAGATCCTTGGCTTCCAGCCGCTTGTCATCGAGGTGATTGGTGATCGCCTCGTAGGTGTTGTCCATGTTGTCGTAGGAGCCGCGGTGGACGAACTTCAGCGACTTGCCCTCCGGCGACTGCCCCATGCTCATGTTCTTGGCCAGGTTCTTCACGTCCTGTGGGACCGGGATTTGAGCGATGAACGTGAAGCCGGTGTCGTCGGTCGAGGTGTAGATGATCATCGAGTTGCCTGATGCCTTGACGCCCTGCTTGTCGAGCAGCGCGGTCAACGCCTTGAAGGCGTCGATCAGGGTCTCGAACGCCGAATCCCAATTCGCGTTCCCCTTGATGGTGACGACCTTCTTCGCCTCCAGCGTGACGGGCTCACCGAAGGGATCGGCGGGCTTCACCGGGGGCGTCGCCGGGGCCTGCGCGGCCGGCGGCGGTGAGGTGGGAGCGGGCGTCGGGCTGGCCGAAGAAGTCGGGCTGGCCGTGGGGGCCGGGGTCGGCGAGCCCGCGGCCTGCGGCGTGGGTGAGGCGGCAGGAGCCGGCAGCGGTGAGGCCGCCGGTTCGGGGGAAGCGGTCGGCGCGGGTGAGGCAGCCGGCGCCGGGGTCGCTGTCGGGGAGGCCGCGGGAGCCGGGGCTTGTGCCCGTGCCGCGCCGATCGGAACGGCCGCGGCGATGAAGCCGGCCAGGATCAGGCGGAAGGCGCGGGAAGAAGGCATCGCGGGGTCTCCATCTCGAAGGGGGCGGCGGATCCCGATCCACACCGCCCAACCCGCAACATTCCTAACATGCAAGGCGCGCTTTCGTCCCATGACAGATGCGTCATGACTGACCCGCGCCGCCACTGGCCAATCACTGATCTTTCGCCATATAAGGCAGGCAGAAATCAGGTCATTCCATGAGCGCGCTGGCCAACCACGCATTTGCCAAGATGAACGGCGTCGGCAACGAGATCGTCGTCGTGGACCTCAGGGATTCCAGGGCGACGGTATCGGCCGAGGAGGCGCGGGCGGCCGCCTCGCCATCGGGCGTGCACTACGACCAGATGATGGTGCTGCAACGGCCGCGTCTTGAAGGCACCGAAGCCTTCATCCGAATCTACAACAATGACGGCTCCGAGGCCGGCGCCTGCGGCAACGGGATGCGCTGCGTAGTGCGCCGCATCTTCGAGAAGACCGGCCAGACCTCGGCAACCTTCGAGACCGCGGCGGGCCTGCTGAATTGCTGGCAGGGGCCGCGTCCGGATCTCTACACGGTCGACATGGGCGCGCCGAAGTTCGGCTGGCAGGATATTCCGCTCGCGGAAGAATTCCGCGACACCCGCTACATCGAGCTGCAGATCGGACCGATCGACAATCCGGTCCTGCATTCGCCCTCAGTGGTGAGCATGGGCAATCCGCATGCGATCTTCTGGGTCGAGGACGTCAACGCCTACGATCTCGAGCGCCTGGGACCGCTTCTGGAAAATCACCCGATCTTCCCGGAGCGCGCCAACATCACGCTGGCGCATATCGTCGATCGCGACCACATCACCATCCGTACCTGGGAGCGCGGCGCTGGGCTGACCAAGGCCTGCGGCTCGGCGGCGTGCGCAACCGCGGTTGCCGCAGCGCGGCTGAAGCGCGCCAACCGCATCGTCACCATCGCGCTGCCGGGCGGCGATCTCCAGATCGAGTGGCGCGAGCGCGACGATCACGTGCTGATGACCGGGACGGCCGAGTTCGAATACGAAGGCAAGTTCGACCCGGCCCTGTTTGCCAGCGTCGCCTGAGCATGACGGTCGAGGTCGTCAACTTCGGCTGCCGGTTGAATGCGTTCGAATCCGAAGTGATCCGGCGGGAGGCCGACGGCGCCGGCCTTTCCGACACCGTCGTCATCAACAGCTGCGCTGTCACCAGCGAAGCCGTGGCGCAGGCGCGGCAATCGATCCGCCGTCTCAAGCGCGAGCGGCCGGACGCGCGCATCGTCGTGACCGGTTGCGCGGCACAGACCCAGTCGAAGATGTTCGCCGACATGGCGGAAGTCGATCGCGTGGTCGGCAATGACGACAAGATGCGCGGCCAGACCTGGCGCGACACGCGGGCGGCATTCGATTCCGGCATTGCCGGCGACAAGATCGCGGTCACCGACATCATGGCGGTGAAGCAGATGGCGCCGCACCTCGTCGACGGCTTCCAGCGCGGCCTGCCGCGGGTGTTCGTGCAGGTGCAGAATGGCTGCGATCATCGCTGCACCTTCTGCATCATCCCCTACGGCCGCGGCAATTCGCGCTCGGTGCCGATGGGCGCGGTGGTCGAGCAAGTCCGCACGCTGGTCGAGCGCGGTCATGCCGAGATCGTGCTGACCGGCGTGGACCTCACCGGCTACGGCGCCGACCTGCCGGGGACGCCGAAGCTCGGCGCTCTCGCACGGCAAATTCTGCGGCATGTGCCGGACCTGAAGCGCTTGCGCATCTCCTCGATCGATTCCGTCGAAGCGGACCGCGATCTGCTCGATCTCGTCGCCAATGACGTCAGGCTGATGCCGCATCTGCATCTGTCGCTGCAATCCGGCGACGACATGATCCTGAAGCGGATGAAGCGGCGGCATTCGCGACGGGATGCCGTCGATTTCTGCGCGCAGCTGCGCCGCCTGCGGCCGGACATCGCGCTCGGTGCCGACATCATCGCGGGCTTCCCCACCGAGACGGAGGAGATGTTCGGGCGTTCGCAGGAAATGGTCGAGGAATGCGGGCTGACCTTCCTGCATGTGTTTCCATATTCGCCGCGCCCGGGCACGCCGGCGGCGCGGATGCCGCAGGTCGCAAACGGCGAGATCAGGGAACGGGCCAGGCGCCTGCGCGCCACCGGCGAGACGGCGCTGCGCCGTCGGCTGGAGTCGGACGTCGGCACGATGCGCGACGTCTTGATCGAGAGCGCAACAGTCGGCCGCACCGAGCATTTCTTGCCCGTCGCGATCGTCGGCGACGTTCCGGGCTCCGTGCGGCGATTGAAAATCGCCGGCCATGACGGCGCGCGGCTGGTGGGAGGCTAGTCGCCCATGGCGTACGCCATCAGTCTCCTGTTGAATGCTGACTTGGCAGAGGCGGTATCTGAGCGCTGGCGCCAACTTGCTGACGCCGGTTTGTCGCGCTCGATGCTTGAACTAGGCTATGTGCCTCACGTTACTTTGGCCGTTTTCGATCGGCTCGATGCGGAAGTTGCGGCGGAAGCACTCGACGAAGTGTTGTTTCGCCACAGTCAGATCGACATCACTCTGGCGGAAATCGCGACGTTCGGGCCGGGCAGCGGCGTGTGCTATGTCACGATTGCGCCTTCACCTGAATTGTTTCGACTGCATGAAGCGGTATTGGACGCGGCGGGAGAAATCTGCAGGCCGTACTATCAGGTCGGTCGTTGGACACCCCACTGCACGTTGGCCACGGGATTGGCAGATGTCGATCTTGGGCGGGCGCACGAATTGCTGCAGCGGGGGTGGCCACTCACCGGTACTTTCGAGGCCGCGGATCTTGTGGAATTCGCTCCGATCGTCGGGATCAAGCGCTGGGCGCTGGCTGCTTGATCGAAGCTTTCACGATGCAGATGAGTCGTCCGCCGCTCAGTGCGTGCGCGGCGGCGCAGTGGATCGCAACTGCCAGAATGACAGCAGCCGTCGGGCGTTGTCCGCCGTGAGCCCGGCGTATTCGCTTTTGGCCTTGGCGAGTTCCGACGCGCTGAGTGAGCCGGTCGCGTAGCGACAATCCAGTACGGCGGCAGCGGTTTCCCAACTCAGTTTGGCGACCTTGCAAGCCACCAGCAGGCCGTCGTCGCGCAGGCTCTGCATCAAGGGACGGATCACCTCGATGGCGGATTGCGTGAGTTCGGCGAGCGCGACGATGGTCTCTTCATATTGCTTCTTGCGGGCAAAGCCGGCCAGTGCGGCCTCGTTGAGCCGGCCGTGTTGCTTCAGCTCCGCGACAAGGCGCTTGGCCGCGGTGAAGTCGCGTACCCGCGACATCTTGCGATC
>WBZP01006083.1_pt2 | contig 10676 bp, 11 predicted proteins | sample 5204301 | NCBI WGS metagenome assembly WBZP01 (sample SAMN12412401, study PRJNA552823) | activated sludge metagenome | isolation source: activated sludge from nitrification reactor of wastewater treatment plant... | place: USA: Pennsylvania | collected 2017
GCGGGCCTGCACGAGGTCCTCCACAGGGACGGCTACGGCTTCGTCGCGGTCTCGGTGCAGGGGGACCCTCCACAGAACCCCGTCCTCCCCGCGGCACAACGCGGTCGGATGGCCTGGGTACTTGGCCAAGGTCGGGTGGTCTTGAGGCTGTTCCGCTGCGTTCATCGCCCCACCTGTGTCTCGAGGTAGTCGATCGCGCGGTCCAACTCGGAGCGCGCCACACGCAGCCGCTCCAGGACGTCGGCCATCTCGGTGGTCGGGCTGTGCTGGGCCAGCACCCACGCACCGACACCCTGCTCGGTGCGCAGCAGACCTTCCCGGACGAGGACCTGTTGGGCGTCGCGGACCGTGTTCAGACCTGGGACGTCGAACTCGCGCATGAGTTCGGTGATGCTGGGCAGCTTCGTGCCGACCGGGTACGTGCCGTCAGCGATCCGGGCCCGCAGCGCGTCGGCGATCGCCCCGTACTTGGTGGTGGCCATGAGGTAAGTGTATCATGCCCTTTGCGCCCTCTCGGAGGAGTGATAGGCGACATAATCTAGATTATCGGCGTTGGACCGATGCGTCGACCCGCTGGGGTCTGACCACGCTCTCGAGTGGGACGGGCCAACATAGGATCAGTGTGTGCAACCCATACTCATGACCGGGGCTGAGCCCAAGTTGCCCGACAGAGTCGTTGTCTCTGGCTTGTATCTCGTGGCATCGCTGGAGGCAGTGCTCGATGACGGCGCTACTTCCGGCTTGCTACTTCGCCTCCACTCTTACCCCCGCGACCCCGGGCGCGAGGGATACTGGGCAACTCCGAATCTTCAATTTCGGGTAGATGGCGACGACGAACCGCCGCAAACTCCCGTCGGCATAGCACAAGCCTTCGCGCGCTACCAAGCGGAACAGCAGTCCGCCATCGAACATGCAGTCGTACTTCTAGCTGAGTCCTTTGGATTGCGCGGCGTTTACCTTTCACTAGTCGATGACGGACTCTGCTTCGAGGTCAAGCCTTCAATTAATGAGCCGACCGTGATTAATGCTTTTCGCACTCTCCGCTTTACGTTGCGTCGGGTGTCGAGGGGTAGTGAGGCAAATTTAGTAGACCGCGAGGTTCGGCACGGCTTCGTCACAATACCGTTGACGGCCAGTGGCCACCCCAAACAGTCTGCGGTCGAAGGCCTGGAAGAGAACGGCGACGGCGAGCTTACCTATCTAGGAAAGCCGCTCATTAGCGCACTTCAGCGCATTCTTGGCAATCCCGCCGAGCTGCTGCGACTCTCCCTGACGGCGCTAAAGGTGGATCGCCACTCTACGGTGAGGCGTGACTCCGGCATCATCGCAGTCGCCGACTTTGCAGGGTACGGCGCAATACTGAACGGCGCCTTCACGGGTATGTTTAATGATCCCAGTGCGGCGCGCAAGGAATATCAGACCAGGGTATTGGGCACACTTGAACGATCGTTAACACACCCTGGAACAACTCAAGTCCAGACCGTCGGAGACGGATTCGTAGCAGCCTACCCCGTTGGAACGAGGCCTGAGCAACTGGCCGCGAAACTGGTTACCGTGATCGCTAGATGGACAGAGACAGTCCGAATAGTTGATGAGGATCTAAACGGAGCCCTCGCGAAGTCAAACAACCTAGCCCGCCTAGGCTCCCGAATGGCCTTGACTTCTGGCCGATATGAGTGGGGAAGAATCAACGGACTGGAGTCCTTTGCGCCTGCCTTCACTGGGTCGGCTGTCGTGGAAGCGGCGCGGCTAGAACAGGCACTAAATGCGTACATGACCCAAGCGTGTGGTGAAGGGTCTCTGCCAAAGGCGTCTCATTTGCTAGCCATTGGCGAGCCCTTGGTCGGGCACGCCGACATGCTAAGGGAGAATCTTAAGGCTCTAGGCTGGCTATTCCGCGACTCATCACGCGATCTGCGTGCAAAGGAAGTCACTTTCGCAGTAAATCGCATTCTAGTGTGGAGTAACGACCATGGCTGACCTTAGCGAACGTCTTGAGTCCATGCTCAAAGAAGCGCGTGAGGAACTCACGCGCGCTGACAACAAAGCCTCGATACTACTCGCCGGAGGCGGGGTGGCAGTAGGGGCTCTAATGGCCGCACTACTCGCCGGAGACTGGAGCCCGACTCTACTTTCATCTTCAGCCCGGTACTTTTGGTGGCTGAGTGTCGCCTTGCTCGCCGTGGCTCTCGCATTCCTCGGCCTGGCGGTCTTTCCGACCACGTTACCGCCATCGCGGTTGGACCGACCAGTAGCCTACTATGCAGATGTTGTTCGCGTCGGAAGAGACGACCTCATCGATGCCCTCGCGAAGGATAGTAACAGCGATGCGATAGCGGACCAGTTGTTCAATATCTGTACCATTGCCTTACGCAAATATCGCTACATACGCTGGGCGATGATGGCATTCTGCTCCAGTGTAGTGGTTAACCTATTATCGCTGGCCATCAATGCAATATGAGTACACTCGCCGATTCAGCCTATCAGGAGAAAGCCAGTGGCCGGACCTATCACCGTCTGGTGGTCGCCCACATGCACCGTTCAGGAACTGCGGCGTGCCGGCGCCGGATTCCTCCCTCCTCAGCCCGCTCTTCCGAATGACTTCTGGGACCAGCCCGACAACCTCCAGGCCGTCATCGATTATCTTCGGGAGGATCCTCATGGCGACCAGACGGACTTGACGTGGAAGGTGGCGGAGCCGGTCACGGAGGAGGTGCTTCGCGCTGTGCACGACCCGACATATGTCACCGCGACGCTGTCCAATCCCGACGCGGTCTCGGTCCGAGCGGCCCTACATGCGGTGGGTGCCGCGCAGGCCGCGACATCCGACGTGCTCAACCAGAGGGCACGGGCGAGTTACGCCCTGGTGACCCCCGCGGGCCACCACGCTGCATACGCGGGGCGTGGGCGGCCAGGGGACGTCGTCGAGTTCTGCTCCGGTGCCGTCGCCGCGGTCACCGCGTTGCGGTGTCGCCGAGTGAATCGCGTTGCGATAATCGATGTTGACGTGCATCACGGCAACGGGGCCCAGGACATTTTCTGGACGTCGCCAGACGTGCTGACCGTGTCGTTACACGGTTGGCGCAACTGGGCTCCTGGCACCGGGGGCCAAGACGCAGTCGGCGACGGCGACGGCCTCGGGACCAACATCAACCTGCCCCTGCCGTGGGGTTCCGGTGGCCCGACCTACGAAGCTGCAATGTCGGAGGTTGTCGCTCCGGCGCTCGACGTCTTCAGGCCAGACCTCATCGTCGTGGCGGCCGGCTACGACGGGGGCTTCACTGATCCGTCAGGCCGGATGTCATTGTGTTCACGTGACTTTCACAGCATAGGGCAGACCCTCCGCCGCTGGGCCGACAGCAACGACTGTTTAGGGGTGGTGCTCACCCACGAGGGTGGCTATTCGCCAAGTTACGTACCTATCCTCACCGCGGGCTTCATCAATGGCCTCGGCGGGGGCCCGCCGCCGACGGACCCGTTCCTCGCTCACTGGCGGCCGAACTTCGCCCCGCCCATGAGCAAGGAGGCTGAGGATGTCATCGATCGAGGACGGTCGGCTCTGGCGCTGCTGGCGAGTCGTTGATCGCTCGCACGAACGCTTCGATAGCCCACCGTTCGTCGAGCGACAATGGACGTCTCTGAGCGTCGAGTGTTTGAGACACCTGCTCTCGGGAACGCGCTCCGGGAATTGGGACGACGTCAGGGCCAAGCGAGGTGAGCCAGCTCAGGGCCAGGTCGACGGGTGACGCCCCAAGATGCTTGGCGAGCCGACGGAAGTCTTCCGCTCTGGCGCGGCCAACTCGGCCGATATCAGGGGTATGGGCCCGTGCATCGTCGATCGGGAGCGACGCGGGGTCGCGATCAGCGGCGACGAGGCCGCGGCCGAGGGGACTGAACGCGAGCAGCGTCGTCCCGAGTTCGCGGGCAGTGGGCAGGAGTTTCCTGGCTGCTACGGGCGCAAGAACGGACATCGCCGCCTGTACGTAAGAGACCGGCGCTGCCTGAGCGGCCCGACGCAGCACCTGGGGGTCGCTCGTGCACAAGCCGATCTCAGCCACCTTGCCTACTTCAACCAGGTCGGCCAGAGCAGACATGGAGATCTCGATGCCGACGTCAGGGTCAACCCGGTGGAGCAGCAGGATGTCCAATCGCTCACCTCCAAGACGCCGTAGTGACGCCTCACATGCCCGCTTCAGGTGGCCCGGTTGACCGCAAGCAAGTCGCTGACCTGGGCGACCGGTAAGGCCGACTTTCGTCACGATCCGGAATGGATGCTCGGGGCAAGCCTTCCGCACCGAGGCGACGAGCTCCTCGCCGCCGACGTACGCATCTGCGGTGTCCACCAACGCGACGCCCTGCTGTGCTGCGTGCGCCAGAACGGCGGCGGCACTCGTCGGGTCGACGCGTCCGTAGCCTCCGGTGAGGGTCATGGTGCCGAGCCCCGGCGAACGGGCACTCATCACGGTGCCACGGCCTGGGAGGCGTTCGCGCCGCGAACCAGGATCTCCTGTCCAACCTGGACGACGTCGATACCCGCCGCCAATGCAGACCGCGCGGCGTCACCGGGAAGGCAGACGATTGGCTCGTCGTGGAGATTGAAGGAGGTGTTCACCAGGCCCATGCGGCCCGATATGCGCCAGTACGCCGTGAGTAGTTCAGCCAGGTCCGAGTTGGTCCTTTCGTCGACCAGTTGGGGGCGTGCGGTCCCGTCACGATGGATCGCGGCCGGGATCTCCCTGCGTGCTACCTCGGTGCAGGTGACCGCTGTAGTCATGAAGCGCATAGGTTGGCGCAGCGCGTCCCAGTCGGCGAACAGGAGCGGTGCCCATGTGGACAGGACGATGGGCGCGAACGGCATGATTTGCGATCGACCCAGGCGGACATTGAGACCTCGCAGGGTGGATTCGCAGTGGGCCGGCGCCAGCACGCTGCGGTGACCGAGAGCCCGTGGGCCGTACTCGCATCCACCTACGAACCTTGCGACGGCGTGGCCAACAGCGAGCGCGCGCGCCATCTGGACGTGGGCGGGCCCTGGCGCGGTGGAACGCCGGTAGCCCGCGGCGAGGAACGGTGTCACCGCTTTGTCTGAAGCGTAGGCAGGCCCGAGCCCGAGGTCGCCAAGCGGGACTGGACGCCGATCCTGCCGTTTGGCGTAGGTCCAGGTCGCGGCGCCGAGTGCGATCCCGGAATCGGTCATCCCGGGATGGACGTGCAGCTCACGGAGTTCGGCGAGCTGTCCGAGACGTCTGTTCAGCGACACGTTCGCGAACACGCCTCCGGCCACGACGACGCTGGTCTCGCTCGTCGCCGCTAGATGATGGCGGACGAGGCGGACGGCGACGTCCTCCAGAACTTGCTGTACGGTCCGCGCGACGTCCGCCCGGTCGACGCCTTGAATTAGGCCCGCCATCCTGTCGTTGTGGAAGGAGGCCACGCGATCCGGATAGGGGCCCTGGACGATGCCGCGACTCAGCCCGCTAACCGGTCGGCCGGCGAGCGGATCGAAGGAGATCAGGTCTCGAAGCGCGTCGTACAGGGCTTGATGAAGAGTGCCGTGCGCGGCGAGTGCCATGAGTTTGCCCTCGTCCCGCTGCGGTCGCATTCCGCAGGCAACGGTGGCTGCCGAGTAGAGGTGCCCCAGCGAGTCCTCTGTCGGGATCATCACCAGCGGTTCCAGGTGCGTCCCGCGTCCCCGCCAGACACTTCCACTGAGATCGTCGCCCTTGCCGTCCAAGGTCACGACAAGAGCCTGGTCGACGGGTGCCAGCAGGAACGAAGCGGCGTGGCAGACGTGGTGCTCGACGAAGTAGCGGGGAACCGTCTCGGGGTCCATGCCCGCGAAGCGGACCGCCTCAATGGCGCGGGCCACTCGCTCGGTCTGCGAAGAGTGCGGAAGCTGGAAGAAGCTCGCCTCGTCGAGTCCGAGCTCGGAGGCACGGTGCATTCGTTGGCTTTCCCCACTGGCCACGGCCTCCGCGAAGTTGTCCAATGCTCGCTGCTGCAAGAGGTCCGGCGCCATGAGGCCGATGGCGATCGCGGCAACAGGCTCATGGGTCTCGTGAGCACGCTCAAGGCACCAACGGATGCTGCGGATCGGAAGGCTCCCCGCGCCAGGCCGAGCGTCGTGATTCTTGATGCGGCTGAATCGTTCCTCCTCGATGACCGCCACCACCTCACCCGAGCGCTCTGAGACGAGAGAAGCCCCAGCGTTATGCCCTTCGTAGATGCCCAGGACCGCCATCAAACGATCGCCTTGCCGGCCACCTTGATGCGGATCAGCTCGCGGCCGGAGGATTCCTCGAGATGCGGGCCACGATGGAGCATTCGGCCGTTGTCAAAGACAAGCACCTTCGACGGGGTGACGACCGGTGAGTGGTAGGTGACCTCGTTGACGAGGCGTGCGACCAAACCGACCCCGCGGCGCAGCTCCGGCGAGAGCTTGTCTATCAGGTCCTCCAACACAGGCCATACCCACCGAGGTTGCTGCGGCGCGAGCACGGGTGCCCGCAGGTCCGCGAGGTGCGGGAAGCTGCGCCGCCATTCGATCGGCTCGGTCTGCAGCGCGGCCCACGCTGCGGGGTCGCTGGCAGCTAGACGCTGCCGCAGGGAGCTTAGGGCGAGCAGATCGGTCGATTGATCCTCAGTTCCGCTACCCGACAGCAGGCCGAGCACGGAGTAGCGGTTGGGCTCATGCCAGGGGGTACTGTCGGTGTGCCACGACTGGTCATGCCGATGCCCCACGCCCGACACCACGTGGCTGACGCTTCCTCCTATGTCGCCGTGGATCTGGTCGGGGCGAAGACCCATCCAAGCACTTATCAGTGCCGCAGCTGCCACGCTCGACATGCCCGACGGAAGCTCGAGTACGACGTGACCATGGGGTCCGTTGACTCGGCGCCAGAACTCGGCTGCGAAATTCGAGCGGATGGTGCCAGCGTTTCGAGCCAGCCATGCGTGAGGTACACCGGAGCGGAGCGCTTTGTCAGCAGCAGGCACGCTGGCCAGACCGGCGAGGTCGTTGGTCGCCCACTTCGCGGGGATGGGAAGCGAATCGGGCGACTTGTCTCCGTCAATCACCAGCAGGTCCGAAGTGGCGCCGCAGGAGCTCGCCGACTAGCCCACGGCGGGACTCGTCTGCCAACTCGGTCACGTAGACGTCGAGGTCCGAGTCGTACGTCAGTTGCGAGAATGCCTCTCCGAAGGCGCGCTGCACACCGTCGAGCAGGCTCAGTCCGAACGATGGATAGTTGGAATCCAGGCTATGTCCAAGATAGAAGGCAAGGCTCCGCTGGCGGTTCGTGTGGGCATCGCGCTCGCGGTAGTTCTCGAGACTGAAACGTGGATGGCACGCATCGAGCACGAGCTTAGGGATGCGCCATACGGGCATCACGATCCGCTGCTCTCCGAGCGAGCGGACCGGGTAGCTGAGCGGCCGTCGACCGTTGACAAGCATGAACAGCAGTTCCGCGAGCAGATCCTCGCGGTTGTAGCCGAAGGCAAGATCGTGGACGCCGTGCCGCCGGGCGAGGGTGCGCGCCGTCTTGAGGATCAGGAACGTCCCGAAGAAGTGCAGCGCCTCGGTGCCGAATACGGCCGCGAAGTCGTCGTACAAGGCGTCGACGGATGTCCGTACGTTAAGTAGCCGCGCGAGTTCGTCGACCTGGATCACCTGATGGCTAATCCCCAGGTCCTGGCACAGGATCGTCGCGCGGTCCGCTGCCGACTGGGTCATCACATCGCGGAACACGAGCGTGAAGGCAAAGAGCTTGTCCTGGGGAAGCTCCTTACTCAATCCGTACGCGAGCGCGTTGCTGTCGCCGCCGCCCGAGACCCCGAAGACGCACCCGCGCTCAGCGGTGCCGTTTGCTCGCAAAAAGGTGGCCACCTCTTCGACGACCAAACGTTGTGCCTGCTCCGGGCCAAGTAGGACCTGCTTCCTGAGCGCAGTTCTGCCCTCGTCACTCGGCACGATCTGTTCGAAACCGACGCCGGCCACGATCTCGCCGTCGGCCGCAGCAGCGGGTGGAAGGATGGTGTCGAAGAGGGTGTTACGGAGCGCACACAGCAACACGTGGTCTGTCGCGCCGTCTATTGAGTCCAGCGTCGTCCAGTGCGGGATGGGGAGCAGTTCGTGACCCGGGCGCACGAGGTATGCCTGGAACATTGTGTGCGGAAGTCCCAAGCTGGCTAGGGTGGAGGCAAGGGTCTGCCCTGCTGGCTGAACTTGCTGCCGTCCCTGGACGTCCTCAAGGATGATGTTGACGCTCATACGGGCTCTTCCTCCTGTGTGACGAGGCAAGTCGAACGTTCATCTGTCAGCCCAGGAACGGGCTGAGGGCTGCGGTCGGTCGGGGGTTCCATCGCCAGCAACAACTGAAGAACGTCCCGGGAATACCGTTCAGCCGGACAGCGCCGAATCCCGGCGCCAAACGGGAGATACGCCCGGTGCTCCCGGGTCCCGCGGCGGGCAGTGTCGAACTCGGTTGGCCGCTCCCACCACGTCGGATCGCGATGAAGCAGCCAGGGAGACATCATCACCAACGTGCCGGCGGCGATCCGCTGGGTTCGGCTGGCGCGTTCGAGTGGGTCGACGAGCTCGCGGGTGATGAGCCAGCCGGGAGGAGCGATGCGGAGGAGCTCGGTGATGTCCGAAGACGTTACGCCGGGGCCTCCCACACCGACGGTGCGCGCGGTCCGGCAGGCAGCCGCCAGACTGGCCCATCCGGCGAACGTCAGCGTGGCGATCTCTGCAGCAACCTCTGACGTCGTCCAGCCACGATCGAGTAGTTGCGTTACAAAAGGAGCAGAGGGAGCGAGGACTTGCTCGATCTCGGCGTACACGTCGGTTACCGGAACATGTGCTCCCTCGACGGCGACGGCCGTCCGCGTGGCCGCGCGGGCACGCCGGCCCAGATCGACGAGGGTGGGATCGTAGGGGGCTCCGGACAGGTGTGCCAACAGTAGCGTGGTCGTGTCCGGGATCGCGTCTCCAGCATCATCGACTGCGGTCCACCCATCCGGGAGCGCACCTGAAGCCACAGTCCGAAGTGCGACCATGACTGCCCCACGCCTGCGCCGGAATTCCGCCCCTTCCGTGGCAATGTGCCCTTGAATTGCGCGTACCGTCTCTACGGGGCGGCCCTTCTGGGCATTCGACCTAAGGACTGCGCGAGCGTCGTCCGGATGCAGAAGCACCACGGCGGGGCGGTCACCGACGAGGACATCGATCATCCTGTCAGCGTCCTTCGCCGCCGCGACTAACGCGGCGAAGAGACGAGGTCGCTCAGCGAATGAAAGGCCCGGGAGCACCTGTGGCGACAACTCGGGTCCTCCCGAACGTCGGACTAGCTACATCTGCGCCGTCAGCGCAGAGGCGCAAAGAACAAACTCAACGCCCCCGTCGGTCATGGTTTCGAATTCCATGGAGGACAGGGTGGCGAGAACGACACCAGCCGCTTCCTCGACAACTTCAGCCTCAACTACATCGTGCATCTGGGCTCCTTGATCAGCGCGAATACGGGGTCCTAAGTCTACAGTAGCCGGTGCCTGCGATCGGGTGGCACATGTCACTGCCCCGTTTTGCGTGGCTGGTTCGGCAGGCGGGTGCCGGACGGTAGCTTGGGCAGACGGCGTCCCGCGCGCTGGTCAGCATCGGCGATCGCGGCCCGCACCGCGTCCTGGATCCAGGCCGACCGCGTGAGGTAGCGCTTGGCTCGCTCGTCAGCGCGGATGGCTTGGTCCATCTGCTCGACCAGGTCGGCACGCAACGGGTGGTGACGGGTCAGACCGACCACCTTCCCGGGGTGCTCGGGATCGGGTTTGCCGGACAGTTCTCGCCGCGCCGGCAGCTCGAGCAGGCCGCGGCCTCGGACGCCTCGGGCGACGTGCGCCTCGATCACCCAGTGCAGCCACTGGATAAACCCGGCTGGGGCATCCGGGTGATGGCGAAGGTCGTACATGTAGGCCGCGCGGGCTCGCTGCCAGACCTCGGGGTCCCACCAGGCGCCGATCGACTCTCGAGACTCAGTCGCCACGAGCCACCTCGCTAACACCCTGCCGGTTGCATTGACGGGGGGCTCTGGCCCCAAAAGCGGCTTGGGACAGTGGAATCCGCCTCTTCTTGTCCACAGTGCCGGGCAGGCGCCGGAGCCCTCCACAGACCCTTGGCGGCGCGGGCGGCGGCGTGCTCACGGCGACGAGGATAGCAATCGTCAGTTCCATCTATTCGACAAGGAGTCGAAGCCATGAGCAACACCACCGCCACGGCCTATGGGGTGGGCCACCTCTACGAGGTTGACCCCGGCACACTGAAGATCGGTGCGAACGTGCGGACCGATCCCCGCCCCGACGCCAAGGAGTTCGCCGCGTCGATCAAGACCCGGGGCGTGCTGGAGGTGATCAGCGCCTACGTCGACCCCGATGGAGGCCTCACCGTCCTGCGCGGTCAGCGGCGCAGCCTCGTCGCTGCCAAGGTCGGCACGCCCACCGGCACCGTCCCGGTGCGGGTGGTGCCCACTCCCGAGGAGGCCGACCGCATCATCGACCAGGCCAGCGAGAACCTGCACCGCGAGGCCATGCACACCCGCGAGACCCGCGACGCGGTCGAGCAGCTGGCCATGCTCGGCGTCTCGGCTGCTCAGATCGCCAAGCGAGTGGCACTCCCCCGCGCCACCGTC
>WBZP01007325.1_pt1 | contig 10676 bp, 9 predicted proteins | sample 5204301 | NCBI WGS metagenome assembly WBZP01 (sample SAMN12412401, study PRJNA552823) | activated sludge metagenome | isolation source: activated sludge from nitrification reactor of wastewater treatment plant... | place: USA: Pennsylvania | collected 2017
GGCCAGGGCCTGCCGCTGTTCAGCGGCGACGAGCTGCTGGAGATGATCGACGCGGCGACCTACCTCGCCGTGAACGACTACGAGGGCCGGCTGCTCGCCGAGCGGACGGGGCTGTCGCTCGCCGACCTCGGCCGCCGCGTCGAAGCGGTCGTCGAGACGAGGGGCGCGGACGGCTCGCGAATCCACGCCGCGGGCCGGACGATCGAGATCCCGGCCGTGCGGGCCGAGTCGGTGGTCGACCCCACCGGCTGCGGCGACGCCTACCGGGCCGGCCTGCTGTACGGGATCGCCAACGGCTGGGAGTGGGAGCGCACCGGCCGGCTCGCGGCCGTGCTGGGTGCGCTCAAGATCGGGCACCGGGGCGGGCAGAACCACGCAGTCGATCGCGACCGCGTCGCCGCCGTCTACCGGGCGCAGTTCGGCGGCGATCCGTGGTGAGACGACCGCCGGGCCGCCGGGCACCGTGACCGGCGCGGCAGCGTGCCGATGAAGCGCCGGCGCGACCGGACGCTGCCGCTGCCGCTGCGCGTGCTGCGCTGGACGCGGGTCACGCTGCACGTCGTCCAGGCGCTGCTGACCGTCGCGGTCGTGTTCCCGGTCGTGGCGCCGCCCCGGCGCAAGCGCCTGATCAGCTCGTGGTCGCGCGACCTGCTGCGCCTGCTGCGGGTGGAGCAACGGATCCATGGGCTGCCCGCCGGCGGCCTGCCGGCGAACGCGCTGGTCGTCGCCAACCACGTGTCCTGGCTCGACATCTTCGTGCTGTTCGCGCTGCATCCGGTGCGCTTCATCGCCAAGGCCGAGCTCGACGGCTGGCCGCTGGTCCGTCACCTGATGATCGCCAGCGGGACGCTGTTCATCGACCGTGGGCGCAGGCGCGACGCGCACAAGGTCAACCGGGCGGCCGCCGCCGCGATCGCCGGCGGCGACGTCGTCGCGGTGTTTCCCGAGGCCACGACGAGCGACGGCCGCGACGTGCTGCCGTTCCACGGCGCGCTGCTGCAGCCGATCGTCGACGCCGGCGGCCACGTGCAGCCGATCGCGATCCGCTACCTCGACCGCGACGGTCGCCACAGCCTCGTCCCGGCTTACGTCGGCGACACGACCTTCGGGCAGTCGTTCTGGCGCGTCGCCGGCGAGCGCAGGCTCACCGTCGAGCTGTTCCTGGTGGCGCCGCTGCCGGCGCAGCACCGCCACCGCCGGGAGCTGTCGCAGGCCGCGGAAGCTGCGATCAGGCAGGCTTTGGCGTCGCCGGCGAGCGGCTCGGCACCTGATACACGCGGCGATCGTCGAGCCTGACGGCGGTCAGCGTGCCCCCCCAGAAGCAGCCCGAGTCGAGCATCATCAGGTTCGGCGTGAACTTGAGCTCGACCGTGGACCAGTGGCCGCAGACCACGGTGACGTCGCCCGACGCGCGCGACGGGTGCTCGAACCACGGGCGATAGCCCGACGGCGCGGCGTCGACTCCGCGCTTCTCGCGGAACTCCATCGTCCCGTCGGCGGTGCAGAAGCGCAGCCGCGTGCACGCGTTGACGATCGCGCGCAGGCGGTCGAAGCCGGCGAGGTCGTCGCGCCAGGTCCGCGGCTCGTCGCTGTAGAGCACCGAGAGGAACGCGTCGGCGCGGCTGCCCGCGAGCGTCGCCTCGACCTCCCGCGCACAGGCGAGTGCCGCGTCGGCGGTCCACGACGGCAGCAGCCCCGCGTGGACGAGCAGCCGATCGCCCTCGCGCGCCATCAGCGGGCGTGCTCCGAGCCAGCCGACGAGCTCGTCGCGGTCCGGCGCCTCGAGTATCGCCGTCAGCGTGTCGGCGTGGTGCTGGACGGCGTGCCCGCCGGCGACCATCAGCAGGTGGAAGTCGTGGTTGCCGAGCACGGAGACCGCGGCGTCGCCGAGCGCCTTCACCTCGCGCAGCACCGCGAGCGACTCGGGGCCGCGGTTGACGAGATCGCCGGCCAGCCACAGCCGGTCGCTACGCGGCGAGAAGCCGATGAGGTCGAGCAGCTGGCAGAACTCGGCGTGGCATCCCTGGATGTCGCCGATGGCGTAGTGGCTCATGTGAACGGGGCGGTCGCGGGTGGCGCGGAGGGCGGGCCGCGCGACGACAGGGTGCTAGAATCGCCGGCCATCTTATCACCGGCGATTCGCTGCGCCCGCGTTCCACGATGTCGTTTCCGCTCAACAACGCGCAGCGCGAAGCGGTCCGCCACGTCGACGGTCCGCTGCTGGTGCTCGCCGGCGCCGGCAGCGGCAAGACGCGGGTGATCGCGGCGAAGATCGGCCACCTGCTCGAGCAGGGCCGCGCGCCCGACACGATCGCCGCGATCACGTTCACCAACAAGGCGGCGCGCGAGATGAAGGAGCGCGTCGCGGACCTGCTCGGCCGGAGCGGGAAGCGCGACGCTGCCGGCAAGCTCGCGATTTCGACGTTCCACGCACTCGGCCTGAAGATCCTGCGCCGCGACGCGGCGGCCGTGGGCCTCAAGGCGTCGTTCTCGATCCTCGACCCCGCGGACATCGAGGGCCTCGTTACCGAGCTGATGGGGACCGTCGACCGCGCCCGCGCGCGGGCTGCGCAGTGGACGATCAGCCGCTGGAAGAACGCGCTGCTGCCGCCGCCGGCGGCGCTCGCCGCCGCCGCCGACGACGACGAGCGGGCCGCCGCCAAGGCCTATGCCCGCTACGACGACGCGCTCCGCGCCTACCAGGCCGTCGACTTCGACGACCTCATCGCGCTGCCGATCGGGCTGCTGCAGGCGGACGCCGCCGCGGCGGCGCACTGGCGCGAGCGCTGCGGCTACCTGCTCGTCGACGAATACCAGGACACCAACCCCGCGCAGTACCGGCTGCTGAAGCTGCTCGCCGGGCCTGCGGCCCGGTTCACCGCCGTCGGCGACGACGACCAGGCGATCTACGGCTGGCGCGGCGCGTCACTCGACAACCTCGCGCAACTGCCGCGCGACTTCCCGGGGCTCAAGGTGGTCAAGCTGGAGCAGAACTACCGCTCCACCGTGCGCATCCTGCGCTCGGCGAACGCGCTGATCGGCCACAACCCGAAGCTCTACGAGAAGCGGCTGTGGAGCGAGCACGGGCTGGGCGACGCCCTCTGCGTCAATCCCGCGGCCGACGACGAGGGCGAAGCCGAGGGGGTGGTCCGCCGGATCCTCGCCCACCGGTTCGAGCACCGCACCCGTTACGCCGACTACGCGGTGCTCTATCGCGGCAATCACCAGGCACGGGCGTTCGAGCAGCAGCTGCGGGCGCAGAACGTGCCCTACACCATCTCCGGCGGGCAGTCGTACTTCGAGCGCGCCGAGATCAAGGACATCGTCGCCTACCTGCGGCTCGTCGCCAACGACGACGACGACCCGGCGTTCATCCGCGCGATCACCACCCCGCGGCGCGGCATCGGCGCGACGACGCTCTCGCGGCTGGGCGAGATCGCGCGTGCGCGCGACGAAAGCCTGTTCGCCGCGGTGTACGCCCCGGAGGCGACGGCCGCCGTGCCGCCGCGGCAGCGGGAGATCCTCGGGGCGTTCTGCCGGTTGATCAGCGACCTCGCGTTTCGCGCCGCGCGCGAGCCCGCGGGGCGGCTGCTGGCCGAGCTCGTGCACGCCATCGGCTACGACGACCACCTCGCGGCGACCTGCGACAAGCGCGAGGCCGAGGCGCGCGCGAAGAGCGTCGCCGATTTCGTCGGCTGGCTGTCCACCAAGGGCGAGGTCGACGGCCGCAACCTGCTCGAGCTCACGCAGACGATCGCGCTGATAACGCTGCTCGAAGGGGAGGAAGGCGCCAGCCCCGACGCCGTCCACCTGTCGACGCTGCACGCCGCCAAGGGCCTCGAGTTCCCGCACGTGTTCCTGGTCGGGCTCGAGGAGGGGATCCTGCCGCATCGCGAATCGATCGCCGCCGGTACCGTCGACGAGGAACGCCGGCTGATGTACGTCGGCGTCACGCGGGCCGAGAAGACCCTGCACCTGTCGTACTGCCGGCGCCGGAAGCGTGCCGGGGAGAGCGTCGAGTGCACGCCGTCGCGGTTCATCGGCGAGCTGGCGCAGGACGACCTGCGCTGGGCCGGCGCGCCGCTGCCGGCGGACGAGGCGGCGCAGCAGAAGGCCGCCGGTGCGCAACGGCTGAAGCACCTGAAGGCGATGCTGACGCGATAGGCGGCCTGCGCATCCGATCCTCGGCGCGCGCATTCCCAAACGGCGGCGCGCCCGCTACAATCGGCACCGCGCCGATTTGAGCTTCAGCTTGCGGGCGCCTGACAAATGCCGCTAAAGCGAGACGAGGACGCGTGGCCCGTGGCATCCGGCCCGCCCCGACGACCCGTCCGGCGGCAGCCCGACGGGTTTTTTCGTTCCGGAGTCCCGATGACCACACCGAGCCGGCCCCGCGGCTTCACCACCGCCATCCTCCATTCCGACCGCAGCGCCGGCATCGAGCACGGTGCCATCGTCAAGCCGCTGCACGTGTCGGTCGCCTACGGCTACGACGACGCGCGCGACCTCGCCGCCGTGTTCCAGGGCCGCAAGCCCGGCCACGTCTACGGCCGGCAGGGCAACCCGACCAGCCAGGCGCTGGAAGCCAAGGTGACGCGAATGGAGGACGGCGTCGCGACCGTTGCCTTCGCCACCGGCATGGCGGGAATCGGGGCGACGATGCTGTCGCTGCTGCGCGGCGGCGACCACGTCGTCGCCAGCGCCTTCCTGTTCGGCAACACGGTCAGCATGTTCGGCACGCTGGCGGGGCAGGGGATCGCCGTCAGCTTCGTCGATGCCACCGACGTCGCCAACGTCGCGGCGGCGCTGACGCCCGCCACGCGGATGGTGTTCGTCGAGACGATCGCCAATCCGCGGACGCAGGTCGCCGACCTCGCCGGCATCGGCGCGCTGTGCCGCGAGCGGGGGCTCGTCTACGTCGTCGACAACACGATGACCTCGCCGTGGCTGTTCCGGCCGAAGACCGTCGGCGCGAGCCTGGTCGTCAACGCGCTGACCAAGTACGTCGGCGGGCACGGCAACGCGCTGGCCGGGGCGGTGACCGACACCGGGCAGTACGACTGGACCCGGTATCCGCACATCGCCGACGCGTACAAGGCGGCGCCGCCGGCGCTGTGGGGAATGACGCAGATCCGCAAGAAGGGGCTGCGCGACTGGGGCGGCACGCTGTCGCCGGAGCAGGCGCACCACATCGCCGCCGGCGCCGAGACGCTGGCGCTGCGCATGGCGCGCATCTGCGCCGGCGCGCAGGCCGTCGCCGAGTTCCTCGCCGGGCACCCGCGCGTGCGCGCCGTCCACTACCCGGGGCTGCCGGGACACCCGCAGCACGCCCGGGCGAAAGCCCTGTTCGGCGGCTGCTCGGGCCTGCTGTCGTTCGAGCTCGTCGACGGCGTCGACTGCTTCGACGTGCTCAACCGGCTCGACGTCGTGATCTCGTCGTCGAACCTCGGCGACAACCGGACGCTGGCGATTCCCGTCGCCCACACGATCTTCTGGGAGATGGGGCCGGAGCGTCGCGCCGAGATGGGAATCGCCGATTCGCTGGTCCGCGTCTCGGTGGGGATCGAGGATCCGGACGACCTCGTCGGCGACTTCCGCCAGGCGCTCGCCTAGGCAACGCGTCGGGGCCAGGCGTCAGCCGGGAATCGAGGCTCAGGCGAAAGGCGGCGGGGCCTGTCCTATCCGTTCGCCGCCGGGATCGCCGCAAAGCGGGCGCCGCCCCCGTCGACGACGAGGCAGCCGCCGGCGTCGTACCAGTCGGGCAGCACCCAGCGCTCGCAGCGTCGCCCGCCGCTGGTCGTCTCGTGCCGCGCCGGCCTGTGCGTGTGGCCGTGGATGATCCGTGCGACACCGAACCGGGCGAAGGTGGCCTCGACGGTGGCCGGATCGACGTCCATGATCACCTCGGTCTTCTGCGCCTTCGCCCGCCGGCTGCGGTGGCGGACGTAGGCGACGACCGCCTTGCGCACGACGTAGGGCAGTGCCAGGAACCGCCGCTGCCGGTCGGGGTCGTGGGACCAGTTGCGGAAGTCCTGGTACGCGACGTCGCCGGTGCACAGCGTGTCGCCGTGCAGCAGCAGCGTCGGCGTGCCCGCGATATCGGCGACGACCTCGTCGCCCAGCAGGCAGCCACCGGCGTCGGCCGCGAAGCGCGCGCCGAGCAGCAGGTCGCGGTTGCCGGGCATCACGTGCACCGCGACGCCGGTCGCGGCGACGCCGGCGAGCGCCCGGGCCGCGGCACCGGGCAGCCGTTCGCGAACCTGGTCGTCGCCGATCCAGGAATCGAACAGGTCGCCCAGCACGTACAGTGCCGCGGCCTCGCGCGCCGGGCCGGCGCAGAACGCCTCGAACGCCGCCAGCGTCGCCGGCCGCGCCGGGGACAGGTGCAGGTCGGAGACGAACAGCGTCGGCTTCATCGGCGCCGCGGCAACGCGGTCGCGCCGGCCGTGGTCAGCCGGTGACCTCGACGCGCTGGATGACCACGTCGGCCACCGGCACGTTCTGGTGGAAGCCCTTGTTGCCGGTGGGCACGGCCTTGATCCGGTCGACGACGTCCTGCCCGGCGGTCACCTTGCCGAACACGCAGTAGCCCCAGCCCTGGGGGCTGGGTCCCTTGTAGTCGAGAAAGTCGTTGTCGGCGACGTTGATGAAGAACTGCGACGTCGCCGAGTGCGGCTCGTTGGTGCGCGCCATCGCGACGGTGTAGCGCCTGTTCTTGAGCCCGTTGCCCGCCTCGTTGGCGATCGGCGCTCGCGTCGCCTTCTGCGTGAGCCCGGCCTCCATCCCCCCGCCCTGGATCATGAAGCCGTCGATCACGCGGTGGAAGATCGTGTTGTCGTAATGGCCGTCGCGCGCGTACTGGAGGAAGTTCTCGACGGTCCTGGGCGCGTTTTCGGCATCGAGCTCGAGCGTGATGGCGCCGTGGTTGGTGTGCAGTACGATCATGTTGGCTCCTATTTGGTCTCGACGACGAACGCCTTGTTGACGATGACCTTGTCGACGGGGACGTCCTTGGGGAACGGGCCGCCGGCGCCGGTCGGCATCCCGGCGATCCGGTTGACGACGTCCATCCCCTCGACGACCTTGCCGAACACCGTGTAGCCGTAGCCCTGCGGGTCCGGCGAGCGGAAGTTCAGGAAGGCGTTGTCCTTGACGTTGATGAAGAACTGCGCCGACGCCGAGTGCGGGTCCGACGTCCGTGCCATCGCCAGCGTGCCGGGCACGTTGAGCAGCCCCGCCTTGCTCGACTGCTCGGCTTCGTTCTGGATGCCTGGCTTGGTCGGCTTCTGGCGGAAGTCGGCGGTGAAGCCGCCGCCCTGGATCATGAAGTTGGCGATCACGCGGTGGAACTGCGTGCCGTCGTAGTGCTTCGCCTTCACGTAGTCGAGGAAGTTGGCGACGGTCTTCGGCGCGGCATCCGGATACAGCTCGACGCGGATCCGGCCGGCGGTGGTGTCGAACTCCACCTGCGGGTTGGCCGCGCTGGCGGCGAGCGACAGCGCGCCCAACGCGAGCGCGCCCAGCAATGCGATGGTTCGGTGCAGCATGCGAAGACTCCTTGTTCGGCTTGGGGTGGGGACGGCGAATCTGCCGGAGGGGAAGGCCGGCGCCGGGGCGGCGGGCACCGGCGCGCAGCGCGCAGTTTACCCTGCGCGGCGGGGCCGGCCGTCGTCGCGGCGTGGCCTGCGTCAGGGCCTGGCCGCCGGCGGGCGGGCGAGCATCTCGGTGATCAGCGCGAGCTTGGCGGGAGCGGTCTTGTTGCTGCGGTCGGCGCGGGCCGCGCGCTCGTAGTTGGCGGCCGCGAGCCGGGCGTGGATGTCGCCCAGGTTCTCGCGGGCGATGCTCCAGTCCGGCGCCGCCTGGATCGCGTTCTCCAGCGAGACCCGCGCGGCTTCGTAGTTCCCCTGCTGGGCCTGGATCACTGCGAGGTTGTTCCACGGCTCGGGCAGTTCGGGGAAGTCGGCGACGAGCTCGCGGAAGCGGCGCACGGCATCGTCGGTCCTGCCCTGCTCGGCGTCGATGACGGCGCGGAGGAACCGCGCCTGCGCCTCGCGCGGGCGCTGGGCGAGCAGCGCGTCGAGCCGGGCCGTCGCGACGTCGAACTGGCGGTCGCGGATCAGCGTCGCGGCGTCGGCGAGTGCCGCGGCGTAGCGCCCGCGCTCCTCGACCGTCAGCTCGCGTGCGTCCTGGGCGCAGGCGGCAGGCGGCCAGGTGGTCGCGGCGACGAGGGCGAGGGCGAGGACGGCGAGGCAGCGCAGCGACGGCGACATCGGGGCATCCGGCAGGCGCGCCGGGCGTTGTCGCCCGCGCAAGCCCGTCATTCTAGAACCTATCGCGCCATCAGGCACGGGCGGCAGCGACCGCGGCGGGCCGGGCCGCTCAACCGCGCAGTCGCGCCGCCGTTGTCTCGATCAGCCGGCGCGAAATCGACACCGTCGACGGCAATGCCGGCAGCCGGTCGGGATCGAACCAGCGCGCGTCCTCGATCTCGTTCGCGTCGGGCCGCAGCTCGCCGCCCGCGTATTCGGCCGTGAAGGCGATCATCAGCGAGTGCGGGAACGCCCACGACTGGCTGCCGAAGTACACCGGCGGCTCCACCTCGATGCCGACCTCCTCGCGGACTTCGCGCCGCAGGCAGTCCTCGATCGTCTCGCCCGGCTCGACGAACCCGGCCAGCGCGCTGAACGTGCCGGGCGGGAACCGGCGCGCCCGGGCGAGCAGCAGCTGGCGGCCGCGGGTGACCAGCGCCATCATCGCCGGCGACACGCGCGGGTAGGCAACGAGGCCGCAGGCCGGGCATTCGCGCGCCCGTTCGCCGGCCTTGTCGCGCATCGGCGTCCCGCAGCGGCCGCAGAACCGGTGCGTCCGGTCCCACTCGACGATCTGGTACGCGCGCCCGCCCAGCGCCAGCAGCGACTCGGCGAGCGACGGGAACAGCGCGCGCAGGCCGACGTAGCGCAGGCCGGCCGGCGGCGCAGCCTCGGCCTCCAGCGTCAGCGCCACGCAGGCGACGCCGTCGAGCGCACCCATGTAGTGGACGGGCGCGTCGATCCCGGCGGCGCGCAGTTCGGCGAGGCGCGGCACGCGCGGATCGGCGTCGTCGCCGCCGACCAGCACGCGCGCGTCGTGCCAGGCGTACGCGATGGCGTCACCCGGGACCTCGGCGGGCCCGGCCTGCGCGGGAACGAAACCGGTCGGCGTGTGCATCGTGGCGGCGGATCGGTCCCGTGTCAGCCGAGCTTCAAGGGCAGGTTGCGCAGCCGCTGCCCGGTGGCGGCGGCGATGGCGTTGGCCACCGCCGGGGCGATGACCGGCGTGCCGGGTTCGCCGACGCCGGTGGGCTTCGCCGCCGACGGCACGATGTGGACGTCGATCCGGGGCGCCTCGCCCATCCGCAGCACCGGATAGTCGTGGAAGTTCGACTGCTCGACCGCACCGTTGCGGATGGTGATCGCGCCGTGCAGTGCCGCCGACAGGCCGAAGCCGATGCCGCCTTCCATCTGCGCCCTGACGTTGTCGGGGTTGACGGCGATGCCGCAGTCCACGGCGCAGACGACACGGTCGACGGTGAACGTCCGGTCGGGCCTGACGGTGACCTCGGCGACCTCGGCGACGTAGGTGTGGAACGACTCGTGGACGGCGACGCCGCGGCCGCGCTTCTCTCCACTCTTGCCCGCGGCGAGGGGCGTGCCCCAGCCGGCTTCCCTGGCGGCGAGTTCGAGCACGCCGAGGTGGCGCGGGTGCTTGGCGAGCAGCGTGCGCCGGAAGGCGACCGGATCCTGGCCGGCGGCGGCGGCGAGCTCGTCGATGAACGTCTCGGTCGAGTACGCGGTGTGCGTCGAGCCCACCGAGCGCCACCACAGCACCGGCACGCCGACGACCGGCGAGTGGAGGTCGACGGTGAGGTCGGCGATGTCGTACGGGAGCGTGGAGGCGCCCTCGACCGACGTCGCGTCGACGCCGTCCTTCACCAGCCCGGCTTCGAACGCCGTCCCGGCGACGATCGACTGGCCGACGATCCGGTGCTGCCAGCCGGCGATGCGGCCGCCGGCGTCGAGCCCGGCCTTCAGCGTGTGGTAGTACGCGGGCCGGTAGTAGCCGGCCTTCATGTCGTCCTCGCGCGTCCACACCAGCTTGACGGGGACGTCGAGCTTGCCCTGCCCGGCAAGCGCCTTGGCGATCGATGCCGCCTCGACGAGGAAGTCGCCGGCGGGGTTGGCGCGGCGGCCGAAGCTGCCCCCGGCGTAGAGCATGTTGAGCTTGACCTTCTCGGGCTTCAAGCCGACGACCTGCGCGATCGCCTGCTGGTCGCCGGTCTGGAACTGCTCGCCGTTCCAGACCTCGCACTCGGTCGCCGACAGCCGGATCACGCAGTCCATCGGCTCCATCGCGGCGTGCGCGAGGTACGGGAACGCGTACGCGGCCTCCAGGGTCCTCGTGGCGCCGGCGAGCGCCCGGGCGGCGTCGCCGTCCTTGCGCGCGATCCTGCCCGGGTTTGCGGCGAGGCGCTTGTACTCGGCGAGGATGTCGGCCGACGAGAACCGGAGCGCGGTCGATTCGTCCCAGTCGATCTTCAGCGCGTCGCGTCCCTTCTTCGCCGCCCAGAAGCTGGTGGCGACGACGGCGATGCCGCCCGGGATCTCGATGACGTAGCGCACACCGGGAAAGGCGGCGCT
>WBZP01007326.1_pt1 | contig 10675 bp, 6 predicted proteins | sample 5204301 | NCBI WGS metagenome assembly WBZP01 (sample SAMN12412401, study PRJNA552823) | activated sludge metagenome | isolation source: activated sludge from nitrification reactor of wastewater treatment plant... | place: USA: Pennsylvania | collected 2017
CGCTCGCGCATCACCGCGGCATCGAGCAGCATCCGCCCGGCCCAGCGGTAGACGTTGAACTCGCGCACGATGCCGCGCATGATCCGCATCCGGCTCGTCTGCTCGTCGGCCGGCATCGACAGCGCCCGATCGAGCGCCCGGGCGCACTCGTCGGCGTCGTAGGGGTTGACGATCAGCGCTTCCGGCAGCTCGCGCGAAGCCCCGGCGAAGTGCGAGAGCACGAGGACGCCCTGCTCGTCGTCGCGCGCGGCGACGAACTCCTTGGCGACGAGATTCATGCCGTCGTGCAGGCTGCTCACGAAGCAGACGTCTGCGGCGCGGAAATGCTCGTAAACGGCGTCGGGTTCGTGGTGTTCTGCGAGCAGCAGGATCGGCGGGTGGGTCGCGCGCGGGTACCGGCCATTGATCTCGTCGGCCAGCGAGCGGACCCGGGCGGCGTAGTCGCGGTAGTCGTCGATCATGCCGCGCGTCGGTGCCGCGATCTGCACGAACGTGAACTTGCCGATCCAGCGCGGCTCGAGTTCGAACAGGCGGCCGACCGCGTTGAAGCGCTCGAGGATGCCCTTCGTATAGTCAAGCCGGTCGATGCCGATGCCCAGCCGGTGCCGGCGCGTCATGCCCAGCCGATCGCGGACGGCCTGCCGGCAGGACGCCACGTTGCCGATGCGCGCGAGCGGCGCCGGCGGCCACTCGATCGATATCGGGTAGCGGTGGACCTGCGTGCAGTGGGAGCGGCGCGTCACGGTGAAGTCCTCGCGATCGACGCGGGACTCGAGCAGGCGGTCGACCGTGTCGAGGAAATTATTGCAGTGGAACTGCGTGTGGAAGCCCAGGATGCTGCTGCCGAGGAGCCCGTCGAGCAGTTCCTGCCGCCAGGGGCAGATGGCGAACGACTCGGGATTCGGCCACGGAATGTGCCAGAACGTGATGATCGTCGCCCGTGGCAGCCGGTTGCGGATCAGGCGAGGCAGCAGGGCGAAGTGATAGTCCTGCACCAGGACGATCGGGTCCTCGGTGCGCGACTCGGCGACGACCGCGTCGGCGAACCGCGCGTTGACGGTGCGGTAGTGCTCGAAATCGTGCGAACGGAAGGTCGGCCGGACGTGGGCGTTGTGGCACAGCGGCCAGACGCCCTCGTTGGCGAAGCCGCTGTAGTAGCCGGCCTCCTCGTCGCCGGTCAGCCACACCCGGCGCAGCCGGTAGGCGGGGTGGTCGGGCGGCACGTCGACGCGGTCGTACCGGTCGACGGTCTCGCGGTCGGCCGAGCCGCTGCCGTGCGCGATCCAGGTGCCCGAGCACGCGCGCATCACCGGCTCGAGCGCGGTGACGAGGCCGCTGGCGGGATTCTGCACGCGGATGCCCTGCGGCGTGTGCACGTGGATGAACGGCTCCCGATTGCTGACGACGATGACGTCGTGGCCGCGCAGCTCGCCGTGCAGCGTCGCGCGCAGCAGGTCCTGCGTCCACAGCCGCTGGCTGCCGTCGAGCGGGCGGAACTGGCGCTCGAGATCGCGGATGAGCTCGCGCAGGTCGCGCTCGATCGGACGCAGCTCCGGAGCGGCGCTCGTCGCCGGGCGCAGGATGCCCTCGCCGCGCAGCAGCGCACGCAGGCCGTGCACCCAGCCGCGCCACGAGAGCTGGGCGATCACCACGGTGATCAGCGCGACACAGGTGCCCAGCACGACGAAGAAGTAGAAGAGATAGCGCCGCGTTTCCTCGCTGCGGCGCTCGATGTAGCTCATGTCGTGGACGAGCAGCAGCCGGGCGCCCTTGACGGCGTCGCTCTCCACCGGGCGGACCGACAGGTGCACCATGCCGTGCGCGGTCTGGTAGAGCTGCTTCGCGGCCGTGGGGGCTTCGCCCACCGTCGCACAGCTGATCTCCGGGGGAAACGTGAAGGTGCCGATGACGTCGGTGCGTCCCGGCAGGCACACGCCGATCGCATACAGCCGCTCGTCCTGGAGCATCCGGTTGAAGAGCGCCGTGATGCGTGTCGTCGAACGGCTCTCGATCAGCCCGGCAAGCGGCTCCTGCATCGTCGACGCGACGAGACTCGACCGCATGTCGAGATCGCGGACGAACCAGCGCTGCATCAGCGCGTCGGACAGCGGCACCGCTGCCCAGGCGAACGCGGCCAGCGCGAGCAGCAATGGCACCAGGAAACGCAGCGAGAGTCGCACGCCGGGAGCCTCCCCCTTTTCAGCCGTCTTGCGATCGGTTCCTGCAGGCGCAAGCCAGCCCCTGCACGGTCCCTTCCCTATATTTGCGACTCCGGCGGTAGCGAAAGGTTCCCGCCGGCGGTGCACCGATCGTCGGAGCCACCGCGTCGGTGCAAACCCTGGAATCAGTCGCCGCGGGCGAGGCGCCGGGCGAAGCTGCGATGCGCTTGCTGCAGCGGTGCCAACGCCAGGGTGGCGAGCTCGCCGTCGCGCACGACGGTGCGGCCGTCGATCACGACCAGCGACGCCGGCACGCTGGCGCAGAACACCAGTGCCGCGACGGCGTCGTGCTCGGCGGCGCCGGCGTGCGCCGGGCTGCCGAGGTCGAACGCCACGAGGTCGGCCGCGCAGCCGGCCTCGAGGCGGCCGATGTCGTCGCGGCCGAGCACCGCGGCGCCGCCGCGGGTCGCGAGCCGCAGCGCGTCGCGCGCCGACAGCGCCTGTGCGCCGTAGCCGACGCGCTGTAGCAGGAGCGCCTGCCGCGCCTCGGCGAGCAGGTGCCCCGAATCGTTGGACGCGCTGCCGTCGACCCCCAGGCCGACGCGCGCGCCCGCGTCGAGCATTGCGCGCACCGGCGCGATGCCCGAGGCCAAGCGCATGTTCGACGTCGGGCAGTGGGCGACGCCGGTGCCGGTCGAAGCGAAGCGGACGATGCCCGCGGCGTCGAGCTTGACGCAGTGCGCGTGCCAGACGTCGGCGCCGACCCAGCCAAGCGACTCGGCGTACTCGGCCGGCGTGCAGCCAAAGCGCTCCCGGCTGTAGGCGACGTCGCTGTCGTTCTCGGCCAGGTGCGTGTGCAGGCGGACGCCGCGCTCGCGGGCGAGGTCCGCGGTCTCGCGCATCAGCCCGCGCGAGACCGAGAACGGCGAGCAGGGCGCCAGCGCAATGCGCGTCATCGCCAGCGGACGGGGATCGTGGAACGCGTCGATCACGCGCTCGCAGTCGGCAAGGATCGCGGCCTCGTCCTCGACCAGCGCGTCCGGCGGGAGTCCGCCGGCGCTCTGGCCGACGCTCATCGAGCCGCGGCAGGCGTGGAACCGGATGCCGATCGCGGCCGCAGCCTCGATCGTGTCGTCGAGCCGGCTGCCGTTGGGGTAGAGGTAGAGGTGGTCGCTGGTGGTCGTGCAGCCCGAGAAGAGCAGTTCGGCGAAGCCCATCGCGGCCGAGGTGCGGATCATCGGCGGCGTCAGCCGCGACCAGACCGGATAGAGCGTGGAGAGCCAGTCGAACAGGCTCGCGTCCTGGGCGGCCGGCAGCGCGCGCGTGAGCGTCTGGAACAGGTGGTGGTGGGTGTTGACGAGGCCCGGCAGCAGCACGTGCCGCGGCAGGTCGATCACCTCGTCGGCAGAGGACGGCAGGTCGGCGCGCTTGCCGACGACCTCGATCGCGCGGCCGCGGACGAACACGCCCCCGTCGGCGATCTCGGTGCCCGCGTCGTCCATCGTGGCGACGGTTCCCGCGCGGACGAGCAGCGTGCGTGTGGCCATGCGCCGATTATAGGCGCCTGCCAGGGACCGGATTTGAGCGCAGGAAACGGGTTGTGCGGCACTTCGCGCAGCCCCTATAGTCGCGGCATGAACAAGCGCGAACGGAAGTCCCCGGTGTCGTCTGCGGAGTTGCCGGCCACGGCCGCGCGGTGGGCCGCCGTCGAGGCGCGCGACCGCGCCGCTGACGGCCGGTTCGTGTTCGCCGTGCGCACCACGGGCGTCTACTGCCGTCCGTCGTGCCCGTCGCGGCGGGCGCGGCGCGAGAACGTGCGGTTCTACGCGACCTGCGACGCGGCGGAGGCCGCCGGCTTTCGCGCCTGCCGCCGCTGCGCGCCGCGGGCCGGGGCTGCCGACCCGGCGCTGGCGGAGGCGGTCGCCGCGGCCTGCCGGCGCCTCGACGCCGCCGCCGCCGAGGGGCGGCGCGTCGGCCTCGACGAACTCGCGCGGGCTTGCGGCTACAGCGCGGCACACCTGCACCGCGCGTTTCGGCGCAGCACCGGGCTCACGCCGCGCGCGTACGCCGAGGCAGCGCGCTTCGAGCGCCTGCACCGCGAGCTCGCCCGCGGGCGGCCGGTGCTCGACGCGATCGCCGAAGCGGGCTTCGGTTCGCCGTCGCGCGCCTATGCCGGTGCGCAGCGCGCGCTCGGCGCCACGCCGGCGGCGCTGCGCGCCCGGCTCGCCGGCGCGGGTGTCCGCTACGCGCTGCAGCGGACCGCGCTGGGCCACGCGCTGCTGGCCACGACCGATGCGGGCGTGTGCGCGCTCGCGCTGGGCGACGACGCGCACGCCCTCGAGGCCGGGTTTCGCGCGACGCATCCGCAGGCCGTCAGGCGCGGGCGCGACCCGGTGCTGGTCGACGGCCTGCGCAAGGTGGCGGCATTCGTCGCGGCACCCGCCGACGCGCTGCGGCTGCCGCTCGACGTCGCGGGGACGGCGTTCCAGCGCCGCGTGTGGCAGGCGCTGCTCGCACTGCCGCCCGGCGCGACGACGAGCTACGCGGCGCTCGCCGCGAAGATCGGCGCCCCGCGCGCCGTGCGTGCCGTGGCGGGGGCGTGCGCGGCCAACCCGGTGGCGCTGGCGATCCCCTGCCATCGCGTGGTCGCGGGCGACGGCGGTCTTGCCGGGTATCGCTGGGGCGTCGCGCGCAAGGCGGCGCTGCTCGAGTGCGAACGCGCCAGCGTGCAGCGCGCAGGCGCCGGTCGGTGAGCGCCGCGGTCCGCGCCGACGCGTCCGCCGTGCTGCGCCTGCTGTTGCTCGCGGCGCTGTGGGGAGCGTCGTTCCTCTTCCTGCGGGTGCTGGTGCCGGCGCTGGGCCCGCTGTTCACGACGATGTCGCGGGTGCTCATCGCCGGCGTCGTGCTGGTCGCCTACGCGCGCCTGGCCGGCTTCGACGACGCGCTCGCGGGGAACTGGCGCCGCTACGCGCTGGTCGCGCTGATCAGCTCGGCGATTCCGTTCGCGCTGTTCTCGTTCTCGGCGCTGCGCCTGCCGGCGTCGTACCTGGCGATCCTCAACGCCGCGACGCCGTTCTTCGGGCTGGTGCTGGGGGCAAGGTACCTGGGCGAGCGTCTCACCGTGCCGCGGCTCGTGGGCCTGGGCCTGGGCTTCGCCGGCGTCGCGCTGGTGAGCGGTGCCGGGCCGGTGGCCGTCGACGGCGGGACCCTGCTCGCCACCGCCGCGTGCATCGGCGCCACGTTCTTCTACGCCGTCAACGGCGTCTACATCCGCAGGCGGGCGGCCGATCTCTCGCCGCGCGCGCTCGCCGGCTGGAGCCAGCTCTTCGCCGGAGTCGCGCTGCTGCCGGCGACGCTCATGGCGCCGCTGCCGCCGGCGAGCGCGTTCACGCTGCCGGTCGCGGCCCACCTGGCGGCCTTTGCGCTGCTCTGCAGCGCACTCGGGCTGCTCCTCTATTACCGCCTGATCGCCGACGTCGGACCGACGCGCACGATGACGGTGACCTTCCTCATTCCGCCGTTCGGCATGCTCTGGGGCGCGCTGTTCCTGGGCGAGGCCATCACGTGGCCGATGATCGTCGGCTGCCTGCTGGTGCTCGCCGGCACCGGGCTTGTCCTCCGCCGGGCTGCGCCGCGGTGACGGAGGCTCGGCGGGACGACGCGATCGGGCGGGTGAACGGTCGCAACGCGCGACCCATTGCCTCACCCGACGGAACCGGGCGCATCTGAAACGCGGTTCGTTGTCCTCGCGCAAGAATCTCGATTGCGGCCACAGGGCGCCGGAACTATGATTTGGGAGCGGATTTCCGCCATCCCTTTGCTGCGCCGCTTCGCCGCGGCGAACCGTCATGAACGCTCCCAAGGAATCCAAGACCCTCGTCCAGACCGCGATGCTCGAGCGCGTGTTTGCCCTGCAGCGCGCGGCGTTCGCGCGCGAGCGCTTCCCGTCGCTGGCCGTGCGCAAGAGCCGGGTCGAGCGCGTGCTGGAGATCGTCACCAAGCACGAGAAGGCGCTGTGCGCCGCGGTGGCGCAGGACTTCGGCCACCGCTCGCACCACGAGACGCGGCTCGCCGAGCTGTTCTTCGTCGCCGGCGAGGCGCGCACGACGCTCAACCACCTGCGGCAGTGGATGGGTACCCGGCGGGTGCCCACGCCGCTGCACCTCCTGCCGGCGTCGTCGCGTATCCTGCGCCAGCCGCTGGGCCTGATCGGCATCATCAGCCCGTGGAACTATCCGGTACAGCTCGCGCTGGCGCCCGCGATCGGCGCGCTCGCCGCCGGCAACCGCGTGATGTTGAAGCCCTCCGAGCTCACGCCGGCGACCTCGGCACTGCTCGAGAACCTCGTCTCGCGCCTGTTCGACGAGGACGAGTTCGCCGTGGTGCTCGGCGACGCGGCGGTCGGGCATGCGTTCGCGATGCAGCGCTGGGATCACCTGTTCTTCACCGGCTCGACGACGGTCGGCCGGCTGATTGCGCTGGCTGCCGCCGACAATCTGGTGCCGGTGACGCTGGAGCTGGGCGGCAAGTCGCCCGCGATCTTCGACGCCGACGCGGACTTCGCGGTCGCGGTGCCGCGGCTCGCCACCGGCAAGCTGTTGAACGCCGGGCAGACCTGCATCGCGCCGTGCTACGCGCTGGTGACCGCCGACCGGGTCGACGCGTTCGTCGCCGCGATGACCGAGGCGGTCACGGCGATGTACCCGACGCTCTCGGGCAATCCCGACTACACGGCAATCATCAACCCGCGGCACTACCAGCGGCTGACCGGGCTCATCGAGGACGCCCGGGCGAAGGGCGCGCGCATCGTTCCGATCAACCCGGCCGGCGAGTCGCTGCCGGCGACCAAGCGCAAGATCGCGCCAACGCTGATCCTCGACGTGACCGACGACATGCGCTGCATGCAGGAGGAGATCTTCGGTCCGCTGCTGCCGGTGGAGACCTGCGCCGACCTCGACGACGCGATTCGCCGCGTGACGGCGCGCCCGCATCCGCTGGCGCTGTACTACTTCGGCGAGAACTCGGCTCGCCGCGAGCGCGTGCTGCGCGAGACGATGTCGGGCGGGGTCACCATCAACGACACGCTGCTGCACTTCGCCAACGAGTCGCTGCCCTTCGGCGGCGTCGGGCCGTCGGGGCAGGGCGCGTACCACGGCGAGAAGAGCTTCGTGCTGTTCAGCAACGAGAAGCCGGTGTTCACGCAGGCGCGGCTGGCCGCGACCGGGCTGCTGAGCCCCCCCTACGGCGCCGTGTTCGACGGCCTGCTCGGAATGCTGAACCGGCTCAAGGGCTGAGCAATCCGGCGTCGCTGACGGCTCCCGGCTTCCGACGGCAGCGAGGCGGTCGACGCGCCGATGAGTCAGGTCAGTCTTCGAAGCGGTATGCGGCGATCGGGCGGTCGGCGAGGATGGCGACCGTCGAGGTGATGACGACGATGGCAGCGGCGGGAGCGAGCCACATCCACGGCGCATGATGGACGAACAGGAAGCCGTTGGCCGCCAGCTGTCCCAGGCTCGTGTCCGAGGGATCGCCGAGACCGAGGAACGCGAGCGCAGCCTCCGAGACCAGCGCTCCGCCGAAGACGATGCCGGCCGCGGCCAGCGCGACGGTAGCCGCGTGCGGCAGGACGTGCACGGCCGCGACGCGCACCGAGGACGCGCCGAGGGCTCGTGCCGCGAGCACGAATTCGCGGTGGCGCAGGCTCGCCGCTTCGGCACGCACCAGGCGGGCTAGCAGCGGCCAGCGCGTCAGCCCCAGCACCAGGACCAGCGCGAACGTCGACCCGCCGAACAGCGCGGCGACCAGGATGGCGATGATGAGTGTCGGCAGGCTCGCGACGACTTCGGTCCCGCGCATCAGGAGCTCGTCCAACCACGGCGAGCCCAGTCCGGCCGCAAGCCCGACCGCAATGCCCAGGGCCTGCGCGACCAGCGTGACGCCGATGCCGACCAGCAGCGAGGTGCGCGCGCCCTGGGCGACGGCGGCGCCGAGGTCGCGCCCGAGGTCGTCGGTGCCGAACGGATGGGCGAGACTGGGCGCGAGCATCGGCGCTCCCTGCGGCAGGCTGGCGAGCTCGCCCGAGGGCGCGAGCGCGAGGATCGCCAGGGCCGCGCCCAGTGCGACGCCAAGTCGCAGTACGCGCGGGGCCGTTGCCTGCCGCAGTGTTCGCCGTTGCGCCATCAGGCGGATCGCGCCAGGCGCGGGTCGAGCCGGTGCGCGGCCAGGTCCACCAGCACGTTGATCGCCACCAGGACGGCGCAACCGACCAGCGCGACGCCGATCACCGTCGGGATGTCGCGCGCCAGCGCCGAGGTGACGGCAAGGCGGCCCAGGCCCGGGAGCGCGAACACCGTCTCGATGACGACCGATCCGCCGACGATCGCGCCGAACCGCCAGCCGACCAACGTGACCAGCGGCAGCGCTGCATTGGGCAGCGCGTGGCGGAGCCTGACGGCTGGACGGGCCAGCCCCTTCGCGAGCGCGGTGACGACGTAGGGCCGGCGCATCTCCTCGGCGACACGCGCCCGCACGAGCAGCGCGACGAAGGCGAGCTGCAGCACGGCGAGCGAGAGGATCGGCAGCGTCAGCCGCCACGCGACCTCGGCGAGCCCTCCGGCGCCGGCCGTGCCGGCACGGGCGTCGCTCAAGCCCTGGACCGGGAACCAGCCGAGGCCGAGCGCGAACGCGAGCACCATCGCCTGCGCGATCACGTAGCTCGGAACCGCGTGCAGGCCCGCGAGCGCACCGACGACGAGGCTGGCGCCGCGGCGCAGGTCCGACGCCGCGAGTCCCAGGGCCAACCCCGCCAGCGTGGCCAGCGCCAGCGCCGGGACCATCAGCCCGATCGTCACCGGCGCGCTCTCGGCGATCAGCGTGATCACCGGCACCTGTGCCCGATACGACGTGCCGAAGTCGCCGCGCACGATGCGGCCCAGCCAGTCGGCGTAGAGCGCAGGCAGCGGCCGGTCGAGGCCCCAGGCGCGGGTGACCTCCTCCAGATGGCCGGGCGCCCCGTGCTCGCCGCCCAACGCGACCGCCGGCCCGCCGGGGGCGGCGTGCACGAGCACGAACGCGAGGCTCGCGGCGAACCACACCGCTGCCAGGCCCAGCAGGACCCGGCGCACGGCGTAACCGGTCAACGACGCCGCCACGCCGCTTCGGCGAACTGGCCCGACCAAGGAGCGAAATCGACGAAGCTGGCGTGCCAGGCGGCCGTGAAGTCCGTCTCGACCAGCCACCAGTACGGCAGGTCGCCGGCGATGCGGCGCTGGGCGGCGCGGTAGGCCTCGCCGCGTGCCGCCTGATCCGACGTCGACCCGGCGCGATCGAACAGCCGGTCCACTTCGGCATCGCGGTAGGCCGCCGCGTTGGAGAACGGGACGTTGCCGACGGCGCTTGAGTGGAACATCCGCCGGACGCCGATCTCCGGGTCGGCGCCGTTGCAGTACGAGATCAGCGCGAGATCGAAGTCACGCTGTGCGAAGACGGCCTGCGCGAAGGCGGCGGGATCCATCGTCCGGACGCGCAGCGCGATCCCGACCGGGGCCAGGTGCTGGCGCATGAGCTCCGAGTAGCGCGCGAACGCCGGGAAGTGCAGGATGTCGAGCGTGGCGCGCACGCCGTCGGGACCGCGCGCGAGGCCGGCGTCGTCGAGCAGCCGGTTGGCCGCCGCGGAATCGAGCCGCACCGCATCGAGCGCGCCCGGCAGGTGGGCCCAACCGATGCCGGAATTGATCGGTGCCGCGGCGACGCGACCCTGGCCGAAGATCACCATCTGCAGCATCTGCTCGCGGTCGATCGCCTGCGCGACGGCCTTGCGCACGCGCAGGTCCGCGGTCCGCGGCCGCTGCAGGTTGAAGGCCAGCGTCATCGTGCAGTTCGAGCCGCCCGCGCCGGCCGGCGTGTCGACCAGCGTCGCCGCCCGCCCGCGGAGCCGCTGCGCATCGATCGCCGACACGCGCGCGAGCATGTCGACTTCGCCGGCGAGGAAGGCGTTCACCTGTGTGCTGGCGTTCGGGAGGATGCGGAAGACCAATCCGTCGAGCCGCGGCAGGTTCGGCTTGAAGTAGTCCGGATTGCGCCGCAGCACGACCTGGTCGTCGCGACGATAGCTCTCGAAGCGGAACGGCCCGGTGCCGACCGGCCGGAGGTTCGCCGGGTTCTGCGTCACGTCGGTGCCGGCGTAGACGTGCCGCGGAATGATCGGCGCCTCGGTGACGTCGAGCTGGCGCAGCAACGCCGGGTGCGGACGGTGCAGGCGGAAGACGACGGTGCCGGCGTCGGGCGCCTCGATGGACTTGACCGCCGGGGCCAGGCCCGCACGGGTGCGAGCGTGGTGGCGGAAAAGCGCCTCCTCGAAGCTCCACTTGACGTCCGCCGACGTGAACGGCGTGCCGTCGTGCCAGCGCACGCCCTCGGCCAGGCGGAAGGTCACCGTCAGTCCGTCCGGCGTCGATTCCCAGCTGCGGGCGAGGTCCGGGCGCGGCGTGCCGTCGCGATCGAGCGCCACCAGCCCG
>WBZP01007327.1_pt1 | contig 10675 bp, 9 predicted proteins | sample 5204301 | NCBI WGS metagenome assembly WBZP01 (sample SAMN12412401, study PRJNA552823) | activated sludge metagenome | isolation source: activated sludge from nitrification reactor of wastewater treatment plant... | place: USA: Pennsylvania | collected 2017
GCCTGCGCGCGCCGGCAAGGGCAGGCTCGCAGGTAGCCTGGGCGGGCTGGCGCAGGCGCCCGGGGAATCCGTGGCGGATTGAACACGCGCGGCCTCGAGTAGCGCCACGGCGTGCCGAAGACCCTCCTGTATTCGGTTCATTGCTCGTCTCCTCCTGGCACAGTCCCCTGTGCTTTGGGGCGGGTCCCTCGCGGGCCCGCCCCCTTTTCGTTCGGCGGCGGGTCTTCGCCGGCCGATCCTCGAGCCTCCTCGGCGGCACGCCGTCCTCGGCGCTTCAGGTCGCGCCAGCTGCCGCCGATATCGACAGCGTGCCGCACCGTCCGCGGCCGACGACTGCCCCGCTGACTTGAAGCTCGTTCCCTTCGACAAGGCCCAGCTGCGCCTCGGCGAGCCGCTGCCCTTCGGCCTGCGCGACGAGGCCGGCCGGTTGCTGCTGGGCGCCGGCAGCGACCTTCGCGGCACCGAGCAGCTCGAGGCGCTGCGGGCGCAGCGCCTGTTCGCCGACGAGCACGAGGCGTCCGACTGGCACCGCCGGCTCGTCGTTGCGATGGACGAGAAGCTGCGCCAGAACGCCCCGCTCAGGGAGGTCGCCGCGGTGCGACCCGGACGTGGCGTGCGAGAGCCCGCGACTGCAGCGCAGGCGACCTTCGGCGAGCAATGGGAGGACGTCGTGCAGCTGCTCGACGGTGCGCTGCGCGATGTCGCTGCCGGCGGCGACTGGCTGGCGCGCTTCGAGGAGGCGCATGCCCGTGCCCACGCGCTCGTCGTCCGACGTCCGGACGCGTCACTGTACCTGCTCGTCTACGGGGCCGGCCACTCGATCGAGAAGTACAGCAGCCATCACGCGGTGCTGACGATGCTGATCTGCGAACTCGCGGCGCCGCTGCTCGGCTGGCCCGCGGGCGCGCTGGGCAGCCTCCGGCGCGCTGCGCTCGGCATGAACGTGGCGATGCTGCGCCTGCAGGACCACCTGGCAAGCACGCACCGGCCGCCGAACGCCGAAATGCGCGCGGAGATCCAGGCCCATCCCGAGACGGGCGCGGCGCTGCTCGACCATGGCGGGTTCGACGACCGGCTCGCGCTCGAGGTCGTGCGCCTGCACCACGACGCGGACGGCCTGGACCAGCCGCTCGCCACGCTGCCGCCGGCGCGCCAGCTCGCGCGCCTGCTGCGCCGGGTGGACATCTTCGGCGCGAAGATCAGCCGACGCGCCGCGCGCCCGCCGATGTCGCCGGTGCGCGCCGCGCGCGAGGCCTGCCTCGGGCCGGGCGGCGTGCCCGACGAGATCGGGGGCGCACTGCTGCGCGCGGTCGGCATCTACCCGCCGGGCAGCTTCGTCGAGCTGGCCAGCGGCGAGGTCGGCATCGTCGTGGCACGCGGGCGGCGTGCGAACCTGCCCTACGTGGCGAGTCTCGTGGCGGCGAGTGGCTCGCCGCTCGGCGAGCCGACGCTGCGCGACACCCTCGAGCAGCGCTTCGCCGTGCGCTCGGCCGTGCCGCCGGTCCAGGTACGGGTGCGGCCACCGCACGAGCGGCTGCTGGCGATGCGCTGATGGCCGCCGTGCGCCGAAGCGGCGGATTGGTCGGAGAACACGGGCCTTCTCGTCGGGCCATGCGCCGCCGCCGCCGTCCACACTGAGCGGCCATGCCGCGCGTTCCGCCTTCGTCGATTGCCGTGGACCCGGGCGTCGCGTCGGAGGGACGCCGCGCATCCTGGACGCGGACCTGGCCGTGGCCATGGCCACTCCCCGCGTTCGCGACCTGGGTCGCCGCCTGGGCGGTTTACGCGGGGGTCCAGGGCGCCGCGGCGCAGCCCGCTGCCGCGCTGCCGTTCGCGCTGGCTGTGGCCGCGGTCGGGGCGCTTTGCGTGCAGGGCCGCTGGCGGCGGCTCATCACGGTCGCCGGCTTTCCGCTCTCGGCAGCGCTCGGCGGCTTCGGCGAGGCCGGCTCGGCCTGGATCTGGCTGGCGGCGCTCGTGCCGCTGGCCTGGTTCTATCCGGTGCGGACCTGGCGCGACGCCCCGCTCTTTCCCACGCCCGCGGCGGCGCTCGCCGGGCTCGACGCCGTGGTGACGCCCGCGCCGCGGTGCGTGCTGGACGCCGGCAGCGGGCTCGGCCATGGTCTCGACGCGCTGCATCGCCTCTGGCCCGAGGCGGTGCTCGAGGGCATCGAGTGGAGCCGCCCGCTGGCTCGCGTCTGCCGCTGGCGCTGCCGCTTCGCGACCGTCCGGCGAGCCGACATGTGGCAGGCGGACTGGTCCGGACACGACCTCGTCTATCTCTTCCAGCGCCCGGAGAGCATGGCACGCGCCTTCGCCAAGGCCCGTGCCGAGCTGGTACCGGGCAGCTGGCTGGTCAGCCTGGAGTTCGCCGTCCCCGGCGAGCGGCCCTGGGCGCGGCTCGGGGCGCCGGATGGGCGTCCCGTCTGGATCTACCGCGTCGCTCGCCGCTCAACCGGATCCGCGGCGGGCCGATAACCCCGCCAGAGCCGTCCCGCGAGCGCGGGGCGGCGGCTGCGCGGACCCGGAACGTACATGTTCGTCATCATCGGTTGGAGTGTCGCCCTCGCGTGCATCTTCGGCGTGTTCATCGTGCACGGCGGCAACATCGGCGTGATCCTGAAGGCGCTGCCCTTCGAGATGACGACGATCGGCGGCGCCGCGATCGGCGCCTTCGTCGCCAACAACCAGCCCAAGGTGCTGAAGGCGACGCTGGCCGGCCTCGGGGCCTGCTTCAAGGGCAGCAAGTACACGAAGGCGCGCTACATGGAGCTGCTCGCGCTGATGTACGACATCCTGCAGAAGGCCCGCAAGGAGGGCCTGATGTCGATCGAGAAGGACGTCGAGGAGCCGGCCAGCTCACCGCTGTTCCAGAAGTACCCGACGGTCGGCAGCGACCACCATGTGCAGGAGTTCGTCACCGACTACCTGCGCATGATGGTCTCGGGCAACCTGAACGCGCACGAGATCGAGTCTCTCATGGACAGCGAGATCGAGACGCATCACCACGAGCAGCACGCGGCGGTGGCGGCGATCCAGCGCCTGGCGGGTGCGCTGCCGGCCTTCGGAATCGTGGCCGCGGTGCTCGGCGTCGTGAACACGATGGGCTCGGTCGGCCAGCCGCCGGCGGTACTCGGCCAGATGATCGGCTCGGCGCTGGTCGGCACCTTCCTCGGCATCCTGCTCGCGTACGCGTTCGCCGAGCCGCTGGCCGGGCTGCTCGAGCAGAAGGTAGACGAGGGCACCAAGGAACTGCAGTGCATCAAGACCACGCTGCTGGCCAGCATGCAGGGCTACGCGCCGCAGGTCGCGATCGAATTCGGCCGCAAGGTGCTGTACTCGCCCGACCGGCCGAGCTTCGCGGAGCTAGAGGGCCACGTGAAGGGCAGGAAGTAGGGGGCCGCCATGGCCGGCGACGCCAAGAAGCTGCAGCCGATCATCGTCAAGCGCGTCAAGAAGGGCGGGCATGGCCACCATGGTGGCGCCTGGAAGATCGCGTACGCCGACTTCGTGACGGCAATGATGGCCTTCTTCCTGCTGATGTGGCTGCTCGGCAGCACCACGGAGGGCGACAAGAAGGGCATCGCCGACTACTTCGCCTCGCCGCTCAAGGTGGCGCTGCTGTCCAGCGGTTCGGGCTCGGGCGACAGCTCGCATGTCGTCAAGGGCGGAGGCGCCGACCTGACGCGCCAGACGGCGCAGGTCAAGCGCGGCGACATCGAGGCGCGGCGCAGCACCTTCAGCCTGCGCGCGCTGAAGGCCGAGCAGGCGCGGGCGGAGGTCGCGAGGCTCGAGAACCTCAAGGAGCGCATCGAGCGCAAGATCGAGGCCAGCGCGCGCCTGGCGGCGCTGCGTTCGCAGATCCTGCTCGAGATGACACCCGACGGGCTGCGCATCCAGATCGTCGACGCCGAAGGCCGGGCGATGTTCGCAAGCGGCAGCCCCGAGGTGCAGCCGCACATGCGCGAGCTGCTGCGCGTGCTCGGTGCGCTGCTCGCCGAGGTGCCGAACCGGCTCACGCTCGAGGGTCACACCGACGCCGCGCCATTCGCTGCCGGCGAGCGCGGCTACAGCAACTGGGAGCTCTCGAGCGACCGCGCCAACGCCTCGCGGCGCGAGCTGCTCGCCGGCGGACTGCCCGAAGAGCAGGTGCTGCGCGTGCAGGGCCTCGCGGCGAGCGTGCCGTTCGCCCCGGCCGACCCGCGCTCGGCCGCCAACCGGCGCATCAGCATCATCGTGATGAACCGCGAGGCCGAGGAGCGCGCGCTGCGCGGCGGCCCGTCCGAGCCCGCCGACGCCGGGCCGCAGCCGGCCGCCGACACGCCCCGGGCGCCCGGGGCGCCGGACCCGGCTGCGGTGCCGGCGACCCCGGCGCTCCCGAGACCGCCCGAGGCGCTCCGATGACCCATTCCGACCCCGACCACGAGCACTGCCCCTTCCGAGGAGCCCACCGCCCATGAGTACGCCCAACGACCTGAAGTTTCTCGTCGTCGACGATTTCTCGACCATGCGCCGCATCATTCGAGGGTTGCTCAAGGAAATGGGCTGCCAGAACGTCGAGGAGGCCGAGGACGGCGCGGCGGCGCTGCAGCTGCTGAAGTCGGGGAAGTTCGACTTCGTGGTGACCGACATCAACATGCCCAACATGAACGGCTTCGAGCTGCTGCGCGCGATCAAGGCCGACGAGCTGCTGCATCACCTGCCGGTGCTGATGGTGACGGCGGAGGCACGCAAGGAGGACATCGTGCTCGCCGCGCAGAGCGGGGCCGCCGGCTACATCGTCAAGCCCTTCACCAAGGCCACCCTGGAGGAGAAGGTGCAGAAGATCGTGCAGAAACTGGCCGCCACGGCCTGAGGACGGAGCCTGCGACATGAAGATGGAAACCGCCGCCACCCTCCAGCCGGCCGAAGCCGGCGCGTCGCTGCAGGCCTCGCCCGAGGTCTACCAGCAGATCGGCTCGATCACCCGCCTGGTGCACGACACGCTCGCGCAGCTCGGCGTGATGCCCAAGCTGCAGATCGCCACCGAAGGCCTGCCCGACGCGCGCAGCCGGCTGAGCTACATCGCCACCAAGACCGCCGACGCGGCGCACAAGGTGTTGAACTCGGTCGATCAGGCGAAGGCCGACCACGCGCGAATCGCCGAGTCCACGCGCCAGATGGCGCGCGAGCTCGTCGCCGACCCGGTGAAGGCGGTGGCCTCGGGCGCGGTGCTCAACTTCGTGCACGACGTCGAGCAGCGTACGACCTCGATCGACGGCCACCTGACCGACATCATGATGGCGCAGGATTTCCACGACCTCACCGGCCAGGTGATGGCGCGGGTGCTGACGCTCGCGACCGATCTGGAAGACAGCCTCGTCAAGCTGCTGGTGTCGATCGCGCCCGCCGAGGAGCGCGGCAAGGTCGACCCCGCGACGCTGCACGGCCCGGTCGTGGACCCGCGCGGCCGCACCGACGTGGTGGCCGACCAGAGCGAGGTCGACGACCTGCTCGCCAGCCTGGGCTTCTGACGCGGCGCGGCGGCGCGGCCGGCGTCGGGCGGGCACGCACCTTCCCCCGACGTGCGCCGACGCCGCCGGGCGCCCGCCCGGGAGGCGACGCCGCCGCCCGCCCGCCCGGCACGGGATGACGCCGGGCTTTCGCCCTCTTATCGAACTCAACCCGGCGTGGCGCGCCGGCACCATGGCGTGGCTCCGACGTGAGCCCCACCCGCCATGGCCGAATCGCCGCAGGACAAGACCCTCCCAGCCACCGCCCGCAAGATCGAGAAGGCGCGCGAGGAGGGCCAGGTCGCGCGCTCGCGCGACCTCGGCCACTTCGCGGCGCTCGGTCTGGGCGTCGCGCTGCTCGGCGCCTTCGCGCCCGAGTGGACGGCCTGGCTGGCGCGCATGCTCGGCGACGGCCTGCGGCTGGACGCCACGCTGCTGCGCTCGCCCGAGGCGATGACCGAGCGCCTGGCGGTGCTCGGCGGCTGGATGCTGCTCGCTCTGCTGCCGATCGGGGCGCTGGCGGCGCTGCTGGCCTTCGGCGCCGGTGCCCTGTGCGGCGGCTGGAACTTCACATTGAAGCCGCTCACCCCGAAGCTGGAGAAGATCGGCCCGATCGCGGGCCTCGGGCGCCTGTTGTCGCTGGAGAACCTGGGCAACACGCTCAAGGCCATCCTGCTCGCCGTCGTCCTCGGCATCACCGGCGCGCTCTACCTGCACAAGCAGTGGCCCGAGGCCCCCCGGCTGCTCGCGATGCCGCTGCCGCAGGCGCTCGCTGCAGCCGGCGCCCAGGTCCAGGGCGGGCTGCTGCTGCTGGGGGCGGTGCTCGCCGTCTTCGCGCTGGTCGACGTGCCGCTGCAGCGCCAGCTGCTGCTGCGCCGGCTGCGCATGAACGTCGAGGAGATGAAGAAGGAGATGCGCGACGTCGAGGGCAATGCCGAGGTGAAGGCGAAGCTGAAGCTGCGCATGCGCGAGATCGTCGGCCGTCGGATGCTCGCGGCCGTGCCGCGTGCCGACCTCGTGGTGATGAACCCGACCCACTACGCGGTGGCGCTGCGCTACGACGAGGCGCAGATGGCGGCACCCCGGGTCGTCGCGAAGGGGGCCGACCTGCTCGCGCTTCGCATCCGCGATCTCGCGCGGGAGCACCGCGTGCCGGTGCTGCAGGCCGCGCCGCTGGCGCGCGCGCTGTACGCGCACTGCGACGTCGACCAGGAGGTGCCGGCGCGGCTGTTCAGCGCCGTGGCGCAGGTGCTGGCCTGGGTGTACCAGCTGCGCGACGCGGTGGCTGCCGGCCGCGCGTTCGCCGCCCCGGCGCCGGTTCCGCAGGTGCCGGCCGACATGGATCCGCTCGCCGACCTGCCCGCCGCCACGGCCGGGGCCCGCGCATGAACGGCCTCGCCGCCTCGCTGCGCGCCGCACTCGATCCGCGCCGCGCCGGCACGCTGAAGGCGCTGCTGCTGCCCGTCTTCGTCGTGCTGATGCTGGCGATGATGGTGCTGCCGCTGCCGCCGTTCCTGCTCGACCTGATGTTCACCTTCAACATCGCGCTCGCGCTGATGGTCGTGATGGTGTCGGCGCAGATGGTGCGACCGCTCGACTTCGCGGCCCTGCCCACCGTGCTGCTGGTGACGACGCTGATGCGGCTGTCGCTCAACGTCGCGTCGACTCGTGTGGTGCTGATGGAGGGCCACACCGGCCCTGGTGCCGCCGGCAAGGTGATCGAGGCCTTCGGCCACTTCCTGATCGGCGGCAGCTTCGCCGTCGGCCTGATCGTGTTCGCGATCCTGGTCGTCATCAACTTCGTCGTCGTCACCAAGGGCGCCGAGCGCATTGCCGAGGTCGGCGCGCGCTTCGCCCTCGACGCGATGCCGGGTAAGCAGATGGCGATCGACGCCGATCTCAACGCCGGGCTGATCGACGAGAAGGAGGCCCGGCGAAGGCGCGCCGAGGTCGGCGAGGAGGCGGACTTCTTCGGCTCGATGGACGGTGCCAGCAAGTTCGTGCGCGGAGACGCGATCGCCGGCATCCTGATCCTGTTCATCAACATCGTCGGCGGGTTCGCGATCGGCATGGCAATGCACGGCATGGGCGGCGCCGAGGCGGCGCGCAGCTACGTCATGCTGGCGGTGGGCGACGCCCTGGTGGCGCAGATCCCGGCGCTGCTGGTCTCGGTGGCGGCGGCGATGGTGGTCTCGCGCGTCGGCAAGAGCGACGACATCGGTACCCAGATCCGCGCCCAGGTGTTCGACTCGCCACGCGTGCTCGGGCTGACGGCGGGCATCGTCGGCGGTCTCGGGCTCGTGCCGGGCATGCCGAACCTGGTATTCCTCGTCATCGCCGCCGCGCTCGGGGCGCTCGCCTGGCGTCTGGCACGTGGCCAGCAGCGGGCGAAGCGCGCCGCCGCGGCCGACGAACCGCGGCGCGGCCCGCCGCCCGACGCCGAGGCGAGCTGGGACGACCTGACACCCGTCGACACGCTGGGACTCGAGGTCGGCTACCGGCTGATCGCACTCGTCGACAAGGCGCGCGAGGGCGACCTGCTCGCGCGCATCAAGGGCGTGCGCAAGAAGTTCGCGCAGGACGTCGGCTTCCTGCCGCCGCCGGTGCACATCCGCGACAACCTGGTCGAACTGCGGCCGGCGATGTATCGCGTTACGCTGCGCGGCGCCGTGGCGGGCGAAGGCGAGGCGATGCCCGGCCAGTGGCTGGCCATCAACCCGGGCGGCGCCCGGCAGCGCCTGCCGGGGGCCGAGACCACCGACCCGGCGTTCGGCCTGCCCGCGGTGTGGATCGAGGAGCGGCACAAGGAGATGGCCCAAATGGCCGGATATACCGTCGTTGATTGCGCCACCGTGATCGCGACCCACCTCTCACACTTGATGCAGGTGAACGCCGCGCGTCTGCTGGGCCGGGTCGAGACCCAGCAGCTCGTCGAGCATGTCACGAAGCTCGCGCCCAAGTTGATCGAAGACGTCGTGCCCAAGATGGTCGGAATCGCCACCGTGCAGCGCGTGCTGCAACTGCTGCTGGAAGAGGGCGTGCATATCCGCGACATGCGTTCGATCGTCGAATGCCTGGCCGAGCACGCCTCGACCGTGACCGACCCGCAGGAGCTGGCAAGGCGCATCCGGACCCACCTCGCACCGGCGATCGTGCAGCAGATCTACGGCCCGGTGAAGGAGCTCGAGGTGATCGCGCTCGACCCCGAGCTCGAGCGCCTCGTCACGCAGGCGCTCACCAGCCCGCATGGCGCCGCGCTCGATCCGGGCATCGCCGAGACACTGACGCGCAGCGCAGCCGACACCGCGCGCACCCAGGAAGACCGCGGCCACCCCGCCTGCCTGCTCGTGCCCGACACGATCCGTGCCCCGATGGCCCGGCTGCTCAGGCGCGCCGCGCCGCGCCTGAAGGTGCTCGCGCACAGCGAGATCCCTGAAACCCATTCGATCCGCATCGGCTCGATCATCGGAGCGACCGCATGAACGGCATGAACGTCAAGCGCTTCACCGCGCGCACCTCGCGCGACGCGCTCGCTCTGGTGCGCCAGGCCTTCGGCGACGACGCTGTCGTTATGTCGACGCGCCCCTGTACCGAGGGCGTCGAGGTGGTGGCGATGGCACCCGAGAGCCTGAGCCAGATCGAGCGCATCGGCGCCGCGGCGCAGGAGGTGCGATCGGAGGCCCGTCCGGAAGCACCTCCGGAAGCACGTCCGGACGCGCGTACCGACCTGCGCGCCGAGGTGCGGGACGACGTGCGCCGGCTCGAGATGAGCACGCTGTCGTTCCAGGACTACGTGCGCGATCGCATGCTGCGCCGGCGCCAGAACGAGCTGGGAGCGCCGGCTGCCGCAGCGTCCGGGGAGCCGGCAAGGGCCAGGCCTGCGCCGATCGAGGCCACCCGCACGCGGCTGGCCGCACAGCAGCTCGCCCAGCAGACCGGGCGATTGGCTGCGGCGGCACCCGCTACGCCGCCTGTGCCTCCGGACCCGCCGCACGACCCCGCGCGGCCGCAGGCTGCGGCCGCCGAGGTCGGCTTGGGGCTCGGGCTGTCGGGCGGTCCGTCGCGCGAGCCGCCGGTCCTGCGCGAGGAGGTCCTCCTCGCCGACGCCCAACGCGAGGCCGCGGCGGCGGAGCAGGCGCAGATGCTCGCCGAGCTGCGCTCGATGCGCGGCCTCATCGAGCAGCGCTTCGGCGCACTCGCCTTCATGGAGAAGCTGCAACGCCAGCCGCGGCAGGCGCAGCTGGCGCAGAAGCTGCTCGACATCGGCTTCTCCGCGGCGCTCACCCGCAAGCTGGTCGACGGCCTCCCGGACGACGTCGCCGAACTGAGCTGGGCCGCGAGCGTGCTCGAGCGCAACCTCTCGACCGGCGAGCGCGACGGCGCGCTAGAGGACCAGGGCGGCGTCTACGCGCTGATCGGCGCCACCGGCGTCGGCAAGACCACCAGCACCGCCAAGCTCGCCGCCGCCTTCGCGGCCACCCACGGAGCCGCCAACCTTGGCCTGATCACGCTCGACGCCTACCGCGTCGGCGCGCAGGAGCAGCTTCGCACCTACGGGCGCATCCTCGGCGTGCCGGTGCACACCGCCCACGACCGCGCCTCGCTCGACGACCTGCTCGACCTGCTCGCCGCCAAGCGCATGGTGCTGATCGACACCGCCGGCATGGCGCAGCGCGACGACCGCACGCGCGAACTGCTCGAGATGCTCACGCACCCGTCGATCAAGCGCCTGCTCGTCCTCAACGCCTCGGCCCAGGGCGAGACGATCGAGGACCAGATTGCCGCCTACGCGGCGCCCGGCTGCCGCGGCGTCGTGCTGTCGAAGGTGGACGAGGCCGTCAAGCTCGCGCCGGCGCTCGACGCGGTGATCCGCACCCGGCTCAAGGTGCTCGCCGTCGCCAACGGCCAGCGCGTGCCGGAAGACTGGCACCGCCTGTCGGCGAGCGCGCTCGTGCAGCGCGCCCTGAAGGCGCAAGGGGGCAGCGCCTGGCGGCTCGACAGCGGCGACGTCCACCTGATCTTCGCCGGCGCGCCGGTGAGCGCCTCGCTCGCCGCGGAGCGCGCCGGCGCTGCCGCGCGCGGGGTCTGAGTCCCGCCGTCGACCCGCCGTCGAGCCCTCGAACCGCGAACCCGCCCGTCCACCAGCGACTGCCGCCTCGACCTGCCCGCCGATGCGCGACTTCTAC
>WBZP01007328.1_pt1 | contig 10675 bp, 6 predicted proteins | sample 5204301 | NCBI WGS metagenome assembly WBZP01 (sample SAMN12412401, study PRJNA552823) | activated sludge metagenome | isolation source: activated sludge from nitrification reactor of wastewater treatment plant... | place: USA: Pennsylvania | collected 2017
GCACCCAGCCGATGGAATTGCGGGCGGCGGCGCCCGGGCCGGTGACGAAGATCAGCATGATGTGGCCGAACACGGTGGCGGCGGAGGTCATCAGCACCGGGCGGAGGCGCGTGGCGGCCGCGCGGCGGATGGCGTCCGCCTTGGCGACGCCCTGTTCCTGCAGCGAGTTGGCGAACTCGACGATGAGGATGCCGTTTTTCGCGATGAGGCCGACGAGCGTGATGAGGCCGATCTGCGAGTAGATGTTGAGCGAGGTCTTCCAGAGGAAGATCGGCACCATGGCGCCGACGAGCGCCAGCGGCACGGAGCCGAGCAGGATGATGAAGGGATCGCGGAAGCTGTTGAACTGCGCCGCGAGCACCAGGAAGATCAGCACCAGGGCGAGGACGGCGGCGGACCAGAGGGCGTTGCCCTCGTTGCGCAGCTGGCGGGACTGGCCGCCGTAGTCGATGGTGTAGCCGGCGGGCAGGATCTCGGCCGCCTTGGCCTCGAGCTTCTTGAGCGCGCCGTCGATGCTCGGGCCGACGCCCGTGATCTTGACGGAGTTGAGCTGCTGGAAGCGGTTGAGCGTGCGCGGCTGCACCGTCTCCTTGAGCGTGGCGATGGTCGAGAGCGGGATGAGCTGGCCGTTGGGCCCGCGCACATGGTAGTCGAGCAGCTGCGCCGCGTTCAGGCGCTGGCCGCGCTCGACCTGCGGGATGACGCGGTAGCTGCGGCCGTCGTTGACAAAGCGGTTGACGTAGCCGCCGCCGAGCATCGAGCCGAGATCGCGGGCCACGTCGCTGAGGTTGAGGCCCATGGAGGCGACCTTGTCCTTGTCGATCTCGATCTCGACCTGCGGAAGGTCGAACTTCAGGTCGGTGTCGGCGAAGTAGAAGGTCGGCGCGCCGCCGCCGGCGTTGGCCTCGGTGTTGGCGTAGAGCGCGAGCTTCTCGGCGAACTGCTGCATCTCCTTGTGGTCCGCCGTGGAGCGGATGACGAACTCGATGGGCATCGAGCCGCCGGAAGGCAGCGGGTCGGGTGTCGTGATGACGACGTTCAAGCCCGGGATGGCTGCGGCCGGAGCCTGCAAGGCATGTTCGATCTCCAGCGAGGAGCGCTTCCGCTCGGACCACGGCTTCAGGATGATGCCGGCGAAACCGAAGCTGGTGCTCGTGAGCTGGAAGGAATTCTCATACTCGGGCACGCTCTCGAACATCTTCTGCACTTGCTTCGCATAGATGACGTTCTGGTCGATGGTCGAGGTGGGCGACGGCAGCAGGATGCTGAACACCACGCCCTGATCCTCCTTCGGCGCCAACTCGCTCTGCGCCATCATGAAGAAGGGCGCCAGGAGCAGGGTCAGCATGGTCGCCCCCATCAGGGTCACGCCGAGCCAGGCAAAACGGCGCTTCAGGAGGGAGTCATAGGCCCAGGCAAAGAAGGCACCGAGGGCGAAAATGTTCGCCAGGACCTGCACGGTCAAAAACAACTTGGACTGAGTCAGGGCGCTGTCCTTTCCGGCAAAGTATGCGATGGCGTTCACGGCGGCGGCGACCACCAACAACAGAAGCATCGGCTTGAGGAACGACGCTTGGTTTTCGCGGGGCGCCAGCATCTTCCCCACCAGGCTTTCATACCGGTTGCGCACGCGGTCGAACAAGCGGTTGATCCTGCCGCTCAACCCCTGGTCCTCGTGCTCGTGGTCCTTGAGCAGGTAGGCGCTCATCATCGGTGAGAGCGTGAGGGCGACGAAGCCTGAAATCATGACGGCACCGGCCAGCGTCATGGCGAATTCGCGGAAAAGCGCGCCGGTCAGCCCGCCCTGGAACGCGATCGGCGCGTAAACGGCCGCCAGGGTGATGGCCATGGAGATGACGGGGCCGACGAGTTCCCGCGCGCCGAGGATGGCGGCATCCACCGGGGCCTGCCCCTCACGGATGTGGCGCTCGATGTTCTCGACGACGACGATGGCGTCGTCCACCACGATGCCGACCGCCAGCACGATGGCCAGGAGCGTCAGCAGGTTGATGGTAAAGCCGAAGGCGAGCATCAGCGTCATCGCGCCGACGAGGGACAGCGGCATCGCCACGATCGGGATGAGCACGGAGCGGATGGAGCCCATGAACAGGAAGATGACGACCATCACGATGAGCAGCGTCTCGGTGAGGGTCTTCACGATTTCGCTCAGCGCGTCCTCGATGTATTTGGAGGCGTCATAGGCGATCATACCCTCAAGGCCGGCGGGCAGGCTGCGCTGGATGTCGGGCATCTCGGCGCGCACGCGCTTGATGACCTCGACGGTGCTCTCCGTCGGCAGCACCCAGATGCCCATGAAGGTGGCGGTCTTGCCGCCAAACTTGACCTCCTCGTCGTAGCTCTCGGCACCGAGGACGACGTCGGCGACGTCGGCGAGGCGGATGATGGTGCCGTTCTTCTCGGCCACGACCATCCGGCGGAATTCCTCCACGCTCTTCAGGTCGGTGTTGGCCACGAGGGACACGCTGAGCATGGAGCCCTTGGTGGCGCCGACCGCCGCGAGGGCGTTGTTGGCCTGGAGCGCCTGGCGGACCTCGGCGGGGCTGAGACCGTGCGCGGCCAGCTCGTCCGGCTTGAGCCAGACGCGCATGGCAAACACGCGGCCGCCGAGCACGTCGGCCTTCTGCACGCCCTTGATGGCGGAGAGGCGCGGCTGGACCATGCGGTTGAGGTAGTCGGTGATCTGGTTCTGATCGAGCTTGTCGGAGTAGAAGCTCAGATACATCGACGCGAACTGGTTGTCGCTGGTCTCGACGTTGATCGTCGGGGCCTCGGACTCGGGCGGCAGCTGGCTGCGGACCTGGTCAATCTTGGAGCCGATCTGGGTCAGCGCGGCGTTGGTGTCGTAGTTGAGGCGCAGGTAAACCTTGATGGAGCTGAAGCCCGCGCGGCTTTCGGACTCGATGTAATCGATGCCGTCGGCGCTGGCGATGACGCGCTCGAGCTGGGTGGTGATGTAGCCGCGGACGGTGTCGGCGCTGGCGCCGAAGTAAACAGTCGAGACGTTGACCACCGCGCTGTCGCTGCGCGGATACTGGCGGGTGTTCAGCTTGAAATAGGACACGACGCCCACGACGAGGATGACGATGTTCACCACCAGCGCGATGACGGGCTTGCGGATGAACAGGTCGGTGAAGCTCTTGGATAGCATGGGGAGTATCTCCGGGGCGGGGTGCTCAGGTGTTGGCCGGCGTGGGCGCGGCGCTGCTGCCGGGCTGCGCGACATTGTTCACCTGCACGGGCACGGCATTGCGGAGCTTGAAGACGCCGGAGCTGACGACCTGCTCGCCGGCCTTCACGCCCTCGGTGATGGCGATGAGGTCGCCGCGGGTGGCGCCGAGCTTCACGAACTGCTGGCGGACGCCAAGGTATTCGTGCCCCTCCTTGTCCTTCAGCTTTTCGACGATGAACACGGAGTTGCCGTAGGAGGCGTAGGCGATGGCGGTGGCGGGCACGACCACCACCGAGTCGGTGTTGGTCAGCTCAACCTGGACCTGGGCGAACATGCCGGCGCGGAGCAGCTCCTTCGGGTTGGCCAGCGTGGCCTGGGCGGAAATGTTACGCGTCACGGCATCCACCTCGGAGTTGATCGCGGTGATCTCGCCCTGAAACGGCGTGGACTCGAACGCGTCAACAATGATGTCAACCTTCTGGCCGAGGGTCAGCGCCGGGAGCTGCCGCTGCGGGACGGCGAAGTTGACGTAGATGGGGTCGAGCTTCTGCAACGGGAGGAGCGGCTGGCCGCGGCCGACAAACTGGCCGACGTTGACCTGGCGGATGCCCACGCGACCGGCGAACGGCGCCCGCACCTGCTTCTTTGCAATCTGGGCCTTGATCGCGTTCATTTCGGCCTCGGTCTGCTTGATGGTGGCCTCGGCCACGTCGTATTCGGACTTGGAAGTCGCCTGGCGGTCCCACAGTTCCTTGGCGCGCCCGAAGTTGACGCGCGCCAGGCCGAGGCGCGCCTCGGCGGCGGCCAACTGGGCGGCCTCGACACTGGTGTCGAGTGACAGCAGAAGGTCTCCGGCCTGCACCGCCGTGCCGCTCTCGGCCGCGATTTGCGCGACGATGCCGTCGGCATCGGCGCTGAGCATGGCCCCTTGGACCGGAGCGAGCGTGCCGATGGCCTTCAGGTAGTTGTGCCAATCAACCGCCCTGGCCTCCAGCGTGGTCACCGCGGTCGGCGGCGGCACGTGATTCATGGAAGCCATGGCCTTGAACTGGGCCGCTTTGGTCGCGCCGAGCGCGAGGACGACGAGCAGAAAGCCGCCGAGGACGATGAGGAACTTCTTAAGCATAATAGCGTGGATTTAGGTTGGGTCTGCGAGAAATTAGCCGGGTGCAGGTGATGGCGCGGACTCGCGGCGGCGCCGGAGCTCGGTCGTCTGCTGCTGGACCTTGACGAGGAGGCGCACGAGGGTCTTGCGCTCGGCCTCGGTCAGCGTGCCCATGATGCTGGCGATGGACTTGAAGTGGCCGGGCAGGAACGCCTCCATGAATTTTATGCCACTGGGCGTCAGGCGCACCGACATCTGCCGCCGATCCACGGGATCGGGCTCGCGCTTGACGTAGCCATCGCGTTCCAACGTGTCGATCAGGCCGGTCATGGTCGCCCGGGTGACATTTGCGGCATCGGCCAACGCGGCCGGCGTGCGGGGTCCGGACACGCACTCCTCGGCCCCCATCAACTTGGCGGCGCGCGGCTGCACGCCCTGCCAGAGCAGCATCAGCACGCCAAAGCGGCCGTGCGAGATGTTGTGGGCCGCCAGGCTGCGGTCGGAGATCGCAAAGGCCTCGTCGCTCGTGTGCAACAGGTGCAGGAACGCATCGGCCGCCGACGGATCAAGATCCGGAAATTCCCGCGCCGCCTCCAGGAGGCACTCGTAGCGGGGGAGATCTTTTAGCAGCAGGTGCGGCATGAGTAAGGGGGCTGACAATTAGCCTCCTAACTGTTTTGGCAAGCGGTGTTTTGAAAATTCCTGTTTTGCCGCCCTGAAAAACAGAACCGCCGACCCGAAGGCCGGCGGCGAATACTGTTCCTTGTGGCTTGGTCAGAGCGAGTTAGCCGTCGCCACCACTGATTCCGCGGTGATACCCAGTTCCTTCATGGCGATGTTGCCCGGAGCGCTGAGGCCGAAACGGTCGATGCCGACGACCTTGCCGTCGAGGCCGACATACTTGCTCCAGAGGCCGGTCACGCCCGCCTCGATCGCGACGCGCTTGCGGCACGAGGGCGGGAGAATCGCCTCGCGATAGGCCGCCGGCTGGGCGTCAAAGCGGAGGAAGGACGGCACCGAAACCACGCGCGTGCCGGCGCCGAGCTGCTTGGCGGCGGCGACGGCCCACTGGACCTCGCTGCCGGCGGCGAGCAGGATGTGCGTGAGCGGGGCGGTTTCCTGGACGACGATGTAACCGCCCTTGAGGACGCCGGCGCGGCGCTCGTGCGGGGTGACATCGTTGAGCATCGGCACGGCCTGGCGCGTGAGCGCGAGCAGGGTCGGGCCGTCGGTGCGCTCCAGCGCGGCGGCGAAAGCACCGGCGGTCTCCTCGGGGTCCGCCGGGCGGATGACGTCGAGATTCGGGATGACGCGCAGGCCGGAAACGGTTTCCACCGGCTGGTGGGTGGGGCCGTCCTCGCCGACGCCGATGGAGTCGTGCGTGTAGATATAAATGACCGGGAGCTTCGACAGCGCGGCGAGGCGCATCGAGGGACGCGAGTAGTCGGCGAACACGAGGAACGTCGCGCACGACGGGCGGAAGATGCCATCGTAGGCCACGCCGTTGCTGATGGCGGCCATGGCGTGCTCGCGGATACCGTAGCGCAGGTTGCGGCCGGCGCGGTTGGTTTTGTCAAAATCCTTGTCGGCGGCGATGTAGTTCAGCGTCGAGCCGTGGAGGTCGGCCGAACCCGAGATGAGCAGCGGTAACCCGGCGGCGATGGGCTGGAGCACGTCCTTGCCGGCGGCGCGGGTGGCGAGCTTGGCGTCGGCCGGAAACAGCGGGATCTTCTCGAGGAGGTGCGCGGCGCTGGGCTTGTCGTTGCGGGAGTCGAGCAGCGCGGCCTTGTCGGGATGCGCCTCGCGCCAGGCGGCGAAGGCCTTCTTCCATTTGCCGTAGGCGCGCTTGAGGCGCTTCTTGTGCTCGGCGAAGTAGGCGCGCACCTGCTCGCTGACGTAGAAGTGCTCGGCCGGGAGACCGAGGCCTTGGCGGGCGGCGTCGGCGAACTTCGCCCCACCCTCGCCGTGGCCCTTCGAGGTGCCGGCGACTTCGGGAATGCCCTTGCCGATGATGGTCTTGGCGATGATGAGCTGCGGTTTGCCGCTCTTGGCCTTCTTGGCCTTGTTGATGGCCTTGAGGATGGAGGGAAGGTCGTGGCCGTTGGCCAGCGTCTGCACGTCCCAACCGATGGCCTTGAAGCGCAGCGCGGTGTTCTCGCTCTGCGTCTTGTCCGCCATGGCGTCGAGGGTGACATCGTTGGCGTCGTAGATCAGGATGAGGTTGTCGAGGCCCTGGTGGCCGGCGAACTCGACGGCCTCCATCGCGACGCCTTCCTGCATGCAGCCGTCGCCCGCGAGGCAAATGACGTGGTGGTTGAAGATCTCGTGGCCCGGTGTGTTGAAGCGCGCGGCCGCCATCTGGCCGGACATGGCGAGGCCGACGGAATTGCCGATGCCCTGGCCCAGCGGGCCGGTGGTGCACTCGACCCCGGGGGTCTCGTGGAACTCGGGGTGGCCGGGCGTCTTGCTGTGGAGGACGCGGAAGTTCTTCACCTCATCGAGCGAGAGGTCGTAGCCGCTCAGGTGGAGCCAGCTGTAGAGGAACATGGAGCCGTGGCCGGCGGACAGGACGAAGCGGTCGCGGTTCAGCCAGCGCGGCTCGTCGGGGTTGTGCACCAGGGCGTGGCCATAGAGCACGGCACCGATCTCGGCGCAACCGAGCGGCAGGCCGAGGTGGCCGGAGGAACTCTTGTGGACGGCGTCGATGGCGAGGCCGCGGGCCTGGTTGGCAGCTTGGGCGAGGATGTCGGTCTGGAGTTTCATGGAAAGAAAAGTGGGTGCGAAGCGGGTGAATGTTCATTTACGCCCGGCGGGAAAGAGGTGCAAAGCCCAATTTTGGCATAAAACCCAAGCGCCAACCGCGCCGCCTGCGTCCGTAGCGCGAGTGCGACCGCACAGCCTCCGCCTACTGGTGCCCCCGCTGGCGGCGCGTTAAGCCCGATCCCTCGCTCACGGCTTCAGGCTTTTTTCCAGTTCCGCGAATTCGGCCTTTTTCCCGACGAGGTAGTTCCGCGCTTGTTTGAGCGAGTCCTGCACTTCCCGCGATAGTTTATACGGATACGCATTGAGGAAAGCGTTGATGTCCCTGATCAGGGTGTCCACGCCCACCAGGCTGCCCTTTTTGGCGTCCCAGGCCCGCTGCTTTTCGGCCAACGACCGGTTCAGGTCGCCTTGATTGGCCGTGCGGCTGCTGCGCAGGATTTCATTCGCCCGCCGCAGGTGCTGTGCCACGATGGCATCGGTCGCCTCAATGTAGTGGCGGGTTTGCCCGATGCGTTGTTTGAGGTTTTCCAGCTGTGCGGCCATCGTCTTGTTCTCCTCGGCGTTGGCGGCCTGCTTGGCGATCATGGCCTTGCTCCGCTCGTTAAATTCCGCGATCGCGCGTTTGACGCGGTCGGAGGATGGATCGGCCTTGAGGGCCGTCATCAACCAGTCTCCCGCCTCCTGATAGAACCGGTTCTTCTCCCGGTCCGATTCCCCGTCGCCCCGGAGCTGCAGGATGGTGGACAGATGGACGGCGGCGAGGGCGGCAAACGGGGCATCCGTGGCCGGGTTGTGATCGCGCACAACGACGCGCATCGCCTGCTCGGCCTCCTGCCCGATGACACCAGCGTGCGCGTGATAGAGCAGGCGCAGGTTGCCGGGATTGGCACGCAGCAGGCCTTCCATGTATTCGAGGTTCTGGAGGGCCGGCCTGCCCGCCACCTTGACCGGAATGAAGGCGAAGACGGCTTCCAGGTGCCAGGCTTGGTCGAGAGCGTAATTGCTGCGCACGAAGGCGGCCTTGGCGTCGTCGAGGAGTTGGTAAACCCGGGCGGGGTCGCGGCCCTCCTCGAACTGGGTGCGGCAGGTCTTCTGCAGCGCCTGCCACACGCGCGGGTCGTTCGGCAGCTTGCGGTAGGCCTCAAAGTAACTGTCGAAGGCCGCGGCGGGATCCTGCTCGAATTCGAGGCAATAACCGCGCAGGAGGAGCGCCTCCGGGTGGCCCGGGACGAGCTCGAGCGCACGCTCGATGTCGGGCTTCATCGCCCCGATGGTTTCCGCCTGCGTGTTGGGCGTCCACAGCGAGTGGTTCAACGTGGCGCGGCGGATCCGCATCTCGACGTCGTCAGGCATCAGGTCGATGGCTTCGTTGAAATTCTCCAGCGCGCGGGGCGGCTGCTTCAGATCGAGAAAAATCATCCCGCGGTGCCAGCGGAACGCGCCGTTCTCCGACTCCAGTTCAATGGCGGCATCGGCGTCATCCAGCGCCTCGGCGGGACGCTTCAGCGCGCGCAGGGCGCGGCTGCGATTGATGAAAGCCTTCGCCAGCTTCGGATCGTGCTGCACCGCCGCGGTGAAATCGACAAGGGCCGTGTCGTTGTCCTGCTTCCACTCGAGGTTGAGCAGCCCGCGCAGGTTGAGCGCGGTGGCGTTGCGCGGATACTCGCCGAGGAGGGCGTTGACGGTTTTCCAGGCATCCTCGTGCTTGCGCTCGAAATAGAGCAACCGCGCCTGTTCCAGCATGGCGCCCTCGTTCCACGACGAACGCGCCAGCACTATCGCCAGATCGGCGCGCGCCTGCTCGAACTGGCGCTGGTTGATGGCCAGCCGCGCCCGCTCGATGAGCGCCGCGTTATCCTGAGCGCGCGCGAGCGGAGCGAGGAGCGCGCCCCCCGCGCACCAGAGCCCGATCAACAGGACGCACCGATGATTCCAAAACGACGGTAAACACATGGCGGGACGCTGGAAAGCTTCCGCGCGTAGCGCAAGCAATGTGACCGATGGGACTGTCATCCGCCCGCTTGTCTTGGTTCAGCATCCTGTCGGCAAATGGCTTCAGGCTGCACGCCGGTGCTTTTCGTCGAAAATCCGGGCCGCTCTCGCCGAAGGCATGCAAAGCCGAATTGGGGGCATAAAAAAAGCGAGCCGGCGGGCTCGCTTTGAATGTATGCTGGCGGGCGACTCAGGCCTTGGCGGCGGAGGTGTCGTGGCGCTTCTCCTTGACGGCCATGGCGGCCTTGCCGGAGCGGTCGCGGAGGTAGAAGAGGCGGGCCTTGCCGGCCTCGGCCTCCTTCTCGACCTCGATTTTCTCGAGGTTCGGGGAGTTCACCGGGAACACGCGCTCGACGCCCTCGCCATAGCTGATGCGGCGGACCGTGAAGTTCTCGTGGATGCCGCTGCCCTTGTGGGCGATGACGACGCCGGCGAAGATCTGCACGCGCTCCTTGTCACCCTCGCGGACCTTGGTGTGCACGCGGACACCGTCGCCGACCTTGAACGGCGCAATTTTGTGTTTCACCTGGGCGGCGGTGATTTCTTGGATGATGGGATTCATGGCTGGGAGTTATTTGAGTAAATCGGGTCTGACCTGCTGCGTTTTTTCCACCTGCTGCGCGTGCCGCCACTTCTCGATTTCGCCGTGGTTGCCCGCAAGGAGCACTTCCGGCACGGACATGCCGCGGTAAACGGCGGGACGCGTGTATTGAGGAAAGTCGAGCAACTTGCTGGTGAAGCTTTCCGTCGTCAACGACTTTTCTTCCCCGAGCACGCCGGGGATGAAACGGGCCATCGCATCGATGACCACCGCCGCCGCAAGTGTGCCGTTGGTAAGCACATAATCCCCGATGCTGATCTCCTGATCGATGACATTGTCACGGATCCGCTGGTCGATCCCCTCATAGTGGCCGCTGAGCAGCACCAAATGCCTTTGCTTCGACAGCTCCATGGCCAGGGCGGGCGACAGCGGGGTGCCGTCGGGGGTCAGATAAATGCGGCGGCTGCCGGGGGTGGACACCTGCTCGATGGCGGCGAAGACCGGTTCACACTTGAGGACCATGCCGGCACCGCCGCCGAAGGGCCGGTCGTCGGTTGTCTTGTGCTTGTCGGTCGCCCAGTCGCGGAGGTTGTGGACCTGGATGTCGAGCAACTGCGCCTCCCGGGCACGCCCCATCATGCTCTCGGACAAAAAGCCGTCGAGCATGGCGGGGAAAAGCGTCAGGAATTCGTGCAGCACCGGCTGCTTAGTCACGATCGAATTGCCCAGATCGCCGTGCAGGACGCGCCAGACATAGTCCAGGAACTGCACATAGAACGGCCGGTTCAGGCCCATCTCGGTGAGCATCTGTTCGTGGCGCACCGGATCGATGACCTTGTCGCCGAGCAGCAACATGATCGGATCGCCGGGCACCAGGTGGATCAGGATGAAAGTCAGGAGGATGATGCCGAGAAAGGTCGGTATGACCAGCAGCAGTCGGCTAAAGATGAATCGGAGCATTGTTCTACCGGTCCGAAAAAGTGGGCCGGCGAAGCATAGCCTCGCCGGCCCAATTAAACCGGACTATTCGGCTTTGTCCACGCCTTCGAAGTTGTGGTAGCCGAGCGGGTCTTGGATGTAGTTT
>WBZP01005110.1_pt1 | contig 10674 bp, 8 predicted proteins | sample 5204301 | NCBI WGS metagenome assembly WBZP01 (sample SAMN12412401, study PRJNA552823) | activated sludge metagenome | isolation source: activated sludge from nitrification reactor of wastewater treatment plant... | place: USA: Pennsylvania | collected 2017
CGAGGCTGAGGTTGATGAGGTGCACGCCGGCGCCAGCGGCGAAATCGATCGCCGCCACCAGCGCGTCGACCGTCGCCCGGAGCTCCAGGTCGAAGACCTTCACCGGCAGGATCTCGACGTCGGGCGCGGCGGCGCGGATCGTGGCGACGACGGAAGATCCGTGGCCGTGCCGATCGTGGGCGTCGTCCCCACGCGCGCCCGCCGCGTCGAACGACACGCCTGACCGCGACGGGCCGCGCATGGCGGCTTCGTCGGCGCCGCTGTCGATCACGGCGACGCGCACGCCGGCGCCCGTCACGCCGGGGTAGGCGTCGGCGCGCCACGTGCCGCCGGCGAGGGTCCGCAACCGGGTCATGCGCGAGCGCCAGCGCCGCCGAACAGGCGGGCGTAAGGCCCGCCGGCGCGCGCCAGCTCGTGAGGTGCGCCCAGCTCCACGAGTTGCGCGCCGTCGATCACCGCCACGCGATCCACGGCGGCGGCCACCGCGGCGCGGTGGGAGATCACGATCGAGGTGCGACCGCGCATCGCCGCGAGATACGCGTCGATGACCTGGCGCTCCAGCGTCGGATCGAGCGCCGCCGTCGGTTCGTCGAGCACGAGCACCGACGGATTCGCCAGGAACGCCCGCGCGATCGCGATGCGCTGCCGCTCGCCCACCGAGAGCTGCCCGCCGCGCTCGCCGACGACCGTCTGCAGGCCGAGAGGCAGGCGCGCGAGGAAGTCGGCGAGACCGGCAGCACCGGCCGCGCCCGCGACTTCGTCGTCGCTGGCCTCCGGCCGCGCGTAGCGGATGTTCTCGCCGATGGTGGCGTGCAGCAGCGTCGGTTCCTGTTCCACGAACACCACGTGGCGGCGGATGTCATCGAGGCGCAGCGTGGTCAGATCGTGGCCGTCGATGCGCACGACGCCGCGATCGGGATCGAGCAGCCGCAGCAGCAGGAAGGCCAGCGTCGACTTGCCGCTGCCGCTCGCGCCGACCAGCGCCAGCGAGGTGCCGGCGGGCACCGCCAGCGACACCCCGTCGAGCACCGGCACGCCGCGCTCGGTGGTCAGCGACACCTGCTCGAAGGCGATGTCGCCGCGCATCGCCGGCAGCGGCCGGGCGTCGGCCGCCTCGTGCACATCGAGCGGCGCATCGAGCAGTTCCAGCACGCGACGCCACGACACCTTGGCGGTGGCCAGCGACGTGTACAGCCCCATCAGCGCCTGCACCGGCGCGTTCACGCGCGTCTGGTAGGCGATGAACGCCGCGAACGTGCCAAGCGTGAGCGTGCCATCGACCACGCGGGCGCCGCCGTAGAGGAACACCGCCGACGCGCCGAACGACACGATCAGGCCCGGCAGTCCGCCGGCGAGATACGTGAGACGCTGCATGCCCATCAGCGCGTCGATGAAGCGATCGTTGAGGCGGGCGAAGCGGCCGCGTTCCCGGGCCTGCGCGTTCGAGGTGACGATGAGCGTCGACGCCTGCAGCGTCTCGATCAGGAAGCTGCCGATGTCGGCACTGCGCTGGCGCAGGTCGGCGACACGCACCTCGAGGCGCTTCCTGTACCGCACGAGCGTCCACAGGCTCAACGGCAGGATGCCGGCGCTGGCGAGCGCCAGCTTCCAGTCGAGCCACACGAGCATCGCCGCGCAGCCCACCAGGAACAGCACATTGCCCACCCAGGCCAGCGCCGCTTCGGCGGCCACGCGCTGGATCTCGCCGATGTCGCTGTTGAGCCGCGACACGATGTCGCCGAGACGCGTGCGCGCGTAGAAGCGCGGCGACAGGCGCTGCAGGTGGCCGTAGACCGCCAGCCGCATGTCGAACAGGATCTCCGCCGACACGCGCGTGTAGCGCATCCCGCTCACCACGTTCAGCACGTAGCTGACCACACCGATCACCGCGAACATCCCGACGATGCGCCACAGCGCCGCCATGTCGCGGCCCACCAGCGCGTGGTCGACCAGGTCCTTCGAGAGATACGGCGTGACCAGCGACATCGCCGTGCTGATGAGACTGATCGCCATCACCAGCACGAGCCGCCGCCAGTAGGGCGCCAGAAACGCGAACGCCCGACGCAGGTCGGCGTCGGGCGTGGCGGGCGGTTCGGCTCGTGTCGTCACGTCGTGAGCATCGGCAGGACGGCCGCTCGGGCCGTGCCTCCTAACGTGCGGCAGTGCTGGTGGCCGGCGCCTTGCCGGGCACCACGAAAAGTTCGGTGGTCTGATCGCCGCCCAGCTGAATCGTACGCAGGTATTTGTGCGTGGCGGCCTCGTAGACGTCGAGCGTGGCGCCGGCGACGTAGACGTAGAAGAGCTTGCCATTCGAGCTGACGCGCAGGCCGAGGCGCGGGCGGCCCTCGAAACGCGTGCGCTTCTCGACGGTGTTCTTCTCGAGGTCGAACGTCCAGAATTCGTAGTCGCCGATGTCCTGCGAGATGCCGTAGGCCTTCTTGTGGTCGGGCGCCTGGGCGAACGGCTGCACCGAGGTGGCCGGACCGAGCGGCGAGAAGTCGAGCTTGCGGGCCTGCAGATCGACGCGGCCGATGCCCATGATGCGGCGGGCGCGCGGCCCGTCCTGCATCGTGAAAAGGCCGGTGAACGTGCCCGGCGGGTCGTAGAAGTCGTGCACCGGACCAAGGTTGATGCGGCCCAGACCGGTGTCGGCCGGCTGCCCGAACGGCCACGTCTCGACCTCGGTGAAATTGGTCGTCTCGAGCACCGACACTTCTTCGGGCCCGAACAGGAACACGTGCTTGCCGTCGGGGCCGATGCGCAGGTTGACCGACTCGCGCTCTTCGCCGCGCGGGAACGGAATCACGCGGCCGAACTGGTGCGTCGTCAGGTCGTACTGCTGGATCGTCGGCGGCCCGATCTCCCAGCGGTCGACCAGCTTCGTCGCCGTCTTGTAGAAGAGGATCAGGTACTTGTTGTCGGGCGACGGCTGGATGTTGTTGACGCGGATGTTCTTGTTGCCCGTCGTCAGCTTGAAGCTGTCGATCGTGGTGCGCGACGCGATGTCGATCACCTCGATCTGTTCGAAGCGCGAGTCGAGCGCGTAGAAGCGCGTGCGATCGGGCGACGGCGTGAGCGACCGCGGGATGCCGGTCTTCAGCTTGATCGTGCCCACCATCTTCTCGGTGGCCTCGTCGTAGATCTCGATCTCGCCCTTGTAGGTGCCGATGTAGAGCAGGCCGTTGCCGCCCGAGAGCGCCGGGGCCTTGGCGTTGCGCGCCTGGCCGTGGATGGCAGGGGCGGCGAACACGACGGCCGCGCAGATCGCGGCCAGCGTAACGAAACGACGCATGACGTGTCCCTTCTGTCTAGCCGGGGAAGACGAGATCGATCTTGCGCCAGTCCTTCTGGGCCACGGCGCACTTGGCCGTCCAGTCGGGGGCGTGATTGAGCTGGTCGGGTACCTGCGCCGGCCAGAAGCAGCCCATGTGGCAGTCGAACAGGTCGCGCTCCACCGGCGAGCAGAGACCCGCGGTGCCGCCCGCGTGATCGGCTTCCCAGCCGGGCGAAAAAATCGTCGCGCAGCCGGCCGGGATGTGCGGCTTGTCGGGCTGCTGGGGTGGTCCGCTCTGCTGCAGACCCACCACGTCGGGTTCGGTGGCCGCGACGACGAGCGCCGCCTTCCTGTTAATGGCGTTGAGGTGCTTCATCGGTGTCTCCGTCGAACTGTCGCAGGAAGCCGGGGTTCTTCACGGCCAACTCGCCGTAGATCTCGAGGCAGGTGTGCGTCCACCCGCGAATCCACTCGCAGTAGTGCAGGTTCGGCTGCGTGGTGGCGCCGTAGCGCGTGTGGGCCTCGTGGTAGCAGCCGCCGCCGCAGATCGGGCGCGCCCAGCACTGGGCGCAGTCGGTCTTGTTGGCGATGTGATGCGAATCCAGGAACTCGGCCTGCTTCGCGCGGTCGATGCCGTCGTGCACCGAGCCGAAGCGGTGATTGTCCGACCCCGCGAAGCGATGGCACAGCGACACCTGGCCGTCGGTGGCCACGCCCAGCAGGCCGATGCCGGCGCCGCACGGGTACGCCTTGGCGTGGCCCATGTGGATCTCCTGCAGCGTCTCGCGGACGTTCGAAAACCCGTGGTGCCTGTTCTGCAGCGACGCCTCGAGGAACTCCTGGGCCAGCGCGCGGAACTGCGTGAGCAGATCGTCGTAGCCGGGACCGGCCTCGAGCGCGTGGCCGCGCTGCGGGGCGGTGGTGACCGGCGCGAAGCCGACCTCCCAGAAGCCCATGTCCTCGAACAGGTGCTTGTAGATGCGCTTCACGTCGAGGGTCTGCTTGGTCAGCGTGACGCGGGCGCCGATCGGTCGCGCCTTGTGGCGCGCCAGCAGGGCCTTGATCTTGGGCGCCGCCATCTCGTAGCTGCCCTTGCCGTTGCTGAAGACACGGAACTTGTCCTGAATCTCCTGCGGGCCGTCGATCGAGATCGTGACGCCGACGCGTTCGTCGGCGAGGAAGTCGATCACGTCGGGCTGCAGCAGCGTGGCGTTGGTCGTGAGGCTGAAGTCGACGTCCTTGCCCTGGGCTTTCGCGGCCTCGCGGGCGTAGCCCACCGTGGACTTCAGCACCTTGAAGTTCATCAGCGTCTCGCCGCCGAAGAAGGTGATGTGCGCCGTCTTGCCGGGCGCGCTTTCCCTCAGGGCGAGATCCACGGCGGCCCGCGCCGTCTCCTCGCTCATGAACTTCGGCTGGCTGCCGTTCTCGGTGTCGACGATCTTGTCTTCGCCGTACTCGTAGCAGTATTCGCAGCTCAGGTTGCACTGGTTGGTGACGTTCACCACCAGCGTCTGCAGCGGCATCTGCTTCAGCGGGATGATCTTCGGCGCCTGTTTCGGCGCGCTGGCCTCGCCGATCACGCGGGCGCGATACAGCTCGTTCACCGCGTCCTTGATCGCCTGCGGCTCGAAGCGGCCGGCCAGCGCCGCCAGGATCTCGTCGGGCGCGCTGGTCTTCGACTTCAGCAGATCGACCACCGCCGACGAGCAGTCGTCGAATGCGAACACGGCCGCGCTCGGCACGAGGTAGGCGAAGCGCTGTCCCGACGCCTCGAAGGCGTGGAACTCGCCGACGCCGAGCTGGCGGGCGGACGTCTGTGTGTCGATGGCGACGGCCATGGGAACCCTGCGAACGTGTTTACGGGGTGACGGTCGGATCGAACTTCATGTAGAGCGGCGCCGTGACGAGCAGGTGCGATCGGCCCTTCAGCGGCGTGCTGGCGCCCGGCGGCGTGTAGCTCGCCACCGCCCACACGTCGCCCATGTTGTTGCGGTCGCCCTTGCGCTGGGGATTCGGGCCGTCGACGTTCGGCGTGAACACGCCGCTGGCGGCGTCGATCGCGCCGACGAACTTCAGGTCCTCGTCGTCGAACGTGGCCTTGTATTCCTCGAGGCTCCACTGTGCGGCCACGGCGTCGAGCCGCAGGTCGTCGTCGGTGTTCGGCTTCTTGTCCGCGCCGTTGTTGTAGGCCCAGGCGTCGAAGCGCGCCAGCATCTTCGGGAACACCACGCCGCCCACGCGGGCCATGTTCCACGACGGCGTGACGCGAATCGTGTCGATCTTGTCGTAGACCGTCAGCGCCCCCGGACGCGCCACGCCGCTCACGACGAGGGCGCGGGGGCCGACCGCCGCGCCGGCCGCGACGTCGACCGTCGCCGTGATGACACCGTTCGCCACCGCGGCGCTCGAGACCGTGACGCCAGCGCCGAGGTCGAGGTCGCGGGCCGCGATCGACGCCGGGGCATTGGCCACGTAGATCTTCAGCGTCTGTCCCGTGCCGCCGGCGCGCAACCCCACATGGTCGGTGCCCACCACGGTGAGGCCATTGCCGGCCCGCTGCAGCTTCACGTCGAGGCCGATTTCGTCGTAGCCGCCCATGAACCAGCGGCCTTCGATGCTGCTCCAGTCGGGCTCGACGAACATCACTTCACGCAGGGCCGTGGTGTCGGCGCCGCCGACCGTGGAGCGACCGCGCCACTGGTAGCCAGTGAAGATCGTGGTGCGGCCCGTGCGCGACACCTGCTCGCCCGTGCGCGCGTAGGTGAAGGTGGTCTCGGTGGTGAACTCGTCGGTGGAGCCGGCCACCGGCGTCAGCACGACCTTGCCGAAAATCGGGCCCTTGCTGGTTTCCCAGCCCGAGAGCGTCCACGTGCCGTCGATGCGCGCCGGGCGCATCGCGGCCTGCCACGCCGACCATTCCTTGGTTTCGAGCGGATAGGTGTCGGCCAGGAAGTCGGCGGCCTTCTCGGAGGGGTGCCGCAGGTCGGGCAGTTTGCCCTGCGCGTCGCGGCCGCGTGGCGCCGGGCCCATGCGCCGGAACGTCTGGCGATCGATGATCGGATACCAGCCGCGGTGCATCGAGATGAGCAGGTTCCAGTCGCCCTTCGTGCGGCGCTGCATCAGCATGCGACCGAGCGAGTGGCAGGCGTCGCAGGTGCCGGCGAGATCGGCGGGCTTCTTCTCTTCGTCGCCGGTGACGCGCTGCATCTCGTACATCACGGGCCGCGCCTCTTCGGGTGCCAGGCCGTGGCTGTTCGACAGCGATTTCACGACCGCGCGCGCCGTCGGTCCGTCGATCTTCAGGTTGTTCAGCGCCATCATGCGGGTGATGGTGCGTTCCCAGCCCTCCGGCGACGTGCGGCGCGTGGAGATGCGCGACATGATGCCGTTCTCGTCGGGCCGGTGACACGGCGAACACGCCTTCTGCACGGCCGCATCGGTGACCGGGATACCGGGCTCGGCCTTCGCGGCGGCCGGCGCCTGCGCCGAGGCGGTGGTCGCGAACATCAGCGCCAGAGCCCCGCCTTGCATGAGGGCCACGAGGGTACGTCCAGAAGTTTTCGCCATAGATGGGTCTTGGAGCGTCAAGTTTTAACACTTCAGACGGAGAGAATCCAGCCTCTCGCGACCGCCGTCGACAACGCCGTGAGGAAGTCGCGCAGGTCGGTGGCCCCGACGCGGCGCTGGTATGCGTCGAACAGCTCGGGCACATGACCGTGATGCGGTGCAAGTTCAACCAGCGGGACGAGATCCACGCTGCCGACGAACCGCACCCCGTCGGGGGTGGAGGGTGTGACGAGTTGCGGTTCCAGGACGAGGTTCCGCTCGCGCCACGAGGCGCGTGACTCGATACGGACGTCGGGTGCGACGGCCAGACGCAGGTCCGGGGCGGCCTTTATTCGGGCAAATGCCGAAAGCACGGCTTCGCGGTCGTCGGGCGGGTCGCTGGACGACCGGTGGCCCCAGAACGGCTGCTCGATGGCACCGCCTCTCGCCAGGAAGTGCCGCGTCAGGGCCAGCAGGCGGCCGTAGGTGGTCCGCTCGCGCTGTTCGAACGCGCTGAACGCCTGGTCGCGCATGGCCGGCCGGTCGAGCACGGTGTTGATCACGACGGCCGACTGCCAGCCCGACACCATGGCCTTCCGGACGCCGGCCGAGGACAGGGGATCGACGAAGCTGCCGGCATCGCCCGCCAGCAGCCAGTCGGGGCCGCTGAGATGGTCGGCGAGGTACATCGAGGCGTCCCATCCGGTTGGACCGGACACCAGTGACGCACCGCGGAAGATGGCTGCAAAGCGTTCTGTCTTGGTGATTTCCGACAGATAGACGCCGCGGGGGCCGTCGCCCCGGGTGAGGGCCGTGGTGGCCGGGTCGACCATCACCGCCAGGGCGCGCGACCCGTCCGCCAGGGGAACCGACCATGCCCATCCGTCGCCATACGACTCGAGCAGTGTGTGGGTAGGGTCGGGCACGGGCCAGGCACCGTCCCGTCGCCAGGTGCCCACGAGGGCCACCGTCCGGTGACCGGGTTCATAGCGTCGGCCACCGTGCGGGCGCGCCAACACTCCGGTGCGGCCGGTGGCATCGACCCTGAATCTGGCCGGCCATGCCAGCACATCGGTCGCGGTGAGGTTGGCCCGCACCACCCGGGCGCCGCTGGCGGCGGCGGCCTCGACCAGCACCCGGCTCAGATCGGCGGTGGTGGCCTGCCAGCCCAACCGTCCTCCATCGAACGACTCGGACGTTTCCTGTCCGCCCCACCACGTCGTGTGGCCGGTGGCCCGCACGAAGCCGGCGGCGTCGACCTCGGACGAAATCCCCATCAGGTCGAAAAACTTCCGGCACGACGGCGTCAGGGATTCCGGAAGAGCTGCCTCGCCGGCGTCGGCTTTCACGACCAGCGTGACGTCGCGTTTCCAGAGGGAAAGCAGTCGCGCCGTGGTGGCTCCGGCCGGACCACCGCCCACGACGAGCACGTCACAGGTCGGAGCGGACTCGGGCATGGGTGTTGCTAGAATAGCCGACGTGATTCGCCGCTCCGCGCTCGCGATCGGGGCCCTTCTCGGCGCCTACCACCTGTGGCTCCTCGGCCACCAGGCGTCGAGCGGTCAGCTCTCCGATCCAGCCACCGTGCTCCGGTGGCTGGTGGCGCTGGTGCTCGTGTCGGGCCTGGCGTGGCTCTGGCGGCGCGGCGAATCGATGCTCGGCCGTCCCGCCGTTGCGGTGTGGGTGCTCGCGGCGCTGCTGCACGGCCCCGCGCTGGCGAACGACCTCGCTGGTGCGACACCGGCGCTGCCGGAGGCCGTGGCCACCGTCGCGCAGGCCGCGGCCGCCGTCGCGGCCGCCGGGTTGCTGCTGCTGGCCGCGCTGGTGCTGGCGGCCGCGCTGCCCGCGCCGTCGTTGCTCGCGCTGGCGTTCGCGCCGGTGGCGGCTTCGGCGTCACGCGAACGCGCTCGACAACTCTGCTTCCTGCCTCGACCGCCTCCACAGGCGTAACACCACCCCGTCTCTCCAATTCGGCTGGTAGTCCGCCCGTTCGTGCCCTGGCGTGGGCGCGGGCGTGGACGTCGGTGTTCGTTCCTGTGGAGTTCGTCATGCGTACGCGTGTGTTCGCTGTTCTGTGCGCCCTGTTGCTGGGCGTGGTTCCCTCGTTTGCGGCCTCGGTGAAGGGTCGCGTGACCGATGCCACCGGTGCGGCGTTGCCCGATGCCCGCGTGGTCGTGCGGTCGGTGGCCTCGGGTCAGGAGACCGACGCCGTCACCGGCGCCGATGGCACGTTCGAGATCACGACGCCGGGCGCCGGCACCTACCTCGTCATCGTCGAACGCGCCAACTTCGTCGAAGCGGCCCGCACCGTCACGCTCGACGACGACGCGGCCACCATCGACCTGCCGGTGACGCTGGAACTCGGCTCGTTCGCCAGCGCCGTCAGCGTCACCGCTGCGCGTGCCGAACGCGAGATCAAGCAGATCCCGCTGCACGTCGACTCGATCGGCGCCGCGGCGCTGCTGCCGGCGAACCCGCTGTCGGCCGGAGACGCCCTGGCGATCGCGCCGAACGTCACCCAGGTGGGCAACGGTCCATTCGGCGTGCGGCCCCGCCTGCGTGGTCTCGACTCGACGCGCATGCTGGTGCTGGTCGACGGCGAGCGGCTCAACACCGCCCGCCAGGCCACCGACCGCACCGGCGCGGAGGTGGGCCTCATTCCCATGGACAGCATCACGAAGGTGGAGATCGTCAACGGCGCCGGCACCCTGCTCTACGGGTCGGACGCTCTGGCCGGCACGGTGAACATCGTCACCAACGAGCCGTCGTTCACGCCCTCGACGCAGTGGATCTACGGCGCCAACGGCTACTACAGCTCGAACGAAAACGGCCGCCGCGGCAGCGTCACCATCGGCACGACGGCGCCCCGGTACGCGTTCCGCCTGCAGGCCGGCGCCGAGGACTTCGGTCTCTACAAGGCGGGGAAGCTCGACGTCGAAGACACCCGTCCCTACTTCACCTCCGGGCAGATCGACCGCGCCGACACCATCGACGACAACTTCGGCTTCGCCTTCAACGCCTTCCCGGATCCGTTCAATGCCCCGTACGTGCGCACCGACAACGAAGTGCCGAACTCGCAGGCGAAGGGCAACTACCTCAACGCCACCGGCCTCGTGAAGCTCGGTGAGAACCGCCGCGTCCGCCTGCGCTACCAGCGCCGCCGCGTCGAGGACATCGGCTTCCCCGACTTCGCCGATCCGTACTTCTTCAACGCCACCTCGCTGCCCAAGAGCAACCTCGAGAAGGTCTCGGCGCGCTACGAGGCGCAGGCGATCACGCCGTGGCTCGCCAACCTGTCGCTCACGGCCTACTACCAGAAGGTCGACCGGCTGCTGAAGAACACGCTGCCGGTGCAGTTCCCGGCCCCGACCCCCGTGGCGTTCTTCCCGATTTCGGTGATGCGCCTCTCGATCGTCTCCGAGACCGAGCAGCGCGTGTGGACGCCCGGCGTGGATCTGCAGGCCGTGCTGACCCCGGCGAAGAACCATGTGGTCACCACCGGCGCCACCTTCTACCGCGATCGCAGCAGCGACCGCCGCCTCACCACGACGTCGACGTTCATGGTCGGCCAGGTGGCGCTGGGCGCCCGCGGCCCGGCGCCGGTGGTGTTCAACCCGCCGGTGCAGCTCGGTCCGCCGTCGACGGCGCGGCCGGTGCGCGTGCCCGACGCCGCGTTCCGCGACATCGCCGTGTTCGCGCAGGACGAATGGCGGGTCGCCCCGAAGCTGTCGATCATCGGCGGCCTGCGCGGCGACTTCTACCGCGTGGCCACCGAGAACACGCCCGGCTACGACGTGACGCCCGTGGTGGCGGGCGCGACGCCGGCCATCGACCCGGCGACGCTGCCCGACGCG
>WBZP01007329.1_pt1 | contig 10673 bp, 8 predicted proteins | sample 5204301 | NCBI WGS metagenome assembly WBZP01 (sample SAMN12412401, study PRJNA552823) | activated sludge metagenome | isolation source: activated sludge from nitrification reactor of wastewater treatment plant... | place: USA: Pennsylvania | collected 2017
GCTGGGCGGGGAGTGCGCCGGCGAGCCACCCGAGCGCCAACTCGCGGAGCCCGGCCAGGACGTCGGGACGGAACGTGGCGGCCCGGGCGGCGTCCAGGTCCTCCCCCGGGAAGAGCCCGCCGTGTGCCAGCCGACGGCGCAACGCCGGCGGGGTCATGTCGACCAGGGAGACCTCGGCGGTCTGCAGCACCCGGTCGGGGAGCGCGCGCGAGGGGGTCTGGCCGGTCAGTGCCTGGACGGCGTCCCGCAGCGAGGCGATGGTGCGCACGTCGGCCGTGGCCAGCACGTCGATCCCGGCGGCGGCGAACTCCTCGGCCACTTGCCACCGAGCTCGGCCCGTGCCGTCGCCGGCGGGCTCGGCGAGATCGTCGACCAGCACCACCGCCGGCCGGCGGGCGAGCACGGCGGCGGCGTCCAGCCGGGTGCCGTCACCGACCCGGGGGAGCCGGGAGGCCATCGCCCGCAACGACTCCCGGCCGTGGTCGTCGAGGAGCCCGACGACGACGTCGGCACCGCGCGCCCGGCGTCGCAGCGCCTCGTCCAACAGCGCGTGGCTGGCTCCGACACCGGGGCCGACGCCGAGGTGGACCAGCAGCTTTCCGCGGGGCATGCCTTCCACGATGACGGCTGGGTCCTTCCGTCGCCCGGCGATCCTCACGCGATCCTTGCATCCGGGCGCCGGATCCTTGCGGCGTCCATTGACCGCTTTCCTAGCGTCGATGGTGTGGCGAACACCATGACGTTGACCAAGCGCATGCTCGTCGGCCGTCCGATGGACTCCGGCGCCCTGGGTGAGACGCTGCTGCCGAAGCGCATCGCCCTGCCCATCTTCGCCTCCGACGCGCTGTCCTCGGTCGCCTACGCAACCGAGGAGATCCTCAAGGTGCTCACCCTCGGCGGGATCGCCTACCTCTGGCTCACGCCGTGGATCGCGCTCGGCGTCGTCGTCCTGCTCACGGTGGTGGTGATCTCCTACCGCCAGGTGGTGCGCGCCTACCCGGGCGGCGGCGGCTCGTACGAGGTGGTGACCCGCAATCTCGGTCGACGCGCCGGCATGGTCGTCGCGGCCTCCCTGATGGTCGACTACGTGATGACCGTGGCGGTCTCCGTGGCATCCGGGGTCGACAACATCATCTCCGCCGCTCCCGGCCTGAACCCGTACCGGGTCATCATGGCGGTGGGATTCGTCGTCCTGCTCACGGCGATGAACCTGCGTGGGGTGCGTGAGTCGGGCCGTGCCTTTGCCGCGCCCACCTATCTGTTCATCGTCGGCATCCTGGCGATGATCGCGTTCGGTCTGGTGCGCTCGCTCCTGGGTCACGCGCCGGTCGCCGAGAGCGCCACGTACTCGGTCACCGCCGAACGCACGGGTCTCGGGGCGCTCGGGATGACCTTCCTCGCGCTGCGGGCGTTCTCTTCCGGATGCACCGCGCTCACCGGGGTCGAGGCAGTCAGCAACGGAGTACCGGCGTTCCGGAAACCCAAGGCGCACAACGCTTCTCGTACGCTGGCCCTGATCGGTGTGATCGCCGTGACGATGTTCGGGGGGATCACGGTGCTGGCGATCGTCGCGAAGGTGCGGGTCGTCGAGTTCACCTGCGATCTGGTCGGCTTCCAGGGCAACTGCCAGACCGACCCCCAACGGACGGCGATCGCCCAGCTGGCCTCGAGCGTCTTCGGCGGCGTGCACTCACCGGCGTTCTACTACATCCAGGCGACCACGGCCCTGGTGCTCGTCCTGGCGGCCAACACCGCCTACAACGGCTTCCCGATGCTCGCCTCGATCCTGGCCCAGCACCGTCTACTGCCGGGTCAGATGCGCACCCGCGGTGACCGGCTGGCGTTCAGCAACGGCATCATCATGCTGGCCGTGGTGGCCGGGACCCTGCTGGTCGTCTACCAGGCGTCGGTGACCCGGCTGATCCAGCTGTACATCCTCGGGGTGTTCACCTCGTTCACGCTGAGCCAGATCGGCATGGTGCGGCACTGGAACCGCGAACTCGGACGGGTGGTGCTCGGTAGCGTCCGGACCAGCCACCAGGTCGCCCGGCTGATCAATGCCGTCGGCGCCGTGCTCACGGGGCTGGTGCTGGTGATCGTGGTGGTCACCAAGTTCACCGGCGGCGCCTACCTCGTCGTGATCGCCGTCCCGGTGCTCTGGGTCATGATGGAGGCGATCTCGCGGCATTACGCCCGGGTCGCCACCGAACTCGCCCGCACCGCCGACGGCCGGCGGCTGCCGAGCCACGTGCACGCGGTCGTCCTGGTGTCCAACCTTCGCCAGCCCTCGATGCGGGCCATCGCCTACGCCCGGGCGACCCGGCCCACGACGCTCGACGTGGTGACGGTGCGCGTCGACCCGGACGCCACGGCCGAGCTGGAGCGGGAGTGGGCCGAGGCCGACCTCCCAGTGGCCCTGACGATCCTGGACTCCCCATACCGCGAGATCACGGGCCCGGTCGTCGAGTACATCGCCGAGATCCGCCGGGCCGGACCGCGCGACCTCGTGGTCGTCTTCGTCCCGGAGTACGTCGTGGGCCACTGGTGGGAGTCGGTGCTGCACAACCAGAGTGCGCTGCGGCTCAAGCTCCGGTTACGCCTGCTCAGCAACGTCATGGTGACCAGCGTGCCGTTCCAGCTGGCCTCGGCGGCCGGCGACGTGGCCGCGGTCGAGAGGCCGCGGGTCGGGGTGGGCGGCGGCCACGGGTGAGCGCCCGGGTACGCGGGGCAGACGCGTCGCGGCCACGGCCAGGACGACCAGGCCCACGACGCTGGAGAGGTACTGGGCGTAGCTGTGCCCCGGGAGCCCGAGCGGCAGCCACGGCTGCGGATCGGCCAGCACCGCGATGTGCCGGGTGCCGAACCGGCCGGTGTGGGTGAAGGAGTCCCAGGTGACGTGGGTGCCCGCGCCGAGCGCTACGGCCAGGGGCACCCGGGCGAGCCCGGTGCGCGTCGACGGCAGCATCCACCGCTCGCGGATCGGGCGGGGCGAGAGCCGGCGCAGCACCGGGGCGACCAGGCGCCACGCGGCCCAGAACCCGACGCCGAGCAGCACGTCCAGGGTGAGCACCCCGAGCAGGGAGTGGGTGCGCGCATAGCCCGCCCCGAGGTGGCTCGACCACGGCACGAGGACGGGCAGGTCAGGCGTCATCGCCCCGGCGGCCAGCGCCGCGAAGGGCAGGGCGGCCCGGAGACGGGCGCTGCGGCGCAGCGGCAGGACGGCGGCGACATGGCTCACGGTGAACGGCACGTCCTCACCGTCGCCACCGCCGCGCGGCGGCAGGAGCCCTTTCAGCGGGCCTTCACCTCATGCCCACGGCACTCTCACAGGGCGGGCGGCGGGATCACCAGGTCGGCCCGGTCGCGGGACGCCTCGACCAGCACGGCGTTGCGCTCGTCGCTGCCGAGCGACCACTCCCGGGCGAACTCGGGGTCCTTGCCGAAGGCGATGTGCCGGGCGATCAGCCGCTCCAGGCGCACCTCGCGCGGCGGCTCGAGGAACCACGCGTCGTCCAGGAGCGGGCGCACCCCGGCCCAGGGGGCGTCGTCCAGGAGCAGGTAGTTGCCCTCGGTGACGACCAGCGGGACGCCGCGCGGCACCGCGATCGCCCCGGCGATCGGTTCCTCGATCTCGCGGCGGAAGGCCGGGGCGTAGACGACGTCCTCATCGGCGGCGTGCAGGCGGCGCAGCAGGTGGACGAATCCGTCGCCGTCGAAGGTGTCCGGGGCGCCCTTGCGGTCGCGGCGCCCGAGCCGTTCGAGCTGCACGTTCGCCAGGTGGAAGCCGTCCATCGGCACGTACACGGCGCGCGGCCCGTGTGCCGAGCCCAGGGCGTCGACGATCGCCTGGGCCAGGGTCGACTTGCCGGCCCCCGGGGCGCCGGTGATGCCGAGGATGCGCCGCCGCCCGGTCGCGGCGAGCGCCTCCGCCCGCCGGATCAGGTCCGTCAGCTCCATCGCGCCTCCTCGGTGATCCCCACGATTGTCACGCCTGACCCCACCTGGTGGGGTCGTTCCTGACTCTCGCGGGGATCACCCGGGCGATCGCCTCGGCGGAACGGGTTCGGCCGGGGAGGGAATATCCTCACCCGTCGGCTGTTGGGAGTTCTGGTCGGCCCGGGGTCCGGGCAACCGAGCCTCCTGTGGCGCACCGCTGCGCCGACCCCGCCCCGTCCCGGGGGTCCACCCACGTTGTCTGGAGATCTTGTGGCTACTGCGCCCGCGCAGACCAGTTCGTCCGCCCCGCCCGAGTACCCCGATCGGATCGATGCCGCCGTGCTCAAGGTGGCGGGTGTCGTCGTCCTCGGCGCGGTGATGTCGATCCTCGACATCACGGTCGTCAACGTCGCCCTGGCCACGTTCCAGAAGTCGTTCGCCAAGGACGGCGTGCCGCTCGACTACTCGGACGTCGCGTGGACGGTGACCGGGTACACCCTGGCGCTGGCCACGGTGATCCCGTTGACCGGGTGGGCCGCCGACCGGTTCGGCACCAAGCGGCTCTACATGTCCGCGATCTTCCTGTTCGCCGCCGGGTCGGCGCTGTGCGCCACCGCGGGGTCGATCGGCCAGCTGGTGACCTACCGCGTGCTGCAGGGCCTCGGCGGCGGGCTGCTGATGCCCCTCGGCATGACGATCATGACACGGGCGGCGGGGCCGAAGCGGATGGGCCGGCTGATGGCGATCCTCGGCGTCCCGATGCTGCTCGGGCCGATCGCCGGCCCGATCCTCGGCGGGTGGCTGATCGACAACTACAGCTGGCACTGGATCTTCCTGATCAACGTGCCGATGGGCGTGATCGCGCTCGTCTACGCCGCCTGGGCACTGCCCAAGGACAGGCCCGAACCGTCCGAGTCGTTCGACTGGGTCGGCATGGCGCTGATGTCACCCGGGCTGGCCGCGTTCCTGTACGGGGTCTCCTCGATCCCCGGCGCCGGGTCGTTCTTCAACTGGAAGACCGAGGTGTTCGGCTCGATCGGCGTGCTGATGATGCTCGCCTTCGTGGCCTACAGCTTCCGCCCCGCGCACCCGCTGCTCGACCTGCGGCTGTTCCGCAACCGCAACCTCAGCGCCGCGACGATCACCATGTTCCTGTTCGCCGGGTCGTTCTTCGGCGGGCTGCTGCTGCTGCCGCAGTACCTGCAGCAGGTGCGGGACAAGACGCCGATGCAGGCCGGCCTGGTGATGGCGGCGCAGGGCATCGGGGCGATGGTGACCATGCCGATCGCGGGCACCCTGGCCGACCGGCTGCCGGTCGGGCGGATCGTGCCGTTCGGGCTCGCCCTGATCATCGGCGGGATGTTCACGCTGACCCAGCTGAACGCGGACTCGTCCTACTGGGGCTTCATCATCCCGGTGCTGTTCGTGATGGGCCTGGGCATGGGCGCCACGATGATGCCGATCATGACGTCGGCGATCAAGACCTTGACCGCGCACCAGGTGGCGCGCGGGTCGACCCTGCTCAACATCACCCAGCAGGTCGCCAGCTCGATCGGCGTCGCGGTGCTGTCGGTGGTGCTGACCAACCAGGTCAAGGGCGATGCGCTGGTGAGCCAGGCCCGGGGCTTCGGTGAGGCGTCGAAGACCGCCACCGACCCGGCCGCGTCGGGTGCGCTGCTCCAGAGGTTCCCCGAGGTGGCCAAGGTGCTCGCGCCGTTCGGTGGCGATCAGGCGGGCGGCCAGGCGGCGCTCGGGGCCGCGGTCAGGAACGGGCTCGCCCAGGCGTTCGCCCACACCTACTGGGTGGCCGCGTGCATCGTCGCGCTGACTCTGGTGGCGGCCTTCTTCCTGCCGCGCAAGCACGAGGAGTCGCACCTGCTGGACGGCGAGGACGCCGCGCCGGTGCTCATCCACTGACCCGGTCGGGCCGCCGGCTGGTCCGAACGACGGCGTGGTGCGCAGGGCCGGGTGGCCCTGGGCACCACGCCGTTCGGCTCACTCCAGGATGAACCGGCGGACGACGTCGGTCATCGAGAGCACCCCGACCGGCTCGTCGTTCTCGGTGACGACGACCCGGTGCATCCGCCGTCCGGTCATCATGCTGACCGCTTCGCTGAGCGGCTGACCGGCATCGCAGGTCACGCACCCCGGGGTCATCATGTCGCGCACGGGCACCGCGCGTGCCTGCTCGGGGCTGCGGCCCTGCCGCGCCAGCATCAGATCGGTCTGCGACACGACGCCCACGGCCTGGGCGCCGTCCATCACGACCACGGCGTGGATGTCGCTGTCGATCATGATCTCGGCCACCCGGGCGGCCGTGTCGTCGGGCGCGCAGCCGATGACGCCGCGGTGCATCAGGTCGGCGACCCGGACGCCGTCGTCCACCACCGTGACCTGCTCGCCCGAGGCGATCCCCGGCAGGGGCTCGGACAGCGGGTAGGGGTGCGGCGTGGTGTGCACGTCACCCTCCGGCAGGGTGGCGTGCGGCAGCTCCACCGGCGGCTCGCCGCTGACCCCGAGACCGAAGTCGGTGGCGCCGACCAGCACGGCCATGTTGCCGTGGGGGTGCTTGTTCTCGTACATCAACTGGTGCGCGACGGGGATCTCGTCGTAGGTGAAGGCCCGCGACATGCAGGGGTCGAGCAGGCCGCGCAGTGCCAGGTCGTTCATCTCGTTGGCCTGCACGCCGTTGGCGAAGTGCGAGCCCTGCAACCGCTTCTGCCGCATCCACAGGTAGCGCAGGTCGACCGTGGCGTTGTAGCCGGTGGTGCCGGCGCAGACCACGACCATCCCGCCGGTGTCGCAGACGAAGATCGAGGTCGGGATGGTGGTCTCGCCCGGGTGCTCGAAGACGATGTTCGGTGCGCGGCGCTCGCCCAGCACGTCCCAGATCGCCGAACCGAACTTGCGCACGCCCTTGAGCCAGGTGGCGTAGCCCGCGTTGTCCTTCCAGTGCGGCAGCATCCCCCAGTGGTCGAAGTCGTTGCGGTTGATGCAGCCCTTGGCGCCGAGCTTCATGCAGTAGTCGAACTTGTCCTCGCCGGAGACGATCGCGACCGGGGTGGCGCCCGCCGCCTTGGCGATCTGGATCGCCATCGACCCGAGGCCGCCCGCACCGCCCCAGATCAGGACGACGTCGCCCTCCTTGACGGAGTTGACGCCCCAGCCGTGCAGCATCCGCCAGGCCGTCGCGGCGACCAGGGTGTAGGCGGCGGACCCCTCCCAGGTCATGTGCTTCGGCTTGGGCATGCACTGCTGGCCCTGCACCTTGGTGAACTGGGCGAAGCTGCCCCAGTTGGTCTCGTAGCCCCAGATCCGGTAGGTCGGGGAGTACATCGGGTCGCCGCCGGCGGTGACCGTGGGGCAGGTGCGGTCCCACGTGCCGCAGTGGATGACGACCTCGTCGCCGACTTTGACGTTGGTGACGTCCTTGCCGACCTGGTAGACGATGCCGGAGGCGTCGCTGCCGCCGATGTGGAAGGTCTCGGGCTCGCCCGCCTTGTTGCGGGCGCCGATGACGTTGACCGGGATGCCCAGGCCCGCCCAGACGTTGTTGTAGTTGATGCCCGCGGCCATCACGTAGACGAGCACCTCGTCGTCGGCGATGGGCGGCACGTCGACGACCTCCTTCTGGAAGGCCTCCATCGGGGTGCCGAACCGTTCGGGGCGGATCAGCCAGGCGTGCATCTTCTGCGGAACCTCGCCCAGCGGGGGCTGCTCGCCGAGTTCGTAGATCTCCTTGGCCATCGTGACGTCCTCCCAGTGCCGCGTGCGGTACCTGCGACTGTTCCCGGCCCCTGCGCCGGCCACAAGTGCGGCGCGTGCGACGTAGCGCACGTGCGGCGCGCGTCGTCGTCCGATCGGTTGCGCCGCAAGAATCTTCGCGCGAGGTGTCGATTCGGGGGCAGGCTGTACGTCGGGTAGGTGCACGGGGCGGAGAGGCCGCCCCGTGGACGACGGGAGGCAGCGATGCCGAAGTACACGATCTTGATCTACGAGTCGGAGGAGTACTACGCGGCGATGGCCCCGGAGGGCTACGCCGCGGTGATGGACGCGCACGGCGCGTTCGCCAAGGCCGTGGTCGACCTGGGTGGGCAGATCCTCGGCGGGGAGGCGCTCAAGGACACCGAGACGGCCACCTCGATCCGCGGGGGAGTGGTCACCGACGGGCCGTTCTTCGAGACCAAGGAAGTGCTCGGCGGCTTCTACCTCATCGAGGCGCGCGACCTCGACCACGCCCTGGAGATCGCCAAGGGCTGCCCCGCGGCCGGCGGCGGCGTGGAGGTCCGGCCGGTGATGGAGTTCGACTGACGGCCCTCGGCGACGGGCACACGGCGGCGGCGACCGACCAGGTCGCCGCCGCGGTCGCCGACGCCCACCGCCGGGAGTGGGCGTTCGTGCTCGCCGCGACCGTGCGTGTGACGGGCGACCTCGACCTCGCCGAGGACTGTGCCCAGGAGGCCTACGCGAGCGCGTTGGTCGCCTGGCGGCGCGACGGGGTTCCCCGCACCCCCGGGGCCTGGCTGACGACGGCCGCCCGGAATCGGGCGCTGGACGTGCTGCGGCGCGAGGGCACCCTGCGGCGCAAGCTGCCGCTCCTGGTCGAGCCGGTCGAGGGGGACGCGACCGGCCGATCGGTCGAGGGGGAGCACGGCGACCCTGAGGTGCCGGACGACCGGCTGCGGCTCGTCTTCACCTGCTGCCACCCGACGCTCTCGGTGGAGGCACAGGTCGCGCTGACCCTGCGCCTGGTGTGTGGGGTGCCGACCCCGGACGTCGCGCGGGCGTTCCTGGTCGGAGAGCCGACGATGGCCGCCCGGATCACCCGGGCGAAGAAGAAGATCGCGGCCGCGCGGATCCCGTACCGCGTGCCGGGTCGGGCCGAGCTGCCCGAGCGACTCGACAGCGTGCTGACCACGGTGCACCTGCTGTTCGGTGCCGGGCACACGGCCGCGTCGGGGGAGGAGCTGCTGCGCAGCGAGTTGTGCGAACGCGCGGTCGACCTCGCCCGCACCCTCGTCGGCCTGCTGCCCGCCGAGCCGGAGGCGCGCGGCCTGCTCGGGCTGTTGCTGCTCAACCACGCGCGGCGCCACGCGCGCACCGACGGCGAGGGGCGCCTGGTGCTGCTGGCCGACCAGGACCGCACCCGGTGGGACCCGCGGCTGATCGCACTGGGGCTGAAGCTGACGGCCGAGGCGCTCACCGCCACCGCGGCTCCCGGCCGGTTCACGCTGCAGGCCGCGATCGCCGGGGTCCACGCGGCGGCACCGTCGTTCGACCGGACGGACTGGCCGCGGGTGGTGCTCCTCTACGACCGGCTGCTCGCCGTCTGGGACTCCCCGGTCGTGGCGCTCAACCGCGCCGTGGCGGTGTCGTTCCTCCCCGAACCGGACGGCGGCCCCCAGGTCGCGCTGGGCGTCGTCCAGGCCCTGGACGGCGACCCACGCCTCGCGGGCTACCCGTACCTGGCGGCCACGCGCGCCGACCTGCTGCGCCGGCTGGGCCGCACGGACGAGGCGGCCGTCGCCTATCAGGAGGCGCAGGCACTGACCCTGAACCGGGCGGAGCAGGAGTTCCTGACCCGGCGGCTGGAGGAGCTCAGCACCGACGATCGGTGAGGGGCGAGCCGGACCTACCATGCATGCCATGCGAGCGTGGCCGCTGCGGACGGCGATCGTCGTGGCAGGCACGTTCTGCGTCAGCGGCTGCGGCCCGATCTACGCGGGACCGTTGGCGGTGGCCAACGAAGGCGGGCACGTCGTCGTCCTCGCCCCGATCTGCCACGGTCGGCTCACCGACATCCTCGTCGACGTCGAGAGGGGCGACGCGGAGCATCCGCAGGTCTGGCACCACGGGGCGATCTCACACGACCTGTCGGTAGACCTGATGGCTCCGGCCGACGGCTGGACGGGGCCCACCCTCGTCCTCTCGCCGGGGACGACCTACACCGTCAGCGGCGGGGCCGATTTCGCGTTCATCGAGCACGCGCGTCGCTTCGGCACCAGGACCGGCTCCGTTCAGTTCACCCTCGCCCAGGTGCAGCAGCTTGCCGAGGACGAGGTGATCGTCTCCAACGTGTCATCCATGAGGTCCCCGGGGTCCAAATCGCCGGCAGACGAATCGATGTGGTCCATCCAGGTCAAGCGAGCGGACTTCTTCGCGAGCGCATGCTGATCGACGGCATCGGTCCCGATCAGGACCCCCAGACGCTCGCCCCGGCTGGATCGGGAGCGGGCCACGGCTCGGGACTGGTTGGGCGAGCGGCTCGGCCCTCGGCCCGACCTGGATCAGCTGATCCGGACCCGGTCTGGCGATCCGCAGGCCGTCGCCCTGCGGCACGACTACCTGACGGCCGCCGGGCTCGAGGCGATCGACGCCGCGTTCGCCGGCACGTATGTCAGCAACCCGGGGTCGGGTGAGGTAGTCAAGGGGCATGCGCTCGTCCTGGCGGATCTGGGCCTGTGCCCCTACAGCGGGACGGTGATCCGTGACCCCGACCTGTTCGCGGGTGAATTCAGCCGAGCCCGGCGGGCCGATCACCTGCTCCGGCGGATGGGTTTCACCCAGGCCCTGCTGGCCCTGGTCACCGACGACCGGCCGTGGCCGCTGTATCGGGGGCTGAGCACTACGGCGGCGCCCGATCGTCCATCCGGCGCCACGTTCGTCTCGGCCACCTTCAGCGCCGAGGTGGCCTACGCCCACTTCAGGGAAGGGAGCGGCTCGGGCTTCGGCCTGCT
>WBZP01005825.1_pt1 | contig 10671 bp, 11 predicted proteins | sample 5204301 | NCBI WGS metagenome assembly WBZP01 (sample SAMN12412401, study PRJNA552823) | activated sludge metagenome | isolation source: activated sludge from nitrification reactor of wastewater treatment plant... | place: USA: Pennsylvania | collected 2017
GAGTCTTCCGCGTCGTGGACTCCAACTGGAACTACACCCGCAAAGTCACCGACCACGTCATGAACGTCAACATGGCAGGCTTCGCCGCACCCCGCTTCTTCCGCATGGGCACCGTCCGAGGCGGCCCCATATCCGACGGAACCTTCGTCTCACACGGTGGTCACGTCTACCGCATCGCTGGCGGTGCTCCCATCTGGGTTTCTGACTGGGCACGTGTTGGCGGCCCGCAACCGACGCGCGCTCTGAGCGACGCGGAGTTCGCATCGCTACGGCAGCAACCGGTCGATGGGACGTTCATCAGTTCACCACCGCCCCCAGCGGGCAGAGGCGAGGTCTACCGCGTCGCGGGTGGTGCACCGATCTACGTGACCTACAACTGGTGGAAGACCATGAACCCAGCGCCCCCGGTGATCCAGGTGGATCAATACGCGATCGATGCCGCGGGACAGGGCGGACTCCTGAACCACCTCAACTTCCGGCCAGCAGACGGGACCTTTGTAGGGGCGCCCGGAGCACCCGCCGGCCGCGGCGAGATCTACCGCATCGCCGGAGGTGCCCCCATCTACGTGACGTACAACTGGTGGAAGACCCTCAATCCCACACCGCCGGTGACACAGATTTCACAGGAGGCTATCGACCAAGCAGGCCAGTCAGGCGTCTGGTCGCACCTGAATCACAAGCCGGCGGAAGGGACCTTCGTCGGCACTCCTGGTGCGCCTGCAGGTCGTGGAGAGATCTACCGCATCGCCGGAGGTGCCCCCATCTACGTGACGTACAACTGGTGGAAAACCCTCAATCCCACACCGCCGGTGACCCAGATCTCCCAAGAGGCCGTGGACCAGGCAGGGCAACCGGGAGCGTGGTCGCACCTGAACTACCGGCCTGCGGACGGCACTTACATCAGCTCGCCGGGCGCCCCGGCAGGGCGTGGTGAGGTGTACCGCATGGCGGGTGGCGCACCGATCTACGTGTCATTGTCATGGTGGAAGACTCTCAAGCCGACCCCCAGCCCCATCGTTGTGTCGCAGGAGGCCATCGACCAAGCCGACAAGCCTGGGGCGTGGTCGCACATGCGGTACTACCCGGCTGACAACACACTTGTATCTGCCAACGGCGACTCCTACCTCATCAAGGCCGCCGTCCCGAAGCGCATCACACCTCCGAAGGGCGGATTGCCCATCGACCCGGCCGCCATAAGCAACGCTGGCAAACCGGGAGTGTGGTCACACCTGAAGGCAGAGGCCGCCAGTGCCGTGACTCCGCCACCTCCCACCGGAGTGGCTCCTCGCCGAGTCATCTCCGGCATACGAGCAACGATGCGCTCGAAACGCAAGGTCGCCATCCGATGGACACCGGTGGAGGGAGCGCAGCGTTACGGGGTGGACCTAGTACATGGACACAAACGGTGGGGCACAAGCACTGCGCGGACACGAATCGTCCTGAAAGTGAAGCCAGGCACCAGGTACACGGCGATCATCTCAGTGGTCAAGGGCACAACGAACGTGGATGCGACCAGGTATCGCTTCCGGGTGAAACGCTAACCACTCAGGCGTTACTCGGCGGCAGCACGGGCCTTTGACTCACGCACCGCATTCGCCGGGGTGCGCGTTGTCGCAGAATCGCCAGCGATGGGAAGAACCGGCCACTCGAAGGCGCATTCCCGGAGATTGCTGCGTGGCGACGAAGCGAGCCCCAACCCGAACCGGAGACTTGCTCTCGGCAACGACCCGCCCTCGCAGCGTTCGTCCATCGACCTGGTCGACCACCAGAGTCATGCGCGGAAAGGTCGGCAGCCCCTTGTCTCGCTTGTAGTACCACTGGTACGAGACACGGATGGTGCCATTCGAGCGCACCTTCATTCCGCCTGCGTGCTGGTAGTAGAAGCCAACCATGTCGGGCGGCACAGGATCGCTCGCCGCGGCAGTGGAGCCGAGGCCCAACACTGCAATGGCAGAACCCGCGGCGCACACAAGCCTGAGACGTTTCATCAGAATCCCCCGTCTGTCTAACGACAACCTGAGCCTAGCGTCCCCGGCACTGCGAGTCAGCCGACGAGCGGCTCCATCACACGTAGTTGAGGGTTGGTCGGGCGCATCCAACGCAGGCACCGGTCCAGTTGCTTGAGATCTGCGTTCCGGGTGCGGGCAGGCGACATGGGCTCGCCTGTGACAGTTCGCCGCGGAATCCATTTGCCTCTGACATGCCTCATGCGCATCAGGAACGAAACCGCTTCCCCGCTGCCGCTCCGGCGATAGTCGAACGTGACGAGGCGACTACTCGATCTTCGACCGACGTGACACTCACCTTCGAACCCATCACTCGAGAATGCCAGGACAAGCTTGCCCTGCTTCCGCACGCCAACTCGCTGCTCGCCAGCCACGGCCACGGTCACCGAACCTGGAGGGTCAGTCGCTACGGCCGCCGAAGTTGGGAACACGCATACAAAGGACACGAAGGCGGCCCCCGTTGCCCTCAGGTTCCACCTCAGGACTGTCTCCCCGTTTGACACGTGTTTCAGGCTAGCGGGATATTCGCGCTTGATCGTCACCGTACCCTCATTCACGGTGCGGGCTGTATACGCTTCTGTGAGGGACATGTAGTTCCACCAACCGGGGGCACAGTTCCAACGAGTCGATTCTCGTGGAGAACAACAGGGGGAGATCCAGATGTCCGTTCAGGTGTCGAGCCACTGCCGTAGGTTCCTTGCGACCTTCGCTATGGCCGTGGGTCTCGTTGGCATCTCTCCGGCCCATGCGGAAACGCACACCGTCTACATGACATCCCAGGAGTCTTGCCAGTACAACTGCGCGATCGTGGTCATGCAAGTACGGGGCGACAGAGTCCGCTACAAGATGTCGATGGCGCAGGCCAACGGAATCTCTTCGATCGGATGGATGCATCGGCGCGGTGACACCATCAGTGGCCTCACGAGCGGTTTCGAGTGTGTCAAGCCCACAAAGGAGAGACTCAAGGTCGCAGGCAAAGGAAGCCACACTCATTTCGTCGACATGCAGGTGCGAACGCGTGAAGCTGCGCGAAAGTTCGCCAAGCGCCATTGCGGACTCCAATGCGGGATACCGGAATGGCCGTGGAAGACGATGGACCAGTGGAGGGCTGACTATGCGAAGTTCTGTGAGTGAACCCGAAAGCGGGACACTGCTCGGGTCTTGGCGGCAGGCGGCGGTCGTTGGGATTGCGATCCTTGCACTCACGTCCCTACCGACACCTGCGGTTGCCCGTCCCGACTTCGCTAGCGACTCCGTGGGCAGCCTGAGTCTGGGCATGAGCGCCCAGCGCGCAGAGAGTCTCGGATGGATCGAGCGCGGACCCTCCCCGTGCAACTCCGGCTGGCAATCGGGGCGCGACGGGATCTTCGTCGGAGTCTGGAACGACAAGGTCATGATGATCTCCACCAAGAGCCCTCGCTTCCGGACACGTGCCGGCATTCGGCCCGGCGACTCGGTCAAGCGGCTCAAGGCCACCTATTCGATCCAGCGGACAGGCACCGACCTGTACACGGGCAACCCGGTCTTCAGGGCGCAAGGAACAAGGCTGCACTTCTTCCTCGGCAAGGGGAAGGTCGTGTTGATCGAACTGGCGAACGGATTCCGCCCCAACGGAACCGAGTTCGAGTGCTAGTAGGCATAGGAAGGCGGACCTCCCGTGTCCACCGCGAGTTGTCGGCCCCTCGAGGAACCCACGAGGTGGGGTATAGGCTCGAACCATGATCAACGGGGGATCACTACGACGTGTCCTGTGGACCACTCCAGCGATCGGGGTGGCCGCGCTCGCCATCCAGTCACCAGCCACCGCTGACACCACCGAAATCTCCATACGCGTCCCTGGCTGCAACGGATGCATCGTGACCGCAGTGCACAGCGTCCATCCCGGCTGGGACTCCATCGACGATTCGGCAACTTGGCGAAAATCGGTAGGGGTGCGAAAGGGCGCAGCGACATTGTCACTTCCGACCACAAAGACAAGGGGCCTCTCATTCGAACTCGACGCGGGCAAGTACAGCGCCGGGAATGCAGTGGCCATGGTCGCACTTCACTACGCGAACGAGAAGGTGGGCACAAAGGTCAACTGGTTCGAATCTGCGCAGGGCAAGCGCGCTTCCTACTGCTGGGCGGGAGTCAGTGGCCGTAAGGCGACGATTAGGGTTCGCACTGAACGGTCGGTGGACCGCACGGTCCCGGTCGGGGCGCCCGGACGGTATGTGATCCGAGCCTGGGCACATCGCACTCGTCCAACTCTGCGCGATGATCTGAACATGACGGGGACCTACAAAGGGGGCCTCGGCATCCAGCAAGGCCCATACTGCTTCGACTCAGGGCTGGCCGCAGCGGCAGCCGCTAGTAGACGTGTGCCCTCAGGCTCGTCGGTGTGGATCAAGCCCAGCGGCGGCACCTACCAGATGTTACGGCTGTGGCGCTCCGGCGAGAAGTTGCGACTTTACCGGGATGAAGGCAACTACCCAGGGGACGGCACCTACTGCTCATGGGGGGAGCTGCGAGGCAAGAGGTTCGTCGGCAAGGAGCAGCGCCTGGCACCGGAGCCCGTTCGCGTGGCCTACAGGATCAAGAAGGCGGGGAGCAGACTCAAGGTGCTGGGACTCACCGGATCCCGCCCTGAGGACCGACTGCCGTGGCGACGCGGCAGCGTGCAACGGTACTTCGCGTTGGTCCCGGACGCTACAGGGAACACCGGCGACTGGTGCCGGACGTTCAGGCCCAAGGGGTGACGAGATGCGACGTGTACTGATTCCCATCCTCACCCTCGCTCTGGCAGGCGTGGTCGCTCCGGCGTCGGCCGCCACCAGCAGTCGCGTTGACTACTGGCTCGACCGCGATCCGGGGCCCTGGACTGGCGGCATGGTCGTTGTTCGGAGGGGCGGCAAGTACTGGGCATATGCGAAGTTCTTCGAAGGACGAGTCTGCCTGTCCGGGGGCAAGACAGGTTCCAGTGTGCGGATGAAAGGCACCTTCGAGCAATACGCGAAGGAGTCGGTGCGGGTCACGTGGCGCCTGCGTAATGGCATGCCACGCGTGAGGTACACCTTGGGTACGACTGGCGAGTGGACAAAGGTCAGCAAGAGCGCCTTCGTCAATGGCACCACCACCGGTGACCGTCTGCTCGACGTGTCCACGGTCAACACTCCCTCACGGTGGCGAAGTGCGTGCGCCTGGGCGTCTACCTGAGAGCACACCGAAGCCACAACAGCGCGGGTGTACGGGCTGACTGCCGCGGACATCGCGGCGGTGGTGCGGAGGACAGGGAGCTGTCTACGCCCGCCGCCACTTGGACCAGTTGCCGGCTCCGTCGCGGACACGGACCCAGTAGTTCTTTGCCTTGGCCTGCGGGACCTGAACCCGCACGCGCTTCTTGTACTTCGTGGATGCAATGACTTTGCGCTTGTTCTGAGACAGTTGCAGTTCGCGAACTCCGCTCCGGTTGTCTCGCGCCTTGATACGAATGAGCAATCGGGTCTTTGCCGCCGCGAGTGTCGCCGCGGACGAGGTAGTTGGGCTCACTTCCGCTGACTCGATGACTGGTGCCTCGGTATCCAGAATCACGTCGTCGCTGTACGTCTGTCCGGCGTCCAGACCTGGCGCGAGGAGACGCACATAGACAACCTTGGTGAACTTCCCTTTCACTGAATCGTCGAGCATCCAGTCGATGGTCGCCGAGGGCGCGAAGGTAGACGCTGACCGGAAGCCGCCGTCGTTCGAGATGAGGATCGCCTGTGTACAGGGCGGGTAGTCGAGGTCCAGCGTCACACGCTTCGTGTTGGTGAAGGGCGCTCCGGCGTTGATCGACACTCCTGTCTGAGCACTTGGCGTGCATGGGACCTCGGGGGCTGGCTGGACCGTGAACACCACATCGGCGCTGGCTGCCGAGAAGGCGTGCTGAACCTCCGCCGCAGAGGCGCGAGCGGTGCACGATCCCGGCGCCACGAAGGTGACTAGTCCCGAAACTGCGTCGATCCGACATCCGGTCGAGCCCGCGTCAACGATCGAGTACGACAGGGCACCACCTTCTTGAGGGATTCGTACCGCAGGATCTGGCTGAAGTTGACCCTCGGTGACCCTGACAGACGTTTGCCGAGGAGCCCAGGTGACTGTCTGGGACGCCAACGTGGCGGTACCGAGAAGCGGCGTCTCCACCACACCGGACTGCGTCGCAAGAGCCAACTCCGCTTGCTTGGAACCCTCAACCGATGGGTCGAATGCCACCTGGACAGTGCAGCGGGAGTCCATGCTCATCGCCGATCCGAGGGGGCAATCGTGGGAGAGGATCTTGAAGTCGCCGGCGTCCGCACCAGTGATGTACGGGGTGTCCGCACTCAACGTCAGAGGGAGAAGACCACCGGCGACGAACTCGTAGGCCTTGGCCGCCGTCTGACCGCCGAGGGTCGTTGCGGTGAACCCGGTCGCGGGCGGGTCGAACGCGCCACCCGCCGAGGGCACGTAGACATCAACCACGTTCGAACCAGCAGAACGGCTACTTACGTACGCCGTCTCGCCGTCAGTCTCGACGTCGAAACCGTAGTTGTATCCGGTGTAGCTGGGGGTGGACTTGATGTAGGCCCTTTGAAGCCAATCCGAACCAGCCCTGAGGTACAGATAGCCGGCTCCTGCACCCTCAGCGGCGTTGTCGGACGGGGGGTTCACACCCGCGCCAAATCCGTCTTCATTGATCGCGCCGACAACCAGGGCATCACCACTGATGGCAACGGTGAAACCGAAGCTGTCGTTCAGTTCGGTGTTGAGCCCTTGAACTCGCTCTTCCTGTGTCCACTGCCCGTCGGTGAGCCGGAACACGTAGGCGGCACCTTCACCGGGACCAAACGCGTCGAGCTCCCCTCCTTCGTTCATCGAACCAACGGCCAGCAATCCTGCGTCGAGCGACACCGACCAGCCGAACATCGCTCCCCAGTCCGGCTGAGCAGCCTTGAACCAATGTTCATAAGCCCAGGCTCCGAGGTTCTTCTCAAACAGATAGACGGCGCCGGAACTGGGCGCGTTACCCGCGGGAAGCGGATCCACTCCGACGCCACCACTTCCCTCGTCAGGATCCCCGACCACGACACTTCCACCGAGCACATCGACGGAAGTTCCGAAGCTGTGGCTCTGGCCGGCTTCCCCGGACAACGCCTTGACCATGGACCAGGTAGATCCCACGCGTTCGAACAGAAACGCGACGTTGTTGCGGGGCATGCCCACCACTGCAACATCGCCGTCCACTGCTACCGAAGTCGGCGACTGCGTCCCCGCCCCAGGAACGGTGAGGTCAGCCTGCAGAGCCCACGACCCGCCCGAGCGCTCGTATACGCGTGCCGCTTGACCACCACCCATGTACCAGTAGGAGGCCACGAGGGTGTCGCCGGATAGGGCCACGTCGTAGCCGAATTGCACACCACCTTGCACTGGCGGAAGGCCCTCGAGGAAAGCCGTTCTGGCCCAGTTCCCGTCAACATCCCTTTCGAACATGTAGACGCCGCCATCCGCTGCTGCCGAACTACTCCCAACGGCGAGAGTGTCGCCAGACAGTGCGATCGCCTGGCCGAAGAGAGAACCGCCGGCCGGGGATGTTCCAACGAGTTGCGCCGACTTCTCAATGACCCCAGGCACTGGGAGCGGTTGCGGATCGATTGCGGTAGCAGGCGACTGGGCGACCGCAATGAGCATGCCTAGAGAAAACGACAGCCATGCCAGGAATCTGGGCTTTGAACCAACCCCCATCAGAATGCTCCTCCCGCCGTCACGGAGCCTCTCCGATTCTAGACCCTCCTCGTTGGCGGTTTCCCTCTTCGCCAATCATCCGTTCTACGAAACGGTGCATGAGCGGGTGTGCACCGTGCCGTTCGCAGACACCGCCATCCCCGCGCTCGACTGCACATCGCTGGCGGTGTTTAAGGCTTTCGTCAACCGCACGAAGGACTGGGCGGACCTGGAGGCCATGCACGATGCCGGGCAACTAGACGTCGACGCCGTCGGCGGGTTCCTCACTGATCTGCTGGACAAGGATGACCCGCGGCTGGAGCGACTGAGGCTCCTGGCGTGATGATGCAGCGACTCAGCCGACCGTGAACACCTTGCTCGTCTTCGACCACGCCGCGGATCCACCGGGGTTGTTCGCCTGGACGCGGAACCTCCACGCACCCTTCTTCAACCCCTTGATACGCATCTTCGCCTTCGTGGTCCACGCCGGCTTGAGCGTGATCCACTTGCCCTTGTTCCGCTTGGCGGAGACCCGATACCGCACGGCGTCGGAGGTGGGACCCCAGACCAGGGTCCGCTTGCGGCCCTCCACCCACACCACGGGCTTCTTGACCCGGCCCGGCTTGGCGAACGGAATACCCGACCGGCGGGCCGGAGACCATGGGCTGGTCACGGTGTAGCCGTCCATCATCGCCGCGCCGACTCGGGATGGACCCACCACGTTCGACCAGGTGCCGATCTGGTACACCCGGGCACGGAACTCGAACTGATCCCCCGGGAGCCCGGAGTAGCTGCTGTTGCGCAGCAGACGCACCGATTGCCCTGCCACGCCCATCGCCGTCTGCCACTGGCCGCCGACCTTACGGAACTCGACCTCGTAGTTCAGACCCAGACTCAGCCCCTCAGGATCGTCGACCACGACGGTGAAACCCGCAGGGTCAGCCGTCACGCTCGGTGACGCCAAAGCAGGAAGCGAGGTCAGGTCCGGCAAGTCGTTCGGACTCTGGATGACCACCTCCTCCGGCGCATTAACCCTGATGATGGCACCGCTGGACATGAGCAGCCCGCCGCCGTACCAACCGCGTTTGAAAGTGCCCGGCTGGGAGCCCTGCATGAAGAAGAGGACCTTGTAGTCACCGGTCGGCAAACCCACTGTGGCCGTGAGGTCTCTTGAGTACCAAGGCTCGGGCGGGGTCTGCGTCGAGTAGACCGTGGGGCCCCCCATCCCCGCGAAACCATCGACGCGGATCGAGCCGCCCTTCTCCAGGCGTACGGGCACCTCCAGGGTCTGTCCTCCGGAGACCGTCACCGGACCGGGCAAAGCGTCGAGGTATCCGCGAGCTCCGGCACGCAGACGATAGCTATCGTTCGCGAGCCCCGAGATCGTCGCGACCCCCGCGCTGTCGGTGTAGTAGGGCCCGCGCCAGACCCCGTCCGACTCGGGCGCGAAGCCGTAGGTGCCTGTCAGCGGCGTGCCGTCCATGGCGGTGATTCGCAGAACGATCGTGTTCGTGTCCGCCGCGTGCGTCGGAAGCGCCGACGCGCCGAGCACCACCACCAGAACCGCCGTCAATATCCACTTGATCCGCACGTGGCCTACCTCCCCCATCGACGTCTGCCTAAGGGTAGACCCGTAGAGCACCGGGATTCCCGCTGCCCTCGACGATGTGCAGACAAGCGCCCGGCCTCGCTAGCCTCGAACCCAGGACTGGAGGCACGCATGGGACAGGTTCTTTCAGCGGGTGTTGCGACGTGTGTCCTACTGATGGCAGTCGCAGGGCCGGTGCAGGCCGATCCCCGGATCACGGTCACTGTTCAGAAGGGTGTCTCGTCCAATCCCCTGCAGCATCGGTACAACCTTCACCTCCCCGCGCTGAACGGCGCGAAACCCAAGGCCAGGCGCACATTCAGCAAGATCGTCGGTGGCATCACCAACCAGCAACTGCAGTTCCTCCTGCGCTGGCGTAACCGCGCGTCCCCTACTCCCGAATGCCGGACACAGAACTCTGAGTTTCGTGCACGCACGCGCAAGGCCATCGTCGACCGTCGCTACGCCACAGCGGCAGTCATCGCAAGCACCTGGCCGGCGTGCGGGAACGTAGATCAGGTCAACGCGCGCACCCTCAACGTGGACCTCCGCAGTGGCAAGAGCCTGCGCCTGGACACGCTCATCGACCGGCCTGCGGCCTATCCAGTGGTGAAGGACTACTTGTGGTTAGGTGCCAGGACGGTGAGCGGTGACGAGTGCGACGCCGAGATGTACCGCCGGTCGAGCCTGTACAACTGGGTCCTCAAGCCGCGCGGCATCCAATTCTGGTTCGACAAATACGTGGTCTCTGCGGGCTACTGCGGCGCGGTGTCTGTCACCGTCCCGTGGCGCGAACTGCCGCTCAAGCCGGCTGGCGAGCGTCTCGCCGAACAGGTCCGCTCACCGCTATAGGTCCGGCTCCGACGGCAGATCCGCACCCTTCGCCTGCTTCAGCGCCTTGGCCATCGCCGCCTGCCACGCGTCGTACGCCTGCCCATAGCGCGCGGTGATGCGGTCGGACTCGGTCTGGAACTGCTCCCACTGCGCGTCGAACGCGAAGTAGCACTCCCCGTCGAAGCATTCGGCATCCTCGAGCGCGGCCACAGCGGAGTTGATGGCATCGGCGCCGTCGCCGATCACCGTGACGATTCGCTGGTGCGCCCCGCGCATCTCGGTCGGGGGCTTGAGTGCGGCCATCTGGTTGGAGATCTCGCGGCGGTCGGTCGCGGCCTGCGAGAAGTAGTCGATGATCTCGTACATGTAGAGCTCGTTGTTGCGCATGTACTCGACGTAGGCGCCGGTGTCGTTGCGCAGCGCCGTGTACTGGTCGATCAGGGACTCCATGTTCACGTGGTAGCCGCGCACATCCTGGCGCTCATTCTTCGCTTGCGCCTTGGCCTTCTTCACCTGCTTGCGGTA
>WBZP01007331.1_pt1 | contig 10671 bp, 12 predicted proteins | sample 5204301 | NCBI WGS metagenome assembly WBZP01 (sample SAMN12412401, study PRJNA552823) | activated sludge metagenome | isolation source: activated sludge from nitrification reactor of wastewater treatment plant... | place: USA: Pennsylvania | collected 2017
CAGCAGCAGCACCGCGCCCGGCTCGTCGTCGGCGCCACCGACGTCGTCATCGTCCTCGCCGACCTCCACCTCGTCGTCGCCGACGACGCGGTCGTCCACCCCGTCGGAGTCCCCGACCTCGGTCGCGACGTCGGACGTCCCGCCGGCTGCTGACGTGCGGGCGGCTGCGGCTGCGGCGCTGCACCTCTACACGCGGACTCCCAACAACCTCAACGACCCCTCGGCCGGCTACGTGTGGTCGTCGGACCCCACCGACCCGCAGGTGCCGCTGTCGACGCAGCTGCGCAGCCGGCTCGCGGTGCTGACCGCGCGCGACTGGTTCAGCGACCAGCACTGCGGCGAGAACTACATCGACGGCAACCAGGTCGGGCTGACCCGGGCGCCGACGGTGGTCTCCGCGATCGGTGAGCCCGGCGGCACCGTGCAGGTCGTCCTGCGGGGCTACCTCAACAGCGAGCACCGCGACCTGATCGTCGTCATGTCGAAGGTGGACGGGAGCTGGCTGGCCACCGACCTCCGGCGTGGTCACGGGGCCGACGCCTCGATCTTCTCCACGCAGCCCGCCTGCTGACCGCGTGGCTCCGCTCGGCGCACCTACCGCCGTGACGGGCACGACGGCGCTACTGTCGTGCGCGGGAGGCGATCGTGGGGGACGGCAGCGGGCACGACGGCCGTGAGGGCGCGCCCTTCGTGCGCGGTGTCGACGCGCACGCGTCCGGGCCGGCGCTGCCGCGCCGGGGTGAGGATCTCGAGGCGCAGCAGCGCGCCGTCCGGGAGCTGGAGCTCGGAACGGCATCGGACGACGCACCCCGTCTCGGCCCGATGGGCGCGGGTCCGGCCGCCGTCCTGCTGGCCGCCGCGTCGGTGGTCCTGCTGTGGGTGCTCGGCGGGTTCTGGGGAGCCGCTCTCGCCGTGGTCGCCGGAGCGGCAGCGGTCGTGCAGGGGCGTCGCGCGGTGCGCGCGGCGCACCATGAGCGCACCCGGGCGTGGTGGCTGGGCACGATCGCCGTGGCCGCAGTGCTGCTGAGCGCGGTGGGCGCGTTCGCGGCCGTCGTGGCATCCGACAAGGGCGGCACCGGCACCCCGTGCGTCTTCACCGGCGAGTGCCATCTCTTCGGCGGCCGCTGACGCCGTACCCGTGGCGGGACGACGACGGCCCCGGACCTCGCGGGTCCAGGGCCGTCGTTCGATGCACAGCCGGGTCAGGTCGCCTCGGAGCCCGCGGTGTCGCCGGTGGTCGGAGCCGCGGTGGAGGGGGTGCCGCGGACGTCGGCGTACGGGATGCCCCCGATGCCCCAGTCCATCCCGGACACGTTGTAGATCGCGATGCGCACGCGGTCGGTGGGGACGTCGAGCGCCCGGACCGCGGCGGCCGTGAGCTCGGCGATGAGCGCGCGCTTCTGCTCCTCGGTCCGGCCCTCGACCATGGTCACCTGGATGAGCGGCATGTCTCCTCCTACCGGAACGGGATCTCGACGGTGCCGAGGTGGTCGAAGCGCGCGACGACGGTGTCGCCCGGCGCCACGGCCACGGCCTCGGTCATGCCGCCGGCCATGACGATGTGGCCGGCCTGCAGGCCCCGACCGCGCTCGGCGAGCTTGCGGACGAGCCAGGCGACGGCGGCCGCGGGGTGGCCCATGACCGACGCGCCCGCAGCCGTGTGCACGAGCTCGCCGTTCTTCTCCAGCACGCAGCCGGTGAGACGCAGGTCGAGGCCGTACGGGTCGACCGCGGTGCCACCGAGCACGAAGCCCGCCGACGACGCGTTGTCGGCCGTCACGTCGTTGAACGTGAACTTGTAGCCGGTGTAGCGCGAGTCGAGGACGTCGATCGCGCCGAAGCACGCCTCGGTGGCGGCGAGGACCTGTGCAGCGGTGACCGTCCGGCCCTCGAGGTCGCGGCCGAGGAGGAACGCGATCTCGGGCTCGACGCGCGGCTGGATGTAGTCCGAGCACACGACCGGGACGGCGACGTCGATCTGCATGTCCGAGGTCAGCCAGCCGTACAGCGGCCGGTCGACGCTCATCTGCTGCTGCTTGGCCTTGCTGGTGAGACCCAGCTTCGCGCCGACGATCGGGAACCCGGCGTCGACGCGCGCCTGGACGACGGCCTCCTGCACGTCGAGCGCGGTGGCCTCGTCGAGGTCCATCGTGTCCGAGAGCGGTGCCAGGCCCTTGCGCTCCTTGACGGCGTCGAGGAGCTTGTCGGCGAACTCGCTGACCGCGGTCACGCCGTCACCTCCGCCTCGGCGTGCGCCTTGGCGAGCTCGAGCGCGACGTCGATGATCATGTCCTCCTGGCCGCCGACCACCTTGCGGCGGCCGAGCTCGAGCAGGATGTCGGCCTGCGAGACGCCGTAGCGCTCCGCCGCCCGCTGCGCGTGCAGCAGGAACGAGCCGTAGACGCCGGCGTAGCCGAGGATCAGGCCCGCACGGTCGATCACCTGCTGGCGCGTCATGAGCGGCCGCGTGATGTCCTCCGCGACGTCCATGAGCTTGAGCGGGTCGACGCCGCTGACGATGCCGTTCTTCTCGCACACGGCGGCGAGGATCTCGGTGGGGCAGTTGCCCGCGCCGGCGCCGAGGCCGGCGCTCGTGCCGTCGAGGTTGCGCGCGCCCTCCTCGTAGGCGGCGATCGAGTTCGCCACCGCGAGGGAGAGGTTCTGGTGAGCGTGCACGCCGAGCGGCACCTCGATGCCGCCGACGATCTCGGCCACGCGGGCGCGCACGCCGTTGGTGGTGAGGGCGCCCGCCGAGTCGGCGAAGTAGACGGTGTCGGCGCCGTAGGACTCCATGAGGCGCGCCTGCTCGAGCAGGCCCTCGGGGGAGTTCATGTGGGCCATCATCAGGAAGCCGATCGCCTCCATGCCGAGGTCCTTGGCCATCTTGATGTGCTGCTCGGTGATGTCGGCCTCGGTGCAGTGCACCGCGATGCGGGCGACGCCCACCCCGAGGTCGCGCACGCGCTTGAGGTCGTCGACGGTGCCGATGCCGGGCAGCAGCAGGCAGGCGATCTGCGCGTTGGTCGTCGAGTTCACGGCGGCCTCGACGAGCTTCATCTCGTCGACGGCGCTGAAGCCGTAGTTGAACGACGAACCGCCGAGCCCGTCGCCGTGGGCCACCTCGATGACCTGCACGCCGGCGCCGTCGAGGCCCTTCACGATCGCCTCGACCTGCTCCACGGTGTACTGGTGGGAGATCGCGTGCGACCCGTCGCGCAGGGTCGAGTCGATGAGACGGAAGTCGGGCGCAGCCGCGGTCGTCTCGGGAGTCGCGGTCATGCGGACACCTCCAGGTGCTCGGCGAAGGCCTCGCCGACGCGCAGCGCGGCGGCGGTCATGATGTCGAGGTTGCCGGCGTACGTCGGCAGGTAGTCGCCTGCGCCCTCGACCTCGAGGAGGACGACGGCGCGGTGGGGCACGACGCCGCCGGGGGTGTTGAACGGACCCTCCTCGATGACGGGCCGGTTCTTGAGCCGGTAGCCCGGCACGAACTGCGCCACCGACTTCTCCATCTCGTAGATCGAGTCGATGACGGCGTCGTGGTCGCTGCCCTCGGGCAGGCCCGCGAACACCGTGTTGCGCATGAGGATGGGCGGCTCGGCCGGGTTGAGGATGATGATCGCCTTGCCGATGGTGGCGCCGCCGATCTCCTCGAGCGCCTTGGCCGTGGTGCGCGTGAACTCGTCGATGTTCTGACGCGTCCCCGGTCCTGCGGACTTCGACGACACGGTCGACACCATCTCGGCATAGGGCAGGTGGTCGATGGCGCGGCGCACGGCGTAGACCATCGGTGTCGTGGCCTGGCCGCCGCAGGTGACCATGTTCACGTTGCGCTTCTCGAGGTGCTCGGTGAGGTTCACCGACGGGATGACCTTGGGGCCGATGGCCGCCGGGGTCAGGTCGACGCCGATGATCCCGAGCCCGGAGAGCACCTCGTCGTGCTTGCGGTGCACGTAGGCCGAGGTGGCGTCGAAGACCAGCTTCACGGCGTCCGGGTTCTCGGCCACCCAGTCGATGCCGGTGTGCGGCGCCTCGTAGCCGCGAGCCGCGGCGCGGGCGAGGCCGTCGCTCTTGGGGTCGATGCCGATGACGGCGACGAGGTCGAGCAGGTCGGACCGCTCGAGCTTGTACATGAGGTCGGTCCCGATGTTGCCGGAGCCGATGATGGCGACGGGGAGTCCCACGGTGGTCCCTTCAGACGATCCGGACGGAGACCGGACCGAGCCGGTCGAACTCGGCGCGGTAGGTCTCGCCCACCGCGATGGGGACTGCGGCGTGCAGCGCCCCGGTCATGACGATCGAGCCGGCCTTGAGCGAGTCGCCCAGGCCGTGCAGGGTGCGCACGAGGAACGCGACGGCCTCGGCGGGGTTGCCCAGCGCGGCCGCGCCGGCGCCGGTGGCGATGACCTCGCCGTCGCGGGTGAACACCATGCCTGTCGTGCGCAGGTCGAGGTCGTCGAGGGGCACCACCCGGCCCGACACGATGATCGAGCCGCTGCTCGCCATGTCGGCGACGGTGTCGGCGAGCTTGATCTTCCAGTCGGCGACGCGGCTGTCGACCAGCTCGATGGACGCCACGGCGCCCTCGGTCGCGCGCAGGACGTCGAGCGCCGTGCAGTCCGGGCCCACGAGATCGGCGCCGAGCACCAGCGCGATCTCGGCCTCGAGCCGCGGCGCGATGTAGTCGCCGATCGCGACGGCGGCACCGTCGGTGATGACGTGGGAGGCCATGACCGGTGCGAAGTCCGGCGTGGGCACGCCCAGCATCTGCTGCATCGGCTTGCTCGTGAGGCCGAGCTTGTAGCCGATGATGCGGTCGCCCGCGTCGAGGTAGCGGCGCACGACTCCCTGCTGGACGGCGTACCCGTCGGCGAGGGTGAGGTCGGGATCGGCCTCGGTCAGCGGCGGGATCGGCACCCGGGACAGGCGCGCGTCGTAGAGAGCGGCGGCGAGCGAGTCGGCGCGCTCCGGCGTGAGGGTCATCGACGTCCTTCCTGACGAGGCGCTGGCTGCGACCAGCCCGTGCTACGGCTGACGGGCACCCGGGCGCCGAGCTCGTGGACCGTGGCCGAGAGCCGGTAGCGCCCGGACTCCGGGTCCTGGTCGAGGAGCCGCTCGACGGTCAGGGTGTGCAGCAGACGGTGGGTCGTGCTCTTGCCCAGCCCGAGGCGGCGCGCGAGGTCGCTGACGCCGAGATCGGGGCGGTCCTTGCCGAACTCCTTGAGCACCCGCGCCGCGTTGCTGACGCTGGCGAGCACCTGCGTGTCACCGGCAGGGCGCAGCTCACGGTCGCTCATCGCGCACCTCGCTGCAGGGCTCCGGTCGTCACGTCGGGGACGCTAGACCTCCGCTTCCCGCATGCAGGCACATCGGACCGCGGTGCGGAACGCGCAGCGGTGGCTGGACCGCCGGACGGGACCTGACCTGCGGCAGCGTCTTCCGCGTGTGTCCCGTCCAGTGGCAGATTCTGACCGCGACGGCCGACGGGAGCCGGTCGCGCACGGGTCGTCCGGAGGTGGAGCGGATGGATGTCCTGCAGACCGCGCAGCTGCTCGACGCGGTGCACCGCGAGCGCCGCACGCTCGACGTCGGCGACGTCGGGATCGCCGACCTCGCGACGGCGTACGCCGTCCAGCGGGAGCTCACGGCGCTGCGGCTCGGACGCGGCGACACCGTCGTCGGCTGGAAGCTCGGCTACACGACGGCGGCGATGCGGGAGCAGATGGGCATCGACGCGCCGAACTACGGGCCGCTGCTGGCCTCCATGCGTGTCGACGGGCTGCTGCCCGACCACCTGACCCAGCCGCGTGTCGAGCCCGAGATCGCCCTGGTCCTCGATCGCGACCCGGGACCGGGCGCGACGGCGGACGAGGTCCTCGCCTGCTGCGCCGGCGCGCGGCTCGCGCTGGAGGTGGTCGACTCCGCGTGGACGGCGTACCGCTTCGACCTCGAGCACAACACCGCCGACGGGTCGTCGGCGGCCGGCTTCGTCCTGGGGGAGGACCTGCCGCTCACCGCCGGCACCGTGGCCGTCGTGCTGCACGTGGACAGCCAACCCGGCGGAGGCGGTCCGACGCGCGCCGAGGAGCGCGGGCTGGGCTCGATGGTCGACGCCGCGCGCGGCGTCGCCTGGCTGGCGGGCCTGCTCGCCGCCGACGGACTGGCGCTGCAGCCGGGGGACGTCGTCCTCACCGGCGGGCTGAGCCGCGCGCTTCCCGTGGGCCCCGGCCAGCGGATCGTCGCGACCGCGAGCGGGACGGGGATCGCCGCCCGGGTCGAGGTACCGGTGTGACGCGGTCCTGTGACACGCGCCGCACGGCTCGTCCGGCCGTCGCCGGGGTCGTTGTGGTCGGATGTGCCTCGTGACCTTGCGCATCGCCGTGGTCGGGGCCGGTCCGTCCGGTCTGTACGCCGCCGACGCCCTCGCCTCCGCGGGCGTCCACGTCGACGTCCTCGACCGGCTCCCCGTTCCCTTCGGCCTCGTGCGCTACGGCGTCGCGCCCGACCACTTCTCGATCCGCTCGGTGCGCGAGACGCTCGCGCACGTCCTGGAGAAGCCCGAGGTGCGGCTGCTCGCGGGCGTCGAGGTCGGCGACACCGAGGACGGTGCGGCGGTGTCCGTCGCGGAGCTGCTCGCGGCGTACGACGGCGTCGTGCTCACCTACGGCGCGGCCCGCGACCGGCACCTCGACGTCCCGGGCGAGGACCTCGTCGGCAGCATCGCCGCCACCGACCTCGTGGCCTGGTACTGCGGCCATCCCGACGCCGACCGCGAGGCGATCGAGTCGGTCATCGCCACCGCGCGCTCGGTCGTGGTGGTGGGTGTCGGCAACGTCGCCGTCGACGTCACCCGTGTGCTGACCGCTCCCTGGGACCGGCTGGCCGCCACGGACATGCCGCAGCACGTGCTCGAGGCGCTGCGCGACTCGGCGATCAACGACGTGCACGTCCTGGGCCGTCGCGGTCCGGCGCAGGCGACCTGGACCACGAAGGAGCTCAAGGAGCTCGCCGAGCTCGAGGGTGTCGACGTCACGGTCGACGACCCGCACGACTTCGACCTCGAGCCGATCAGCGCGGCGCTCGTCGAGAGCGACCGCGTCGTGGCCCGCAACGTCGAGGTGCTGCGCTCCTGGTCGGAGCGTGCCCTCGACGGCAGCCACAAGCACATCCACCTGCACTTCCACTCGCGCCCCGCGGAGCTGCGCGGCACCGGTCGCGTCGAGTCGGTCGTGGTCGAGCGCACGACGGTCGACGACGACGGCGCGGCGCACGGCACGGGGGAGACCTACCAGGTCGGTGCGCAGCTCGTCGTACGCTCGGTCGGGTACCGCGGTGTCGCGCTGCCCGGCGTCCCGTTCGACGCTCGGCGCAACGTCGTCCCCAACATCGACGGCCGCGTGGTCGACGACGCGGGGAGCGCCGTCGCCGGGCTGTACGTCGCGGGCTGGATCAAGCGCGGACCCACGGGGATCATCGGCACGAACAAGAAGGACGCCGGAGCCACGGTGGCCTCGCTGCTCGCCGACCTCGAGGGGTCCGAGGGCAAGGGCGGCGACGGCGTCGCGTCCCTCCTCGCGCAGCGCGGCGTCCAGGCGGTCGACCTCGAGGGCTGGCAGCGCATCGACGCCGCCGAGCGCGCGCTGGGCAGCAGCCGCGGCCGCGCCCGCACCACGCTCCACGAGCGCGACGCCCTGACCGCAGCCGCCCGCGCCTGACACGCGCGAGCAGTCGCGCTCCGTAGTTCGCGAAACATGATCATGTTTCGCGAACTACGTCGGCAGTCCTCGGCGGCGGACCGGGGGTGGTCAGTAGTCGCGGGGGGCGAGGCGTCCGGTGTGGACGTCGTAGACGGCGCCGGCGACGACGAGGTCGCGGGGCAGGAACGGGTAGCTGCGGATCCGGCGCACGTCGTAGGCGAGCGCCTCCTCCTGGTCGGCCACGGTGCGGAACTCGACCGACCAGGTGTCGACGCCGTTCTCGTCGTAGATCTGGCGGTGGATCTGCTCCTCGGTCGCGCTCGCCATCTTGCAGTGCGTGTGCGGCATGACCAGGACGCGGTTCACGTCGAGGAGGTAGGTCGCCAGGACCAGCGTGCGCAGGACGTCGTCGGTCACCCGGGCGCCGGCGTTGCGCAGGATCTTGACGTCGCCCTGCTCCATGCCGAGCAGCTGGAGCGGCTCGATGCGGCTGTCCATGCACGTCACCAGGGCCAGGCCCTTGCGCGCCCGGCCGGACAGCCCGGTGCCGGGGAAGTCGGCGGCGTAGCCCTCGTTGCCCGCGAGGACGTCCGCGAACGTGCCGGTGGGAAAACCGGAAGCAGAGTTCATGTGTTCACCGTACCGGGTCGCGCTCACACGGGCGACGCGGAGTCCCACGGGGCGGTCGCGACCGGCGCGTCGGCGACCCAGACGTGCGGCTCGACGGGCGCCTTCCCGCAGGACTCCGGGCGCGGCGGCTCGAGCGTTCGGCGGTGCACCGCGACGCGCCACGCACGGCCGTCGCGATGGCGGACCTCGACGTCGGCCCGGCCGTCGTCGCCCTGCCAGCGCAGCCCGGCCGGGACGACCCGGTCGCCGACGACGCGCAGCGCGTCGATGTCGTCGACGCCGTCGAGGTGCTCGGCGACGCGGACGGCGCACGACGCCGCCTGCACCGGCTGCGATGCCGCGGTGCGGCCGCGGTGATGGGCCAGCGACCCGATGCGCCCGTCAGCAGCCCCGGCCAGCACGGCCTTCGCCGTCTCGGCGTCGAGGCGCCCGAAGGCGTGGCCCCAGGGCAGCAGCAGCGCGGTGGGCGCGAAGCGGTGGCCACCGAGGTGGCTGACCTCGAGGACGCGGTCGGCGTACGCCGGATCCGCGGCGAGAGCCTGGGCGACGGGGCGGCCGTTGAGCGCGCAGCAGACGTCGCGGCGGGAGTTGGTGCACACGAGCAGCAGCGGCTCGGACGAGCCGGTGCCCCACGGCGGCAGCTCGCCGCGCGAGGCGGCCTCGAGCACGTCGAGCAGGTCGGGGCGGAGCAGCTCGGAGTCGGGGAGCACTCCCGATCGCATCCGGACCCCGCCGGGAGCCACGTGGGCGAACCAGAACCGGCGCGTGCCGTCGTGGTCGCCGGCGTCGGCATGCCTCCCGACCGGCCGTGCGAGGAGGACCGTGGTCCGGGACTCCTTGGGCACCAGGGCAAGAGCGGCGCGCACCTTCTCAGGCAGGTGCGACTCGGTGACGGCGCGGAAGCCGTACGGGCCGGCCTGCTCGAGCACCAGCCACGCACGCGCGCGCGGCGCCGTGCCGGCGAGCGGCTCGTCGGCCGAGACGATCGAGCAGCGCTCGCTCACGACCCGTCGTCCGTCGCGGGAGCGTCGTCGACCGGAGCAGGGCGCGGTCCGCCCGCCACGAGCGGCCCGCCGACGGCGGCCACCGGCTTCGACGTCGGCAGTCCGCTGCCGTCACGCCGCGGGTCGAGCGGCGGGAGGTTCGCGGGTGCACCCTGCGGGGTCGCGGCGCGTGCGGGCGACGGACCGACCCAGGCGACGAGGACGGTGTCCTCGCCCTTGAGGAAGCGCTGGGCGCGCACGCCGCCGGTGGCGCGGCCCTTGCCGGGGTACTCCGCGAACGGGGTCGCCTTCACCGTGGCGCCGGAGGTGCCGGGCAGCGCGCCGCTGGTGCCGGCGGCGGTGACCACGACGTTGTCGCGCGTCGGGTCGACAGCTCCGAAGAAGACCACGTGCGCGCCGTCGGAGAGGCGCACGCCGGCCATGCCGCCCGCGGGCCGTCCCTGCGGTCGGACCGCGTTCGCCGGGAAGTGCAGCAGCTGCGCGTCGCTCGTGACGAACACGAGCTGCTCGTCGCCGGTGACCAGCTCGACCGCGCCCACGACCCGGTCGCCGTCGTCGAGGCGCACGACCGACCACGAGTCGGCGGAGCTCGGGACGTCGGGGGTCACGCGCTTCACGACGCCGCTCGCGGTGCCGAGCGCGAGCCCGGGGCCGCTGTCGGCCAGCGAGCAGAGGCCGACCGGCTGCTCGCCCTTCTCCAGCTCGACCAGCGCACCGAGCGGTACGCCGCCCGCGAGCGAGGGCGCACCGTGGGTCGGCGGCAGCGTGGGCAGCTCGAGCACCGGGAGGCGCAGGACCCGGCCGGTGCTCGTCACGAGACCGACGTGGCCGCGAGCCGTGCCGCGCACCGCGGACACCACGACGTCGTGCGCCCCGCGCTCGCCGTCGGCGGGCAGGTCCTTGTCGTCGGCGGTGCGCGCGAGCAGGCCGGTGCTCGACATGAGGACGACGCAGGGGTCGTCGCTGACCTCGAGCGGAACCGCTGCGCGCACCGGGGCGGACGAGCCCTCGAGCAGCACCGTGCGCCGCGGCGTGCCGTGGTCCTTGGCGACGGCGGCGAGCTCGTCGCCGACCAGGCGCCGCAGCTGCTTGTCGTCGTCGAGGATCGCGGTGAGCTCGTCGATCTTCGCGCGCAGCTCGCCGCGCTCGCTCTCGAGCTCGATGCGGCTGAACTTCGTGAGGCGGCGCAGCGGCATGTCGAGGATGTAGTCGGCCTGCGGCTGGCTGAGGTCGAAGACCTGCATCAGCCGCTCCTTGGCGGCCGCGGCATTGTCGGAGGACCGGATCAGCTGGATGACCTCGTCGATGTCGAGGATCGCGACGAGCAGCCCGTCGACCAG
>WBZP01007332.1_pt1 | contig 10670 bp, 11 predicted proteins | sample 5204301 | NCBI WGS metagenome assembly WBZP01 (sample SAMN12412401, study PRJNA552823) | activated sludge metagenome | isolation source: activated sludge from nitrification reactor of wastewater treatment plant... | place: USA: Pennsylvania | collected 2017
TGGCACCGGTAAGATGAGTAAAAGCGAAAACCAGCTGGCTACCCTGTACCTGGCCGATGACGATGAACTGATCCGCAAAAAAGTGATGAAGGCCAAAACCGACAGCGGCCCCACGGCCCCGCATTCACCCAAACCAGATTACATTGAAAATATCTTCAGCCTGATGAAACTGGTCAGTGAGGAAGGCGTGATCCGTAAATACGAGGCGGATTATGACAACTGTAACATCCGTTATGGCGACCTTAAAAAACAACTGGCGGAAGATATGGTACGGTTTATAGCACCCATCCGGCAGAAGGTGAATGCCATCCTGGAGGACGAAACCTACCTACAGGAGGTGATGGCGAGAGGAGCTGAAAAAGCCCGGACCAGCGCTCATGCAACCATGAAAAAAGTACGCGAAGCGATGGGGCTGGTATATTAAACCGCCGGAATAATATTTTGAAAAGTAAATAAGCGGGCACATTCAGTTTTTGATTAATTTCATCACCCGACTGATCTGTTACCCTTCGCATTGATCAACGTTTAAAATCTCCTGCATACCGGGATCGTTTTTATGGCCAAGAATAAGAAACCCAAGCACATTGCCGTTGCCGGAAATATCGGGGCGGGTAAAACCACCCTCACTGAAATGCTGAGCAAGCATTATAAATGGATTCCCCAGTTTGAAGATGTGGACCATAACCCTTACCTCAATGATTTTTACGAGGATATGCCGAGGTGGAGTTTCAACCTCCAGATTTTCTTCCTGAACAGCCGGCTCAACCAGTTACTGGAAATACACCGGGGAACCGAAACGGTTATCCAGGACCGCACCATTTACGAAGACGCGAATATCTTCGCTCCCAACCTGCATGATATGGGGCTGATGGGCAAGCGCGATTTTGATAATTATTACCGCTTTTTTGAAACGCTGAAGTCGATGGTGCAACCCCCGGATTTACTGATTTACCTCAAAGCTTCCGTTCCCACCCTCGTGGCACAGATCCAGAAACGCGGACGGGAATATGAAGAAAATATCCGCCTGGATTATCTGAAAAAGCTGAACGATTACTACGAAAAATTCATTGAACACTACAAGGAAGGTCCGTTGCTGATCATCAATGCCGACAGCAATAAATTCGCGGAGAATGAAGAACACTTCGGGCAGATCATCACCAAGATTGATTCCACCCTCTTCGGATTGTTTTAATCAAGCGCATGTCCGGCCTGCAACTGCACCATTATGGATTTCTGACTGCCAGCACGCATGACTGGCTGCGGGAACAGGAAGAATTTTTCGGCCCGCCTTATTCCGTTTCGGAAACGTTCACCATTACCTCACAAAAAGTAAAAGTCACCTTTGTGGAACCAACAAAGGGTGCGGTGCTCACTGAACTGGTGGAACCACTGCCCGGCAATGCCGGCTTCAACAAAATGCTTGCCCGCGGCCATCATGTGTATCATTGCGGTTATCTCTGCAGCCGGTTCGATGAACAATTACATCAATGGGAAACAGCCGGCGGCAGGCTGTTAAAAGTTTTTCATTCAGAGGCATTCGGTGGCAGACGCTGTGCTTTTATAATCACCACGAACCTGGGGCTGGTGGAGTTGATTGAGGAAGAAGGGCAAGAGTGATGAGAGGGGAATTATGAGTTATGAATTATGAATTATGAGTTATGAATTATGAGTTATGAGTTATGAGTTGGAGTTGTCTATCTAAAGTATTGAGCCCCCATTGTAAATCACAAATTGTAAATCGTAACTCAGTTACTCAATCAACTGATTCTTCATCGCATAGAAAACCAGTCCTACTGAGTTTTTAACCCCAAAACGTTCCATCAGCCTGTCTTTGATCGCTTCCACGGTTCGTGCGCTGATATCCATTTTTTTGGCGATTTCCGCGGCGGTGTATTCCATGCATACGAGTGTAAGCACTTCTTTTTCCCGGTCGCTGATCACCACTTCGGTGGTAAGGGAAGGATTGAATTTTTGTTTGCTGTAATTTTTCTTGATGAGTACCCTGTTGACAAAAGGATTCAGATAAAACCCGGTACGCATCACTTCCATCACGGCCTTGCGGATTTCAGCAGGTTCGGTACTCTTCAGCAGGTAACCGGCAGCGCCGCAATCCATCAGGTGCCCCACGAATCTTTCATCTTCGTACATCGTGAGAATGATTACGCGCACTTTGGGAAAATCCTTTACAATCTGCCGGGTGGTATCAATACCATCTTTAACCGGCATCTTCAGATCGCAGAGTACAATATCAGGTTCCTCCTCCGCAATTTTTTTTAACAGCTCTTCGCCATTCTGCGCTTCTGCAACAAACTTAATATTGGTGTAAGGTCTCAGTGAAAGGATAACCCCTTTCCGGAAAATCTGGTGATCATCAGCAATGGCTACTTTGATGGGTTCCATAAACAGTGGGTTAAACAAATTTACGGAAAAAGCAACCGCATTCAGGCTGTTAATGCTGCACTTTCTTTACTTATGACTTTTACGTTGCCGGATGCAGAAAATACGACCGTAAAATTACGCACTCAGAATTGAGACTCCTTGGGCACTTCGATGGTCACTTTGTAGTAGGTGTGACTGGGATCAATTTCAAACAGGATACGTCCGTTCAGCACTTTCACACGGGAAGCGATATTCTTTAAACCAAGTCCCGCAGAAGTATGATTCAGCCGGTCGAATTCCGTTTGTATGATCCCCTGCCCGTCGTGATGCAGCCGGAAGTAACTGTGCGTAGCGTTGGCGTTCTGCGTAAGGTGAATGAAGCCGGCATTGCTGTGCTTCATGATATTGTTCACTAATTCCTGGATGATACGGAAGATATGCAGTTCCTGTTCCAGTTTGATGCGCTGGCGGTAATCGTGAAAGCGTACACTCGCGTTGAGGTTGCCGCTGCCATTGATTTTCTGAAACAGATCGCTCAGGGCGCTTTCCAGTCCGAAGTTTTTCAGTGTAGGCGGCATCATGCTGTGGCTGATGTTCCGGATCAGTTGGATGGCATCATCAATGATTTGCTTGGCGCTGAAAATTGATTGCAGCTGGGCGGCCGGCTCCTGGTTCACGATGTTTTCATTCAGGTAGAGTCGGGCGGTTGCCAGCAGGGGGCCCACATCATCATGCAGATCCGCCGCGATTCGGTTACGTTCTTCTTCCTGGAACTTAATAGAGGCGTTCAGCAGGATCTGCTGTTTCTCCTCCTCCATCTTTTTCAGTTCCATATTGAAGCGGGTTACTTTCCGCTGGTGGAAGATGACAAAGAAAACGATCCCCAGGGTAAGACTTACCATGCCTAAAGTGCCCAGCAACATGATGTAGTTGGATCCGGATGAAATATTTGGGCCTGCCTGGAGGAAGATCATTTGAAATATCTATTGTTTACCAGATGAATAAAAGGAGTCCAGATTAATATTTATGGACCTTAGGCTTTCTTCTTCTGCGACTCTTAAGTTAGAGTTAACCACAATTGCTGTGGACAAGAATATGTTCTTTATAATGGTAACTGTGCTATAAATAACTGTGTATTGTTCTCTGAAACCCGGAGACTTGAACATAGATTGAGAAAAAAGAAAAAGAAAGAAATTGCCAGAAAAGTAAATAAGAAAAGCTACAGAAATCCAAAAGTCCGGGGAATAATAAATTGGCGTTTCAATATTAAATTGAATTTTCTCATAGAAATAAAAAACAATGACCAATAAAAAAAAGAAACATTCAATAATTAATGGTTTAAAATTAAAAGTGCCTTTCTCCGTAATTATATAATCATAAATGGAGTAGATGAGAAATAAAACTGAAGAAATTATAAAAATTGGCTTTCTGAATTTATATTTTAAAAGATTGAAATAAAAAATTGAAAGAAACACAAATTCACAAACTAGAAAGATTCTATTGACAATCAATTGATGAACTGGATCATTAAAAAGCAAAAGAAAAATTGCTGAAAGCAAAAGAAAGAAAGAAAAGAATATAGTATATAAAAAAAATACCCTTATTTCTGCCTTGCTTCTTCGATTACGAAAAAACAAAAACAGAAAGAAGGGCAATAATTCAGCTAAATAGGTGATATAAATTAGATTCTGCAGAATTGGGTTAGTTTTTTCAAAGTTAACTAACGCCAACTCAATAATCAAATTTCATCAACCTTAGAATTTAATGTTCCACATAGCCTTAGTGAGTTTAGAGGTTTACTAATAGTTTCAGTACTCAAACTTCCCAGTAAACCAGTTTTTAAACAATGGGTACAGGACTTAAAACATGCAAAAATCCATTACTAACCTTTGATTATCATTTATTTATACTACAGAGTGCAAAAATTCAAAATCAAAAAAAAGGTAAAAATACTTGCTAAAAATAGTAATTTTACTATTAATTTAGCCGATATTTTACTTTCACAAGAAGTGGTTTTACCTGGTAGAAATACCATTTGAAGCTGGTAAAACTCCGATAAAGAGGTAATAAATCCAGAATTATGATCGGCTTTAAGGAAATCCTGCGGTGACCTGTTATTTAAAAACCTGATTCTCACTACCTTTAACCTGTTCATATATGCCAAAACAACCCCCCGAAACGCATATGACACAACCCGCCGATTACCTGATTAAGTTCTCTATTGCAGATGACCATAAGATTTTCCGGGACGGGATTAAAATGGCCCTCTCGGGAAAGGAAAACCTGAAACTGCTCTGGGAAGCGGAAGACGGCAAAGACCTGATGCATAAAATGACCATCAAGAAGCCGGATGTGCTCCTGATGGATATCCGGATGCCGGAAATTGACGGCATCAACGCGATTGAACTGCTTCGGAAAGAGTATGAAGAAGTGAAAATCATCGTACTCACCATGTACGACGACCAGCAGATGATCAGCAAAATGATGGAGATGGGGGCCAATGCCTACCTGACGAAGACCACCGACCCGGAGGAAATCTACAACGCGATCCTCACCTGCATGAATGATGATTTCTATTTCAACGACCTGGTGAACCGGGCGGTGATGGGCAAACTCATGCAACGGAAAAGCGCCCGGCAGCAATATGGCACCACCCCGGTGGTGAATTTCAATGAAAAGGAACTGAAAATCCTGAAGCTGCTGGCGGAGGATAAAACCACGGAGGAAATCTCGAAAATCATTTTCCTGAGCCCCCGCACCATCGAAACCATCCGCCAGAACATGAAGATGAAGGTGAATGCCAAAACCATCGGCGGACTGATCATGTATGGCATGCGGCACAAACTGATTGAATAATCCCGGCTCCTCAGAAACGGATGATGCCGTTCTTGATGGCATATACGGCCAGTCCCACCCGGCTCCGCACCCCCAGCTTATCAAAAAGGGTTTCCCGGTAATTGTCCACCACCCGCGTACTGAGGTGCAACTGCATGGCAATTTCCTTATAAGTCATGTCACTGCTCACCAGTTTCAGGAACGCAATCTCCATCTCGGTTAAACTCTGCTTTTCCAGTGCACTGGGCTCTCCCTTGTTTTTCTTGAACAGGGCGGCGATTTTTCCACCGGTACTGTTGGTGTAGTAATAACCCTGCTCCACCACGGTGACCAGTGCATGCCGGAGTTCTTCCGGGTGGATATCCTTTTTCAGGAATCCCCGCACGCCTTCCTGCAGCAGCCGGATCAGCGCGATATCCGAATCATACATGGTCAGGATCAGGATTTTCACCTCCGGATGCTGCTGCGCCAGCCAGCGGGTGGTTTCAAATCCATCCATCTCCGGCATATTCAGGTCCAGGAGGATGAGATCCGGTTTCTGCCCCTCCGAAATACTTTTCATAACTTCATGCCCGTTGGAAGCCACCCCGATGATGCGGAAACCCTCAAACCCGTTGATGAGGGTAGACAGGGCATCCCGCAATAACACATGATCATCCGCCAGTAAAATATTTACCATGTCATTTTGAATTATGAGGTACAGGTATACTTACTTCTATCTCGGTGCCGTTCCCGGCATCCTTTGCTGTAAAACTTCCCCCCAGCAGTTCCGCCCGCTTGCGCATATGAATCATGCCGGCTCCCTTTGGTCCTGCATTATTTAAACCGATACCATTATCCCGGATCGTCAACCGGAGGTTGTCAGGCTGGTATAGCAGGTGAATCAACAATTCCATTCCGCCCGCATGCTTCACGAAATTGTGGATGCACTCCTGGACAATCCGGTATACCACCAGCTCGGTATTCCCTTCGAGGAACAATTCCTCTCCTTCAATGGTAAACCGGGCAGCATAGACCCCGGAACGGTTCAGCAATGCCACTTCATGTTCAATCGCTTTAACCAACCCGTTACTCAATACGAAATCCGTACTCATGCCGCGCGATAAATCACTCAGTCCCGATATGGATTCCGTCAGCAACTGAAGACAATGCGATATCCTTGTTTCCGGAATATTGTGATAACTGGCGGGCAGGGTATTGAGGTATAATTTTGCCAGGGTCAGTTTCTGGCCGATATTATCGTGTATTTCCCTGGAAATATGCAGGAAGGTCTGCTCCTGGATTTCAATTTGTGATGATAAAATTGTGTGCTCGTATTCGGATCGCAGTAATTTAATTTCTTTATTATAATACAACTGCTTCCTTTTATACCTATATACTGCCAAAATAACAAACACACATAACAACATCACAATTAGTGTTACGCAAATAACAAACACCATTAATTCCGTCGTGAATTCCGATAACATATATATCCCTTTACAAAAAACAAATGCATTACTGCGTAAAAAAAACTTGCGAAAATACTAGTTAGAGCATATCGCATATAGTCATACTTAACGAAAAGCAAATGACTAAGTGTCAACAAAACGACATTTGATGCCATTCCAATGAATATGCCAGTTACAATCCAAAAAGCAGGATCATGCAAAATATCAATACGTGGTTCGCTATTCAATAAATCCCAATAGTATGTAATTGCCATTAGGATTAAAGCGAAGTTTGAAACAATAAAACATCTAGAAAGAAGACTGCTGTCCCAATCTTTTATCAGGATAACTACTGTTAATGTCAGGGAAAAAACAAAAATGATAGAGATGTATTTATGATATTTTTTGGGTAGCAATGAAAAAAAGAAGTACGCTAATAGTGACAAATGCAAAATTGTAGTTGCATCAAAGAAATTGATTACAATATCCCACACATATTTAAATTTAAAATGTATCAAGATTGAAATAATTGCACCAACACCTGCAATTGTTGTATATATCGTAATAATCCTTAGGTATTTCGGCATCTTATATTTATAGATCAAATAGATACCAAGAGACATTGATATCACCATTGAAAACCATTGAATGGACAGTAAACTTTCTATTAGCTTAATTTTTTCTCTCATTCTTCTGATTGTAATTCGTTGATCTGAAATGTAAACCTCTCCCTATTAGTTATCAATAAAGAAAAGTCATAGCGATTCATTGTACTGAATATATACCTTCATTTTTGACCAATATTACATTTGTCCCTTTTCACCACCCCAAGAAAACTCCCCTTTTTTTCCGGTATTTTTCCCGTACCCGTTTTTGACTACCTGTCTATTTTTGTAACCGATAGTTTCAAACAAGCCGCCTGGTCTTGCCCTACCAGGTAACGGTATTGGGCGCCCTTTCCGTTTTTTTCCGTCCCGGAAACTGTTCACTGGATTGACCGGGTATAAATCCTGATCTCAATCCCAGGGATCAGCGGCCATTCATATCTGCACCAGCCAGCCTGCAGCAGGAATGGGTTAATCCCCTGTTAACAAACATCCCGCTTTCATCCGTACCGCAGCTGCGGCAGCCGGAACCGCCAGCATGTAAGGATTATGGCATTTTCCAATGAGCTGGTTTTCAACTCCCATAAAACATCGTACCGTAATTTCCACATCCGGTAATAAAACGTAGATTTACCCTAATTTTTGAAGAAAATATATAGAACTTGCAGTTTTACGTTAGTAAAGTACCTATTGAAACGACAAACCCAATTTTGAAATGCCAACAAGTAATCTTTCTGAACCTATCAAGGTCCTGATCACCGATGATCACGTGCTCTACCGGGCCGGGGTGAAAACCGCCCTGAGCGCCAAAAAGGACGTGAAAGTGATCGCCGAAGCCGACAACGGTATGCACCTCCTTAATATGCTGAAAATGGTGCAGCCCGATGTCATACTCCTCGATATACAGATGCCCGTGATGGACGGGATCGGCGCCCTCCCCGAAATCAAAAAGAACTGGCCGCATATCAAGGTCATCATGCTCACCATGATGGACGACCACAGTATGATCACCAAACTCATGGAACTGGGCGCGAACAGCTATCTCAGCAAAACCAGCGACAGCGAAGTGATTTACGAAGCCATTAAAACCTGCTTCGAACAGGAATATTATTTCAACGCGCTTACCAACAAGGCCCTGCTCACCAACCTGAAAACGAAAAACACGGTTACCCAGCAGAAACCCGCCGTGGCGGAAGCCAACCTCACCGATAAGGAAACCCTGATCCTGAAACTGATGTGCGAGGAAAAAAGCACCAAGGAAATCGCGGATATCGTGGAACTGAGTCCGCGTACCGTGGAAGCCATCCGTGATAAGCTGAAAGTGAAAACCGGCGCCAAAAGCACCGCCGGCCTTATTCTGTACGCGGTTAAAAACAATATCCTCGATCAGAACGCCACTTCCTGAAAAATATCTTTACAGTTGTAACGCCATCCCCCACCGGATGGCGTTTTTGTTGTATAGATACCCGCCCCCCTTTTATTACCGGGTTATCCTGTTTTTCCTTCGTCTGCACTCCCCTACCTTTAACCCATGAACCGCTTTCTTTTCAATGGCCGGCTACTCGCTGCCGGAACCCCCATCGCCGGCGCAGGCAACCGCGGACTGCGCTATGGCGACGGACTGTTTGAAACCATCCGTTGCCGGAACGGGGAACCCCTCTTCCCAGATGCACATTTTGCCCGGCTCTGGAAAGGCATCGATGCCCTGGGCTTTGTATGCCCCGCGCATTTTACGCCGGCACTGCTCCGCACTGAAATCGAACGGCTGCTGGCGGCGAATCAACACACCGGACAGGCCAGGGTCCGCCTCCAGGTATTCCGCGGAGAGGGCGGACTGTATGACTCCGTTAACCACACACCTCAATATTTTATAGAAAGCTGGGAACTGGAAGCGCACAGCACCGCATTCAACAGCAACGGACTGGTACTGGGACTCTACAACGGAGCCAAAAAAAGCTGTGACTTACTGGCCAACCTCAAACACTGCAATTTTTTACCCTACGCCCTGGCAGCCCTGGCGGCCAAAGAACAACAGTGGAATGATGCCCTCCTGCTGAACCAGCATGACCGTATCTGCGACAGCAGTATCGCCAATGTCTTTATGATCCGGGATCAAACAGTATTTACCCCTTCACTTTCGGAAGGATGTGTGGCCGGTATCATGCGGCAGCACCTGCTCAGCATCCTGCCGGCAGCAGGCTTCCAAGTTCAGGAAACCAGCCTCACCGAAGAGGATTTGCTGAAAGCGGATGAAATCTTCCTCACCAACAGTATCCGACCCCTGCGATGGGTACAGTCATTCGGCAGCCGCCATTACCATAACCTGCTCAGTAAAAAGATTTACGAACAGCTTGCGCCAACCATTGGCTGACCCTGTTGTTATCAGGAACAGCGTTTCTTACAAATCACTTTTCCATTACCATGCAACCGATTTCCCTCTGCTGGCTGCGCCGCGATTTAAGACTGAATGATCAGGCAGCACTTTACCATGCACTGCAATCCGGCTATCCGGTTATACCTGTTTTTATTTTCGACCGCCACATCCTGTATAAACTGGAGGATAACAATGACCGTCGCGTCGAATTCATTTACCTCACCCTGCAGAAACTGCAGGAGCAACTGGTGGCCATCGGCTGCAGCCTGGAAGTATATTATGGTACGCCGGAAACTGTCTTTCCTGTGTTACTGAAAAAATATGCTGTAAAGGCTGTATTCACCAACCACGATTATGAGCCTTACGCGCTGGAACGTGACGAGCGGATTAAAACCTTGCTGGCGGATCAGGGAACAGCATTCCACACTTTCAAAGACCATGTGCTGCTGGAGAAGGATGAAGTACTGAAAGATGACGGAAAGCCTTACACTGTTTTTACACCATACAGCCGGAAGTGGCGTTCCGTGCTCACTGCCACCCACCTGCAACCCTACGACACACACCCCTTGTTCAAACATTTTTTCAAGCAATCACCGCAGGAAATTCCATCCCTTGCCTCCATGGGGTTTACCCCGGCTGGTCTTGACTTTCCGCCGGCAGCCGTGGAAGATGAACTGATCCGTCATTATGCGGAGAAAAGGGATATCCCCGCACTTCCAGGCACTTCCAGACTGGGTGTACACCTCCGCTTCGGCACCATCAGCATCCGGCAACTGGCCGCGCATGCGCAATCACTTTCAGACACCTTTCTGAATGAACTGATCTGGCGGGATTTTTACCACATGATCCTCTGGCATTTTCCGCGTGTGGGCAAAGGCCAGTCTTTCAAACCGGAATATGAACGGATCGCCTGGCGGAATGATGAAGAAGAATTTGAAAAATGGTGCCAGGGGCAGACCGGCTATCCCATCGTGGATGCGGGTATGCGGGAACTGAATGCAACGGGCTTCATGCATAATCGTGTACGCATGATCGTTGCCTCCTTCC
>WBZP01007333.1_pt1 | contig 10670 bp, 12 predicted proteins | sample 5204301 | NCBI WGS metagenome assembly WBZP01 (sample SAMN12412401, study PRJNA552823) | activated sludge metagenome | isolation source: activated sludge from nitrification reactor of wastewater treatment plant... | place: USA: Pennsylvania | collected 2017
GCGCGCGTACAGCCAGGCGGTGAGCGCGAACTGCAGCACCATCAGCGCGAGCGAGAGCCGGCGGACGAACGCGTCCTGGCCCGTGGGCGCGGCGAGCAGCAGCGCCATGCCGAGGAGCGGCAGGTAGAGCACGAGGTTCAGCAGCGCGGCGTCAAACATGGGCCCAGGTCCACACCAGTGCGACGACGATGCCCGCGAGCGCGAGGAACGCGTAGAACTGCAGGTTCCCCGTCTGGATCCGCCCGAGCGAGCCGGCTGCCCGCTGTGCCCAGGCGGCGAGCCCATTGAGCGTGCCGTCGAGCAGCACGCGGTCGCCGATGCGCAGCAGCACGCGATCCGACAGCCACAGCAGCGGCCGGTTGAACAGGAGGTCGTAGGCCTCGTCGACGAAGTACTTGCCGAAGAGCAGGCCGTGCGCCAGCGGGAAGCGCTCGCGCAGCCGCGCGGCGCGCTTCGCGCCGCCGCCGTAGAGCAGGGCTGCGGCGCCGAGTCCGGCGAACGCCACGGCGACCGCGACGCCGATCAGCGTCGTCTCCAGGTGGTGCAGCGCGGGCACCACGTCCGGCAGCGGCAGCATCGGCTCGAGGAAGTGGGGCAGCGCGAAGAAGCCCCCGACCGCCGACGCCACCGCGAGGATGGCCAGCACGCCGGTCATCGACAGCGGCGACTCGTGCACGTGGTGCTCGACCTCGTGCGTCATCCTCGACGCGCCGAAGAACGTGAGCCAGAGCAGGCGGAACATGTAGAACGACGTCAGCAGCGAGGTGAGCGAGGCGACCAGCCAGAGGAAGGTCGAGCCGCCGCGGGCGCTCGCGAACGAGAACCAGAGGATCTCGTCCTTCGAGAAGAACCCGGCCAGCGGCGGGATCCCGGCGATCGCCGCGGTTGCGACCGCGAACGTGGCGAAGGTCACGGGAATCTTCCGCGCGAGGCCGCCCATCTTCATGATGTCCTGCTCGCCGGACAGCGCGTGGATGACGCTGCCGGCGCCGAGGAACAGGCAGGCCTTGAAGAACGCGTGGGTGTAGACGTGGAACACCGCGACGCCGTACGCGCCCACGCCGAGCGCCACGAACATGAGGCCGAGCTGCGACACGGTCGAGTAGGCCAGCACCTTCTTGATGTCGGTCTGCACCAGCGCGATCGTCGCCGCTAGCAGCGCCGTCGCCGCGCCGATGCCGGCGACCAGCGCCGAGGCTCCGGGCGCCTGCACGTAGATCCCGGACAGCCGGGCGACGAGGTAGACGCCGGCGGTGACCATCGTCGCCGCGTGGATCAGCGCCGACACCGGCGTCGGGCCCGCCATCGCGTCGGGCAGCCAGACGTAGAGCGGGATCTGCGCCGACTTGCCGGTGGCGCCGATGAACAGCAGCACGCCGACCAGGCTCGCGAAGCCGACGGGCATCGCCACCGTGCCGAAGAGGGCGTTGATGCGGTCCATGTCCAGCGTGCCGAGGGCCGGCCAGAGCACGAACATGCCGAGCAGGAAGCCGGCGTCGCCGATGCGGTTGACGATGAACGCCTTCTTGCCGGCAGCCGCCTTCTCCGGGTCCTCGAACCAGAACCCGATCAGCAGGTACGACGCGAGGCCGACGCCCTCCCAGCCGACGAACAGCACCAGCAGCGAGCGCCCGAGCACGAGCAGCAGCATGAAGAACAGGAACAGGTTGAGGTACGCGAAGTAGCGCGCGTAGCTCTCGTCGTCCTTCATGTAGCCGGCCGAGTAGATGTGGATCAGCGAGCCCACCCCGGTGACGATGAGCGTCATCACCGCGGTCAGCCGGTCGAAGTAGAACGCGATCTCGAAGCTCGTTCCGCCGATCAGCGCCCAGGTGTAGGCGGTCTCGACCAGCGGCTCCCAGCCGGCGGCCTGCAGCCGGGCGAGGCAGGCGAGCGTCAGCAGGAACGCCGCGATCGGCAGCCCGCAGGCCGTCGCCGTGACGAACGCCCGGCCGACGCGGTTGCCGCCGAAGCGCGTGGCGAGGAAGCCGTTCAGCAGGAAGCCAGCCAGCGGCAGGACGACGATCAGCGTCAGCGCGTGCTTCACCCGCTATCCTTTCAGGCTCGTGAACGCGCCGAGATCGAGCGTGCGCTTCTGCTTGACCAGCATCAGCACGATCGGGATCGCGATCGCGATCTCGGCGGTGGCGACGACGAAGATCAGGAACACCAGCACCGCGCCGACCGTCGAGCCCATCTGGTGGGCGAAGGTGACCAGCGAGAGGTTGACGCCGTTGAGCATCAGCTCCATGCACATCAGCATCACCAGCATGTTGCGGCGGATCACCACGCCGAGGAGGCCGATGGCGAACAGCGCCACCGACAGCGCGAGCAGGACCTGGAGCTTATCCACGTTGCGCCCTCCGGCTCACGCGGATGACGGCCAGCGCCGCGACGACCGCGGCGACCAGCAGCACCGACGTCAGCTCGAAGTGCAGCCAGTAGTCGGTCAGAAAGGAGATGGAAAATTCCTGCACGCCGAAGCCGGTGCCCGCGGCGCGGATCAGCGCCGGGTAGCCGTGCCAGACGCCGTAGCCCAGCGCGCCGACGAACAGCACGGTCGCAATGCCGCCGGGCACCACCAGCGCCGAGTAGCTCGCAGTGCCGGCCGGCTCGCGGACCTCGAGCAGCATGATCACGTAGACCATGAACACCATCACCGCGCCGACGTAGATCAGCACCTGGAACGCCGCGATGAAGTGCACGCCGAGCAGGCCGTAGATCCCGCCGAGGAACACCATCGTCGAGATCAGCGCCATCGCCACCCGCATCGGCTGGCGCAGCACCAGCATCAGCAGCGCGCCGGCGAGCGCGCACGCGGCGAACACGTAGAGCAGCAGCGTGTCGAGGTTGGCGAGCAGGCTGTCGATCATCCCGGGCCTCGCGACGGGTTCCGCGCCGGCGGCGGCGGGTAGGGCTTCGCCACGTCGGACTGCGGGTGCCAGTTCAGGAGCTCGTCCTTGCCCAGCCACATCCGCTGGCGGTCGAACGACGGCAGGTCGGGGACGTCCTTGACCATGCGGATCGCATCCTCGGGGCAGGCCTCGACGCACAGGCCGCAGAACACGCAGCGGGAGTAGTCGATCTCGAAGCGCGCCGGGTACTTGGGGTGCGCGGGGTCGTCGGGGTCGAACGCTGCGTCGATTTCGATCACCTTCGCCGGGCAGACGGTCGCGCACATGTTGCAGGCGACGCACTGCGGGCTGCCGTCGGCGCGCCGGGTGAGCACGTGCTTGCCGCGATTGCCCTGCGCGTAGTCGAAGCGCGTCTCCTCCGGGTAGTAGGTCGTCAGCGCGCCCTTCCGCCCGGTGATCCACTTCCACATGTTGCGCAGGAACACGCCGCCGGTGATCGCCAGCCCGCGCAGGATCTCGAACAGGTACGCCCGCTCGTACCAGCTCATCGCCGGCTCGTTCCAGTACCGCTTGCGCACGTGGGGCACCCGGGAGGAGGGGCGGTCGATCGCCGGCATCACGCGGCTCCCTGGTGCGACCAGACCAGCACCGCCGTCACCGCCAGGTTGGCGAGCGAGAGCGGCAGCATGAACTTCCACGCGAACGCCAGCACCTGGTCGTAGCGGAAGCGCGGCAGCGACCAGCGGATCAGGATCTGGAAGCTGCACACCAGCAGCACCTTGACCAGGAACACGACGAGCTGCGTGACGACGACCGCGCCGTGGCTCATCGCGACGACGTGCCCGCCGGGAAAGACGAAGCCGTCGTCGTTCATCCACGGCAGGTTGTAGCCGCCGAGGAACAGCGTGGTGAACAGCGCGCCGATGATCGCGATCTCGATGAACTCGGCGAACATGAACAGCCCCATCTTCATCGCGCTGTACTCGGTGTAGTAGCCGGCGATGAGCTCCGACTCGGCTTCGGGCAGGTCGAACGGAATCCGCTTGTTCTCGGCGATCGCCGCGGCGAGGAACAGCATCGCCGCGAACGGCTGGTAGACGACGCCCCAGGACGGCAGGAAGCCCAGCACCGTGCCCGACTGCTTCTGCACCATCGTCCCGAGGTCCACGGTGCCGTAGATGAGGACGAGGCCGAGCACGGTGAGCCCCATCACCAGCTCGTAGGAGATCAGCTGCGAACCTGCGCGCAGGCCCCCCAGCATCGAGAACTTGTTCGCCGACGACCAGCCGGCGAGCATCGCGCCGATGATCGTCATGCCGCTGAACGCGAACACGATCAGAAGCCCCGCATCCAGCCGCGCGATCTGCAGCGCGTAGGTGCGGTCCCCGAACCAGTCGGCGAGCGAGGGGAACAGCCGCCCCGGATCGAGCGCCCCGCCGAACGGCACGACGGCGAACACGAGCAGCACCGGCGTGAACACGACCCACGGCGCGACCGCGTACGCATACCAGTCGTAGGACTTCGGCTTGAAGTCCTCCTTGACCAGCATCTTGAGGCCGTCGGCGAGGCCGTGGAAAAGCCCCCACCAGACGAGCTTCACCTGAGTGAACGGCAGCCGGACGTACGCGCGGTTCGCGCCGATGCGGTCGGCCATCACGGCGGCCTGCTTGCGCTCGACCCAGGTGAGCACGGTGCCGAAGGTCATCAGCACGCCGATCGCGTAGGCGATGTAGACGAGGTGGACGACGAGGTCCTGGATCACGTCGCGCTCCCCGCAGGAATCGACAGCTCCGGAAACAGCGCCTCGGCGTCGGCGACCGAGTCGGCCTTGGCGAAGCAGGGGGAGAACGCGCTGACGACGCCGTCGCAGTTGGTGTAGGTTCCGGTGCGCTCGGTCTGGACGCTGATCGGGAAGAAGACGTCGGCGTGGCCGTTCTCGGGCTGCAGCCAGGCGTTGAGGAAGATCGTGCGGGCGCCGCGCGGGAGCGCGCCGAAGTCGGTCCCCTCGCCCCAGACCAGCACCAGGTCGGTGTCGGCGGCATAGCGCGGCGCTTCGGCGCCGAACAGCGCGCAGGCGCCGGCGCGGTTCGGGTTCTTGTCCGGGCGGATCAGCACGTCGTCGGAGAGCGTCTCGCCGGGCGCGGGCGCGACGTCGGCCTTGACGTAGGCCGCGAACACCTGGCCCAGCGCCGACTTGAAGCTCGCGAGCTCCTCGTTCGAGGCCCAGGACGACACCAGCGCGACCGGGTGGCGCGCCGCCTGGATGAGCGCGCGCGCGTTGGCGATCGCCGCCGGCATGTCGACCGGACGGCCCCTGAGCATCGCCTGCTCGGCGCGGGCGCGGCCGAACACCGCGGCGAGGTCGCGCCCCTTGTTGCACATCCAGGGCCCGTTGACCGCCGGGTTGTCGCGCGGCGTCACGCGGTCGATCCGGTCGTTCTGCGCGGCGTCGAGCGCGTTGAGGCGCCACTCGGGCCTGCGGTGCCAGACGTCGACGCTGCAGCCGCGCTCGCAGCCCGGGCAGACCGACGGCGTGGGCTTGAGGTACCACACGCGCGCCTGGTAGTGGAACGAGCGGGACAGCAGCGCGCCGACCGGGCAGAGGTCGACGACGTTGTCGGAGTACTCGTCGCGTTCGAACGCGCCGTCCTCGGACGGCCGGATCAGCGAGTGGTCGCCCCGGCTCTGCACGCCCAGCGCGTTGGACCGCGAGATCTCCCGCGTGAAGCGCACGCACCGGGTGCAAAGGATGCAGCGCTCGTTGTCGAGGATGATCCGCTTCGACAGCGGGAAGAACTTGGTCGACCTGACCTTCGGCTCGCGCGAGGTCGACGGCGAGCCGTTGTACGCGACGTGGTGGTCCTGCAGCATGCACTCGCCGGCCTTGTCGCAGATGCCGCAGTCGACCGGATGGTTGAGCGTGAGGAACTGCATCGTCTGCTTGCGCCGGGCGCGGACCTTCTCCGAGTCGGTCAGGACCCGCATGCCTTTGGTCACCGGCATGTTGCAGGCGATGTCGAGCCAGCCGCCGCCGTCGGACTCGACCTCGACCGTGCAGATCCGGCAGTTGCCGTGCACCGACAGGTTCGGGTGCCAGCAGAAGTAGGGGATGAAGAAGCCGTTGGCCAGCGCCGCCTGCATCACGGTCTGGTTGTCCGCGGCCTCAACCGGCTGGCCGTTGATGAAGATCTCAGGCATTCGCCGCCACTTCGAGGACGCCGCCCAGGCGGGAGCGCTTGTGCTCGATGTAGTACTCGAACTCGTCGCGGAACTTGTCCAGGATGCCCACGGTCGCGTAGCCGGCGGCGTCGCCCATCCCGCAGATCGTCGTGCCGTCGTTGGCGCGCGAGATCTCGTAGAGCAGCCCGATGTCGTCCGGGCGCCCTTCGCCGGCCACGATGCGGTCGATGATCCGGTGCATCCACCCCATGCCCTCGCGGCAGGGCGTGCACTGGCCGCAGGACTCGTGGTGGTAGAAGCGCAGCAGCACCTGCAGCAGGCGCACCATGCAGGTCCCTTCGGCGATCACGATCATGCCGCCCGACCCGATCGACGAGCCGGCGGCGGCAAGCGAAGCGTGGTCGAGCTTGAGTGGCTCGATCTCGGCACCGGTGAGCGCCTTGGTCGAGATGCCGCCCGGGATCACCGCCTTGAGCGCGCGGCCGCCGAGGACGCCGCCGCAATCCTCGTAGATGAACTTGGCGAACGGGTAGCCGAACTCCACCTCGTAGACGCCGGGCTTCGCGACGTGGCCCGAGATCGAGATCAGCTGCGTGCCCGGGCTCTTCGCGGTGCCGACCTTGCGGAACGCCTCGGCACCGTCGCGGATGATCCCGGTGATGTTCGCCAGCGACTCGACGTTGTTGATGACCGTCGGCTTCTGGTAGAGCCCGCGGACGGTCAGCCGCGGCGGGCGGTTGCGCGGGTATCCGCGCTTGCCCTCGATCGAGGTGATGAGGCCGGACGCCTCGCCGCAGACGTACGAGCCGGCGCCGCGGTAGACGACGATGTCGCAGGCGAAGTCGCGGCCGAGGATCCGCTCGCCCAGCAGCCCTGCGGCGTAGGCCTCGTCGACGGCGCCCTGCAGCCGGCGGTAGGGCAGGTCGAACTCGCCGCGGATGTAGACGAAGGCGTGGCGCACCTGCAGCGCGTAGGCCGCGATCAGCATCGACTCCAGCAGGAGGTGCGGCGCGTGCTCGAGGATCCAGCGGTCCTTGAACGTGCCGGGCTCGCCCTCGTCGGCATTGGCACACAGGTAATGCGGCTGGCCGTCGTTGAGCCTGATCACCGACCACTTGCGCCCGACCGCGAACGCCGCCCCGCCGTGGCCGAGCAGGCCCGAGGCGGTGACCTCGGCGCCGATCTCACGCGGCGTCATCGACGAGAGCGCCTTCTCGAGCGTCGCGTAGCCGCCGCGCGCGCGGTAGTCGGCGAGCAGGTGGCTCGTCGCCGTGACGTCGAACCCGGTCAGCAGCGCCCGGCCAGGCATGTCAGTCGAGCCCCTTCACCAACGCGTCGATCTTGGCTGCGTCCATGTTCTCGTGGTACTTCTCGTTCACGACGAGGACCGGGGCGGTGCCGCAGGAACCGAGGCACTCGACCGTGGACAGCGTGATCCGGCCGTCGGCGGTGGTCTCGCCGGCCGCGATGCCCAGCGTGCGCTCGAGGTGCGCGAGCAGCCGCTCCGAGCCGCGCATCGAGCACGAGATGTTGCGGCACATCTGCAGGTGCCAGCGGCCGATCGGCCGGCGGCGGAACATCGTGTAGTACGAGAGCACTTCCTCGATCTGGACCCGCGGCACCCCGAGGTATGCGGCGAGCTCTTCGATGTCCGAGTCGGCGACGTACCCCCGGTCCTCCTGGATGCGCCGCACGCAGGGCAGCACCAGCGACGAGGCGAAGGTGTCGGGAAACCGGCGGCGGAGCTGGTCGAATTCGGGAATCAGGTGCTTCACCGGTCGCACTCCCCGCCGATCATGTTGATCGAGCCGAACGTGGGGACGATGTCGGCGAGCTGGTAGCCCTCGAGCATCAGGTGCGCGCCGCCCATGTGCACGAACGACGGTGAACGCACGTGGACCTTGTACGGCGTGCCGCTGCCGTCGCTGACGAGGTAGAAGCCGAGCTCGCCGTTGGCACCCTCGTGCGCGACGTAGATCTCTCCCGCGGGCACCTGCGGGCCGTCGATGACGAGCTTGAAGTGGCTGATCAGCGACTCGATCTCGCCGTAGACGAGGCGCTTCTCGGGCAGCACGCAGCGGCGGTCGTCGACGTTGATCGGGCCCTCGGGCAGCATGTCGACGAGCTGGCGGATCATGTGCACCGACTCGTCCATCTCGCGCATCCGGACGTAGTAGCGGTCGTAGTTGTCGCCCTTGATCCCGACCGGCACCTCGAAGTCGAGCTCGGCGTACGCGAGGTACGGCGTGTCCTTGCGCAGGTCGCGCGGCGCGCCGGTGGAGCGCAGGATCGGGCCGGTGTAGCCCCAGTTGACCGCCTGCTCGCTGCCGATGACGCCGACGTCGCGCATCCGGTCGATGAAGATCCGGTTACGGTCGACCAGGCCGTGGACGCGGCCGACGAAGTCCTCGTACTGGTCGAGGATCTCAAGGAGGCGCCGGATCCACCCGTCGGGCAGGTCGCGCGCGAGCCCGCCGATGCGGCCGTACGAGTAGGTCACCCGCGCCCCGGTCAGGTCGGCGATGTGCTCGTAGACGTAGTCGCGGATCATCACCAGGTACAGGAAGGCCGTCATCGCCCCCAGTTCCATGAGCCCTGCCGCGACGCAGGTGAGGTGGTCGGCGAGCCGCGAGTACTCGGAGAGCAGCGTGCGCAGGTAGCGCGTGCGCGGCGTGATCGTCACGCCCATCAGCTGCTCGACCGCGTCGCAATACGCGAAGTCGTTGATCAGCGCCGAGCAGTAGTTGAGGCGGTCGACGTACGGGATCAGGTTGTGCCAGGTGTGGTCCTCGCACTCCTTTTCGAAGCCGCGGTGCAGGTAGCCGCAGTGGACATCGGCGCGCAGCACCTTCTCGCCGTCGAGCGCGGCGATGATCTGCACGGTGCCGTGCGTCGCCGGGTGCGAAGGGCCGATGTTGACGATGACCGCGTCGTCGTGCTCGGTCCGGACGAAGGCCGGGCGGACGGGGTTGGGCAGCTTGAGGTCCACGGCGTCGCGCTAACGGCGGTAGGGAACGAGCGGCTGCTCCAGCTGCTTCGGGTAGTCCTTGCGCAGCGGGTGGCCCTTGAAACCCTCGTAGAGCAGGATCGGCCGCAGGTCGTCGTTGCCGCGGAACACGACGCCGTACATCTCGTGGCACTCGCGCTCCATGTAGTGCGCCGCGCCGTAGAGGGGGGTCAGCGTGTCGATCACCGGCTCGGCGGCCGGCAGGCGAGTCTTCAGCCGGACGCGCACCCGGTGCGTCGTCGAGTAGAAGTGGTAGACGACTTCGAAGCGCAGCGCCTCGTCGGGCCAGTCGACGGCGGTCACGTCGAGGAAGAGATCGAATCCGAATTCGTTCTTCAGGCGCTCCACCGCCGGCCGCAGCGCAGCCGCCGGGAGGCGGATCGCCAGCGTGCCGTGCGCGAGCGTCGAGGCGTCGCCCTGCGGGTCGAGCTCGCGGGCGATCGCATCGAACAGCGGGTTCCCCAAGATCAGAACTCCCGGTTGACGATCGCGTGCCGCGAGCGCGCGATCTTGTCCTGCAACTGCATGATGCCGTCGATCACCATCTCGGGCCGCGGCGGGCAGCCGGGGATGTAGACGTCGACCGGAACGATCCGGTCGATCCCGGCGAGCGCGGCATAGTTCTGGTAGAAGCCGCCCGAGGTCGCGCAGACGCCGAAGGCCATCACCCACTTGGGTTCGCACATCTGCTCGTACACCTTGAGCAGGATCGGAGCCTGCTTGTGGGTCACGGTGCCGACGACCATCAGCAGGTCGGCCTGGCGCGGCGAGAAGCGGGGCAGCGCGGCGCCGAAGCGGTCGGTGTCGTAGGGGCTCGAGCTGACCGCCATGAACTCCATCGCGCAGCACGCAGTGACGAACGGGTAGGGGAACAGCGAGAATTTCCGTGCCCAGCCGATGAGCTCGTCCTTCTTCGTCGCGATGTACTCGAACGCCTGGCTCGGCGCGCGCCCGGAGCGGATGGGGATCGTGCGGCCGTCCATGGCTACTCGGTGACCGCCTCGATCAGCCGTGCCCGGTACACGTAGAGCAGGATCAGCACGAGCAGGAACATGAACAGGAAGAACGTGAACAGCATAAAGCCCGTCAGCGGCTGCGCGCCGAGCGCCCATATGAAGAGGAAGACGGTCTCGAGGTCGAACAGGATGAAGACGATCGCGACGGCGTAGTACTTGATCGGCACGGCCTTCACGTTGAGCGGGTCGACCGGCGGCGCGCCGCACTCGAACGGCTCCTGCTTCATCGCCGTCGGTGCCGGCTTCGGGCCGAGCAGGCGGTTCAATGCCAGCGTGAAGGCGACGAATCCGAGAATCGCCACCATGTAGAGCAGGAAGATGACGTACGGATTCACTGTGCCGTCCATTGCGCCCGCCGCGGCGTGCCCGCGATGCTCGCGTGCAGGGGCTCGGCAGTTCCGTCGGGCATGCGCTTGGTGAAGGGGCTTGGAATTCGGGTGACGCTGGCGTCCGCATGTGCGACACTTCGCCGCACCCAGGATGCCCGCAAGGCTAAGGCGGTTTGGGCGCGGTCCGTTTGACCTAGGTCAACGGAGAGTCGTGCGGTGTCGAATGCGGCAGCGCGTGTGTGCGCTTCGTGCATTCGCCGCCCGTGTACACCGAATCCCGGTC
>WBZP01007337.1_pt1 | contig 10669 bp, 9 predicted proteins | sample 5204301 | NCBI WGS metagenome assembly WBZP01 (sample SAMN12412401, study PRJNA552823) | activated sludge metagenome | isolation source: activated sludge from nitrification reactor of wastewater treatment plant... | place: USA: Pennsylvania | collected 2017
AGGCGGACATGACCGACGCCGCCCTCGGCATCGACGACTCGGCCCGCACCCCCGGCAAGACCACGACCACGGTCGCCCTCGACTTCGGCCGGATCAGCCTGGACGACGCGCTGCGGCTCTACCTGTCCGGCACCCCCGGGCAGGACCGCTTCGCGTTCATGTGGGACGACCTGGTGACCGGCGCGCTCGGCGCGGTCATCCTGCTCGACACGGCCCGGATCGAGGACTGTTTCGCGGCCATCGACTACTTCGAGGAGCACGACGTGCCGTTCCTGGTCGCCGTCAACCTGTTCGAGGGGGGCCGCCGGTTCGACCTCGACGAGGTGCGCGAGGCGCTCGGCATCCGTGCTGAGGTCCCGCTGATCGAGTGCGATGCCCGGGTACGCACGTCCGTCAAGGGAGTCCTGGTGTCGCTGGTCGAGTCCGTGCTGCTCCGGGAACTCACCCGCCAGCGTCCGCTCGGCCGGGAGGTGTGGGCATGACCCGCCGGTTCGTCCTGATCGCCGCGGCCGCGCTGGCCCTCACCGGCTGCGCCGGGTCCGCACCCCAGGTGATCGCCCCGCCCGGGCAGCTCACGGCCGCCCCGACCAAGAAGGCCTGCGGCACGATCACCCTGGCCAAGAACCCCTGGGTCGGCTACGAGGCCAACCTCGCCGTGGTGAAGACCCTGGCCGAGCGCGAGCTGGGCTGCAAGGTGGTCGTCAAGGACGGCGCCGAGGCCGACTCCTGGCAGGACCTGGCCGCCGGCAAGGTCGACGCGATCCTGGAGAACTGGGGTCACGACGACCTGATGAAGAAGTACATCGACACCCAGGGCGTCGCTGTCGAGGGCGGGCTCACCGGCAACAAGGGCGTGATCGGCTGGTACGTGCCCTCGTGGATGGCGGCGAAGTACCCCGACATCACCACGGTCAAGGGCCTCAAGGCGCGCTGGCGGCTCTTCGTCACCGACCGGTCGGGCGGCAAGGGCCAGTTCCTCGCCGGCGACCCGAGCTACGTGACCAACGACGCCAACCTGATGCGCAATCTCGCGCTGAGCTACTCGGTGGTCTACTCCGGCAGCGAGGACGCCCTGATCGCCGCCTTCCGCGCCGCCGAACAGACCAAGAAGCCGCTGCTCGGCTACTTCTACTCACCGCAGTGGCTGCACGCCGAGATCAAGCTCGCCCAGGTCACCCTGCCCGCCTACACCCCCGGCTGCGACGCCGACCCGAAGACGGTCACCTGCGACTACCAGCCGTACGACCTCGACAAGATCATGAACAAGAAGTTCGCGACGTCGGGCAACCCGGCGGCGACCCTCATCCGCAACTTCAGCTGGACCAACGACGACCAGAACCAGGTCGCCCGCGACATTCACGACGGGATGACCCCGGACGACGCCGCGCAGCGCTGGCTGAACGCGCACCCGACCGTGTGGCGGGCCTGGCTGCGTTCATGAGGCCGACCGGTCAGTGACTGACCGACCCGTCAGTGACTGACCGACCCGTCAGTGACTGACCGGGACGGCGAGCGCCGCCGCCCAGGTCTCCGCCCGTTCGAGTTCGCCCGCCCGCAGCGGGCCCTCCTTGCCCTCGACCACGAACGCCCCCACGGCGGCGAGCGGCTCGGCGTCCCGAGCGCGCAGCGCCGCGTCGATGCGGTCCGCCGCGTACCCGAACAGCCGCACCCAGCGCGCGTCCAGCCGGGTGTCGAAGGCCGCGTAGGTCACCGACTCGAGCACCGAGTCGGGCAGGTTCGTCAGGTACCGGTCGATCGCGGGGGTCGCCCGGCCGCCCTGGGTCGGCGAGCCGACGACGAGCACGTCCCCGGCCTCGACGGCCGCCGGATCGGCGTCGGCCACCCGGGCCGTCACCACCTCGTGGCCGCGCGCCAGCGCCTGGGCGATGCGCAGGGCCACCAGCTCGGTGTTGCCGAAGGCCGAGTCGTACACGACATGCACTCTCATGGCCACTTCTCCCGTCGGTCCCTTCCATGCTCCGCCCGCCGCGCCGATCGCGCCTGAGCACTACGTCACGGCGTCACCGGCCGGGCGCCGCGTCGCCAGCCACGACCCGAGCAGCACCAGCGGGAAGCCGATCAGCAGCCCCCGGGTCACCGGTTCGTCCAGCAGCAGCACCCCGAGAACGACCGCGACGACCGGGTTGACGTAGGTGATCACCGTCGTCCGGCTCGGCCCCACCTCGGCGACCAGGGCGAAGAACAGCACGAAGGCCAGCGCGCTGCAGACGATCCCGAGAGCGGCCACGGCGGCCCACGTCGACGCGTCCACCGGGTGGCGGGGCCGGCTCAGCCAGGCCGCCGGTGCGTAGGCCAGCGCGGTCAGCGCGAGCGAGGCGGCGCTGACCCCGAGGCCCGGCAGGTCGGCCAGCCGGGTGACGACGATGACCGGCCCGAGCGCGTAGCCGAGCACCGCGACCCCGACCGCGCCGACGGAGAGCAGGTCGCCCCGGCCGACGTCCAGGCCGGCCAGCGCGGCCACTCCGGCGAGCCCGACGAGCAGCCCGACCACCCGCCCCGCGGCGATCGGCCCCTCGAGCCCGGCGAGCCGGGTGAGCAGCAGGGCGATCATCGGGATGGCGGCGATCAGCAGCGCGGTCAACGAGCTGGTCAGCCGCTTCTCGGCGAAACCCAGCATGATCCACGGGACGGCGATCTCCGCCACCGCGAACACGGCGATCCACCGCCACCGGGCGGCGAGCCCGGTCAGCGAGCCGCGGGCCAGGGCGACCGGCAGCAGCACCGCGGCGGCCAGCGCCGTCCGGCCGAAGACCAGCACCGAGGGCGACAGCTGCACCACGGCGATCCGGATCAGCAGGTACGGCACCCCCCAGATCACCGAGAGCGCACCGAACAGGGCCAGACCGCGTCGCGACACGGGCCCAGTGTGCCGGGGGCGCGCGCCTCTAGCGCGGGGCCTCGGAATCGTGATGGATTGCTGCTCCAGACGAACACGGATCGAGCACAAACTCCGGAGAGTGCCGTGACGACCATCCACGACCCCGCCCGTGTCGGCATGGACGGCGAGGCCCTCGCCCGGATCGCCCCCGCCCTCGACCGGTACGTCGCGCGCGGGCACCTGCCGGGCTACCACCTGGTGGTCGCCCGCCGCGGCCAGGTGGTCTACGACGCGATCCACGGCCGCCGCGACCTGGCCGGCGACCTGCCGGTCACCCGCGACACCCTCTGGCGCATCTACTCGATGACCAAACCGATCACCTCGCTCGCGGTGATGATGCTCTACGAGCGCGGCGCGCTGCAGCTGAGCGACCCGGTCGCGCAGTACCTGCCCGCCTTCGCCGAGTCGCGGGTCTACACCGGCGGGTCGGACCTGAAGTGGACCTCGGTCCCCTCCCCCGAGCCGATCCGGATCTGGCACCTGCTCACCCACACCGCGGGGCTGACCTACGGCTTCCACCGGATGCACCCGGTCGACGCCATACTGCGGGCCAAGGGCTACGAGTGGGGCACCCCGCCGGGGGTGGACCTGGCCGGGGCGGTCGACTACTGGGCGAGCCTGCCGCTGCTGTTCACCCCGGGGACGGAGTGGAACTACTCGATCGCCACCGACGTGCTGGGCCGCCTGATCGAGGTGGTGACCGGCTCGACGCTCGACGTGGCCCTGCGCGAGATGATCCTCGACCCGCTCGACATGCGCGACACCACCTTCCGGGTGCAGGGCCCGGACGTCGCCCGCCTCGCCACGCTGTACCTGGCCACACCGGGGGGCGGCATGGCGCCGAACACCCAGCTGGGCGCGGCGATCCTGGACCCGCCGCTGCTGGCCGGCGGGGGCGGACTGGCCTCGACCGCGGCCGACTACCACCGGTTCGTCCAGCTGCTGGCCAACGGGGGCGAGCTGGACGGCGTCCGGTTGCTCGGGCCGCGCACGCTCGCGTACATGTGCCGCAACCACCTGCCGGGCAACGCCGACACCCAGACGTTCGGCCGGCCGGTGTTCAGCGAGATCCCGCTGTACGGGGTCGGGTTCGGGCTCGGACTGGCGGTGGTGATCGACCCGGTGGCGACCCGGATGGTCTGTTCGACGGGCGAGGTGAACTGGGGCGGCGCGGCGAGCACGGCGTTCTGGGTCGACCCGGCCGAGCAGCTGACCGTGGTGTTCATGACCTCGCTGCTGCCGTCGAGCACGTACCCGATCCGGCCACTGCTGCGCCAGCTGGTCTACGGCGCGATCCTCGACTGAAGATCGAGGCGTCCGGGCGTGCGGGGGACGTCACTCGCACCGCTTGCAGAAGTTACCGGTCAGTAGGCATCATGAGGTTACCGGCCAGTAACCCGAGGGGATGCCTCACGCCATGAGCCACTACAAGCACAACCTCCGTGACATCGAGTTCACCCTCTTCGACGTGCTCGGGCGCGACGCGGTGCTGGGCACCGGCCCCTTCGAGGAGGTCGACGGCGAGACCGCGCGCGACATGCTCGCCCAGGTCGCCAAGCTCGCCACCGACAAGCTCGGGCCCTCGCTGCTCGAGTCCGACCGGGTCCCGCCGGTCTACGACCCCACGACCTACTCGGTGACCATCCCCGAGAGCTTCCGCGCCTCCTACCAGGCGTTCGTCGACTCCGAGTTCTGGCGCACCGACCTGCCGGCGGAGATCGGCGGCCAGCCGGTGCCGCCGTCGCTGCGCTGGGGCATGGCCGAGTTCATCCTCGGCTCGAACCCCGCCGTCCACATGTACGCGATGGGCTTCGCCTTCGCGCGCATCCTCTACGACCTCGGCAACGACACCCAGAAGCACATCGCCCAGCTGATGGTCGACAAGCGCTGGGGCTCGACCATGGTCCTCACCGAACCGGACGCCGGCTCCGACGTCGGCGCGGGCCGCACCAAGGCGACCGAGCAGAGCGACGGCACCTGGCACATCTCGGGCGTCAAGCGGTTCATCACCAGCGGCGAGGCAGACCTGTTCGACAACATCGTGCACCTGGTGCTCGCCCGCCCCGAGGGCGCGGGCGTGGGCACAAAGGGGCTCAGCCTGTTCGTCGTCCCGAAGTACCTGTTCGACCTGCAGACCGGTGAGCTGGGCGAGCGCAACGGCGTCTTCGTCACCAACGTCGAGCACAAGATGGGGCTGAAGGTCTCGGCCACCTGCGAACTGCGCTTCGGCGAGGTCGACAACATCCCCGCGGTCGGCTACCTGGTCGGCGACGTCCACGACGGCATCGCCCAGATGTTCAAGGTGATCGAGGCGGCCCGGATGATGGTCGGCACCAAGGCCATCGCCACCCTCTCGACCGGCTACCTGAACGCCCTGGAGTACGCCAAGAACCGGGTGCAGGGCGCCGACCTGACCCAGATGACCGACAAGACCGCCCCCCGGGTGACGATCACCCACCACCCGGACGTGCGCCGCTCGCTCATGCTGCAGAAGGCCTACTCCGAGGGCCTGCGCGCGCTCGTGCTCTACACCGCCAGCCAGCAGGACGCGATGTTCCTGGCCAAGGCGAAGGGCGAGGACGACGAACTCGCCGACCGGGTCAACGACCTGCTGCTCCCGCTGGTCAAGGGCTGCGGGTCGGAGCGGTCGTGGGTGCTGCTGGGCACCGAGAGCCTGCAGACCTTCGGCGGGTCCGGCTTCCTGCAGGACTACCCGCTCGAGCAGTACGTGCGCGACGCCAAGATCGACACCCTGTACGAGGGGACGACGGCGATCCAGGGCATGGACTTCTTCTTCCGCAAGATCGTGCGGGACAAGGGCCAGGCGCTCACCCACCTCGCCGGACTGATCTCCGAGTTCGTCAAGGCCGACGACGGCGCGGGCCAGTTGGCCACCGAGCGCGAGCTGCTCGGCAAGGCGCTGGACGACGTCCAGGGCATCGTCGGGTACATGGTCGGCCAGCTGATGGCCAGCCACCCGAAGGCCCCCGGCGGCGACCTGCGCAACGTTTACAAGGTCGGCCAGAACACCAGCCGGCTGCTGCTCGCGGCCGGCGACCTGGTGATCGGCTGGCTGCTGCTGCGCGGGGCCGAGGTGGCGCTGGCCAAGCTCGGCGAGGAGGGTCTGTCGGACGCCGACCGGATGTTCTACGAGGGCAAGGTCGCCGCGGCCCGCTTCTTCACCCGCACCGTGCTGCCGCGCCTGGCGGCGGAGCGCGTGATCGCCGAGACCACCGACAACGCCCTGATGGACCTGCCCGAAGCGGCCTTCTGAGCCGAGGCGACCGGCGACTCGGCGCCGCACCTCCGACGGGCTCGACCCGTCAGGGGTGCGGCGTCGACCGCTTCCACCCGTAGGCGCGCTCGACCCGGGCCACCCTGAGCTCGTAGGCGTCGTACCAGCGCTCCCGCCCGCGCTCGCGGGCGGCGACGTGCTCGACCTGGTCGCGCCAGACCGCGATCGCCTCGACCGAGGCCCAGTACGACACGGTGATGCCGAAACCCGTTGTGTCCCGGGCACTTTCGATCCCGAGGTACCCCGGTACGGACGCCGCGAGCTCCTCCATCCGGGCCGCCGTCGCCTGGTAGCCGGCCTCGTCGGCGAGCCCGTCGACGCCCGGCGCACGGGTCGAGGAGAAGATCACTGCCCAGTACGGCGGCTCGGGCGTCGTCATCGCGCCATTCTCGCCTGCCGCACCGTTCCTTGACGGTGCCGTAACCGACGGCTATCACGACCTGTGGTCCAATCGCACACCACGAGCCCCACATGTCACATCCCGTCACCGAAAGGCCACCAGGTGTCCGCGACCACGGCCGAACCGCTCCTGGCCGCCCTCGCCCGACCGGCGGCCGGCGTCCCCGTCGACAGCCGTACCGTCGTGCGCGCCGTCGCCGGGAACGAGGGGGCCTTCACCGACCTGTACCGCCAGCTCCACCCGCGCACACTGCGCTACGCAGCGACCCTGGTCGGCCCGGACGCCGAGGACGTCACCGCCGAGGCCTGGCTGCAGGTCGCCCAGGGCGTCCACAGCTTCGCCGGCGACCTCGACGCCTTCCGCGGCTGGGTGGCCACGATCGTCCGGCACCGCGCGCTCGACCATCTGCGGGCCCGGGCCCGCCGCCCCGTCGTCTACGACGACGTCGTCACCACGCTCACCCGCCCGGCACCGGACGACACCGAGCACGAGGTGCTCACCCGCGAGGCGACCGGGCGCGCCGTCGCCCTGATCGCCACCCTGCCCCCCGACCAGGCCGAGGCGGTCATGCTCCGCGCGGTGATGGGCCTGGACGTCGCGGCGACCGCCGCGCTGCTCGGGAAGCGGCCGGGCGCCGTCCGGGTCGCCTGCCACCGGGGCCTGACCCGGCTGGCCCAGACGCTGACCCAGTAACGCCTGACACCAGTAACGCACTGGCGCCCTTCGACGCTGAGCGGGTGTGAGCACCGACAACCTGCCCTCGACCGAGGCCACCGAGGCCCTGCTGGACGCCGCCGCGCACCCCGGAACCGGGCCCGCGCCGACCGATCCGCTCAGCCGGGTGCTGGCGGCGGCCGCCCGGGGGACCGACCGTCCCGGCCCGCGCGAGCAGGCCCTGCTGGCCGAGTTCCGCTCCGCCCGCGACGGCGGCCACGCCGTGCAGCACACGCAGGTGCTCCCACCCCATCTGGGCGGCGATGCACGACGGCGGGGACGTCGTCGCCTGGCTCTTCCGGCGGCCGCCGCGTCGGCGCTGGTGCTCCTCGGCGGTGCGGCCGCGGCCAGCACGTTCATCGACCGCACCCCCCGGGTCTTCGCCCTGACCGGCGCCACCGCCGAGGAACCCCTGGCGCTGGAGCCGGCCCACGCCGCCGAGCCCTCTGCCCGGCCGACCTCGCGCCCGGCGACCACCAAGGGAGCCCCGGCCGGGTTGGCCGACGGCCGGCTCACCCGCGGCGAGCGCGAGCGGATGTTCCAGATCTGCCGCGCGTGGGTCGCCCAGGGGCCCGCCGGCCAGGCGCGGGACGCCGCGACGTCGGAGCTCTACCGGGCCGCCGGCGGGGCCGACCGGGCCACCGCGTTCTGCGGCGACGTCGCCGACGGTCTGTGCAGCCTCTGGGCCGCCGACAAGCCCGCGACCGCCTGCCCCTTCACCCTGCCCACCCCCCGGGCGACGACCGTCCGGCCGGCGCCGACGACCCGCGGCAACGGGGTGGGCAAGGGCCACGGGAAGGGCAAGCCGACCATGGCCCCTACCCGGCCGCCCGCCCCGACCACCGATCCCACCGTCGAGCCGCTGCCTCCGGTGCCGGGCATCACCGGGGGCCCGGTCACCGGCTGACCCGGCAGGGGGCATTGCCCGGACGCCGCGCGCCCGGGGATGCTCGACGTCCATGACCACCCTGCTCGTCCGGCGCGCCCGCATCGTCCCGATCGACGCGCCCGCCGGCCCGTCCGCCGAACCCGCCGAGGTCGACGTCCGGATCCGCGACGGCGTGATCGCCGAGGTGTCGCCGCGGCTCGCCCCGCACGGCGGCGAGGACGTGCTCGACGCCGCGGGCCGCTGGGCGATCCCCGGGTTGTGGGACCACCACGTGCACCTGGGTCAGTGGGCCGCCACCCTCACCCGGCTCGACACCGCCGGCACCGCCTCGGCCGAAGAGGTGCTCGCCCGGCTGCGCACCCACCTGGCCGATCCGCGCACCCCGGACGGCGCGGTGCTCGGTTTCGGGCACCGCTCGGCGACCTGGCCACGCACCCCGACCGTCGCCGAGCTCGACGCGGTGACCGGGCCGCGCCCGGTCGTGCTGATCAGCGGTGACGCCCACCACGGCTGGCTCAACTCGGCCGCCCTGGACCGGCTCGGCGCCACCTCGATCGACGGGTCGCCGGTGACCGGGCCGATCGCCGAGGCACCCTGGTTCGCGCTCTACGCCCGGCTCGACACCCTCCCCGGGGTGGCCGCCGCCCGCGACCGCGCCTACCCCGAGGCGGTGGCGCGGGCGCACCGGCTCGGCGTGGTCGGCGTCGTCGACATGGAGTTCGACTCGGGCTTCGACCGGTGGCCGCACCGCGCCGTCCCCGACCTGCGGGTGCGCGTCGCCACCTACCCCGACCGCCTGGACGACGCCCTCGCCACCGGGCTGCGCAGCGGCGACCCCCTCGCCGGGCTGGTCGAACTCGGTCCCTTGAAGATCATTTCTGATGGCTCGTTGAACACCCGGACGGCGTGGTGCTGCGAGCCGTACGCGGGCGCCGCCGCGGGGGAACCCGCGACGTACGGCGCCCCGAACCAGACCCCGGAGGAGCTCACCGACCTGCTCCGGCGAGCCACCGCGCACGGCTGGTGGTGCGCCGTCCATGCCATCGGCGACGCCGCGGTGGGCCGGGCGCTCGACACCTTCGCGGCGACCGGCGCCCGCGGCACGATCGAGCACGCCCAGCTGATGCGCCGCGACGACCTCGCCCGGATGGCGGCGCTCGGCGTCGCGGCCAGCGTGCAGCCCGCGCACCTGCTCGACGACCGGGACGTGACGATCACCTGCTGGCCCGACCGCACCGACCGCTGCTTCCCGTTGCGGTCGCTGCACGAGGCGGGGGTGGAGCTGCGGTTCGGCTCGGACGCCCCGGTCTCCCCGCTCGACCCCTGGCTGGCGATGGCGGCCGCCGTGCACCGCAGCGCCGACGAGCGCGGGCCGTGGCACGGCGAGCAGGCGCTCACGCCGCGCCAGGCGCTCGCCGCGAGCGTCGACGGGCAGCGGCTCGCCCCCGGCTCCCGGGGTGACCTGGTGCTGCTGGACGACGACCCGCTCACCCCTGGATCGACGGCGCAGGCCGCGGCCCGGCTCCGGGCGGCCCGGGTCGGCGCGACGGTGGTGGCGGGGCGGGTGGTCGCCGGCGGGGGAGCTCAGCGGGTCTGACGCGCGTCGCGCTCCGCGGCGTCGGCCAGCATCGCGTTGTAGGCGTTCAGCTCGACGTCGCCGTCGCGGGCCTCGGCACGGTCGAACCGCTTCGCCTCGCGGGCGTCGGACCGGGCCCACTGCGCCGCCAGCACCAGCGCCACCGCAATCATCGGCACCTCGCCGAGCCCCCAGGCCAGCCCGCCGCCGTACTGCTGGTCGGCGAGCAGGCTGCGGCCCCAGGTGCGGCCCAGCGAGGCGAAGAAGTCCTCGGCGAGCACCGCCTGACCCATCATCAGGGCCACCCCGAAGAAGGTGTGGAACGTGATCACGGCGAACATGAACATCATCCGCAGCGCGGGTGAGGGACGCCGCGGCCCGGGGTCGATGCCCACCAGCACCCACAGGAACAGGTACCCGGCGGCCATAAAGTGCACGTGCATCACCTCGTGGCCCACGTGGGTGCGCAGCGCCAGCGGGAACAGCGGCGAGAAGTAGAACAGGAACAGCAGCCCCGCGAAGAAGAAGCCGGCCACCGCCGGGCGGGTGGTCTGGCGCGAGTACCACGACTCCAGCGCGGCGAGCAGCCACTCGCGCGGGCCGCGGGTGCCGTCGTGCCGGGCGGGCACCGCCCGCAGGGTCAGCGTCATCGGCGCGCCGAGCACCAGCAGCAGCGGCACCAGCATCGACAGCATCATGTGGGCGAGCATGTGCGCGCTGAACAGCACCCGGCCGTAGACCATCGGCCCGCCGCTGGTCAGCCAGGTCATCGCGGCCAGACCGGCCAGCCAGCAGATCGTCCGCGAGACCGGCCAGGCGTCGCCGCGGCGGCGCAGCCGGGCCACGCCGACGAGGTAGAGCCCGGCCCCCATCGCGGCCACGATCAGCCACAGCAG
>WBZP01007338.1_pt1 | contig 10669 bp, 9 predicted proteins | sample 5204301 | NCBI WGS metagenome assembly WBZP01 (sample SAMN12412401, study PRJNA552823) | activated sludge metagenome | isolation source: activated sludge from nitrification reactor of wastewater treatment plant... | place: USA: Pennsylvania | collected 2017
ATTTGCTTGGCGAACAGATCCAGATCGTATGGCAACCCGAGGGCGGCGCGCACGGCTCCCTTGATGGCTTCCACGGTCCCGCCACCGATGAAGGAGAGCACCGTGGATTTGAGCAGTGGGCGGAAGGTTTCGTCACCCTCCGGAGCCAACACCGTCACAATCGCCCCTTCCGGCAGGCTTTTCTCGTCAAGTTTGATTATCCCACCGAGAACTTTTCCAGTGGTGATCAGCATAGCAGCATCCTACCATTTCATGCTGTGATCGTCCAACAGCGGATGGGAAGTGTGTGGCTGTACGCTCCCCGATCACAATCAATGCAGAGCTTCCTTCTGACGTTAGGCTCGACAGAGGGTGGGAAGGTGAAAGCGATCGACGACACGCACCAGCACATCGAGAAACCTCTGCCGGTCCCGGTCATCGAGCACGATGGTGTGCCGGGCGTTCCCGCGGACGATGACGTGGTACAGCGCCCCGGAAATTTCAGGAGAAACATTCGGGGCATGCTGCCCAATCCGACTCAGCGGCACGCACACTGCAAGATCTGAGGTGGCCCCGGAATAACAGACACGTGAATGAGGCACCACTCTCCTGTTGCTCGAACTCCTCCGGCTTCGATAGCCCAGCGCTTGATGGAACCGCTCACGGTTATGGAATCGTTCGATGTACTCCGTGATGGCGAACTGGGCCTCGGCCTGACTCTGGACGAAGAAAAGGGGACGAAGAAAAGGGGTCGGGAGTCTTTATTGGACCATCGTTTTGCGGCTCCGGCACCCGCAGCTTTGAATTCTGGACCGGCAACCTCGTCATTCACACGATCAGGTTGCCAGAATCGCTCGTCAAACAATGACTCTCGACCCCTTTCTTTCCGCGATCTCACCGGCTATTACAAACTCTACGCAGCGAAGAAATCGATCCGTATCGTGTACCGGATCATCGACCAAAAGATCCTGGTCGAAGTCGTCGCCATTGGAAAGCGCGAAGATCTCGCGGTCTATCAGGAAGCACTCAAGCGATTCACACACCAGGACCGATAGAACTGTTCCTCCGGGCCTGCATGCGGCCATCAGTCTCTCCCTCATCCCCCTACCGCCTCTCGCATATCCACGGCGTCTCGAATCGCTCACGTTCAGCCAGATCAGGTACAGGGTCTTAGCCTCCATTCCTGTTCCCTTACATTTCGTCCATGTCACGAGCCTGGGCGGCCCTGCCAGCCTCTCGCCAGAGCGGCGCAACTGACGTACAATCCGACCCGTCACAACGAGGAGGGATGTCCCATGACCATAGGAACGTGTGCGCCGCGTGTCGGGCTTCTGGTTGCGCTGGGAGCCGCGCTGCTGCTGCCGGCCTCCACGCCGTGGGCCGGGACGGGCGCCGTGCGACCGGGAAGCGGCTACACCATCGCCGGCCATCCGTTGGATGACCGCGACCCGCAATACACGGTGAACGACTATCGCACCTATGTCATCGCCGGCTGCGTGCCGAAGCATCTGCCGATTAAGGGGCCCGTCGGTTCCGTGTGGGTGGCCTGTAACGATTTGGATTACGCGAAGGACAAGGTGGTCGAAAGCCGGTTCGTGTCCTGCTTGGAGATGTTTACCGACGGCGTGCTGCAAGGGCTGTTTATCAAAGAGGTGAACAACCGCACGTGGGAATCGTTCCGGTTTTCCTGCCGGGAATTGCAGGCCGACGGCACGGTCGGGTCCCGTTGGGAGAAGAGCCCGTTTCTCTTTAATTACGAAAAAGAGGGCGACTTGTTCGAGACCACGGTGCCGACAAACCGCCTTTCCATTGGCCTGTACGAGGTCTACAACAAGCTTCAACTTCGGGAAAGTCTCCTGCAAGTGGGGCTGGAACATGCCACCGCGGAGGATATCTACGAGAACGGGTCGAAGGGAAAAGATCCGCAATCCATCCAGGTCAGTCCCAGGGTGCCGGATGCGTTCGGGCTGGGGGGCATCGCGGGCACGCACAAATGGGAATGTCCTCCGGGGATGGTGGTGACCGGCGCCGCCATCGGCCACGTGCCCGATAACAAGGGAAAACACACCCGGCCGGTCTATCTCCTCATGGAGTGCCGGAAACTCTTTCACGGGTAGGGAAAAATCGAAAGAGGAAATGGGGCGGGGAATCGAAATGGCGCCAGGAATCTTTCCAGGTTACGTAAGGACTGTTCCATTACATACTTGCACCCGTCACCGGTCGACGAGATGCGGGAGCCACAAAGTTCGCTCTGACGGTCCTCAATGCACGGATTCGAACGAGAAAATGATGTCGGGAGCCCTTACAACGATTTTGTGGGTTTCATACGGTTGTTAGACCATACGCTATCGAAGCAAATATTTGTCTGCAGTTTCCCCGACAGCACTCAAAATATCGGAAGGCAAATCCGACTGGAGCAGACTTTCGATCAAATCTTCGGCGAACACAGTGCGGATCAGTGGCCTGTAGTTCTCGGATACAACCTCAGAGGTAAACCACTCCGCCACTGCAGCAACCGCCCTATTCTGCCGCGGCATGATGAACACCACCTGATCACGATCTGTAGCGGCATACGAAGCGTTTCTGAGGAGTTGGTACATCTTGAAGAAATGCGGAATCGCCAAGGCAGAGGCACTTACCTTTGCAGCAAGCCTTGGCAGGTAGATGACCTCGCGGCGACGGCGTTGCGTCTCGGAGTCGGAAACTGCCCCAAACTCCGACTCGGTTAATTTCACCTCGATGAAGACGCGGCGGTGTCCCCCGAGTTGTAGCACTACGTCAAAGTTCGTGAGCTCGGCGTGATCTACGATTTCCTCAAAATTCCAGTCCTCGACTACTCCCGCAGTAACGCCTAATGCCCGAAGAAGCGACGCGTGAGCGTCACGAGCGTGCAGCAGTGGGAAGAAGAGGTTTATGGCGAATGCCTGGGACGAGTTCAGATGGTGAAAATCCCGATGCCGCTTCACACCTCTTGCCTTGGGACTCGCAGCCCAGAGCGCTCGAACACCGCTTACGAGGTTAAGCTCAGCCTTGTCGGAAGGAAGTATATGCGGATAGGGCTTATTATTACGGAACCAGACGCCGTCTTCATGAACTCCGAGGACCACGTTCTTATATGTCTCGAGGTGAGCTAGGAGAGTTGTCTTGTAGTCGTTCATAGCGGAGATGCTACCAGGAAGCTCTTCTATGGCCCCACGATTCAGCGGCTGACTCCACGGGGATCATCCACCGCAACCAGTCCTTAGCCACCCACGTTCGAAAGAAGCGTTCCGAGAAGGAAGGCGGCAACCGCCGCTGCGAAGACCTGCCAGCGATTATTCAAACCCAGGATTTGGAAAGTCCCACCAAACACACCAGCCACGAAGAGAAGATAACCCAAGTTCGCGATGCCGTAGCCGACCACCATGGCTGCACCAGCTGGGGTAGCGGTACCGACGTAGACGATAGCCGTAATCGGGTACAGCAGCCCCAGTGCACTCGGCCACGGGAAGCTACCACCTAAAATCCCCATGAACTCGCGCATCTTCGGCTGATCGTATGCGCTGTATGCGTAGTTCATGACAACGATGTTGAAGAGGTTGAAAGCGGCCTCATCATCCGTTTCAAGGTCGAGAGGTCGAAGGACTGTCCGCGCATCGGCAATTATGTCGTCGAAGACTTCTGATGTGTCTCGCTCCCAGAATTCTTGATCATAAACATGGGCATTCCACCGGTCGATGAATCCTTCGGCAACGCCTCGCGCGACTTCTGGAAGCAGGTTGATGGTCGCTTGAAGTCCGTCGATTCGCCTACGCTGGCTCTGACGCCGTAGGTGATGCTGAACGAGTTCGCGGAGGCGCGTTCCCGCAAACTGGGCTCTCAGATCTGGCAGATTGATTGATTGCATTGAGTCGCTTTGCCGTGGTGGCTACTCGCTGGCCATGGCTAACAGTTCGCGCGCGTGCGCCTTCCGCTCCGGTTCAGCGGCCACGCGCTCAGCGGGACGTCTGCCGCAGCCGGTTCTTAGACATGCGGTTGCATTGCGGTTCATGCCGTCGTAGCCGTAGATGGACTCTCTACGAAGTCCTCACCCATCATCATCTTATAATGGGCGCTGTGCCCTGACTTATCGAAAATCGCCCTGAAAACTTTCAGGTAGGATTCTACCATCGTGTTATCAATCGAAACGTAGAGGTCGTCGTGCGCATAATGTGATCCGTCATTCACCCACGAGCAGAGTGACTTACAGACTATTCTCTCGTTCGCGTCGAACATCGCGCAGAGATCGTCAAGATCAATGCCGCCCAGTATTTTAAAGTAATTCTCCAAGATGCGCCGCAGCGTGTTTTGAATGGCCAAATTTGAGCGATCAGGTTTGCGAACCTCAGCCCATAGCAAGTCGTACGACGTTTTGATTGGGTTGGTCTGGTGCTTATCGATCTTCGAGACCAGCCCGGACTTGCGGACAATCCAAAACGTCTTTTGTTTCGGTGATGCACCCTTCTCCTTTGGTGGAGTATAGGTGACCTCCTTGTGGAAGTAGACGTTGTGCGTGAAAACGAAGATCTGCTTGATGTGCCCGGTTCCATCACGCACCTCGTCAAACAGCCCTTTGATGAGACTGCCGACAATGAAGAGAATGTCGCTGTCGAGGCTGGAAACCGGATCATCGAAGACCACGATTCGGTCAGTTGTCATCCCGCTGTCTGAGTCGCTACCTCTAAGCAGGTGGTAGAAATAGAGGAAGGTAACGAAGGTCTTCTCGCCCTCGCTCAAAGTCGCCTTGGCATCGGAATCATCCGAGCGCACCAGCTTGTAGGATATCCCACTTGCCGCTTTCGCGAGCTTAAAGCCTTGGAAGCCAAAGGACGATAGCAGACTGTTTATGCCGTCAATCGTCGGCTGGATACTTGTCGTTTGCTTTTCCAGCTCGCGAATCTCAGATGCCTTTTTCTCCCTATCAGTTATCGCTGCTTTAATCTGCGTCGTCATTGCTGCGATGGCTTTGTCCAAGTCATTTTTCGCAGCCATGAACAAAGCGAGATCTGTTTTCAGTACTTCAAGAACGAACTTCCATATTTGTGCGGTAAGCGTCGCACGCTCGGTCGCAAGGTTCTCGACCATGTTGTTGTGCGCAGCCACTTTAGTGTTGGCCGCGGCAATCAGGGCCTCAATCGCCGTGCAGACATTGCTCAGAGATTTCAACTCGACTACCTGGCTCGGCTCCTTTTTCTTTCCGTCAAGGCGCTGGTTGTTCAGTGTGACTTTCGCGTCAAGTAGATCCTTCTCTGCCTTCAGCTTCTCGACATCGAGTAACTTGGACGGTGACGCAATGATTCCGGCAAGTTGTTGCTGAATCCGGGCTGCTTCGGTGGCGTAGTTCGTGGTGAGGTCGTCGATCGCCTTGCTGTCCGTCACAAAGGTCTCGTCAAAATACTCATTCAAACTTCGCGCAAATGCATCGGACGTCTTTTTCTGGCAGAACGGACACACTCCATCATTTACGTCGTAGAATTCCCGGCCTTCTCGAACCCAGTCGCTGTTCCCGAGCTTCTTAATCATTGCAGCGATATCGACGTCGTCCTTGCCGATGACCCGCTTCTTCAGAATTGGGTCAGTTTCATGCATGAGGAGTTTGGTCGTATCGATAGCGGGAATTGATGCCTCCCTCGTGGGTGTTGGTCCGAAGACGCTTTCCGATTTCTTCTCCAACTCTGCCAAGGTGAAGAGTGCCGCTGTATTCGACGCTTGATCCTGAAGCACTTTGCTTTTGAACTTTTCCGAATTGTTCCGATACCCCTCGAATCCGCCATACAGTTTCTTGTCGTGCTTCTGCTTTTGCGCCCAACACTTGGTTCTCAATTCATCCTCAAGCATTGCCAGCGCCCCCTTCTTTCCACCGTTCCCATCCGCGCCCTGTAGTCCCTGAGTGAGGTTTTCTATCCTGGCCGTAAGCTTGTCGAGTTCGCCCTTTGCTGCGGCGATCTTTGCTAGGGTATCGAGTTGCTTCTCGCCCAGCGTAAAGACCCCTTTCAGCTCTGGTGACTGGTTGAAATTCCGTTCCACAAAGTCATGGTTGTAGACGAACGGTTGGAGTTTAGTTCCTGCTTTCCATGTCACCTTGCACGTAGGAAACTTCGCTTCATCTGCGATGACCCGACCGATAGTGGTTTTTCCGGTGCCATTCGAACCGAATAGAAAGTTGAACTTAGAAAGACCATTGAGTTGCTCGGGCGTCGTGTCGTAGGTTGCCAGGCTGGAAATGGTGATGGATTCAATCATGCGCTATGTGTCCCTAGGTCCCGCCCTTGAATCCGCTCAACTAGGTTTCATGCGATCGTGTCAATTCCTGTCCGCACAACACACCAGGACGTCGCCCCATGATTGAAGGACTACGGAAGCTTCCATTCTGGTCTGATCCGAATCGGCTCTGACAGTGCGCCCATTCCTATCCCTTCCAACGCCTGTGAGAAGCAGGAACAGAGGCTGCGGATTTTCCGCCGAGCTTGCGGTCCTGTCAAGCAGGACGGAAACGTACCCTGCGCTGCCCCGAACGCTGCCCGACTCGCCACGACTCGGAAGTTGTCACATAACTAGGGCTCCTCCTAGGGTCGGCCCTGGCACTCAATGTGGTACTTCATTTCTGTACACATCGGGCGAACCCAGGAGGCTTCATATGATCACCACACGCTTGGCACTGATTCCCGGTTTGCTCCTCACCCTCGGCGGCTGTATGACGAATGCCACCGTCGAGTTGACGAAGGCGCCGTTCGACGCCACGACCCAACTCACCAACGGCACATCCGGAGCCACCAAAGAGTTCCTCGATCCGACGACCGAATTTACATCAAGCACGACGCCGGGCGCGCTCGCCGACGGCCGTCTGCTCAGGGCCAAACAAAAGGCCACCGTCTTCGCGATGCATACCCACGAAAATCTCCGCGCAGACATCGCCCGCGGCCAGGGGGAATATCTTGCGTCGTTGGCTGCCCTCACCGGCGTCTCCATCGATCACTGGACGGACCTTCAGAACAGCATGAGAAATTCTTATCCTGATCTTTTCAATGAGCAGATCTCACCGGCGCATTCCAGCGAGCAAATCGTCGAGATCGCCTGGGCACGCGGGTACGGGATGCAGGTAGCTGCGGATCGATAGTTCTCCCGGCCACGCAGGCCGGCATGACCAGGCCGACCCGTGATGCCGTTCACGTCTCCGGCCATACCCGAGAGGCTATCCCATCTGCTGCAGAGTTCTGAAATGAATCCGCACGGTGAGTTCACTGTCGACGGGATCGTCGCCGCTCATCTGCTGGAGGAGGATCCGATTGCCAGGCGCGATCATGCTTGCGAAGGTCGGTCCCCGATGCTGGGTCGGCTCCGGCCCCGGGACCATCACTTTGCTGTCCTTGGGGACGAGACCGCGGGGCTTCTTCCATTTGACAGTGGGCTTGCCCTCGCACGACGAGGAAATGGCAGGCTAAGGCATCGTCTTGGGAACGGGCTCTTCCAGCACCTCAATGGTGTCGGCATCCGGCACAGGGCCAGCCTCGTGCATCGCCGCATTCCCCTACCGCCGCTCCGGCCATAGCGGGCGCCGGACAGGGAGCCATCTCAAGCATGGCACCGCTTGGGTCACGCACTTCACTGATTATCCCCTGTCGAATCGAATGTCGCTTACGGTTACGGCTGAGCTACGCTCAAGGCGCCTCACAGGCTCGCGCATCGTGCTGAGCCGCAACGTCGCCCTACGGTTTCAACTCCTGCCACCGCCAGCAAGCCCCTCGACATCCCAACAACGAAACAGCCCGTCCTTCATCAGGCGTACCAACTTGCGACACGTGCAGGTAATGCACGTATTATCCACCGGATAACCAATTGACAGATTGAGGCGGCGGGAGTACGTTCCGAGCGCTCGCAATGAGCGAGTATCGTGAACAGCCGGTTGTCGACGCACGCCACGTGCGTGAACCATCGGCATGATTTACCCCATCGCATACGTAGCGACATGACGGTTGGTATCGGAAAACAGCTCTTCGAAAAGATACAGGAGTACCCTCTCCCCAAACAGACGGGCGTCAGGGACTATCTCTTCTACTTCGTCCCCTCGAGCGACGGTTACGGGAAGGGGGCACGGGCATTTTTCAACAAGTTCTATCCGAATCACATCGGAAAAGATACGCGCAGTCTCCAGGATGTCGTCGAGACCCTGCATGCAGAAGTGACCACCCGCGGTGTCCGACACATTCGGGAGGTCGTCCTCGTGGCGCACGGCACTGCGCAAGGTCTGATCACGCCGCTCCTGAACAACCTCTCCTCCGAGGCGATGCAGGAGTTCAGATACCTCACGGCTTTCTCGCTGGCGTGCCTGCAACAAGATTTTCTCGCCGGGAAATTCCCAGACTTTCAAGCGAAACGGAAGACGATCCTGGCTCACCTGCAAAACGATTCCTGGGTCACGGTCCGGGCGTGTAATTTCGGCCAGTCCAGGGAAGGGCTGTACGCTTTGCATTCGTTCTGGGGGGGCAAACCTAACGTCTATGCCCCCACGGACTATCAGTTCTTCGGCTCGCACCCGATCATGGAGGACATGCGGTTCAAAACCAGACTGGAGGTGCATGCCCACCTGGTGAAACAGCGCTTTCTGCCGAGGGACATGCACAGCCCGGAGCGGAAAGACGCGATTGTTCGCGCACTATCCGATCCGGCCGGTTTCTCCGAGCCGTTCGCCTTGGCCTCCATGCCCATCGACGCCCCCGAGCCGGAGGAAGCCCAACGATATGAAGCACTGATCGATGCGTTGGACGGCAGACGAGTTCCCCCTTCCATCCGATCTACCTTTGCCGCACAGGGCTTTCCGCTCACGAACCGGTTGCGTGTCTTCGTCATCGAACGAAACAGCGCGTGGCTCTTGAAGGACGTGCTCGCGCACGAAGGCGCAGACTACAAAATCGAATATCGCGTGTACGAGGAAGTCTCCCTCACCGAGCCGGGGAATCGCCGGCGAGCCAAACTGTGGGCCGAGGCCAAACTTGTCGCCACTCCCAGCGCGCACGAGTACTTCCCGCTCCAGCTGTTTTTCTATCAGGGCGATCACGACCTTTGGCGAGGCCGGCTGTTCACCTTGGCCTTCCACACCGAAGATGTCGAGGCCGACCCCAAGGACAAACAAAAATTCGACGCGGTCATGACCCTCCTCAACGCCAAGCGCTTCAGCGACGGGTCGGGAACCGGCGTGGACATTCGGGCGGAATTCCAAAAGGAGCAGAATATCGAACTCTCCGGCACTGCCACGATCACACTGCTCTCAGGGCCTGACTCGTTTCGCCGAATCACCTGGTCTATCCGAGACCAGCAGGCCTATCTCGTGAAGCTGGAACACCCCTCGTCCTCGAACGGCATCGCCACCCACACCCTCACCGTCTACGAGCATCCCGACCGAACCTCTCAGCTTACACGCGAATATGAACTCATGTCGTTTCTCGGGATCTCTCCGGATACCCCCGGCACTGAACTGGCAGCCTACTTGGATCGCCTCAGCCTCGATGAACTGGCAGCCGTGATCGATCACACGCGCGCGACGTACAAACCTACTTACGCCCTGTACCTTCACCATGCCCAGCAAGCGCTGCGACGCAAAAAGGGATTCGGCGAATGGTTGCGACAACGGGAACCCGATTTTGCATCTGCCGTGCTCCCGAGCGGCATGTCCTACTCCGAGCTCTCCTTATCGGAACGAGAGGACAAGCGGGCGATCGCATACGATTTCGAGTTCAACGGAAGCTGGCACGAAGTGAAGTCGGCGGATCCTCCGGCCACACCGGCGCAGAATGATCTGTTTGCCGAAGAGCGCCTCGGCCCGAAATTCAGGATCCCGGAGGAGGCCCTGGTCCAGCGCACGAACCTACCGAACTTGGAGCCCGACTCGCCGTATACGGATCTCGAAGAGCTGCGCACCCTGGAGCGAATCGGATTCGCACCGTTCTTCTCCGTCGAGAAACACACCTTCGACCCTGTGAAGGAGAAGGACGGGCTCAGTTGCGAGGAATTCGCGGCGGTGATTGCAAAATGGAAAGAAGTGGCTCATCTGACGCCCGATGAGATCCGCGCCATCCTCGACGCCCAGCGCACGAGCACAGGGGAGTCCTACCTCGATGTGATTCAGCAGCTGGGTAGCCACTACAGTCTGCTCCGGAACATGGGCAAGCTGGTCGAACTGTTCAAGCTGCCGCCTATTCCGGTGACGACCTACAGCATCTCCAAAGAGGTCGCCAAGCACGTCGTCAAACGTGTGCCGCTTCTCGCGCGGATCGCGCTGCTGAGCGCCCTGTTCGAAGTGGCCTTCGTTTTCGAAATTCCTTTCAAAATGTGGATGAAGTTCCTTGAAGCGCAGGAGGATGCCGCCCGCGCCTGGGAGAATAAGGCGAAGCTGACTGCGGTGCGGCAGTGGTTGTCCGAACTCTTGGATCTCACCTACCTTCACGAAAGCGACTTCCCCGATCGCATCGACATCGACATTTCGACTCCCGTCTCGGCCGAACCCTACTATATCGGCCGCTACTATGCGCAACAGGTCAACGATCACGGACGCTATTTCCGGGCGATCTTCGCGCCGGAGGCCATGAAACGTGGATACGACAAAGGCGCCGAATTGATGCCGGCGGTGGGAACGGAGATACTCCGTCAAGCCGACGAGGCCATCGGGGATGTGCTG
>WBZP01007340.1_pt1 | contig 10666 bp, 9 predicted proteins | sample 5204301 | NCBI WGS metagenome assembly WBZP01 (sample SAMN12412401, study PRJNA552823) | activated sludge metagenome | isolation source: activated sludge from nitrification reactor of wastewater treatment plant... | place: USA: Pennsylvania | collected 2017
ATGGATAGTGGCAGCAATCGATAGCGTTATGAATATCCTTATCTGGAGTTAATTATGGAAGAACTGAATCAAGCCTGGGTCATGTTAAAGCTTGGCGGAGTTATTATCGTGCCGCTGTCTTTGCTGGCAGTGGTCGCTTTGGCAATTATGCTTGAAAAAGCATTTATCTATTGGCGTTACGCGCGTCTTTCCAGCGATTTGTTAAATCTGGTGGAAACCTATGGTTTCAAATGGAATGATCTGGAAAAAATACTTTCCGGGCTGGACAAGCGCCATTATTACAAGCGTTTCTTTGAAGTGGTGATTTCCAACCGGCATAAACCGGCATGGTGGACGGAATCCCGCGCTGCCGATGAAGCGCAGATCATTGAAGAATCCCTGTCGCGCCGACTCTGGGCCTTGGAAACCATCGTCACGGCTGCGCCGCTGCTTGGATTGGTGGGAACCGTGGTCGGTATGATGCGCGCTTTCCAGGTGATTGGCAGCGAAGGTGTTGTTAACCCCACGGCGGTCACAGGCGGTGTTGCAGAGGCATTGATTGCAACCGTGGTAGGCTTGGCGATTGCCCTGGTGGCATTGTTTGGATTCAATTATTTTTCCCGTTTGCAATCGTTGACATTGGATGAAATGGAACGCCTGGGTACGCGGCTGATCGATAACATCCGCCTGGATCAACAGGATAATACCCATGAAGCTCCGTAAATCGCGCACAATCCACAAAGGCAAAATTGAGATCATCCCGATGATCGACGTGATGTTTTTCTTGTTGGCAACATTTATGCTGGCTTCTTTATCGATGCAAAATCTGGATTCATTGCAGGTCAATCTGCCCGAAGGTGAGGCCGAGAAGCTCAGCGCTGAAAAGCCTGTGACACTGACGCTGACCAAGGACAGTAAAATCTATATCAATCAGACGGCTGTCACGCTGGATACGCTGGCGAATACTCTCAAACCGTTACTCGCCGATTCCAAACAGAAATTGATTGTGTCCGCTGATAGCGAAGCACCGCAGGGCGTTGTCGTGCAAGCCATGTTGCGTGCCCGATCTGCTGGTGCGCAGCATTTTCTGATTGCAGTGAAACATAAATAGCGCAGCAAACATGGCGAGCTCCAGATCGACAGAAATTCGCCTATGGTGGCCGTTGCCACTGGCCGCGCTCGTCTGGTTGCTGATTATCTGGGGAGTGGGTTTTTTGTTGTCATCACCGGAAGTAGAGCCACTCACGCCGCCGCCTCCAATTGCCGCCAGCTTCATCGATTTAAACGAGACAGAAAATGCAAAAAACTCACTGCCTGCTGCTTCGCAAAGTGCTCCAACGCCACCTCAGGAGCAACCTAAAGCTGTAGAAGAAGTAAAGCCGGCACCCAAATTACCGCCGCTTCCTGCACAGAGTCCGCCTTCGCGCACGCAACCCAAACCCAAGGCCGTTGAGAAACCGAGTAAACCTACGCCAACCCAGCCCGCCAAAGAAAAAATAGTCACCAAAGTGCCGCCTAAGGCTGCTCCGGATGCGCCGACGGATTTGTCCGAATATATTAATCAGGCCAAGGCGCGCCGTCGCGCGGAAGGTCTTTTTGATAACGAGGACAGCGCCGCCGCAAGCGCCGCTGCGCCACAACCCTCTGCCGATGAGATTCGTATGGCGAATGTCAGAAGGAATCTGCAGACTCCTGGTACCAGCGGTATTTTCCAAATTCTCCGTATCGGCCCGCGCACCGCGGAATTCTCATTCCGCGCCTGGACAACGGGCCAAAGCAACCCCCGATTACAAACGATTCAAGTCGATGCCGGGCCGGATGGCGATGTTGAGCGTGCTATCATTCGCCGCATGATCGAGTTGATTCGTCAATATTACAAAGAGGATTTCAACTGGGAATCCCATCGCCTTCACCGCGTCGTCGTGTTGTCTGCGCGCGAAAAAGACTCTGCGGGACTGGAAGATTTCTTGATGCGTGAGTTTTTTGTTAACCCTGTACGTTAGCAAAACTCCATTCAAGAAATTCTTTCAAAAAGTCGTTAGCGCTATTAGTAGGATAATTCCTGTGACATCTTTTTGCTACACTGTAAGTTATCTGATAAATAATAACTTTCTCAATTTCTCAGTTGATATTTTTTCATGACGGCAAGCAATACAACCATCGAAGTTATTGTAGACGACTTACAATTGGGCATGTATGTCAGCGATCTTGATCGGCCCTGGCTTGGAACACCTTATCTTATTCAGGGTATCCTCATCCAATCCCAGAATGATATTGATGTACTTAAGCGCTATTGCACGCGCGTTTATGTGGACATTGCCAGAAGTGAATCATGTGTTGCTCAGCAATATACCCCGCATGCATCATTGGGTGTTTCACAGGATATTGCGAATCAGCATAAGCCACAGCGATCCAATGAAGCCGAATCTCTTGGCGCACTGCTGCATCGAGTAACAACTTATGCGGATACTTGTACAGCGGAACAAGAGATTCCTGCAGCTACGAAAGCATATAACATTGCATCCACTTTGTTCAGTGACATCAATATCAACATCGAACGCAATACCAAGTTTGATATTCGCGCGGCGCAGGAAGTGGTCGATACATTATGCGAAAGTATTATACGCAACCCTGATGCGGCGCTTTTGCTGGCACAGCTCAAAACCACCGGAAAGGAGCTCTACGACAGTGCCATTAAAAACTCGGTTCACTTGCTGGCTTTCGGTCGTCATCTCGGCCTTCCACATAAGGAATTGTCGCTGCTTGGTCTGGGTGGGCTGTTGATGGATATCGGAAAACAACGTTTGCCGAAAGAAATACAAACAAAGCCAAGCTTATTTCTCAAACCAAATGAACGCAAGCTAATGAAGCAGCATATTTTTTATGGAGAAGAGATTGTCACGCAATTAAGTGATGCACCGGAGGAAGTAGTCAAAATTGTTTTGCAGCATCACGAACGTGAAAATGGCAGCGGGTACCCACATGGACTGCACGCCAATCAGCTACACCCCTATGGACGCATGGCGGCTATTGTTGATTGTTACGAGGAACTGATCTGGGGGCAATCGGGCATGCCGGGTATGAGGCCATTCCATGCATTCAAGGAGCTTCGGGATAATGCGCAGAACGGCCTCAGTTACGCATTGGTAGAGCAGTTCGCGCATTGTATCGGTATGTTCCCGGTAGGCAGTCTGGTGGAACTCAACACAGGCGAAATTGCAATTGTATTGGCACATAACCGTACGCAACGATTTCTCCCGCGCATCATGATCATCTGCGACGCAAAGAAAAAACCGTATGATGCTCCCCTGACATTAGATTTGAGATTAGCTGGCACCAACCCGGCCGGCGTCCAATATGCGATTGTCAATGATCTGCCCCAAGGTGCTTACGGGATTGATGCCAAAAAGTATTATTTATAAATTACCCAGACCGGTTGCTTACCCCTATGACTGTGCTTGCTTATCAGGATTTCTTGCAAACAGCATCACAAAAATTGTGTGATTCGCACAACAACAGTCGGCGCAATGCCTTACTGATAGTGAATTTTGAACGATTAGCAGAGCTTGATGGTGTGCTTGGGTTTGCTATGGTCGACGATATCATTCGGAAAATATCCTGGCAGCTCAAAGATGAACTGAATTCGGAAGACTTGGTTGGGGTAACCGGGCGCTATCAAATCAGCTGTTTGTTAATCGACCTACTCACAGATGCGCACGCAATGCTGGCCGCGCATAAGATTTTGAGAATGCTGGCGCGCCCGTTTGTATTGGGCAGGCGAAGTATAATCCTGGCAGCGCGCATTGGGGTGGCGGTCAGTAATCGAAATGATCACACGCTCAATCAACTGATGAGTAATGCGAGCTTGGCGATACGCCAGGCAAGACTGCAACAAGAGCCTGTCAGGCTTTTCGTTGCAGAAAAGGAAGATCCGCTACTGTTGCAGATAGATCTCTGGTCAGATTTGGGAAATGCGATCGAAACGCGGGAATTATATCTGGGCTATCAACCACAGATTAATACTGTTAGCGGAAAGATTGAATCCACTGAAGCGTTACTACGCTGGAACCATCCAACCCGCGGGCCTATCCGAACCGACAAATTGATCCAGGTTGCTGAAGGCACAGAACTGATGTCTAAACTCACCTTATGGGTTTTTCATACGGCGTTGAGAGAATGCTCCGAATACCGCAAAGCCGGATTGGATGCGGGCGTTTCGATCAATTTCTCTGCGGATGATCTGCGTGATCCGGAGCTGCTCGAACTTGTTTTGCAGGGATTAAGCCTCTGGAGCGTACCGCCCGGCCATGTGACCATTGAATTGACCGAAACGGCCGTCATGGAAGATCATTCAGGTACGCTGGATACCTTGCACAAGCTGAAGGATGCGGGTTTAAGGCTTGCAATGGACGATTTCGGCACAGGCTATTCCTCAATGGCACGAATGCTGGATCTTCCCCTGGATGAAGTCAAAATCGACATGGTATTTGTCAAACACATGACAACCCGGCATACGCATGATCGCATTGTTGACTCCATGATCAATCTTGCGCATCGGCTTAATTTATCGGTAATAGCGGAAGGTGTAGAGGATTTCGCCACTTACGAACGTTTGCGTGCGCTGGGCTGCGACATGATTCAAGGTTACTTTATCGGCAAAGCCATGCCGTTGCCGGAGCTGATTGACGCTGTAGTCAATCAATCTCCCAAATTCTTGAAAATGACACTGCAGGACCCTGCTGATAATTAATGCCATTTATCACTGCCACGTCTTGTGTTGCACGCTGAAAACCACACACTCTGCCTCGTCTAATTGAAGCTTCCAAGTTAAATGATCTGCCAAAGTGCGTTTGCTGTATCCGCTTCCGCACTATAATAATGGTTTTTTAAAGCCGCAGACTTTTATGACCGCGATTAAACCGCTTCCCGAGTTATTGATCAACCAGATCGCCGCTGGCGAGGTGGTCGAACGTCCTGCCTCGGCATTGAAGGAAATTCTGGAAAATAGCGTGGATGCGGGCGCAAGGAAAATTACCGTGCAACTTCAACAAGGTGGCGTCAAACAGATTCGTGTTGCCGATGATGGAACAGGCATTGCCAAAGATGAGTTGCTGTTGGCGCTGACACGTCACAGCACCAGTAAAATCAGCACATTGGAAGATTTGCACAGCATTACCAGCCTGGGTTTCCGGGGCGAAGCATTGGCCAGTATCGCCGCAGTGTCAAAGCTCACATTAACCAGTTGTCAGACCGGGCAAAGCCACGCGTGGCAGATACAAGTGGATGGCAAAGCTGTTTCGCAACCGATGCCTTCGTCACTGACGCTGGGGACGATTCTGGATGTCGATGACTTGTATTTCAACATTCCCGCCAGGCGTAAATTTCTAAAATCGGAAACCACCGAGTTCGCGCACTGTGACGAAGCATTCAAGCGTATTGCGTTATCCCAGCCCGGCGTTGAATTTGTTTTGCAGCATAACGGAAAAGTGCGCCGCCAGTTACGTGCGGGCAACGCAGCACAGCGAATCGCGGCAGTGCTGGGTGAAGAATTCAGCCAAACGGCAGTATCGCTTGACGAGCAGTCGGCAGACATGCGCCTGCATGGCATGGTGGCACTGCCGGCATATGCCCGTTCATCGCGGGATGCACAGTATTTCTTCGTCAATAACCGTTTTGTCAATGACAGGCTGATTGCGCATGCATTGCGTGAAGCCTATCGTGATGTACTGCATTTGGATCGGCATCCGGCGTTTGTGTTATTTCTGGAAATCGATCCGGAAAATGTCGATGTGAATGTGCACCCGACCAAAACGGAAGTCCGTTTCCGTGAATCCCGTGCATTGCATCAATTCATTTTTCATGCGATCAATAAAGCGTTAGCCTTGCCTAATCAGGAAGTAAAAACTGATGAATCGGTGCAAACAACCCGATCATTCCCCGCTTACCCGAGAAGCAATCAAGCAAGACCGGATATTGCGTCGCAACCGGCCAGTTTTTATCGCACCCTGTTTGGTACGCAAGCCAATGCATACCCGGTAGAGCCCGCGAACACAGCGCCTGTGACACAGGTGGCGGTGAAATTTGATCAACCTGTTGCGGTGGAGCAAGAGCAGGATGTTCACCCACTCGGTTTTGCGTTGGGGCAACTGCATGGTGTTTATATTCTGGCGCAAAATGCTCGCGGTTTGGTGGTTGTGGATATGCATGCCGCGCATGAGCGGATTATGTACGAAAAACTCAAGCAGGCGCTTGATCGCCATGAAATACCGATGCAATCGCTATTAATTCCGGTTATTTTTCATGCCGACAGCTTGGAAGTCGCGGTGGTGGAAGAAAATCAGGCAACGTTGGCGCAACTGGGCTTTGAGATTGCCGTACTTTCGCCCGCTGCACTGGCAGTGCGCGCACTGCCGACCGCCCTCCAGGATGCCGATATTGTGCAGCTGGCTCACGATATTCTGCGTGAGATCCGTGAGTATGGTGCGAGTCAGGTGTTAACCGCCAAGCGCAATGAAATACTGGCTACTATGGCTTGTCATGGCGCAATCCGCGCCAATCGCAAACTCACCCTCGAAGAGATGAATGCGCTGCTGCGCGACATGGAAATCACCGAACGGGCGGATCAATGCAACCACGGCAGACCCACTTGGTTTGAAACCAGCCTGGCCGATCTGGACAAATTGTTTATGCGCGGCAAGTAAATTCTGGCCGGAGCATCAGTCTCAAAATGCTATAGTCCCGGGATTTCTTTATTCCTCCGCGCTTATTAGCAAGGTAATTCCAGTCAGCCAAGTTTTTTTGTGGTCTAGCACAATTAACGTTAAGCTATGACAAATGAAATGCGGGAATACCTGAATTCAGTAACAACTTAAATATTTTTTACGCAATTAAAGTAAGAAAGGGTTAATGCGATGAATATGGATAAAGTACCGGGCGATCCTCAGAATGCGGCGAATCAAACTGATCCGTTTCGTGAGGTGGATGCGCATGGTGGGGATGTAAAGTCTGTATCTGATGATCCCGGCTTGCTTGACCGATTGATAGCATTTATTCCCAAGCAGATAAAAACCAACTGGTTCTGGATCGTTGCTTATGGCTTTAATCTTGTGTATTTCATATTTTCCCTGGTCAGAGCCAATCAAGGGGATGATGCCGCATTCACCATTCCCATACTGCCGGGAGTCATTTTTACGTGCATCATTTTCATACAGATCTACGCTGATCCGATCGACCCTATTCCAACGGATGGATTGGATCTGGATAGCAGAAAGAAGGTAGAAGAGAAGAGATCGCAGCAAAGATATAAATGGATGCTATTTGCTTACAGCTTTATGCTGTTGTCACTGATGTTAACTTTTTATCCATTTATTAAACCTTTTCACGACAAATCAACCGAAACGCTCCGTGATCGACCGATTGCTGTATTTATTGGCTGTTCCTTGGATAGTACAAACAAAAACTTAAGTTGTGTGAAATCAAAAACTGATAGCGAAGGGAAAAAACAAGAGAATGAACAAGTCGCTGGAACGTGGGCTATCAATATCGGTGGTTATGTCAACAAATGCGAAGAGGATAAAAATGGCAAGGTAATTGCCTGCCAAGTCAGTGATGGTCTGCTTGTTCCACTTTATTTCATTATTCTTGCGCTGATGGGCGGTAGTATCAGCCTGACCAGGCGGCTACCGGAATTGCAGAAGCAGGTGAGTGCGGAACATATCGCGACAGAACGGCAGCCTAAATTGACGCAGTACGAGTATCGTGAATATCTGATCTTCCAGATCGTACAATTTATTTCAGCGCCTTTCTTAGCCATTCTTGCGTATTATCTGATTGAGCCCAGTAATACGACCAATTCAGTGGCGTTGGCTTTTACAGCCGGATTTGCATCTGAAACGATTTTGTTGATGATTCGGTCCATTGCAAACAAGATTACTCCGGAAAACAGTGCCTTGCTGCAATATGGTGCGGTTGTCGGTGTCATTACCCTGAGTGATAAAAGCACAGGTATTGGGAAGCCCGCTGAGAAAGTCGAAGTATCATTATCTGAATCGCCGCAAATTCATTCAATCACGGATGAGCGAGGATTTTATATGCTCGGTAATGTACCGGTTGGCGAGCACAGCATCAGTATTAAATTCACAACCACAGTAAACGAAAAAGAGGAAGAAAGATTGAAAAAAGATACGATAAAAATTGAACGCGCTCAGGCTATTGTCAAAAAAAATGTAACAATCGAATGACCAACGCACAGCCTGTTAACCGAGTCTCAGACAACCGTCTTGCTGACAAGATCGAACATATATCATGAAAAAACTACTGTTTACTTTAACGCTGACCCTTATCAGTACTGGCGCCATGGCGGAATGGACCAAAGTGGGCGAAAGTGATAGTAAAGGTGGCTACACTGCGTATGCGGATCTGGCTTCAATTCGCAAGACAGGCAGTAGAGCTAAGATGTGGGCTTTATTTGACTATCGGACCGTACAGAAAGCTGCAGGCGTTGAATTTTTATCCGAAAAAATCCGGCGCGAATACGAGTGCAAAGAAAAACAGATGCGAAAACTGGCTTTTTCGTTATTCAGTTGGAATATGGAGGATGGTGACCTTATTCGCTCGTACAGCCAACCGCAGAAATGGGAATCCATACAACCAGGCAGCGTGGATGAAGCAGAATGGAAAGTAGCCTGTAATGAATAATTAATCCTTGCAATACTCAAACCTATTTTATTGACGCATGATCGCGGTATTATCAGGCAGGACCAACATGAGTGGAGTCTCATGTTGATCCTGCTTTTCACCGCACAAACATCTCGTTTTGTAGGAAAATAGAAATCAAATTGTATAGCTTGATGTTGTTTGGAACAGCCGCTATATGCGGCCCTCATTGTTTTTATTTGCCGCTAATGGGTTATGGGCTTGTGGCAAATTACTTCTTAATCAATTCAGATCAGCGATTGAGTAATTCTGCCTTTTTATATGACTTACCCAGAAACACATGAACGCCTAATTCCTTGGCGATTTTCTGATGTTTTTCAGCAGTTCATGATGAGATGATGATCGGGGTTTTGGTTGTTCACGGGTTGGCGCGCACCTGTTTGATGAGTTCAGAGCCGTTCATTAAATCGACCAATATCACATCCGGCATGATTCCCTGGCGTATTGGGATGGCTGCGGCACCGTTCTTCGCAATCTGCCAATCAGCACATTGCAGCCTTTGTGTTCCAACAAGCACCGCATTTTCTCCCGAGAATCGCGATTAACTGAGAGCGATTGCTCCCCACGGCGGTGAGCCAGCGGGCGCAACGTTAATCAACTTCTCATTGACGAATTCACCGAAGCCCAACTCCGATAATTCGCGACCGAAGCCTGAATTTTTGACACCGCCGAACGGAAGCTCGGCGGATGTCCATACCGGCTGATTGATGAAGGCCATTCCGCTGTCGATCTTTGCTGCGATCCTGCGACCACGCTCAACATCGGCGCTAAATACCGAGGCACCAAGACCGAATGGCGTTGCGTTCGCCAGGCGAATAGCTTCCTCTTCGTTTTCGACAGCATAGAAAGCGGCAACTGGGCCAAACAGTTCCTGTGTGTAGATTGCATTGCTCTTATTGATGCCGGTGAGTATGGTCGGCTCCAAGTAGAAGCCGGGACGATCAATTCTTCTGCCGCCGAGCACAATCTTTCCTCCGTCCCTTTTGGCCAGTGCAATTTGATTAAGCAGAATATTCAACGTCTTCTCGGAGGACAGAGGACCTAAGGTAGTTCCTGGGTCTTGGGGATCGCCAACTTTCAGAGAGGTCATGCGCTGCACGAAGCCATCAAGGAATATCTTGCCGCGTTTCTTGCCAATGACAATGATGCGCTTCGATCCGACGCAGCATTGGCCAGTGGTGAACATTCGTCCGAATAAGGCGCTATCGAGTGTGGATTCCATCGGCGCGTCCTCGAGTACAATCAGTGGATCACTGCCGCCCATTTCCAGCACCGATTTTTTGAGGTTACGGCCAGCACGTTCTGCAACTGCCGCACCTGCGCGCTCGCTGCCGGTTATGGTGACGCCACGGACGCGCGGATCTTCGATTATTCTCTCAATCTGCTGGATGCTGGCAAAGATGTTGGTGTAAACACCTGTTGGTGCACCGGCTTCTTCAAAAAGGCGGGCAAACGCCAGCGCCGATTGGGGTACGTTCTCTGCATGCTTCAGCAGCAGTACGTTGCCGACCATTAACTGCGGTCCCGCTACCCTTGCAATCTGGTAGTAGGGAAAATTCCACGGTTCGATGCCGAGCAGGACACCGATCGGTTCGATATGCAGTTCCGCGCCGCAAGATTCGGTAAGTATTTTTGGTTTAAGATAGTTCTCAGCTTTTTGGGCATAGTAGTCCAGAATATTGGCGCAGAGATTAACCTCTGCGCGCGCTTCGTTGATGAGTTTGCCCATCTCCAATGTCAGGTAATGAGCGTACTCTTCGCTTTTCTTGCGAAGGATGGCGGCTGCAGTTGAAACGATTCTGGCGCGTTCAGTGATTAGACAATGGCGCCAATCGGTCTTGAAAGCCTTATGTGCATTTGCAAGTGCGCTCTCCAGATCTTGGTCGGATATGTCTGCATAGGTCTTGATCAGCTTACCTGTTGTTGGGTTGATCGTTTGATAAGTCATACTGTTCTCCAAAGTCTGAAAATG
>WBZP01002851.1_pt2 | contig 10664 bp, 8 predicted proteins | sample 5204301 | NCBI WGS metagenome assembly WBZP01 (sample SAMN12412401, study PRJNA552823) | activated sludge metagenome | isolation source: activated sludge from nitrification reactor of wastewater treatment plant... | place: USA: Pennsylvania | collected 2017
GCGCCACCGCAGCCACTCGAAGACGCGCCGGTCGCGCTCGGCCAGCCCCTCGGCGCTCAGGCCCAGGCGGCCGAGCCTGTCGTCGGCGTGCGGATCGGCGCCGGCCAGGTAGAAGGCGAGCCCGGGCTGCTCGGCGCCATGGCGTGCCTCGACCACGCAGAGCGCGGCGTCGAGCTGCTCGAGGTAGGGCTCGTCGGTGCAGCCATCGGGCAGTTCGATGTCGAGGTCGCCCTCCTCCTTGCGGAACGGGAAGTTCTTCGCCCCATGCATGGAGAACGTGAAGACGGTCGGGTCGTCGCGAAAGATCGCCGCCGTGCCGTTGCCCTGGTGCACGTCGAGGTCGATCACGAGCACGCGCAGCCCGCGCGCCCCGGGCCGCCCGGCCTGGCGACGGTGGTGCTCGGCGTGGATCAGCCGCGCCGCTACCGCGACGTCGTTGAAGACGCAGTAGCCCGAGCCCTTGTGGGCGTAGGCGTGGTGGGTGCCACCGGCCAGGTTGGCCGCCACCCCCGCGCCGGATCCCGCGGCGCCCACGCCGAACAGGGCCGTGCGCGCGGCCAGGATCGTGGCACCCACCGATCGCCTGGCACGCTCGACCATGCGCTCCGACCAGGGAAAGCCGATCTCGCGCTGCTGTGCGGCGCTTGTGGTTCCGTGCGCGACGGCGCTGATCCAGTCCGGGTCATGCGCCAGCGCCAGTTCGCCGTCGCTCGCCGGCAGGGCCTCGCTCAACCGGATCCCGGGCAGGGTGGCTTCGACCGACTCGCGCAGCAGCCGGTACTTGGACATCGGAAAGCCATGCCCCGGCGGCAGCGGCAGCACGAAGTGGTCGGAGTGGAACGCGAGCATGGCGCCGGAATTCTAGAGACCCTAGTCCAGCATGTTGCGGCGCAGCAAACGGCACTTGCAGACCGGATCCGGATCCATATACTTGCCATCATGTTGCAGTGCAACATGAGCAACCGGAGCCCTTGGCTCCCCTGATTCCCAACCTACCAGGAGCCCATCATGATGATGTCGCCCGAGCAACTCGTCGAGATCCAGAAGGCGAACACCGAGGTCCTCTTCCACCTGTCCAACCAGTCCCTCGAGGCCGTGGAGAAGCTGAACGCGCTGAACATCCAGTTCGTCAAGACCACGCTGGCCGAACTTGCCGAAAGCACCCAGACCCTGATGTCGATCAAGGATCCGCAGGAGTTCTTCGCCCTGCAGACCGGCCTGCTGCAGCCTTCCATCGAAAGAGCCGTCACGTACTGGCGCCAGGTCTTCGAGATCCTCTCCGGCACGGGTGCCGAGGTGACCAAGGTCGCCGAGGAGACCCTGTCCGAAGGCCAGAAGAGGATCCTTGGGCTGGTCGACAGCGCCATGCACAACGCCCCGGCAGGCGCCGAGAACGCTGTTGCATTGGTCAAGTCGGCAGTGGCAGCCGCCAACAACGCCCTCGAGACGGCCCAGAAGACGGCCAAGCAGGCCACGGAGATCACCGAAGCTAACGTCCAGGCGATGACCACGACCGCCATCAACGCCACCCTGCCCCCGCCCAAGGCCAGGCACGCCGGCTGATCCGCGCCGGCGCGGCGAGCCGCCTGCAGCACAACCGGCCTGAACTTTTCTGGGCAGGTTGCACTCTCCCGATATGCGGGGGGCCTAGGCCAACCGCGGCAAGTGTGGAAGGTCGTCTTCACGCACCCATCCCCTTTCGGGTGCTTCCTTGGGGTCCGGTCGAAAGACCGGGCCCTACTTTCTTTCTTGTGCGGGTCTGCGGAGCGCAGCCGAGCCGAACTGCCGGCGCCGCTTGGCCCGGCGCGGCACCCCGCATCCGGTTGCCGTCAGGGCGCGACGCTTGCGAGGCGTGCCTTCAGTTGCGGCAACGCCTGCGTGGCCGCCTCGCGGCCGGCCCGGATCGCACGCAGCCGGCTCGTGAAGTCGGCACTCGAAACCCCGGCGAGCGCCGGCCGCAGCACGACATCCGCCTCCTTCAGCTCGTAACGGCTGATGCTGCGCGACATGATGCTGAAGGTCTGCAGCAGCATCTTGAGCGCGTCGCCGGTGGCCGCGCCCTCGGGCGGCGTCGAGATGTCGATTGCGATCACGAAGTCGGCCCCCATCTCGCGCGCGAAGCGCACCGGCACCGGCGACACCAGTCCGCCGTCTACGAACTCGCGTTCGCCGATTTTCACCGGCTGGAACACCGCCGGAACCGCGCTCGAGGCCCGCACCGCGGTGCCGACGTCACCGCGCCGGAACAGCACCGGCGCGCCGCTGTCCAGGTCGGCGGCAACGATGCCGAGCGGTCGCGGCATGTCCTCGATCGGGCGTCCGCCGGTCTGCTGACGCACGAAGCGCGCCAGCGCCTCGCCCCGTATCAGGCCCCGCCCGGGAAAGGTCCAGTCGGTGATGGCGCCCTCGTCGAGCGTGAGCGCCGTCGCCGCCAGTTCCTGGCCGCCCTTGCCGCTCGCGTGCAGCGCCGCGATCAGGCTGCCGGCGGAGGTGCCGACGACGACGTCGGCGCGGATGCCGGCCTCCTCCAGCACCTGGATTGCGCCGATATGCGCGAAGCCGCGCGCCGCGCCGCCGCCGAGCGCCAGGCCGACGCGGCGCGGGCGTCGGACGGGTGCCGCCGACGATGCCGGCGTGACGGGGCTCGGCGTCGCGGCCGGCACGGTCGGCGGCGGTGGTGGCGCTGGCGACGCCGGCGCTCCAGGGGGCGAGCGCGACAGTGGAGGAGTCGAGCCCGGCGGCGGGGGCACGGTCTGGCAGGCGGCGAGTCCGGCGCCGAGGGCTCCGATCAGGACATTTCGTCGTTTCATGCCCCGATTGTCGGCACCGTACGGATACTCGGAGCGCGCGAGTCATCGACGGGTCGATGCTTCTGGAGAGTTCGGCGCCAACGACATCGGCCCGGTCGTGGCGAAGCAGCCGCAGCCGCTGCCGCTCGACGTCGGCGTGCGCGGCGTCCGCGCCAGCACCGGGCAGGCCGCGATCGACCGCCCGATTGGCGGCGATCGTGGGTTTGCCCACCTGCCGGCCGACGGTGGAAGCCGCCGCCGCAGGTGCATCGGCCGCGGGAGCCCGCGACACCGACACGCCCATGGCAGACTTGGCGCGCGACCCGCTCGCCTAAAATTGCCGGTTCATCGGGTTGAGCCGCCGCCCCGGCGGCGGCCCGCCCTTCCCATAACCGGCCACCGCCATGACCCACGTCGTCCTCGAATCGTGCATCCGCTGCAAGTACACCGACTGCGTCGATGTCTGCCCGGTGGACTGCTTCCGCGAGGGCCCGAACATGCTCGTCATCGACCCCGACGAGTGCATCGACTGCGCGGTGTGCATTCCCGAGTGCCCGGTGAACGCGATCCTTCCGGAGGAGGACGTGCCGGCCGACCAGATGTCATTCGTCAAGCTCAACGCCGAACTGGCGAAGCAGTGGCCGAGCATCACCCGTCGCAAGACGCCGCCGCCCGACGCCGACGAGTGGAAGGACCGCAAGGACAAGCTCGACCAGCTGCAGCGCTGACGCCGGCTTCGTTCCTCGTCCATGTCACCCCCCAACCCCGCCGCTGCCGCCGCAGCGGCATCCGCAGCTCCGATCGAGACCGACGCCGTCATCGTCGGCGCCGGCCCGGTCGGCCTGTTCCAGGTCTTCGAGCTCGGCCTGCTGGAGATCAAGGCACACATCGTCGACTCGCTCGCCTACCCCGGCGGACAGTGCATCGAGCTCTACCCCGACAAGCCGATCTACGACATCCCGGCGGTGCCGATCTGCACCGGCAAGGAGTTGACCGACAACCTGCTCAAGCAGATCGAACCCTTCGGCGCCACCTTCCACCTCGCCCAGGAGGTGACCGTGGTGCGCAAGGATGCCGATGGCCGCTTCTTCGTCGAGACCTCGAAGGGCAAGCGCTTTCTCACGCGCACGGTGTTCATCGCCGGTGGCGTCGGCTCGTTCCAGCCGCGCACGCTGCGTGTGGAGGGCCTGGACAAGTACGAGGAGTCACAGCTCTTCTACCGCGTCCGCAACCCGGCGCAGTTTGCCGGCAGGAACCTCGTGATCGTCGGCGGAGGTGACTCGGCGCTCGACTGGACGCTCGACTTCGCCCAGGACGGCCCGCACCAGGCCGCGAGCGTCATCCTCGTGCACCGCCGCGACGGCTTTCGGGCCGCGCCGGCCAGCGTGGCCAAGATGCGCGAGCTGTGCGAGGCCCTCGAGATGCAGTTCATGGCCGGCCAGATCACGGGCATCGAGGAGCGCGACCGTCGGCTTGCCGCCGTCAAGGTGACCGGCGGCGACGGCGTGACGCGCGTCGTTCCGCTCGACGTGCTGCTGGTCTTCTTCGGCCTCAGCCCGAAGCTCGGCCCGATCGCCGAGTGGGGCCTGGGGCTCGAACGCAAGCAGATCGTCGTCGACACCGAGAAGTTCGAGACGAACATCCCGGGCATCTTCGCCGTCGGCGACATCAACACCTACCCGGGCAAGAAGAAGCTGATCCTCTCGGGTTTCCACGAGGCCGCGCTCGCCGCCTTCGGTGCCGCGCCCTACGTATTCCCCGAGAAGCGCATCCTGCTGCAGTACACCACCACGAGCCCGAAGCTGCACAAGGTGCTCGGGGTCGAGACACCGGTCTTCGACTGATCGGCTAGCATTGTGCCCGGCCGCAGCGGATGCGGCTGCACGCTGGGGGTGCTGGCGTCCGACTTCGCGTCGGGCATCGGCTGAGAAAGTCCCTTCGAACCTGACTGAGGTAATCCTCGCGCAGGGAAGCAGTGTCCGCAGGGCGCCGGTTCTCGGCGTCGCTACCGGGCCCGCCCACCTGCCATCGACTGCAAGGCATTGCGATGGCTCGACGCCTCTCCTATCGCCCCTCCCGCGCCGCGCCGCGCAAGCCCTTGCTGGGCGCGTTGCTTCTCGCCGGCGCGGTGCATGCCCAGGACGCGGGCCCCACCGTCACCGTCACCGGGCGCGCCACCGGCTCGCTCGGGGTCGGCGGCTTCCCCGGGCAGCCACTTGCCCGCGCACCGCTGCAGGGCCTGAACGTCGGCGAGGAAGAGCGGCGCGACCGCGGCGTGGCCACGGTGGGCGGCCTGACAAGGCTCGACGCCAGTGTCGGCGACGCCTACAACGCCGAGGGCTACTGGGCGATCCTGGCGGTGCGCGGCTACACACTCGACAACCGCTACAACTATCGCCGCGACGGCCTGCCGATCAACGCCGAGACCGCGATCGCGCTCGACAACAAGGACCGGCCCGACCAGCTCGGCGTCGCCGCCCGCGACCCGCGCCGCGAGCACGCGATCAAGACCGACCTGCCGGTGCAGGACCGCCGGTCGGGGCCGGTCACGCACGCCGACCGCAAGGACCGGCTCGAACTGCTGAAGGGCACGAGCGGCATCCAGGCCGGATCGAGCGCCCCCGGCGGCTTGGTGAACCTCGTCGTCAAACGCCCTGGCGCGGCGCGGCGCGAGGGGCGGCTGGAGTGGCGGCAGAGCGGCACGATGCTGGCAAGCGTCGACCTTGCCGGGCGCTTCGGCACCGACGGCGCGCTGGGCGTTCGCGTGAACGCCGCGTACGAGCATCTAGACCCGACCACACGCGATGCCCAGGGTCGCCGCGCGCTGGCTGCGGCCGCGGTGGACTGGCAACCCGGTCCCGACACCCTGCTTCAGGCCGAGGCCGAGTGGAGCCGCCAGCAGCAGCCCAGCGTCGCCGGCTTCAGCCTACTGGGCGGCGCGGTTCCAGACCCGGGCGCGCTCGACCTGCGCGTGAACCTGAACCGCCAGCCGTGGAACCAGCCGGTGGTGATGGAAGGCACCACGGCGTCGCTGCGCTTGCAGCAGCGGCTGGATGCCGAGTGGCAGGCGAGCGTGCACGCGATGACACAGCGCCTGCGCAGCGACGACCGGACGGCCTTTCCCTACGGCGTCTACGACGCGAACTACGACTGCCCGCTCTACTGCGACCGCTACGCGCCCGATGGCCGCTTCAGCTACTGGCAGTACGTTAGCGACGACGAGCGCCGCACGAGCGACGCGCTCGAGTTCGCGCTCGGCGGACGCGCACGCACCGGGCCGGTGGATCACGCGCTGCGCGCCGCCTTGCTGCTGACACGCTACCGTGCGCGCTTCCAGGATCAGGTCTTCGACCTCGCGCGCGACCCTTCGGGCAACGGGGACGTCGGCCTCGGCCGCGTCGACGGCGGCCTCGACACCCTGCCCTCGTCCGGAGGCACCGACGCCAACACGAACCGCAACGAGCGAAGCGTCGAGGCGAGCCTGCAGGACGTGATGCGGCTCGGCCGCGGCAGCGAGATCTGGGTCGGGCTGCGCCAAACGCGGCTCGAGCGTGAGAGCGGGCGCACCAGCCCCGACGGCGACGGCAGCCTGCGCGCCACCGAGTACGCGCAGAGCGCCACCGTGCCGTGGCTCGCACTCGCGGTCGAGTTCACGCCCGGCACGATCGCCTACGCGAGCTGGGGCGAGGGCCTGGAGAGCGACGTGGCGCCGAACCGCGCCCGCTACGTGAACCGCGGCGCGCCGCTTCCCACACTGAAGAGCCGCCAGACCGAGCTGGGTCTGAAGCACGACGGCGCGGAAACACGGTGGTCGCTCGCCGCGTTCGACATCGAACGCCCGGTGGCCGCGGACCTCGGCCCCTGTGACGTGGCCGACAGCTGCCTGCGCGCGATCGACGGCAGCGCGCGCCACCGCGGCCTAGAGGCTCAGGCCGGCGTGCGCTGGCACGCCTGGAGCCTGCAGGGCAGCGCGATGTGGCTCGACGCCGAGCGCCGCGGCTCCAGCGCCCCGTCGATCAACGGCGCGCGCCCGCTCAACGTGCCGGCGGGCAGCCTGCGGCTGGCCGCCGCCTGGCGACCACCATCCTGGGCCGGGCTCGAACTCCAGGGCGCGCTGGCCGCCGAGGGCGACCGCCTGGTGACGGACGACACCACCGGTGCGCCGGGCCTGCGCATCCCCGGGTGGTCGCGGATCGACCTCGGCGCGCGCTGGACGCAGCACTTCGACCGCAGCACCCTCACCTGGCGCGTCGGCCTGGACAACGCCCTCGACCGCCGTGCCTGGAAGGAGTCGCCGACGCAGTTCGGGCATGTCTACCTCTACCCGCTGATGCCCCGCACCTGGCGCGCGTCGCTCGAGGCGGCTCTATGAGCCCGGCCTCGAGGCTGACCACGCCGAGCACGCCGAGCACGGGGATCAGTCGCCGGGGGCTTCACGCTATACTCGTCGGCTCTTTTCCCCGATAGCTCAGTCGGTAGAGCGCCGGACTGTTAATCCGTAGGTCCCTGGTTCGAGCCCAGGTCGGGGAGCCAATGAAATCAAGGGGTTGGCTTCGTTCGAAGCCGACCCCTTCATGCTTGGTGCGACGGATCCATGCCGCAAGAGTCGGCGGGGGCTGGTTGCCGACAATTCGCCGCCACGTCCCGTTCAGTCCGATGACTGTCCGTGCGATCCAGAGCAACTGAGCCAGGCTCTCCGACAAGTAGCGAGTCGTCATGCTGCCTGTCGCGCGCGCCCGCAAGATCGCTGCGGCGGCCAGGCCGCCACCAGCCCGGCCGTAATGAACGGGCACACCATGACGAGATTCGTGATCGGGGCCGACGTCGCCTTGCACATGGCCGCGCTCCAACGCCGCCTGGGAACGGGTGCAGACCCGGGGAAGTCTGCCGACACCAGGATGAAGCTCCACAGCGCCCGGCGAGCCGCCGGTCGGGCCGATGAGGTGACAGGCAGGCCAGCCGACCTGTAGCGCCGTCATCCGTACGACACGGCTGTCCCGTCGCATGTGGCCGACACCCTGGCTGCCGCCGGCTCGCACGCCGAGGCCGGGGCGGTGATCCGCGAGCTGCTGCAGCAGCAGCAGCAGCAGCAGCAGCGGCCCCAGGATGCGCGGCTCATCGACAACCTGGCCCGGGTGCAGCTGCAGCAGCGCGGCAGCGCGCCACTACAGCTGACGCCTGGGCCGGTGGGGCACCCCGAGTAAGCCGGGCTGCAGGCCGTGCGGCTCGAGAAGTGCCTTGCACCCGCGGTCGGCGAGACCTTCGACGATGCCCTGACCGGCGCCCCGCTCAATTCAGATCGCGCCGCCGAGGCCCCACGTACAGCTGCCGCGGCCGCGCGATGCGCTGCGTGGGATCGGACTTCATCTCCATCCAGTGCGCGACCCATCCCGCCGTGCGGGCGATCGCGAACATGACCGTGAACATGTTGACCGGCACGCCAAGCGCCTTGTAGATGATCCCGGAGTAGAAGTCGACGTTGGGATACAGGCGCTTCTCGACGAAGTAGTCGTCGTTCAGCGCCGCCTCTTCGAGCGCGAGCGCGAGCTCGAACAGCGGGTCCTTGCGCGACAGGTTCTCCAGCACCGCGTAGCAGGCCTTCCGAAGGATCGTCGCGCGCGGGTCGAAGTTCTTGTACACGCGGTGGCCGAAGCCCATCAGGCGGAAGGGATCCTTCTTGTCCTTGGCGCGCGCGATGATGCTCGGCACGCGGCTGGCGTCGCCGATCTCCGTCAGCATCCGGATCACCTCTTCGTTCGCGCCGCCGTGCGCCGGACCCCAGAGCGCAGCGATGCCGGCCGCGATGCATGCGTACGGGTTCGCGCCAGTGCTGCTTACCACGCGCACGGTCGAGGTGCTCGCGTTCTGCTCGTGATCGGCATGCAGGATCAGCAGGAGGTTGAGTGCCTTGGCGGCAATCGGATCGAAGTGGCGCGTGCGGCCGGGCATCGAAAACATCATGTTGAGGAAGTTCTCGCAGTAGCCCAGGTCGTCACGCGGGTAGACGAAGGGCAGGCCGATCGAATGCCGGTAGCTCGCGGCAGCGATGGTCGGCATCTTGGCGAGCAGCCTGATGGCGGCAAGGCGTCGATGCTCCTCGCGCGCCACGTTCAATTCGCCGTGGTAGAAGGCCGATAGCGATCCGACCACGCCGACCAGCATCGCCATCGGGTGCGCGTCGTAGTGAAAGCCGCTGAAGAAGTGGCGCAACGCCTCGTGGATGTGCGCGTGGCCGGCGATCTCGGCGTTGAACTCCTCGCGCTGCGCCTTGGTCGGCAGCTCGCCGTACATCAGCAGATGGGCGACATCGATGAAGGTGCTGCGCTCGGCCAGTTGCTCGATCGGATAGCCCCGGTGCAGCAGGATGCCGGCATCGCCGTCGATGTAGGTGATCGCGCTCCTGCAGCTTCCCGTCGAGCCGAAGCCGGGGTCGAAGCTCAGATAGCCCAGCTCCGAGCTGAGGGCGTTGATGTCGACCGTGGCCTGCCCCATCGTCCCCTCGAGCACCGGCAGTTCGGCTTGCCTGCCGGTTCGTGGATCGACCACCGTGATCGTGTCGGGTGCCATGGAGTCCTCGTCTGCGTGCCGCCGGATGTTGCGCCACCGCCCGTTTGCCGCGCGCGAGGCACGCTTGCAGCGCACGCGGAGCAGTATTCACGAGCGCCAGGACGGCGCGGCTCTTCCACAGGGACCAAGCAAGAGCCGTGCCCAGGCAGCCGGCGCCTGCACGCGACCGTACACGAGGACCAAGGTCGTCCGCACCGCTGCCATGGGCTTCAGGGCGACGCCAGGGATGCCAGTCCGAGCACCGGATGCACCGCTTGCGTGCTCCTGACGCATCGTTGCGGTGCAAGCGCCGGATGGCGCACCCATCTTTCGATTACAGGCGTTCGAGCCCGGGCTCTTTCCGGCGATGGCTGGCAGCCGGGTCCGCAATGACCAGACGCTGTCACACCTTCATCCGGTCTGACAGGGCCTCTTCCAGGGCGTCGGGGTCGGTCTGGTCCAGGCGGGCCAGCACGTTGGCCCAGCGCCAGGCGAAGCTCCCATGCTCCTGCGGTTGGTACTTGAACAGGTTGTCGAAGGCGCGGCGGCGCTTGCGGTAGTCGTCCTGCAGATGGCGAAAGCGGGCCAGCAGCGAGGCCAGGTAGATCTGGCCGAAGGCGCGCGCGTCGGGCACCTCGGCAGCACGGCGGATGACCGGCGCGGCGTAGTCGGCCGCCAAGGCGACCAGCGGCGTCTCGGTGTCCACGAAGGTGCCGGCGTGGTCAGCGGCCACGATCTCGCGCGGGAAGTCCTCGCCCGTCTCGACCAGGATCTCGTCGCCGTCGTCGAAGATGACCTTCTTGCCGTCGGCCGTCATGCGACCCACGATCAGGTTGGGCGCTGCAGCCTCGCCCAGCAAGCGGGCAAAGGCGGCGGCGAAGGCAGGCTCCTGGTAGCGACGGGCCGGGATCTTGTCGGTGGCGGTGCCGGGGATGTAGTCGCGCTCGAAGTAGTGCACCCAGATGGGCCGGTCGCGGAACTCGGCCCGGCTGCCCTGGTAGGTCTCGGGGATGCGGCGGTGGACTATGCGCTCCGGCAGGCGCATGCCCAGCTGCCAGCATCCCAGCCGCCGGTCGAAGATGTAGTCGATGTACTTCTCCGTCTCGACGAAGGCGCCCAGCAGGTCCTGGTGGTGCCGCTCCAGGCGCTCCACCGAGCCCCACTTGGCGAAGCGCAGGATGCGCACCACCGGCCGCGGGGCGCCGGTCTGCTTGAGTTCGGCGATGTAGGCGCTGTGCCCCTCGCCCTCCACGGCGTGGTGTCGCACGCTCGGCATGATGAAGCCGACGTTGACGTACTCCAGCGTGCCCACCTCGCGAATGAAGTTCT
>WBZP01007341.1_pt1 | contig 10664 bp, 10 predicted proteins | sample 5204301 | NCBI WGS metagenome assembly WBZP01 (sample SAMN12412401, study PRJNA552823) | activated sludge metagenome | isolation source: activated sludge from nitrification reactor of wastewater treatment plant... | place: USA: Pennsylvania | collected 2017
CTCGTTGCTGAAGCTGATCCTGCCGTTCACCGCGGCGCAGCGCGTGCTGGGCCGCGTCGCGCTGTGGATCGCCGAGTGCTGGATCGCCGGCAACAGCGGCTGGATGAACCTCACCCAACGCACACGGTGGGACGTCGGGGGCATCGCCAACCTCGATTACCGGAGCTGGTACCTGGTGAGCTGCAATCACCAGTCCTGGGTCGACATCCTGGTGTTGCAGCACCTGCTCAATCGCCGGATACCGCTGCTCAAGTTCTTCATCAAGCGCGAGCTCATCTGGGTGCCGGTGATGGGGCTCGCGTGGTGGGCGCTCGAGTTCCCGTTCATGCGGCGGCACAGCGAGGAGTACCTGCAGCGGCATCCCGAAATGCGCGGCAAGGACCAGGAGACCACGCGGCGCGCCTGCGCGCGCTTCTCGCTGATCCCGACCTCGGTGATGAGCTTCCTCGAAGGCACGCGCTTCACGCCGGCCAAGCACCGGCGCCAGGGCTCGCCCTACCGGCACCTGCTCAAACCCAAGGCCGGCGGGCTCGCACTGGCGCTGAACGCGATGGGCGAGAAATTCCGCTCGATCCTCGACGTGACCATCGTCTATCCGGGCGGGCCGCCGACGTTCTGGCACTTCCTCTGCGGCCGCGTCGAGCGCATCGTCGTCCGCGCGCAGTCGCTGCCGGTGCCCCGGGAGCTCGCCGCCGGCGACTACGCCGGCGATCCCGCAGTACGCGAGGCGTTCCAGCAATGGGTGCAGTCGCTGTGGCAGGACAAGGATGCGCTGATCGACGCGCTGTCGACGCCCGCCCCAGTGGCGCACGAGGTGCGCTGAAACGTTCGGGGTACGCCGGTGACCGGCATCGCCCCGCGAACGAAACTCCGGCCCCAAGGCGCGCCAACCTTCGTAAGCGCACTAATGTAAAAACAGAGCAGTAGACGAGTTACCTAAAGTGGTTTATGCGCTCCCTCCCGCCCCGGCCGGGCCGCCATCCAGCCACTCAGCGCGTTCCTGGAGCTTCGTTCGCCACGACGCCGCGAGCCCCGGAATGGCGGCCAGGCGCCGGAGCTCGGCAGGCGACGGCCGGTGTGCCTGAACGGTGCGCCAGAACGCCCGGACGCTGACCGGATCGTCCGGCCGCGCGATCCGCTGCAACGTGTCGCCGAGGCGCAGCTCGCCCCCGGCGAGCACGCGGCAATACCATCCGCTGCACCCCTGATCGGCGATCCAGCGCGCCGCGTCGGGCTCGCCCAGCCGCTCGTTGATCTTCCAGCAGGGGCTGCGCGGCTGCGTGACCTGCAGCACCACGGTCGCGGTGCCGTAGACCTCGCCGATCGCGACGTCGGCGTCGGTCCAGCCCAGCGTCGAGACGTTCTCGCCAAGCGATCCCGGGCCGAGGCGCCGCGCCGCGGCGGGAAAGCGGCGGGCGAGCGCCGCGTAGTGATCGGCCGGAAAGTGGTGGACCGCCTTGTCCGGTCCGCCGTGGAAGCGGCGGTCGGCCTGGACGTCGCCGGCGATACCATCGGCCGCGACCTCGACCCGGTCGCGCCACTGCTTGACGATGCCGGTTCGCTCTCCCGCCGGCCCGATCGGCGTGATGCCCCCGGCGTAGAGCCCCTCGATGCGCACTGCATCCGGCGCAGTCATCTCGTCACGCGACAAAAGGTAGCCCACAGGCTGTAGACGGCGGGCATCAGTCGCGCCACCACGCCAGCGCCTGGTCGACGCGATCGACGCCGACGATCTTAACGCCGTCAATGCCTTGCTTCGGTTTGTTCAGGTTCGGTATCAACACCTGCCGGAAGCCCAGCTTGGCCGCCTCGCGGATGCGCTCCTGCCCGCGCTGGACCGGCCGGATCTCCCCGGCGAGGCCCACTTCGCCGAAGATCAACGTTTTCGCCGGCAGCGGGCGGCCGGACAGCGACGACTGGACGGCGAGCAGGATGGCAAGGTCCGCCGCCGGCTCGGCGATGCGCACGCCGCCGACCGCGTTGACGAAGACGTCGCAGCCGGCCGTCTCGACCCCGCCGTGGCGATGCAGCACGGCGAGCAGCAGGGCCAGCCGTTGCGGGTCGAGCCCCACCGACAGCCGGCGCGGCACGCCCCCCTGCACCGGGTCGGTGAGCGCCTGGATCTCGACCAGAAGCGGCCGGGTGCCCTCCAGCGTGGCGACGATCGCCGAGCCCGGCACCGAGTCGGCGTGCTGCGAGAGGAACAGCGCCGACGGGTTGGCCACGCCCTTCAGACCCTTGTCGGTCATCCCGAACACGCCCAGCTCGTTGGCGGCGCCGAAGCGGTTCTTGATCGCCCGGACCAGCCGGAAGCTCGAGTGCGTGTCGCCCTCGAAGTAGAGCACCGTGTCGACGATGTGCTCCAGCACCCGCGGCCCGGCGATCGCGCCGTCCTTGGTCACGTGCCCGACCAGGATGACGACGGTGCCGCGCTGCTTGGCGATGCGCGTCAGCCGGGCGGCGCATTCGCGCACCTGCGACACGCTGCCCGGCGCCGAGGTGATCGCCTCGGTGTAGGTGGTCTGGATCGAGTCGACGACGACGACCTCGGGCTGCTCGCGGTCGATCGCCGCGATGATCGACTCGAGCTGGACTTCGGCCAGCAGCGACACCGGGGCGTTGACCAGCGCCAGCCGCTGGGCGCGCAGCGCGACCTGCTCGACCGACTCCTCGCCGGTGACGTAGAGCGCCTTCCTGGCCGCGCCGATCGCCGCCATCGCCTGCAGCAGCAGCGTCGACTTGCCGATGCCCGGGTCGCCGCCCAGCAGGATCACGCCGCCCGGAACCACGCCGCCGCCCAGCACCCGGTCGAACTCCTCGATGCCGGTGGCGAAGCGCGGCTGGTCCTTCGCCGCCACCGATCCCAGCGGCTGCACTTCGCTGCGCGCGCCGGCGAGGTTCTGGAACCGCGACGGGGCCGGAGCCGCGACCGACTCGACCAGCGTGTTCCACGCGCCGCAGTGCGGGCACTGCCCCTGCCACTTGGGCCCGGTGCCGCCGCACTCGGTGCAGGCGTAGACCGTCTTCGGCTTCGCCATCGGATCGGCGCGCGGCGCCTCAACCGAGCTCGTCCGGCGTCACGGTCGCGGTGCCGAGCTTGCCGACGACCACGCCGGCCGCCGCGTTGGCGACGCGCATCGCGGTGCCGAGCGGCGCGCCGGCGCCGATCAGCGCGCCCAGCGTGGCGATCACCGTGTCGCCGGCGCCGGAGACGTCGAACACCTCGCGCGCCAGCGCCGGCACGTGGTCGGCGCCGGCCGCCGTGAACAGCGACATCCCCTCCTCCGAGCGCGTCACCAGCAGCGCCGCCAGCCCCAGCTCGCCGCGAAGCCGTTGCGCCCGCAGGGCGAGATCGCCTTCGTCGTGCCAGCGCCCGACCACTTGCCGGAACTCCGCGCGATTCGGGGTCACCAGCGTCGCGCCGCGGTACTTCGCCCAGTCGTCACCCTTGGGGTCGACCAGCACCGGCTTGCCGGCAGCGCGCGCGCGCTCGATCATCGACGCGATGTGGGCGAGGCCGCCCTTGCCGTAGTCGGACAGGATCAGCACGTCGGCGTCGGGCAGCAGGCGCTCGAAATCGGCGAGCTTGCCGGCCAGCACCTCGTGCGACGGCGTGGTCTCGAAGTCGATGCGCAGCAGTTGCTGCTGGCGGCCGATCACCCGCAGCTTGACCGTCGTCGGCAGCCCCGGATCGGTGTGGAACGACGTCCGCACGCCCGCCGCGGCGAGCAGCCGCGCGAGCGCCGCGCCGGCCTCGTCGGCGCCGGTCACCGAGAGCAGCGTCGCCGGAGCGCCCAGAGCGGCGACGTTGCGGGCGACGTTGGCGGCGCCGCCGGGACGCTCCTCGCTGCGCTGGATGCGGACCACCGGCACCGGCGCCTCGGGGGAGATCCGGTGCGCGTCACCGAACCAGTAGCGGTCGAGCATCACGTCGCCGACGACCAGCACCCGCGTGCGGGACACGCGCTCGCGCCAGGGGCTGAAGCGGTCGTCGACCTCGTTCATCAGGGCCGCCCGATCGCGAAGTACTCGAGCCCGGCGGCACGCGGGGCTGGCGGGTCGAACAGGTTGCGCCCATCGAACACCAGCCGGGCCGAAAGCGCCTTCGCCAGCGCGTCGAAGTCGGGGCTGCGGAACTCCTTCCACTCGGTGACGATGACCAGCGCGTCGGCCCCCTCGACCGCCGCCATCGGCGAGCCGGCGTACGCGAGCCACGGCACCGGCCCGAACACGCGCCGGGCCTCGTCCATCGCCACCGGGTCGTAGGCGACGACGGTCGCGCCGCGCGCGGCCAGCGCCGCGATCACCTCGCGCGACGGCGCCTCGCGCATGTCGTCGGTGTTCGGCTTGAAGGCGAGCCCCCAGACCGCGAACCGGCGCCCGGCGAGGTCCTCGCCGAGCCGGGCGACGATCTTCTCGACCAGCCGCAGCTTCTGCGCGTCGTTGGCGGCCTCGACGGCGTCGAGCACCTTCAGCGGCCGGCCGTGCTGCGCCGCGGTGTGGCGCAGCGCCTTGACGTCCTTCGGGAAGCACGAGCCGCCGTAGCCGGCGCCCGGGTACAGGAAGTGGTATCCGATCCGCGGGTCCGAGCCGATGCCCTGGCGCACGTGCTCGATGTCGGCGCCGAGCGCCTCCGCGAGGTTGGCGAGCTCGTTCATGAACGAGATCCGCGTCGCCAGCATCGCGTTGGCGGCGTACTTGGTGAGCTCGGCCGAGCGCACGTCCATCACCAGCAGCCGCTCGTGGTTGCGCATGAACGGCGCGTAGATCGCGCGCATCGCGGCGATCGCGCGCTCGTCGTCGGCGCCGATGACGATGCGATCGGGCTTCATGAAGTCGTCGACGGCCGCACCCTCCTTCAGGAACTCCGGGTTCGACACGACGGCGAACCGGTGCGCGACGCGGCGCGCGGCGAGCTCCTCGGCGATCGCGGCGCGCACGCGGTCGGCGGTGCCCACCGGCACCGTCGACTTGTCGACGACGATCCGGTAGCCGTCCATCCGGCGCCCGATGGCGCGCGCTGCGGCGATCACGTACTGCATGTCGGCCGAGCCGTCCTCGTCGGGCGGCGTGCCGACGGCGATGAACTGCACCGCGCCGTGGGCGCACGCCGCGTCGACGTCGGTGGTGAACGCGAGGCGGCCCGCGGCGACGTTGCGGCGGATGATCGGCTCGAGCCCCGGCTCGTGGATCGGCACGCCGCCGGCGTTGAGGACCTCGATCTTGCGCGGATCGACGTCGAGGCAGAGCACGTCGTTGCCGACCTCGGCGAGGCAGGTGCCGGTGACGAGGCCGACGTAGCCGGTGCCGATCATCGTGATCTTCATTGCGGTCTTCCTTCGAGGTGTGCGATCGAGGCGTTGATCGCCGCCAGCGCCGCGAGCGGATCGGGGGCCTGCGTGATCGGGCGGCCGACGACGAGGTAGTCGGCGCCGGCGGCGACCGCGGCCTCGGGCGTGACGATCCGGGACTGGTCGTCGGGCGCCGACCCCGCGGGCCGGATGCCCGGTGTGACGAGCCGGAACGCCGGGCCGCAGGCCGCGCGCAGCGACGCCGCCTCCTGCGCCGAGCAGACGACGCCGTCGAGGCCCGCGCGCTGCGCCAGGCGCGCGAGGCGCGTCGCCGCCGCAGTGGCGGGGCCGGCGAGCCCGATCGCCTCGAGGTCGCCGTCGGCGAGGCTGGTGAGCACCGTCACGGCGATCAGCAGCGGGCGCGGCCGGCCGAGCTCGGCCGCGGTCCGGGCCACCGCCTCGCGCGCCGCCTCGAGCATCGCGGCGCCGCCGGCGGCGTGCACGTTGAGCATCCACACGCCCAGGCGCGTCGCCGCCGCGCAGGCCTGGGCGACGGTGTTGGGGATGTCGTGGAACTTGAGGTCGAGGAACACGCGGAAGCCGCGCTCGACCATCCAGCGCACCGGCTCCGGGCCGGCGACGACGAACATCTCCTTGCCGACCTTGAGTGCGCACTCGGCGGGATCGAGGCGATCCATCAGCGCCAGCGCGCGGGCGGGGTGCGAGAAATCGAGGGCGACGATCACCCGGGAATCGGAAACGGGCATGGCGGAGTCGAGTCGATGGGGATTGGGGACGCGAACGCGGTCAGGTGTAGCCGTCGGGGGCTTCGGTGCGACGCGGCGAGTACGTCTCCCACTTGCCGCAGCCGGGGCAGCGCCAGTAGTACTGCCGCGCCCGGAAGCCGCACTGCTCGCACTTGTACATGCCCAGCCGCTTGGTGTGCTGGGCGACCAGCTGCTTGACGAGCTCGAGGTCGTGCCGCCGCTCCGCGGGCGCCCCGGCGAGCTGCGCCTCGAGCAGGCGGTCGAGGCCGAGCAGCGTCGGATTGCGCGCGAGCTCGTCCTTGATGAAGCGCGCGGCGGCCTGCGGTCCCTCCTCGGCCAGCGTCAGCGCGAACACGGTGTTGAGCAGGTCGAGCGACGGGTACTGCTGCTGGTACGCGCGCAGCACGCGCAGACCCTCCTCGGCGCGTCCGGTGCGGCGGAAAGCGTCGGCAAGGCGCTCGGCGACCAGCGCCAGGAACGCCGGGTTCTGCGACTCGATCTTCTGCCAGTGCTCGATGGCCAGCGCGTGGTCGCCCTGCTGCGCCGCCATGTCGCCGGCCAGCATCGTCGCCCGCGGCGACGCCTTGTACTCGGCCCGCGCGTGGTCGAGGTGGGCCTGCGCGGCCGCGAAGTCGGACTTGAGCAGCGCCGCTTGCGCGAGCTCGCAGTCGTAGTGGGCGATCTCCTTGTGGTACGGCTGCTTGGCGATGGCCTCCATCCGCCGGGTGACGGCGATCGCCTTCGGCCAGTCCTTTTCCTGCTCGTAGATCGACAGCAGGAAGGAGAGCGACGGGTGCTCGTACGGCGAGCCGTCGAGGCGGGCGAAGAGCTCCTCGGCACGGTCGAGCAGCCCCGCGCGGTGAAAGTCCTGGGCGAGCTCGAACACCGCCGTCTCGCGCTTGTCGGCGGGCAGGTCGGGCCGGTCGAGCAGGTTCTGGTGCATCCGGATCGCGCGGTCGATCTCGCCCTGCCGGCGGAAGAGGCTCCCCAGCGCGAAGTGGAGGTCGACCGTCTGCGGGTCGACCTTGACCACCTCGATGAACGACTCGATCGCCTTGTCGGGCTGCTCGTTCAGCAGGAAGTTGAGGCCGCGGAAATACGACATCGGCAGCGCGCGCGACTCGCGCAGCAGGTGCTTGATGTCGATGCGGGCGGCGATCCAGCCCAGGCCGAAGAAGATCGCCGGGATCGGCAGCAGCCACCAGAGGTCGAAGTCCATCGGCGGACGCTCGCTACCGGCTGCCGGCGAGGACGGTCCGGCGCGGCTTGCTCATCGCGGCGCGTCGGCCGGCGGCAGGCGTTCGAAGCCCGGGCCCGACGCCGGTGCGGTGCCGGGCGCCGCGCCGTGGGGACCGGGAACGACGTCCTGCCGGCCCGGCCGGCGCCGCAGCCGGCGAAGCTGGCGCTTCAGTCGCGCCGAGCGCAGCGCGCCGGCGGCGAGCCCCGCCGCGATGCCGGCGGCGAAGGCGACGAGCAGCATGAAGATTAGCGGAGCCTGCCAGCTCCACCACTGGTAGAACCTGAGGGTCGCCGGCTCGGTGTTCTGCAGCGCGAGCAGCAGCAGCGCCACGAACAGCACCGCACCCAGCACCCAGCGCAGCAGCGACATCGGCTTCTCCAGGGGGCGGGAATGGCAACGGCGTCACCGGCGGTCGGCGGGCCGCTGCCGCGGCCCGCGTCATGCCTTCTGGCTGGCGTCGACCCCGCTGCCGTCGAAGTCGACCCGCTCGCGCAACTCCTTGCCGGCCTTGAAGTGCGGCACGTGCTTCTCGGGCACCTGCACCTTCTCGCCGGACTTGGGATTGCGCCCCGTTCGCGGCGGCCGGTAGTTGAGGCCGAAGCTGCCGAACCCCCGGATCTCGATGCGCTCGCCCTTGGCCAGGCTCTCGGCCATCGCGTCGAGGATCATCTTGACGGCGAGTTCGGCATCCTTCGCCACGAGCTGCGGGAACCGGGCCGCCAGGCGGTCGATCAGTTCCGATTTGGTCATCACGACGCCCGCTTACTCGCTGGTCTTGCTGTCCATCTTGGCCCGCAGCAGCGCGCCCAGGTTGGTCGTGCCCGTGTTGGCGCCCTGGTTCTCCTGCGCGACGCGCTGGATCGCGTCGGCCTCGTCGGCGTGGTCCTTGGCCTTGATCGACAGGTTGATCGAGCGGTTCTTGCGGTCGATGTTGATGATCATCGCGGTGACGCCGTCGCCCTCCTTGAGGTGGGTGCGGATGTCCTCGACGCGGTCGCGCGAGACTTCGGACGCCCGCAGGTAGCCCTCGACGTCACCTTCCAGCGCGATGACCGCGCCCTTGGCGTCGAGCGACTTCACCGTGCCCTTGACGATGTTGCCCTTGTCGTGGACCGCGACGTAGTTGGTGAACGGGTCGCCGTCGAGCTGCTTGATGCCGAGCGAGATGCGCTCGCGCTCGACGTCGATCGCGAGCACGACCGCCTCGACGTCCTGCCCCTTCTTGTAGTCGCGGACCGCGGCGTCGCCGGTCTGCGACCACGACAGGTCGGACAGGTGCACGAGGCCGTCGATGCCGCCGGGCAGGCCGACGAACACGCCGAAGTCGGTGATCGACTTGATCTGGCCGGCAACCCGGTCGCCCTTCTTGTGGGTCATCGCGAAGTCGTCCCACGGATTGCTCATGCCGAGCGAGATCCGGCGGCGGTCCTCGTCGATCTCGAGGATCATCACCTCGACCTCGTCGCCGAGCTGCACGACCTTGGTCGGGTGGATGTTCTTGTTGGTCCAGTCCATCTCGGAGACGTGGACCAGGCCCTCGATCCCCGACTCGATCTCGACGAACGCGCCGTAGTCGGTGATGTTGGTGACCTTGCCGAACAGGCGCGTGCCCTGCGGGTAGCGGCGGGAGATGCCGATCCACGGGTCCTCGCCCAGCTGCTTGAGGCCGAGCGACACGCGGTTCTTCTCGGCGTCGAACTTGAGGATCTTGGCGGTGACCTCGTCGCCCACGGCCAGCACTTCCGTCGGGTGCTTCACGCGGCGCCAGGCCAGGTCCGTGATGTGCAGGAGGCCGTCGATGCCGCCCAGGTCCACGAACGCGCCGTAGTCGGTGATGTTCTTGACGATGCCCTTCACCACCGCGCCTTCCTTCAGCGTCTCGAGGAGGGCCTGGCGCTCGACGCCGGCGGTCTCCTCCATCACGGCGCGGCGCGAGACCACGACGTTGTTGCGCTTGCGGTCGAGCTTGATGACCTTGAACTCGAGTTCCTTGCCCTCGAAGTGCGAGGTGTCCTTCATCGGGCGCAGGTCGACGAGCGAGCCCGGCAGGAAGGCGCGGATGCCGTTGACCATGACGGTCAGGCCGCCCTTCACCTTGCCGGAGACGACGCCGGTGATGATCTTGCCGGACTCGAGCGCGGTGTCGAGTTCGGACCAGGCCGCGAGCTTCTTGGCCTTTTCGCGCGACAGCTTGGTGGCGCCGAAGCCGTCCTCGAGGGCCTCGATGGCCACGGAGACGAAGTCGCCGACCTTGACCTCGATCTCGCCGCGGTCGTTCTTGAATTCCTCGGTGGCGATGGCGCTTTCGGACTTCAGCCCCGCGTTCACGATCACGACGTTCTGGTCGATCGAGACGACCTCGGCGGTGATCACTTCGCCCGCGCGCATCTCCTGGCGCGTGAGGCTCTCCTCGAAGAGGGCGGCGAAGCTCATTTCGGACACGGCGGGGGTTTGGGTGGATTGGGACAGCATGGGGTGGGTTGGACTTTCCTGCGGTACGGCCTTGCGGCCGCGGGTCTGGTTGCGATTGCCGACCGGCGGGGAGCGGCATCCCGGGCGCCGGGGGGAACCCGATGCCGATGCTCGCACCTAACCGATTGACGCCCTTGGGCTTTTGCCCCGTCAGGGAAAACCGGGAACTACCCTCGGGCGCCTTCGCGGTACCAGCCCAGGATCCGGTCGACCGCCTGGGCGATCGTGAGATGGGTCGTATCGAGAAAAAGCGCGTCGGGATAATGCCTTAGCGGCGCCACGGGCCGTGCGCTGTCGCGCGCGTCGCGTTGCCGCAGGTCCTCCACAACGTCCGCCATTTTCACACACATTCCCTTTTCCATCAACTGCTTATGGCGCCGCTCGGCCCGGGTGCCCACGTCGGCGGTGAGAAAGACCTTGAGCGGGGCGTCGGGGAACACGATCGAGCCCATGTCGCGGCCGTCGGCGACGAGCCCCGGCGCCGTCCGGAACCGCCGCTGCCGCTCGAGCAGGGCCTCGCGCACCGGCGGATGGGCGGCGACCCGGGAGGCCGCGGTGCCCACGGACTCGTCCCGGAGCGAATCCGTCACATCCTCGCCGGCCAGGCGGATGCGCCCGTCGCCGAACGTGGCGTCGAGGGCCGCGGCGTGGGCGGCGAGCGCCGCGACGTCCTCCAACCCCGTCCCGGCGCGGATCGCCGACAGGGCGACGAGCCGGTAGAGCGCCCCGCTGTCGAGGTAGCGGAAGCCGAGGGCCGCCGCCACCCGCTCGGCGACCGTGCCCTTGCCCGAGGCCGAGGGCCCGTCGATCGCGATCACGGGGGGATCATTTGTCATGACTATCGCACCGATTTGAACAATTGACTTGAGCTATCGAAAGCCCGCCTGCACCATC
>WBZP01007344.1_pt1 | contig 10661 bp, 7 predicted proteins | sample 5204301 | NCBI WGS metagenome assembly WBZP01 (sample SAMN12412401, study PRJNA552823) | activated sludge metagenome | isolation source: activated sludge from nitrification reactor of wastewater treatment plant... | place: USA: Pennsylvania | collected 2017
CAAACGCCTACGCCGAGCTCGTCAACGTGGCCAGCAGCCAGTGCGGCAACGCGACCAAGCTCGTGCAACCCGGGCAGCCGGGTGCCAGCTACTTGATGAACAAGATCCAGGGTGTCGGGCTCTGCTTCGGTACGCAGATGCCCAAGGCCGGTCCGGCGTTGTCGGCCGGCGAGGTCGCGACCATCTCCGAGTGGATCTGTCGCGGTGCGGCCAACGATTAGCGACCACGACCGGGGATCGGGGTGGTCGCCCGGCGGCCACCCCCTGCACGTCTTCGGCCAGCACCGGCGCGAGCGCACCGTCAAGTTTGCGTGCGATGACGACTCGCCCCGCACTCGTGCTGTCCACGCTCGTTCTGCTCCCGCTCGCCGCCTGCACCGACCCGGCCGGCAGCGACGACGACGAGGCTGGTGGCCCCGACTGTTTCACGCTCGCCGACGGTAGCTGCGTCGACGAGACCTTCGCCAACCCGCCCGTGCTCGAGCCCGACGCGCAGGGCGTGCTGCAGCTCGAGCTCGCCGCGACCGAGGTCGAGCTCGACGGCCAGCGCCACTGCGTGCGCGCCTACAACGGCGCCTACCAGGCACCGACGATCGAGACAGCGCTCGGCGACGACCGCTCCGTCCGCATCGATCTCGCCAACCGCATGATCCTGCACGACTACCGCTCGCTCGACGGCGACGCGTGCACCTGCACCGACTCGCAGGGGGCCACCTGCGTGCCCGAGCACGTGCACGATCGCTGCACGCCGGTCGACGAGGACTGCACCTGCACCAACGACGAGGGTGAGGTGTGCGAGCACATGTTCGACTTCAACGTGACCAACCTGCACGCCCACGGCTCGCACGTGCGGCCCGACTATTCGCGCGGCGGCGAGGCCTGCGAGCCCTACTCGCGCGACGGCGTGACCTATGGCTGCCGCGACTGCGACGAGTCGCTCTGCGACGGCGACGACGACAACGCCTGCTATCGCGGCGACGACGTACTCAACGCCCTGCACCCCGGCGAGGGCTCGCAGTATCGCTGGGACATCGACGAGGACGGCCGCCACCACACGGGCCTGCAGTGGTACCACCCGCACATCCACGGCACGACGGCGATCCAGGTCGCGTCGGGGGCCGCGGGCGCGTGGATCGTGCGTGGCGAGCTCGACGAGCTGCCGGGCATCGCCGACGCCAAGGAGCGCGTGATGGTCTACTCGACGCCCTCGATCGCGACCAACGGGTTCGAGCCGCTCGCCGAGGGCGAGGCGTGCAGCGACTCCACGCTGACCTTCAACAGCTTCTTCACGCTCAGCTCGACGGCCGCACCGCAGCGCAACCTCATCAACGGCGTCCGACGCCCGCGCATGATCACCGCGCCCGGCCAGGTCGAGCGCTGGCGCATTCTGCATGCCGGCTTCCTCGACGAGGTGTTCTTCGGGCTGTTCCGCGGGACCGACAGCGACTGCTCGAGCTACTCGACCGCGCCCGAGGACACGATCCGCCTCACGCAGATCGGCCGTGATGGCCTGATCCTGCCGCAAACCTTCGAGGACGACTACGTGTTCATGTCGCCCGGCTACCGCATCGAGGCGATGCTCGGGGGCGAGGGTGCGCTGCAGGACGGCGAGACGTGGTGCTTGGTCGCCGCGCGCTTCTTGCAGGAGCCGAGCGGTGGGCCCTTCGGCGAGCAGCCCATGGCGCCGAGCGAGCCGCCCTCGCTCGACGATCTGTTCGCGCGCTTCGACACCGACGGCGACGTGGTCGCGATCCTCAACGTCACGGCCGACGCCGGTCCGGCCACGACCACGACGCTGCCCGACTACGCGCAGGTGACCGCGCTGGCGCCCTCGCTCGAGCTCGGTGGCGTCGACATCGAGCAGCGCTGCGCCGACGCGGCCGCGCAGACCGATCCGGCCGAGATCGACCAGGCCGCCGTGCTGCAGGTCGGCTTCTTCACGGCCGACGATCCCGACCCCTGCGACTGCGCCAACTACAACGTCAACTGCGAAAACTTCGAGTCCGTCGATCGCGGCGCGCGGCCCTTCGACCGCGATCTGCCGCTCGACGCGATCGAGCACTGGCGCATCCAGGCCTCGTTCGACGGCCACCCCTTCCACATTCACATCAACCCCTATGTCGTGTGCCCGGGCAATGGCTCGATCTTCGACCCGCTGCCCTTCGCCCACTGGCGCGACACCTACCTGATCAACGCCGATCGCCGCATCGACATCGTCACGCAGAATCGCGCGTTCACGGGCAACTACGTGTTTCACTGCCACAAGCTGACCCACGAGGATCACGGCATGATGGAGCTCGTGCGCGTGTGCGATCCGGCCAGCGATCCGACCTGTGGCGACTACGACTGGCGGGCGTGCCCCGAGGGTGACCTGCAGTGCATCAAGGCCCTCGCCGCGACCGACTGCGGCATCGAAACTGCGAACTCGGCCGAGGCCGCAGCATGCGTGACGGCCTTGGGTGGTCCGCTCGGCGTGTGCGGACCCAACGGCTGCACCGCCGACACTGACTGTGGCCCGGGCGCGACCTGCCAGGACAACGTGTGCATGCCGAGCATGCCCTGAATCTCGTCTGCCTCCGCCCCGCGAGCGGGGCGGAGGCAGCATGAAATCTCGACCCGAGCAGTCGGCGATCGAGATTTCCTGGTCAGTTGGTCATGCCGGAGGACCGGCACCCGCGAGGGATGAAACCAGGACCGCCACGTCGCCGCGAGGATCGTGGCGGAGCCAGCTCTCCGAAGGCTGAAGGGCGGCAGGAAATCTCGATCGTCGACCCGAAGCGGACATGCGCTCTCCCGGCACATGATGTCCCTGAGCGGTCGGCGATCGAGATTTCCTGATAAGCCCCCCGCGTCGGGCGAGTTGGCCTCCGCATAGGATCTGGGGGCGCAAGTGATCGGTTTCTTGGTAGCCCCACGTCGGGCGGCGTAACCCGGCCCTGCGATCGGCATTGCCACGCGCGCGCCGACGTGGCACGAGAGACGCATGAGCGAGCACAAGCCCTTGCTTCACGAGATCCTCGCGGTCGAGCAGGACGTCAAGGCCAACGCAGAGCGAGCGCGCAGCGGCCTCGTCGAGACCTTCCGTACCAAGCAGACGCACTTCACCGGCATGCGGCGTACGTATCGTCCCTTCTCGGTCGACGAGGCGTCGGGCGAGGAGGGCGGCGAGCGGCTCGAGGCCGAGACGCAGCTGGCCAAGACCGTGCCCGAGCAGCTCGACCTGTGCCTGCGCGAGGTCGCCAAGGCACTCGACGCCGGCATGCACATCGACGAGGCCAACACGCGGGCCAAGGCCGACATCGTCGTCGATGGTCAGGTGCTGCTCGCCGACGTACCTGCGACCTTCCTCTTGCAGCTCGAGCGCCGGCTCAAGGAGGTGCAGATCGTGCTCAAGGAGATTCCCTGCTTCGATCCGGTGCGCATCTGGAGCGTCGACGCGGCGGCCGACAAGAAGCACGTGCTGCGGGCCGAGCCGGTCGTCACGATCCGCAAGAAGCGAGTCCGCAAGTACAACGTGATGGTCGAGGCGACCAAGGAGCACCCAGCCCAGGTCGACATCGTCGAGGTCGAGGAGCCGACCGGCGAGATCCGCTCCTATGATTGGACCGGCATGATCTCGACCGGCAAGAAAGAGGCGCTGCTCGAGCAGCTCGAGCGCCTGCTGGCTGCGGTCAAGCAGGCGCGCTCGCGGGCCAACACCGTCGAGATCGACCAAGACCGCAAGGCGGGCAAGGTGTTGATGGATTTCTTGCTCGCGCCGGTCCGCTGAGGCGTGATAGGGTCGGCCTACGGGTCTAGGCTGTGCTTCTTCCTCATCCTCAGGCTGACCAAGTCAGGCTATCACCCGCAGACTCATCGTGCGGGCCTGCTCTCGCATGGAGGAAGTCATCTTCCGGAGGTCACACGGAGGTGGGGGTTCGACTCCCTCCCGAACAGAAATTCGGTGGCCCAATGGTAGGGTACCGTGCTCAAACGGCCTCCAAGTGGCGCTTCTCTCCCCATGGGCAATGGGGCCCGGTAGATGTAGGCCAAGGGTAGGCCGCCGGCCCTCCACAGGCCGGAGACGTGGGTTCGACTCCCGCCGTCTACAGGGCACACCCTCCTTCAGGGGTGTGCCCGCTTTTTTGATCGCCTCACTCGAAGGGGTCGACGACGATACGGCGGGACGAGACGCCGGCCATGAACAGGCCCTTGCGGATGCGCTGGACGATCGTCGCGTCGCCGCACACGTAGGCGAGGAAGGACTTGGCCGGCAGGCCCGACTCGCGCAGGCATGCGAGCGCGAGCCCATCGACCTCGCGCTGTTCGAACTCGCCTTCGCCCTCGCGCAGCACGCTGCAGCGGACCTGCAGGCCGTGCTCGGCTGCGAGCTCGCGCAGCGGCGCGTGCAGGTAGAGATCGCGAGGCGTGGGTGCGGCCTCGAGGATCGTGATCGGGCCGCGATGGCCCCGTGCGAGCGCCTGGCGAAGCACGCCCCACAGCGGCGCCATGCCGGTACCGACGCCGACGAGCAGCATCGGCGCGTCGAGCTCGTCGCTCGGGTAGCAGCAGGTTCCGTAGGGGCCGCGCAGCGAGACGCGGGTACCGACGCTCGCTTCGTCGTAGAGCCACCCGCTCATGCGCCCGCCGGGCACGCGGCGCACGTGCAGCTCGAGCAGCGGTTCGCTCGGTAGGCTCGCCAGCGAATAGCTGCGCGCGAGCATGTCGGCGCGCTGCAAGATCACGAACTGCCCGGCCTCGTAGGCGAGCGGGCTGCTCGGGCGGAGGCGCGCGAGCACGACCGAGCCCCTGCGCTCGAGCTCGACGATCTCCGCCTCGATCGTGTCGCGATCGTCGAGCGAGCGCACGACCATGTCGCCGCGTGGGCGCAGCTGACAGGTCAAGAACACACCGCGGCGCCGCTCGACCTCGGCGAGCCCGACCTGCGCCGCCTCGCCCGGCTCGCTGCCGACCGCGACCATCGCACAGCTGCGACAGATGCCGCTGCGGCAGCGGTGCGAGATCAGGTGACCGGCCCGCAGCAGCACGTCGAGCACCGTCTCGCCCTCCTCGACCGGAAGGCGAGTACCCTCGAATTCGATGGTGGCCATCGGCTTCGCTCAGCGCGAGAGCACGTCGCCGCGCACGCTCTCGGCCACGGCGGCGACCTGGGCGATCAGCTCCGGTCCGACACCGAGGCCGGCGAGCGTGTCACCGAGGTGCTTGATGACGAGGTCGACGTGACGATCGCCGATGCCCCGCGCGACCAGCTTGGCGTGGGCGGCTCGCATGTCGCGGCCCGTGTACTCGTTGGGCCCACCGGTGACCATGGTCAAGAACGCGGCCTGCTTGGCCATCTGCTTGTCCATGTCGGTGTCGTCGAAGAAGGGCGCGAGCTCGCTGTCCCCCAACACGCGACGGTAGAAGTCCTCGACTGCGGCCTCGATGGCCGGGCGCCCACCCAACTGCTCGTAGATCGTCATGGTTGAAAACCTGTATGCTGAATGCCGGTTTTTGAGACGCGATGCAAGCTCCATCGACACGCATCAATTTCGTGGCCGTCGTGAGCGCCTTCGTGGGCCTGCTCGCCGTCGTGCTGTCGAGTCGCGCGCTGCTGGGCGACCAGGGTCCCTACGTCGCCGCGTACATGGGCGCCGCCACGGTGCTGGTCTTCGCGGTGCCCGAGAGTCCGCTCGCGCGACCCTGGCCGCTGGTCGGGGGCCACCTCGTGTCGGCGCTCGTCGGCGTGACCTGTGCGCAGACGATCCCCGATCCCGCGCTCGCAGCCGCGAGCGCCGTCGCGCTCGCGATCTTGGCCATGCAGCTGCTGCGCTGCGTGCATCCGCCCGGCGGTGCAGCGGCGATGGTCGCCGTGATCGGCGGGTCGGACATCCGCGAGCTCGGCTACCTGTTCGTGCTGTGGCCGGTCGGGCTCAACGTCGCGGTCATGTTGATCGTCAGCCAGCTCTACGCGCGCGTGGCTAGCCGCCCCGACGGCTGAGCACTGCAAGCCGTCACGGCTCTGCGAACACTTGCTCGAGCGAGCTGGCGAACAGCACTCGCTCGGCCCACTGCTCGAGCTCGACGAGCGAGCCGTGCTGGATGTGCTCGCGGACGGTCTCGGGCAGCGGACCGAACCTGAGCGTGAGCAGCTTGGTCAGGATGGCAGCGCGGCCCTCGGCACCGCCAGCGGCGCGACCTTCTGCGCGACCTTCTGCGCGACCTTCTGCGCGACCTTCTGCGCGACCTTCTGCGCGGCCTTCTTCGCGGCCTTCCGCGATCAACTCTTCGAGCACGTGCATGACTTCTCCTTCGCTCATCGGATCGATCTCCCTCAGGTTGTCACGAAATTCCTGCCAGATCACCCGGCTCTGCTGGGCGACGCTGCTGATGTAGTTCAGGACGACTTGGATGGCGTAGCGGGGCAGCCTGCGCAGTAGCGGCGCCCAGCGGGCCATGGCCGAGAGTAGGCGGCCCTGGCGACCGTCCCGCAGCAGCCACAGCGCGAGCTTGGGGAAGTCTGGGAGGGGTCGTCGCTCGAGCGCGTCGTCGTCGAGGCGGGACAGGTCGTCGAGCGTGAAGCGGAAGCTGGGGATGTGCTCGACGAGGCGTGGGGCTCGCTCGAGCAGGCGGCTGTCGAAGAGCTCGTGGAAGTGGGTGGGGTCGGCCCAGCCGTCTGGGACGTGGCTGACGACGATCGACACGATCGGGGGCAAGGGCCCGCGCCGGTGGTCCTTGGCGAAGCGTGCCCAGATCGCGCCCATGTAGAGGTAGAGGCGCAAGGGCATGCGTTGATCGCCATAGCTCTGATGCTCGAAGAGCGTATAGAGGAAGAGCTTGCCCTCGCGCGAGTGAACCTCGTGGAGCACATCGGTGTGGTACTGGGCGAGCGAGGACTCGACGAGGGTGCCGGGGATCAACTTGGCGGTGGCACCGTCGAGGAGATGCAGGAGTTCGGGTGCCTGCGGGTGATGCAGGGCCAAGGTGCGCAGCAGCTCGAGCGCGTGCTCGGGTTGCGAGAATGCAGCTTTGAAGAGCGCATCGTGATGGAGGCTAGCCACGGGGGAGGGGATAGCAGGATGAGCGGGGCGAGGGAAAGTGGACAGTTGATGTAGGTGTATTGAATTTACGATATGGATTGCGATCCGGAGAAAATGGATTTTTGGTGTGAGGAAACGAATGGTGATGGGTTGATTTGGTCGGGATCACGCGATCGTGCGATCGCAGGAATCACTTCATCCCGAGGCGACGCGCGAGGTGGTGGAGATTCCCGCGATCCACCTGCAGCCAGCGCGCCGCCGCGGACCAATTGCCCTCACAGCGCACCAGCGCATCACGCAAGAGTCCACGCTGGAATTCATCGACGGCCTCGCGCAGCGAGACGCCGCCTGCAATCACCTCACCCTGCGGCTTCGTCAGCACCGGCACCGTCTCGCGCACGACCAGCTCACGCGAGCGATCGTCCAAATCCTCGATCTCGATGCGCAGCGCGTCGCCGCGACCACCTCGCCCGGATGCCCGCAGGACGGCGCGCGCGACCACGTTCTCGAGCTCGCGCACGTTGCCGGGCCAATCGGCGGCGGCGAGCTGGCGCTGCGCGTCGATGGACATGCGCAGGGGGCCGGTGCCGAGCTGGATGCGGGCGCGCTCGAGAAAGTGGCCGACGAGCTGGGGGATGTCGTTTCGACGCTCGCGCAGCGGTGGGACCTCGATGCGGCACACGTCGAGGCGATGCAGGAGGTCGGCACGAAAGCGGCCGGCCGCGACCTCGGCGTCGAGCTTGCGGTTGGTCGCGGCGATGACCCGCACGTCGACGCGCTCGAGCTCGTCGGCGCCGACGCGCTGGATCTCGCCTTGCTGGAGCGCGCGCAGCAGCTTGGCCTGCAGGCCGAGCGAGAGCTCGCCGATCTCGTCGAGGAAGAGCGTGGCTTGGTCGGCGAGCTTGAACTTGCCGATGCGGTCGCGCTCGGCCCCGGTGAAGGCGCCACGCACGTGCCCGAACAGCTCGCTCTCGGCCAGCTGCTCGGGCAGCGCCGCACAGTTGAGATAGACGAGTGGCTGCTCGGCGCGGCGCGAGGCGGCATGCAGGCTGCGCACGACCAGCTCCTTGCCGACGCCGGTCTCGCCGGTCACGAGCACGGGCAGCTCGGCGCGAGCGATCAGCTCGAGCTCGCGACGCACGCGAACCATCGCCGGGCTGCTGCCGATCAGCACGGCACCGTGGCGCTGCATCTCGTCGTGCACGAGGTCGCGGGCGAGCACGCCGAGGTGCTCGGCGCGTCGCTGCAGCGCGTCGATCAAGCGGTTGGTTCGCAGCGCCGCGCCGGCGAGCGCGGCGAGGTGCACGAGGTAGCGATCCTCGATCGCGTCGAAGGCCGCGGGCGCGAGGGCGTCGGCCGTGAGCACGCCGACCAGCTCGCCCTCGACACGCAGCGGGCAGCCGAGGCACGAGTGCACCCGACCCTCGCGCAGCACCTCGCCGCCGATCACCAAACCATCGAAGGGGTCGGGCAAGGGGCTGTCTGCCGGAAAGCGCGTCGGCGACTCGCTCGCGCAGATGATATCGAGACGCGGATGCTCGTGGCGGGCGAAGCGACGCCCGAGCACGTCGAGCGAGAGCCCGGCTGCGGCTGCCGGCACGAGCACCTCGCCGTCGAGCTGCAGCAGCGCGACCGCATCGCAGGGCAGCGCCTCGTGGACGACCTCGACGAGGCGACGGCTGCGATCGTCCGACGAGAGGCTCGCGCCGATGTCGAGCGCGACGCGAAGGAGCCCCTCGGACAGTGCCGTAGTCATTTTCACATCATGCTGTAGAAACGACAACGCGTCGAGCGTAGTCGTTTTCACATAGTCAATCTGGAATCACCAATGGTTTCGATGACTTGGCGTTCGGCATGCCGGCTGCTTCGTCGGCGCGCATGACGACGAGCGTGAAACACTGGGCAGCGCTGGTGCTCGCGATATGCACCGGCTTCTTGTTGCTCGGCTTCTTCGGCCGAGAGATCTATCGCCAAGCGCCACCGATCCCGACGCAGGTCGTGACCAGCTCGGGCGAGCTGCTCTTCACCGAGGATCAGATCCTCGATGGTCAGCAGGTCTGGCAGAGCATCGGCGGTCAGCAGGTCGGCTCGATCTGGGGTCATGGTGCCTATCAGGCGCCCGACTGGTCGGCGGACTGGCTGCATCGCGAGTCGCTCGCGCTGCTCGAGGGCGAGAGCCTGCGTCGGCACGGTGTCGGGTACGACGCGCTCGCCAAGCCACAGCAGGCCGAGCTCGAGGTGTGGCTGCGCGAGGAGATGCGCACGAACACGCGGGATCCCGAGACCGGCGTGGTCGTGATCTCCGACGCGCGGGCCGAGGCGATCGCGACGGTTGCGGCGCACTACGAGGCGCTCTTCGGCGGTGACGAGCGGCTCGCCGCGCTGCGCGAGGACTACGCCTTGCACGACGACGCGGTCCGCGATCCGGAGCGACTGCACGCGCTCTCGGCCTTCTTCTTTTGGGCGTCGTGGGCGTGCATCACCAACCGCCCGGGCGAGGACTACACCTACACGAACAACTGGCCGCACGAGCCTCTGCTCGGCAACGAGCCGACGACGGCCAACCTGATGTGGTCGATGTTCAGCGTCGTGCTGCTGCTCGCGGCCATCGCCGGGCTCGTGTGGGTCCACGCGGCCAAGCGCGCGGAGGAGCCGGCCCCGACGGCCCCGCTGCACGATCCGCTCGAGCGCGTGCAGATCACCCCATCGATGCGTGCGCTCGGCAAGTACCTCGCGGTCGTGGTGTTGCTCTTCGTCGTGCAGGTGCTGCTCGGCGGGCTCATCGCTCACTATGCGATCGAGGGGGACTCGTTCTACGGCCTGCCGCTCGCCGAGCTGCTGCCCTACGCGATCGCCCGCACCTGGCACCTGCAGACCGCGATGTTCTGGATCGCGACCGCGTTCTTGGCCGCGGGTCTGTTTCTCGCGCCGCTGATCCGCGGCGAGGAGCCCAAGCATCAGCGCCTCGGCGTCAACGTGCTGTTCGGGGCGCTGCTGGTCGTGGTCGCCGGCTCGCTCGGTGGCGAGTGGCTGTCGATCCAGCAGTTCCTCGATCTCGATCTCGGGTTTTGGATCGGTCACCAGGGCTACGAGTACGTCGAGCTCGGCCGCGCGTGGCAGATCGCGCTCTTCGGCGGGCTGGTGCTGTGGCTGGTGCTGATGGTCCGCGCCGTGCTGCCGCGCCTGCGCGAGCGCAGCGACTCGCGTGGGCTCTTGCTGCTGCTGACCGGCTCGTTCGTGGCGATCGGTCTGATGTATGGCGCGGGCTTCTTCTACGGCGCGCGCTCGAACCTCGCGGTCGCCGAGTACTGGCGTTGGTGGGTCGTGCACCTGTGGGTCGAGGGCTTCTTCGAGGTGTTCGCGACCGGCACGCTGGCGTTCTTGTTCAGCCGGCTCGGGCTCGTCACGGCACGCAGCGCGACGCGGGCGTTCGTGTCGTCGACGACCATCTTCCTGCTCGCCGGTATCCCCGGCACCTTCCACCACATCTACTTCTCGGGCACGCCGGTGTCGGTGACCGCGGTCGGCTCGGCCTTCAGCGCGCTCGAGGTCGTGCCGCTCGTGCTGATCGGCCGCGAGGCGGTCGAGACCCTGCGCATGGGCGAGGGCATCGCGTGGATGCAGCGCTATCGCTGGCCGATC